>Ga0182030_10007511_pt1 | contig 22725 bp, 12 predicted proteins | sample 812S3MmetaG_FD_121299 | JGI IMG/M metagenome (GOLD analysis project Ga0182030, IMG submission 121299) | Permafrost microbial communities from Stordalen Mire, Sweden - 812S3M metaG (Illumina Assembly) | ecosystem: Environmental > Terrestrial > Soil > Wetlands > Permafrost | place: Sweden...
AGTCTTACCATGCTTAATAAAACCCAGATAAATCAACTGTTTCAGCCTTCTACTATACAGAATGATGATGAAGAAAATCCTAACCAATTGATTTTGTTCTAATTATATTGGGATGCTAGTGAAATAAAATGGATTAATGTCAGTCTTTTCAGTTGTAGCTTTTAAAAAGCAACTATATTCCTCCGGCAATTCGTCGAAGTTCCCGACTGGCGGGTTAATATGCATTTTTATATCCTTTTCGTGTTTGTCGTAAAAAATATTGATTTCATTTGATTTAAACGTAAACCCGAAACGATCCTTGTCTATCCATTTAGCTCGTTTTGCGATACGGTACATTACATCGTAACAATTGTAGTTATTTGTTTCAAAAATCTTGTAAAACCGAGTATTTGTCGCTGATACGATCTTTATATAAGTATAGGTAGTTTGTTCGTCTTTTTTGATAACCATGGATGCGGCTAACGTTCTGTCTCTCGATTTCTTTGAAGGATACTCTCTAACAAGTTGAAAATCATTTTCAATACATTTGTTATACGCTTCTAAAAAAAATGTTTCATTCCATAATAAATCGATTGCGATATTGACAATTGTTTCATGCAGTATATTCAAAAGAATCAATTGCTTTTCCTACGATTTTTTGAAACAAAATTTTCTTCGTCAATGATGGCATAACAACTTAAAATACAACCCGTATAGATCGGCCTATGTAAACTTAATTTGTTTGGAACGAGGTGCAAACATATCCTTCCGGTTTTTGGCGGCTTATATCCATTAAGAAAATTGTGGTATAAGTCACAGACATAGTTAGCGAGTATTCTATACTGGTTATCTCTTTTTTGGTCTCTTATTATGACCCCATCGAAATATATAGTGATATCGTCAAGAGGATAACCCATAATAATTAAAATCTACAAAGGCAACAATTTACAACAATCCCCTCACCTGATCTATCACCGCCTGCAAACCAGCAACATCCTGCCCACCGGCCGTGGCCATTGTTTTCTGTCCGCCGCCACCGCCTTTTATAAGTGATGCTACATGCTCTTTTATGATCTTGCCGGCATCAAGGCCTTTCGCTGCAATTACTTTTTCATCCACACCCACTGCCACAAATGGTTTCCCATCAATATTTGCACAGAGTACGATCACGTGGTCGTTGAGGTGCGATTTCAGGTCAAGGCAAAGCTTCTTAAGAGAATCTGCTGAACTTACTGATACCATCTGCCCTATGAATGACACTTCGTTAATGATCTCATCCTGAGTCAGCAATTCGTTACGGATGCCCACCAACTGGCGCGCTTCCAGGTTTTCTACATGCTTTTCAAGCTGCGATTTCTCTTCCTGCAGTTTTTCAATTGCTTTTAGCGGGTCTTTTGCATTTTTTAATTGTACAGCTATATTAGCTATAAGCTGTAGCTGCTGATTGATAAAATGTTCTGCTGCTTTGCCACTCACAGCTTCCATACGGCGCACACCTGCAGCCACAGCGCTTTCACTGAGTATTTTGAAATAGCCCAGCTGTCCTGTGGCGCCAACATGCGTACCGCCGCACAATTCAATAGAGTATGCAGGATCCATTATTACCACACGAACCACATTACCATATTTCTCACCAAACAATGCCATGGCGCCTAACCCAACGGCTTCATCTTTGAGCATGTTTTTTATCACCACCGGTATATTCCCGCGGATTTTTTGGTTCACAATTGCTTCTATACGAGACATTTCTTCATCCGTGACCTTAGCAAAATGTGAAAAGTCGAAACGAAGATGCTCCTCATTAACCAAAGAGCCTTTTTGCGCTACGTGCTTTCCCAATACCTCGCGCAAGGCGGCATGCAATAAGTGTGTAGCGCTATGATGCACCTCTGTGGAAATGCGTTTTGGGGCATTAACTTTAGCATGTACCGGCGCGCTTACGTTTTCAGGCAGCACCTCAGCAAAATGAATGGTCAGGCCGTCTTCTTTCTTAGTATCAACGATCTGTATACTTTCATTGGGGAAGACAAATTCACCCGTATCGCCCACCTGTCCTCCGCTTTCTGCATAAAATGGGGTGGTATCTAAAACAAGCTGGAATGATTCTTTCCCCTTCGAGCTTACTCTGCGGTATTTAAGTATAGATGCTTCTGCTTCCAGGCTATCATAACCTACGAAGTTGGTAGCGCTGGCTTCTTTCAATATTACCCAGTCGTCCGTATCTAGCGCCGTTGCAGCACGACTGCGGGTTTTCTGGGCCAGCATTTCTTTTTTAAAGGCAGGTTCATCCACATGCAATCCGTTCTCGCTTCCTATTAACCTGGTCAGATCAATGGGAAATCCGAAGGTATCATACAGCTCGAAGGCCGCTTTCCCGTTTATCGTTTGTGTATTTTGCTTTTTCGTGTCTGTAATGATGTCGTCTATTTTTCTCAGGCCCTTATCTAATGTCCTCAAAAACGCTTCTTCTTCCTCCTTTACCACCCTGCTTACGAGGTCTATTTGCTGGTGCAGCTCAGAAAAAACATGTTCAAATTGTTTTGCCAACACAGGCATTAAACGATAGAGCAACGGCTGCTTGTGGTCAAGGTAAGAATAATAGTATCTGACAGCCCGCCGCAATATCCGGCGGATAACGTAACCCGCCCCCGTATTGGATGGCAACTGCCCGTCAGCAATGGTAAAACCTATAGCACGTATATGATCTGATAATACGCGGAAAGCAATATCTTTTTTACTGTCGGTATGACTGTACTTTCTGCCTGTAATGTTTTCTATTGCTGTAATAGTCCCTGTAAATAGATCAGTATCATAATTGCTTTGCTTACCCTGCAGCACCCTCACTAATCTTTCCAGCCCCATGCCTGTATCTACGTGTTTCGCCGGCAGTGGGTCAAGCGTACCGTCTTTAAGACGGTTATACTGCATGAATACATTATTCCATATTTCTATAACCTGTGGATGGTCTGCATTTACCAGCGTTTTACCGTCCACCAGTTTTTTCTCTTCTTCGCTTCGGCAATCCACATGAATCTCTGAGCATGGCCCGCAGGGCCCTGTATCGCCCATCTCCCAGAAGTTATCTTTCTTGTTGCCTAAAAGAATGCGTTCTTCTGCTATATGCTGTTTCCAGAAGTTGTATGCTTCATCATCCTTTGGCAGGTTTTCACTCGCATCTCCCTGGAAAACGGTTACGTATAGTTTATCCTTAGGAATACCATACACAGCAGTCAGTAATTCCCAACTCCATCCTATAGCTTCTTCCTTAAAATAATCACCAAAGCTCCAGTTGCCCAGCATTTCAAACATGGTATGGTGATAGGTGTCTACACCCACTTCTTCCAGGTCATTGTGCTTACCACTTACGCGGAGGCATTTTTGGGTATCCGCTACACGGGTATGTTCCTGAGCGCGGTTCCCCAGAAAATAGTCTTTGAACTGGTTCATGCCCGCATTGGTAAATAACAGGGTAGGATCGTTCTTTACTACTATCGGAGCAGATGGAACTATTTGGTGGCCTTTATTGCGAAAAAAGTCTAAAAATTGCTGGCGTATCTCGTTTCCGGTAAGCATCTGAATATGATAATGTGGCTGCAAAACTAAGCAAAAGTCAAAAGTGGGGGGCCAAAAGTTAAGGACAGGAAGATATTAGTTAAAATCTATTTTAAAGTTGAAAAATAATTGGATTATTTTGCCGGTGTTCTAAGTATCTTTAACGGTACAATAACGAATTGTTTCGTTCGCTATAAATAATTGATGAAAGTAACCATACTTGGAAATAATTCAGCCCTTCCGGCGTTTGGAAGGCACCCAACTGCACAGGCAGTATCTGTGTACGGAGAAGTGCTACTGATAGATTGCGGCGAAGGCACCCAGATACAAATGCAGCGTTTTGGGTTTCGCTGGCGCAGTGTGCATCATATTTTCATCAGCCATTTGCATGGAGATCATTATTTCGGTTTGCCGGGGTTGATCAATAGTATGAGCCTGCTGGGTAGGACCGCACCATTGCATCTCTATGCGCCTGCTGAATTAAAACCTATTATTGACGCCATCCTTGAGGTTGCTGATACTGTGCTCTCCTACGCATTTTACTTTCATGCACTGCCGGAAGGCGTACAATTACTGGTTGATGATCCTTCCTTCAGCGTGACCTGCTTTCCGGTAGAGCACCGTATACAGTGCCACGGATTTTTAGTGGAAAGAAAAACAAGAGGCAGGAAAATAGTGCCCGGCAAATGTGCGGAATACGAAATACCGGCAGCCTATTATGAGCGCCTGAAACAAGGAGAAGATTATGAGCGCAAAGACGGGCTACTCGTGAAAAATGAGTGGGTGACCGAAGAAGGGCCTGCGATTAAAAGATACGCTTATTGCGCGGATACTATATTCACAGACAGCTTTCTCCCGGTGATACAAGGCGCGGACACTATATACCACGAATGTACTTACCTGGAAAGAGATGCAGACAAAGCTGCCGCGCGTTTTCACAGTACGGCCACGCAAGCCGCGCAGATAGCTAAAAAGGCCAATGCGAAGCAACTGCTGTTAGGACACTTCTCATCCAAGTATAAAGAACTCGATGAATTCCGTGAAGAAGCAGCCGAAATTTTTCCCAATGTACTCGTAAGCATAGAAGGGATTGCTTATGAGATCTGAATGGCTAATACCCCCATTTTGCATAGCTTTGCACAAAAAAACATGATAGCTCCCTGGCGAATGGGCATTGTAAAACAAATAGAACAGGTAACTCCTAATACACGCCGCTATTGGATTGAATTGCCTGAAACACCCTCCTTCACTTTTAAGCCTGGCCAGTTCGTTACCCTAGATTTACCAATACATGAGCAAAGGAACCGGCGCTGGCGCAGCTACAGTATTGCTTCTATGCCAGATGGCAGTAATATTATAGAGCTATTAATCGTGCATCTGGAAGGCGGATTAGCATCCCAATATATATTCGATGAGATAAAGGAAGGCAGTCCTGTAACACTTCGCGGACCATTAGGCATGTTTGTATTGCCTGAGCACATTGAAAACGACCTTTACCTCGTCTGCACTGGCACGGGGATAGCACCGTTCCGAAGTATGCTGCAATACATATATCATCATCAATTGCCGCACAAGCACATATACCTGATTTTTGGCACCCGTAAACAAGAAGACCTGCTCTACCGTGATGAGATGATAGCACTGGAAAAGACAATGCACGGGTTTAGTTACCGCCCGACACTATCAAGAGAACAATGGGACGGTGATACAGGCTACGTACATAAGATATATGAAGCATTATGCAGTGACCATCCGCCAGCTACCTTTATGCTATGCGGATGGCGGGCAATGATAGACGAGGGTAAAGACCGATTACTGAAATTGGAATATGAGAAAAAGGACATTCATGTGGAGCTGTATGGGTAGTTCTGTCAGCTATTTGATTTGTTCTATTTCATTTTTATATTCCTCCGGCCTGTCATGGTTTACAGGGACTCCCAAGGCTTCATAAATGTAATCCTGGGCAGTGGTGCGCACATTTAACTTATTGATCTTGGTGTTCTCGGCTGATGGATATACCCTGTTAGATAAGAGCACAAAGACAACACCCGTGGCAGGATCAGCCCATGCACAAGTGCCGGTGAAGCCCTGATGGCCAAATGCCAGAGCGCTGCACCGGTCGCCAGCAGGGCCGCCATTGTCTTCCTCGGCTGTGGGCTTATCAAAGCCTAACCCGCGGTGATTAATACTGCTTTGATAAGAGGTAAATAGATCTATCGTGGAGGCTTTGAAATAACGGGTAGACCCATAAACTCCCTTGTTCAGCAGCATCTGGAAAATAGCAGCAACATCCTCTGCCGATGCAAAAACACCAGCATGACCTGCTATACCGCCAAGCATGGAAGCGCCGGGATCATGTACATAGCCTGTAAGTAACTGCTTGCGGAAATACACGTCTATCTCGGTGGGCGCTATCTCTGTGGTGTCAAACTTTTTCAATGGTTCGTAGGTGATGCGTTTTAATCCCATGGGTTTATAAAATTGCTGATCTACATACTTGTCAATTCTTTGGCCTGAGATCTGCTGTACTATAGCTGCGAGAAAATAAAAGTCGAGGTCGCTATATACACTTTTGCCAGCATTTTCGAGAGAACTGCTGTATATGTGTGCCCACATGGTATCGGGATAATCATTGCGCAGATATAGATTTCGTGCAACTTCTATTGTAAAATTTCCTTCCTGCTTATTCTTATAAATAGTTTTATCCAGATTGCCATTTTCGTCGAGCGACTGTTTAAAAAAAGGAATGAAGCTTCTTAATCCCGCCTGGTGCAGCAGCAGGTCTTTGACGCGTAAACCTGCCTTGTTTGTGCCTATAGCCTGCGGCAGGTAGTCACCAATTGTCTTATTTAAATCTATTTTTCCTTGTTCGTAAAGTCGCATCACTGCAAGCGTTGTTGCCAGTACTTTTGTGCAGGACGCCATATCATAAAGGGTATTGGTATCCACTCGTCTCATTTTATCGTATTTCATATATCCAAACGCCCTGTCGTAAAATATTTTGCCGTTTTTTGCCGCTAAAACCCTGCAGCCTGGAAATACGCCATCGGCAATATCCCTTGCTATGAACATGTCCAGCCTGTCCAGCGCGCCCTGGTCTACGACACCTGCCTCTGACGGAATAAGTACTTCGGTTAATTTCGTCGCAGTTTCTTTGACGACTGGGGCTGGCTTAACCGGCATAGGGCAAACGCTTTGGCCCCCAATGCAAGCGGTTACGGGCAATTTACCTTTCGCTTTTATTTTTTTTATCAGAATATCGGCGGTCATGTGTTCTGCGATAGTATCATCTTCATAGCCCACCAGCACAGAGCTGGCGCCGCAAAAATATTGCTGGGCGTAAGCATTGCCCAATAAGGCAACCATCACATTATTCTTACAACCTGCCTGTTGCAAAAAACTGATTTCCTGGTCGCTAAGTCCATAATTATTACCCGGCGTAAAATTTAAATTGTGAACGGCTACTATAACTACATCATATTTTGCCATAGTTTCCAAATCTTTCTGAACGGTGTCGGCTGTGCAGTTTTTCTGTATCCATAATGCATCTACAATATCAAACTTATCCAGCAGGCTTTCATAAAGTGGCGTAGTTTTAGCTGCATTAATCCCTACATAGCCGATACGCATATTTTCGTTTATCTTATTGAGGATCTGGTTGTCGTCTTTTACAAGCGTAATCGCCGCTCTTGATACCTGCTTACGAATAGGATCAATATACTCGTTCAGATCATCAGTGATATTCGTTGGATCAACGTCTGTCCATTTTGCCAATCCTGCATCAAACTTTGCCGATAGTATTTTTTTTACACTGCTCTCCAGTGCAGTTTGCGGTATTATATTGCTATCTATTGCGTTCTTTATTTTTCCAATGGCAGCGGGTACGTCCTGGGGAAATAATAAAATATCATTCCCAGCCTCAAACGCGCGAAGATCAGCATCACCAGCGGGATAATACTTGGTTACTCCCTGCATGTTCAGGGCGTCTGTAACTACCAGGCCTTTAAAGCCAAGCTTATCTTTCAGCAGGCTGGTCACCGTGTTCCTGGACAGCGTGGTAGGCTCATGCGGCGTAGTATCCAGCGCGGGCACTTCCAGGTGGGCTATCATTACACTTTTTACGCCCGCGGCTATCATTTGTTTAAAAGGGTATAGCTCCAGTGTATCCAGCTGTGGCAACGACTTTGTTATAAGCGGCAGGTCTTTGTGGGAATCTACGTTAGTATCTCCATGGCCGGGGAAATGTTTGGCGCAAGCAACTACCCCATTGTTTTGAAGTCCCCGCATAAACGCGACGCCAAGCCGGGAAACCCATGTTTTGTCTTCACCAAATGAGCGGGAGTTAATGACCGGGTTGGCCGCGTTATTATTTACATCCACATCGGGCGCGAAATCAATATTCACCCCTAACCTCTTACACTGCATAGCTATTGCAGCGCCTACTTTATAAACCAGTACGGTATCGCGTGTAGCACCCAGCATCATGGGCCGGGGGAAATTCTTTACGCTGTCCAGCCGCATACCCAATCCCCATTCAGCATCCATCGCAATGAGCATAGGTACCTGGGCCTGGTGCTGGTATTGGTTGGTAAGTACTGCCTGCCTGCCTGCGCCTCCCTGCATAAAAATAAGCCCGCCTACCTGGTGGGCATTTAGGAGAGTTGTCACCTGTTCTTCATTGTAGTTTTTACCCCCGGAATAGGCCGCCACCATAAACAACTGACCGATGCGCTCTTCTTCGCTCAGGCCAGTGTAAATGCTATCCACCCAACGACTTCTTGCGGCAGCAATATCTACATCCGGCCTTCTCTGTTTTTTTTTCGATTGTGCAGATGCGGGGACTACAAAATATAGTATAGTAAGTATGGCAAAAAAGGCCTTACGGAATACGCTCATTAAACAAAAATAATCTTATTGATGGAATATTTTTAAAAGTCAAAACTTAATGCTTTAACACTTATATGTCTAGTTAGATTCTTGAAGAAGGTAATTTATTTATTACCTTTATGCATGAAATCCAGTGAACTTGTCAGGATTCTAAAGAAGGATGGCTGGTACCCAATAAGGCAAGCAGGTAGTCATATGACTATGATACACCCTTTTAAAAAAGGTAAAATTGTTTGCCCTTTTCATGGAAGTAACGAAGTAAGCAAACGACTTGAAATAAAAATTCTTAAAGACGCAGGTTTGAAATAACAGTATCATGAGAAAGATTGAAATGGTTGTAGAACGAACAAAGACCGGTTATTGTGCCTATGCAAGCAAATATCCCGCATATACTACCGGGAATGATTTTCCTGAACTGAAAGCCAATATGCTTGAGGCCCTTAATGCTTATTTTGAAGATGAAGGCAAAACGATAACAGAAACCGATATCAAAGTGTCGCTTGACCTGCCACAGTTTTTTGAATTTTATAAAGTCATCAATGCAAAAGCACTTAGTCAGCGTATAGGCATGAATCAAAGCTTGTTAGCCCAATATATTAAGGGCAATAAAAAACCTTCCGCTATCCAGACCCGCCGAATTCTGGAAGGCGTACAACAAGTAGGAAAGGAACTAGCGGAAATGCGGTTTTTACTTTGATCTACCGTGCATCAAAATCAATAATCACTCTTTCTGTACGCGGATGCGACTGGCAGGTGAGCACAAAACCCTTTTCTATTTCGTCATGCTCGAGGGCATAATTCACTTCCATCTCCACTTCACCCTCTGTTACTTTTGCACGGCAGGTGCAGCAAACGCCGCCTTTGCAGGCATAGGGAAGATCAGCTCCATTTTTCAGTGCTGCATCCAGAATGCTTTCTCCATTAAAGGGAACTTCCATATCAAAAGTGACTCCATCTAACGTAATACTTACTTTGCTGGAAGGCCCGCTTTCATTTTTATGTGATGACACCCATTTTTCATGGGATGCTTTCGGCTGGTCAGGGGAGGTGAACAGTTCTATGTGCACCTGCACGGATGGCATACCGAGGTCTATAAGCTGCTGGCGCACGGAGAGTATCATTTCTTCTGGCCCACATATAAACGCCTCGTCAATGGTTTTAATATCTATCAGTGTCTTGCAAAACTCCGCGCATTTGGCTGCATCGATACGGCCACTGAACAGCGGAATGTCCATATATTCACGGCTTAGCACATGGTATATGCGCAATCGAAGCATATACTGATTCTTCAAGGCTTCTATTGCCTCCCGGAAAATGATACTGCTTTTGGAGCGGTTGCCATACACAAGGGTAAAGCTGCTGTTTGGCTCATCTTCCAACACCGATTTCATGATGCTCATAATGGGCGTAATGCCACTGCCAGCCGCAAACGCAAGGTACTCTTTGTGTTTAAGTTCGGTTTTTTTTGCAGTAAAGTTGCCCATAGGGGGCATCACATCCAGCATTTCTCCGGCTTTTAATTCCCCATGGGCAAACGTGGAGAACTTGCCTTCCTCTACTTTTTTTATTGCCACGCGCAATTCGCCATCCCTAGGGCTGGCGCAAATGGAATACGACCTGCGTACCTCGGCATCATTGAAATGACGGCGGAAAGTAAGGTACTGCCCCGGTGCAAAACGGAACTGTTCTGCCAGCTCTGCCGGCACCTCCATGGATACCGAAACGCAATCAGCCGTCTCAGGCCGTACATCTTTAACCTTTAATGAATAGAATTTGAGCGCAGACATAAATGGGTGCAAATGTATGAAAAACCTTTTTAGGGGTTTAACATACCTTCCAGATCTTCTTTCTTTATCATTACAAACACCTTCTTACCGTCTGGTGCATATTCAGGCTGGGAGCAGCCGAAGAGCTCATCTATAAGCGCCTGCTGACTTTCGGGCTGCATAAGGGCGTGCTTATGGAGCGAGAGGCGGCGTGCCATGTGAGCCAGTAACTGCTCGGTACGCTTATTTACGGCATCAGGTGATTCATGTTTCAAGTGGTCGACTACTTCATCCAGTACATTTTTTTCTTCCCCTGGAGACATGCCCGCAGGTATGCCTTGCACCACAAATGTATTTTGCCCGAAGGGGGCTATATCAAAACCAATCCTGGTAAGGTCAGCCAAAACTTCGTTGAGTAACAATGCATCCTGTGGCGGCAATTCGTAGGAGATGGGGAACAATACCTGTTGCGACGCGGTATCCTGGCCGTTCCATTCCAGCAGCAGCCGCTCATACCAGATACGCTCCTGCGCCCTGCGGATGTGTATGAGCATGAGGCCGGACTTTACAGTAGTGGCGAGCATAGTATTATGGACCAGCATTATGTTGGTGCTGCCTTTTCCCTGCGTTTCTACCTGGTTCCCGGAAAGGATTGACCCCTGGATGGGGTCTTCTGATGCCCCGTTATTTGATACGCCTGTAGCAGCTACTGGCGCTACCTGGGCTATTTCATACAGTTCTTTCCACTGTTTCAGGCTGTCTTTGCGCTCTATGAAATGCGCCTGGTCTTTGCCTGAAAATGTATTATATAAATATCCTTTTTCTGTTTGCTCTCTTTGCCGTTCTGTAACGGGCAACTGCACTGATGACAATTGTTGTATATCCGCGTTAAGCGTAAAATCGAGCGAGGGGGCAATGTTGTAGCGTGCAAGGGAATGCTTTACTGCAGCATTGAGATACGAATACATCATCCTGTCATCTTCAAATTTCACTTCCTGCTTGGTGGGATGCACATTGACGTCCACGCGGGATGGGTCTACTTCTATGAACAGCACATAAAAGGGGAAAGTTTCTTTTTCGATCAGGCTCTCATATGCCTGTATTACCGCGTGATTCAAATACGCGTTACGGATAAAACGCCCATTGATAAAGAAGAACTGCATGCCGCGGGTACGGGTCGCAGCCTCAGGCTTGCCTATAAAGCCGTAGATATTGAGCATATCCGTCTTTTCCTCTACCGGCACGAGATTTTTCCCGTATGCATTACCGAGAAGCGAAATCACACGGGCTTTTAAGTTACCCGGTTCCAGGTGAAATTGCTCTACGCCATTATTCCATAACCGGAAACCTATAGCAGGATGGGCTAATGCCACTCTCGTGAACTCATCAAGTATATGGCGCAATTCTGTGGAGGCGCTTTTTAAAAAGTGCCTGCGGGCGGGCACATTATAGAACAGGTTTTTTACGCTAATATTAGTGCCGGGGCTTACAGCGCAAGGTTCCTGCAGTTTCACCTCTGTGCCTTCTATTATGATACGAGTGCCCGTTTCATTAGCTGCCTGGCGGGTTTTCAGCTCAACCTGTGTTACGGCGGCGATTGATGCCAACGCTTCTCCCCTGAACCCCATGGTATGGATAGTAAACAGGTCTTCTATACTTTTGATTTTTGAGGTGGCATGACGTTCAAAACTCATACGGGCATCGGTAGGGCTCATGCCTTTTCCATTGTCTATTACCTGTATCAGCTCTTTGCCTGCGTCTTTTATGACTAATTGTATTTCTGTGCTTCCGGCGTCAACTGCATTTTCCAATAATTCCTTTACCGCGGAGGCAGGACGTTGTATTACTTCCCCGGCGGCTATTTGGTTGGCAATATGATCTGATAATAATTGAATGATGTCGGGCACAGGGCAAATTTAATTTGAAAATTTAGAATTCAATTTGATGATTTGAAAATTGGGCGAGTCAACCAGGTTATATTGTGAAGGTATGGCTGAAATATGTGTATATCCATTACAATATTTGCAATTTTCATTTAATGCTTGCAAAAAATTTATGTGTTATTGGCTCGTTGCGGGGATTGGTGGATGTGTGGTGAAATGAGCGTTTTCGGGGTCAAAATATAATTATTGTTGTTTTTTCGTTAACTTGCAATTATATAGTCATTTTTTACGACTATATTTGTATGTTGCACGATAAATGCAACCCAAATTTACTTTTGGGCAAAGTTTGTCGTAAAGGAATGCGTGGCTCTTAATAGTCCACATTTAACAGTTATTGCAATAAATGTGTTGTTTATTTTTTAAAAGGAACCTTATGAAAAAAGTTTATTTGCAGCTTCTTCTTTGCTGTCTGACCTTTACAAATTTTGCGGCTACCTGGTACTCTGCACCGGCGGGTGGTGACCCGAGTGTATTGACAAACTGGTGGTCAAACCCGGCGGGTACAGGCGCTAATCCTGCCAACTTTACTACTGCAACGGATGTATTCACCGTGCAGAGCAATATGGTGATGACTGTAGCTGCGTGGACGGTTGACGGAGTTGTGATCATGAACAGCGGCTCTATAACGTTGACGCCTGCAACGAACGCCAGTATCACCTTTAACGGTACTGTGACGATGAACAACAGCACTCATATATGGAATGGTTATTCCGGCGGCGGCGGCGGTGGTGGCCCGCGAGGTACCGTTACATTAAATTTTTATGCCCCGCTAACCATGAATGACAACTCTTCTATTGATGGAAACCCTGCAGTAACGGGAGGCGTGATTGATGTAGAATTGTATAGTGACCTGTTTATGTCGGGAACTTCATTTTTTAATAACCAGTCTATGTCAGGGGCAGCATATACCTTTGTTTACTTTGCTAATACTGCTTCTACACTTGTAAGCCCTCAGCATCTTAGCGGCACTGGGAGCCAAGCCGGAAGCTATTATACCACCTTTACCATCAATAATGGTGTATTTGTGCAGCTTGTGGGAAATTTTAATACTGAACCGTACAGCGTTAGTATGGGTAATAACAACACATTTAATGTTGGGTGCGGGGCCGGATTCGGGTGCGGGGCCGGTGTGGGCACATTGGATTTTCAAACGTATAATTTCAATGGCCCCGGAAATATTATTGTAAACAACGGATCTAATATTTATACAGCTAATGATTCGGGGCTTAACGGGTCAGTTTTATGTACCGGGACCAACACTATAAGCAATGCTGCCTCATATGTATACAATGGTACTGTGCCACAGGTTACCGGCGCTATGCTTGCGCAAACATTTACGGTATCCACCGGTGGTTTTGGCTCTGTTGCCGGTACCGGCAAATTAACTGTAGTTAACCCTGCCGGGGTAACCTTGTCCCAAAACACTACATTTACTAATGGTACCATCCTTGCCCTTACAGCCGGCAATCTGACTATTGGCGCCAATAACGTTACCATGGGCAGTACCGCCAATATTGTGGGACTTTTTTCAAGCACTGCTGATATCGTAACTAATGGTGCCGGCCAGTTAAGAAAAGATTTCACTGCCAACGGCAGTTTCACATTCCCGGTGGGCGATGCGGCCAATTACACCCCGATCACTATTAATATGACGGCTCCGGTTGCCGGAGATTATGCTGCAGGCGCTTATGCTGGTGTTACTGTAACCAATTCAATAGATCCTCATAATGCCAATAGCAACGATTATCTCGCCAGGTACTGGCATATAGCATTATCAGGTATCACTACCCCCACCTATACCATAACATCAGCCCAATATGTAGTGGGTGATGTAGTGGGCACTGAAGCCAATCTGTCAGCAGGAAAGTACCCCAATGCTCTGCCATGGACAAAATACGGCGCCGCAAATACAGCGCTACATACGCTTACCACCGGAGCAACCGGGATCACCAATCTCAATGCTGACTTCAGTGGCATCACTACTTTAGGTCCGTCCTTTACCATTACCCCTAGTGCGAGCAATTGTTCCGGAGTTTCCTCTACACTTGAGGTTCTGAGTTCTACAGCAGACGCCCCGGCGACTTTTACATGGTCACCGGGTTCCGGTCTTTCAGGCACCGTGGGAACTACGGTAGCAGCCACGCCCACAGTTACTACTACTTATACTGCAACCATAACAGATGGCAACGGATTTACGAACACCCAGACAACGACGCTCACCGTTAATCCTAATCCGGGACCAATTACCGGTGCAGGCTCCGGTGTTCTTTGCCTTAGCCAGACGCTATCACTTGCAGACGCTGTGAGCGGCGGCACGTGGAGCAGCACAGACGGTTCGTCAGCAACAGTTGACGGATCGGGCAATGTGACTGCTGAAGCCAATGGCACACCATCAATAGTTTATACACTAACCGGCGGCTGTACAGCCACGGTAACGCTGGATGTGGTAACAGAAGCAGCAGCCATATCCGGGCCACCGACCGCATGTACAGGCGCCACGACATCTCTCAGCGATATAGGAGCAGGCAGCTGGAGCAGCAGCAATACCGCGCAGGCAACCATAGACCCGGTCAGCGGTGTGCTCACCGGTGTAGCGCCTGGCAATACAGTGATTAGCTACACGCTGGCACCCGGCTGCGCTGCCAGTACCAGTATAACGGTTAACGAGTCTCCGGCGGGTATCACAGGCCCTGCCAACGCCTGTATTGGCGTGACATCAGACTTAGCTGAAGCTACCACCGGAGGCATATGGAGCAGCAACAATACCGCGTTTGCAACAGTTACGGCTACTGGTGGCGTTACTGGCGTGGCTACGGGTTCTGCAACTATATATTATTCAGTACCTGCTACCGGTTGTTTTACGGCCTACCCAATGGGCGTTGTTTCGCTGCCGCCACCTATCGGCGGCACACCCAGCGTTTGCGCAGGGTTCACCCAGTCACTATCTGACGGTATTGCCGGCGGCACCTGGACCAGCGGTAATACTGCACTGGCCGTTATAAACCCGTCAACAGGTGTGGTGACCGGTATATCTCCCGGCACGCCCAGCATCATTTATACCTTGCTGCCCGGCTGCTTCACTGCGGTGCCTTTCACCGTTAATTCGAGCGGTACGCCTACTGTGGCTATCGCGGTAAGCCCGGCTACAACTGTATGCCCAGGCACCCTGGCTCATTTCACCACCACGTCTACGACATTTAGCGGCGGCACACCAACCTTTGACTGGGTAAAGGATGGCATTTATGTGTCTACCGGGCCAACATACAGCTATGTGCCTGTAGATGGTGATATAGTATACAGCGTATTGCACAGTGACTTTACCTGCCGCAGAATTGACACTGCAATCAGTAATCATTTCACTATGTCTACTGTACCCGTTACAACACCTGTAGTGACCATATCTTCTGTTTACAGTACAGTAGGCTCCGGTACTGATGATACGCTGATAGCCACCATTACCAGTGCTACACCCACACCGCTCTACCAATGGTATAAGAATGACCATGTGATAGCAGGGGCTACCAACAGTTTTTATGTAGTGAATGTGGACACCAACGGATCTATAGCTTACAACTGCGTGGTGAATGCCGGAGATGCCTGCAACACTATAGGCATTAGCAACCGCCTGTATATTAACGTGACTAATGTGAGCGTGAAACAGATCACTGCTGATGGAAGCGAGCTCAATATAGCGCCCAACCCAAGTAAGGGCACATTTGCCATGACCCTGCAATCGGCCAGCAATGAGCCCGTGCAAGTGTTGATCACCAATATACTGGGTGAAAAAGTAAAAGAATTTACTGCTACTACAAATATGGTTACCAACATTAACCTGAATGCAGCCACAGGGATTTATCTCCTGTCGGCAACTACGACCAGCGGGAGATATGTGGCAAGGATAGTGATTAACTAAATAGGAATTCCTGCCTTAGCTACTGCCGTTGCTGAAAAAGCTATGGCAGTTGAAAGAAAAAAGCTTCGGCGGGCGAGAGGGGATTAGGAACTGGGATTGAATTAATTTACGAATTGGGAATTAGTTATTGGGAATTGGGATTGCAGCGAATCTCCTGCTTGCCCTATGCTTAATTTTAAGATAAAACTATATGCTATGAAAAAAATGCGTTTACTTATTGGTTGCGTCCTATCGGCGTCTGTGTTATTGTGTAACTCTGTAGTACAAGGGCAGATCATTACGACTGTTGCTTGCGGGGGCACAGCACCTGGCGGCTTCCCAGTGCCATTACCTGCGGAAGGGGTAGCGGCAATGTCAACCAGTACCTGGCTTACAACACCTTATGGGATTGTGCAGGATGGCACTACGGGTGATTTATATATAGCGGATGAAGCAGATGGTCTTGTTCGCAAGTATAATCATTCCACAGGCATTATCACGGAGGTTGCAGGTGTTGGTTTCACTTTTCCTACACCCCCGCTTGGCGACGGAGGCCCGGCTACTGCAGCGTTTATAAATCAACCGGTGGATGTTGGCGTTGACGCTGCACACAATATTTATATTGCTGATTATGGAAACAATCGGGTAAGAATGATTAACCCGGCAGGTACTATCACCACCATCGCAGGTGGCGGTGCGGCTGGTGGCCCGGGCTATGGAGACGGCGGCCCAGCGACCGCTGCGAATCTGGCGCCACGCGGTATTGTCGTTGACCCCAGCGGAAGCCCAATATATGTATCTGACGCAAGTACTGGAGGAGGAGGATCTCACAATAAAGTGCGCGTACTAATGGGATCAGGTGGAACCTATACTATTAACACATATGCCGGCAATGGCACAACTACTCCGGTCATTGATGGAATTGCTGCAACCGCCGCTCATATCAGCGCTCCAAGAGGTCTTTTCCTTGATGTAGCAGGTAATTTATACATAGCCGAGAGTGGGAACAATCGAATCAGGATGGTCAATACTTCCGGAATTATATCGACAGTTGCAGGAAGTGGGGTCGGCGGATATGCAGGTGATGGAAGTCCGGCTACGGCTGGCACAGTGAAGCTAGGTACTCCTACAGATGTTGTTCTAAGTACTGCGGGAGATATGTATATCGGAGACCAGGCTAACAATGTAATCCGGTTTGTGGACCACACCACAGGGAATATTTCCACGATAGCAGGTGGCGCCACCTCGGGCGGATCACCGTATGGTGACGGCGGCGCTGCTATAGCAGCACGCTTAAGTGCTTCAGTTTCTATTGCTCTTGACGGGACCACCGGCAATTATTATATTTCTGACCAGGGCCATAACCTCATACGCTATGTAAATGCTTCCGGCGTTGTGAGCAGCCCTCCAACTTTTACCGGTGGCAGCCCGCAAACGCTGACTGTTTGTGAGAACTCCGGAGCCACTGATATTAATTCACTTTTGCAAGTGGGGGAAACCACTACCGGCCTTACACTGACGTGGAGCGCACCTACTTTGCCCACGCATGGCACCCTCGTATATGCTTATTCCACTACTTCCACAGGGTCTTCCATAACACCGACCGGCCTGACCTATACACCCACAACAGGCTATAGCGGAACGGATAATTTCAAAGTACAGGTCACTAATGGTAGTACTTCAACGGCAACCACGACAATCAATGTAACGGTAAACCCTATACCTGTAGTTGCTTCCATTGGGGGCACAACTACCAGCGTATGCGTGGGTTCCACCATGACATTAACAGATGCCACCACAGGTGGCGGATGGGCTGCGTCCAACACCAATGCCAGCGTGGCAGGCGGCACCGTAACGGGAAGCGCTGCAGGCACTGATATTGTTTACTATATCGTTTCCAACAGTTGCGGATCGGACTCTGCATCGTTGCCAATAACCATAAACCCAACCGCTGCACCCTCAGTGAGTATTTCTTCTACCCTGGGTACTACCACATGCGGCGTTCCCGGTACTTTTACGGCTACACCGGTGAATGGCGGAACGGCCCCTACTTACCAATGGTCTGTAAATGGCACTGCTGTTTTGGGTGCCACCTTACCTGCTTATACTTATGTTCCCGTGGCGGGTGATGTTGTAAAAGTGGTGCTGACCAGCAATGCACCCTGCATTACCGTAACTACCGCAAGTGTGTCCATCACTATGTCCGGTGGTTCCAGCGTGGTGCCTACGATAAATATTAGTACGGGCATCGGCGATACATTGTGTGTCGGTATACCTATTACCTTAACATCGTCTATCACTAACGGTGGTTCTACACCCACCTACAACTGGACAGTGAACGGGGTATCTTCCGGTACCGGAAGCACATTTCCTTATGTATCTACCCCGCTGTCAGAAGGAGATATTATAGAGTGCACGCTTACCAGCAGCATTCCCTGCGCCGTCCCTTCTACTGCAGTAAGCAATGACATTACGATACATTTAAGGACAGCATCTACTGCTACTTTAAGTATCACAGCCAATCCGGGCAGTGCGGTATGTACCGGTACCTCTGTTACTTTCACATCAACGGAAACAGGTGGCGGAAGCGACCCGTTCTTAAGATGGTCGAGGGCCGGCAGAAATGTGGCTACAGGCCCTTATTTCATCTGTACTCCTGACAGTGGCGATGCGGTGTATTGTACCATGCACAGCAGCATTGCCTGCAGCGCGACTGATACGGTCAACAGTAATGTGATCACTATGTCTGTGTCCGTACCGCTTACACCTGTGGTTACCATTACTTCCACCTTGGGCCTTACTGGTTTATTCCAGCCTGTCACTTTTATTGCTACAGTTACCAGCGCTACGCCTACCCCTATTTACCAGTGGTATGTAAATGGCGTTGCAGTGCCTGGTGCAGCTTCGTCCATTTTCGTTTATTCCGCCAATCTTATTGGCCATGATGTAGTCAGCTGCACAGTTGGTAGTGGTGACGGATGCAATATGAGCGGATTCAGCAATGACCTTACCATTGAAGTTGCTCCCGTTGGTGTAAAATCGCTCACATCATCATCTACAGAGTTAATGCTGGTACCCAACCCAAATAAAGGAGTCTTCAACATGACCCTTGTATCAGATAATAGCGAGCAGGCAGATGTGGTGATCACCAATATTCTGGGAGAAAAGGTAAAAGAATTCAACATCGCTACAAATAATACTACAGAGATCAAACTGGACGTAGCGCCGGGCATCTACATCCTTTCCGCAACCACCAGCGAAGGAAGATTTGAAGCTAAAGTGATGGTTAACTAAGCCCAATACCAGGCTTACTTTCGTACGATTTCTTCATCATGCGATTCAAAATAGTAAAAGGCTGCTAAATGCAGCCTTTTACTATTTATATCATATATTTAAATCATGATCAAAAAATATTATTTGAAAATTTGTATAATTTTATATGTTAGGATTGATAAAATATTTATAGTAATATTGTTTTTGTAATCTTTAAATTTATTTTTTGCGATTAAATTATAGGCGATGAAAAAAATACGTTTACTTATCAGTTGCGCCTTATCAGTGTCAGCACTATTTTGCAATTCTGTTACACAAGGGCAGACAATTACTACAGTGGCAGGTTATACGCCGCCGCCGGGACCACCCCCAGGACCTACCGAAGGGGTAGCTGCAACAGCCTCTACGCTTAGAACTCCTTACGGAATGGCAAAAGATGCATCGGGCAATTTATATATCTGCGATGACGGAAATAATATGGTCCGAAAAGTTGACGCGTCAGGCAACATAACTGTTGTTGCTGGTAACCCAGGTGCTGCTGGTGATGCTGGTGATGGGGGGCCTGCCACAGCAGCGGCATGCAAATTAAACACCCCTACCGGCGTTGCAGTAGATTCAGCAGGCAATATTTACATTTGTGATGCAGGAAATAACCAGGTAAGAATGGTTATCGCAGCTACTGGTATCATTACTACAATAGCAGGCAGCACTGTTGGTACCGCCGGTTTTTCCGGAGATTTGGGTCCAGCAACCGCGGCTAAGTTGAGCAATCCACGCGGCATATTTGTTTACCCAAATGGGAAACTCATTTATTTCTCTGACGGCACCAATAATCGCATACGTGCGATCGCGAACATTTTCGGGGGTTATTATATTAATACGATAGCCGGAAATACAGCTGCAGGTTACGCCGGCGACGGGTCCGCCGCCACTTCTGCTACAGTTCAACTTAGTAGCCCAAGAGGTTTAACAGTTAATCGCGCCACAGGCAATCTATATATTGCGGATATGAATAATGATTGTATCCGTATGATAGATTCTATGACAGGTATCATCACCACCGTGGCCGGCATTGGAACTATGGCCGGCTATACCGCCGACGGCGTTCCCGCCATTACTTCTAAATTAAATTTGCCCACAGGTATTGCGGTAGATGCATCCGGGGATATGTATATTGCCGATGTATCTAATAATCGAATCCGTTATGTTAATTCAACAGGAACCATCTCTACAATAGTAGACGCAACCGGTACTACGGGAGCTACCCCTTTTGGCGATGGAGGGCCCGCTACTGCAGCCAATTTAAGTGCGCCTACGGCCGTTACACTTGATGGCACATCAGGCAATTATTATATTTCTGACCAGACCCACAACCTCGTCCGCTATGTAAGTATTTCAAGTAGCACCCCGCCATCTTTTACCGGCGGCAGCCCACAAACGCTTACTGTTTGTGAAAACTCAGGAGCTACCAGTATTAACTCACTTTTACAAGTAGGGGAAACTACTACCGGCCTTACACTCACATGGAGCACTGCCACAGGACCTACACACGGCACCCTGGCAGTGGCATATAGCACTACGTCCACAGGATCAGCGATAACACCAACCGGCCTGACCTATACACCAAATACCGGCTATAGCGGGGTGGATAACTTTATTGTGCAGGTGTCTAATGGCGCCTCAACGGCAACCACCACCATTAATGTAACTGTAAACCCATTACCTGCAGTTGCATCTATCGGCGGCACCACTACCAGCGTATGCGTGGGCGCTACTATGACATTGACTGATGCTACTACAGGCGGCGGCTGGGCGGCGGCCAATACAAATGCCAGCGTGGCAGGCGGCACCGTTACGGGAAGTGCGGCCGGCGCCGATGTGATCTATTATATTGCCTCCAACAGTTGCGGAGCAGACTCTGCATTCCTGCCTATAACCATCAACCCAACCGCTGCACCATCGGTAAGCATTTCGTCTACTCTCGGTACCAGTACTTGCGGCGTTGCCGGCACATTTACAGCGATGCCAGTGAACGGCGGAACTGCCCCTGCTTACCAATGGTCTGTGAATGGTACCGCTGTTGTGGGTGCTACCCTGCCTTCATACACTTACATTCCCGTTGCCGGTGACGTAGTAAAAGTGGTACTTACCAGCAATGCACCCTGCATTACGGTAACCACTGCAAGCGCATCTATTACCATGTCTGGTGGCTCCAGCGTGGTACCGACAATAAATATTAGTACGGGCATCGGCGATACATTATGTGTAGGTGTACCTATTACATTAACATCGTCTATCACTAATGGCGGCTCTGCACCCACCTACAACTGGACGGTCAATGGCGTGTCTTCAGGCACCGGCAACACATTTCCGTACGTAACGACGCCGCTGTCAGAAGGCGATGTTATAGTGTGTACGCTTACCAGCAGCATTCCCTGCGCTATCCCTTCTACTGTTACCAGCAGTAATATTACTATACATTTAAGGACAGCATCTACCGCTACTTTAAACATTACTGCCAGCCCCGGCAGCGCGGTATGTATCGGTACATCTATCACTTTCACGTCAACTGAAACAGGCGGAGGAAGTGATCCGTTCTTAAGATGGTCGAGAGCCGGTAGAAATGTCGCTACAGGCCCTTATTATATCTGTACTCCAGACAGTGGCGATGTGGTATATTGTACCATGCACAGCAGCATTGCCTGCAGCCCTACGGATTCGGTGAACAGTAATGTGATCACCATGTCTGTGTCTGTACCGCTTACACCTGTAGTTACTATCACTTCTACCAGGAGCCTTACGGGTTTATTCCAGCCTGTCACTTTTATCGCTACAGTTACCAGCGGTACGCCTACCCCTGTTTACCAGTGGTACGTAAACGGTGTTGCTGTGCCCGGCGCAGCTTCTTCTATTTTCGTTTATTCCGCCAATCTGATCGGTCATGATGTAATCAGCTGCACAGTGGGCAGTGGTGACGGCTGTAATATGAGCGGGTTCAGCAATGACCTGACTATTGAAGTTGCTCCTGTCGGTGTAAGATTGCTCACATCATCAGCTACGGCGTTAAAGCTGGTACCCAACCCAAATAAAGGAGTATTCAACATGACACTTGTATCAGATAATAATGAGCAGGCGGATGTGGTGATCACCAATATTCTGGGAGAAAAGGTGAAAGAATTCAACATCGCTACAAATAATACAGCAGAGATCAAACTGGACCAGGCGCCAGGCATCTACATCCTTTCAGCCACGACAAGCGAGGGAACGGTTGAGGCCAAGGTGATGATTAACTAATTGTGTCTTTGTGACAATATATACTTCACAAGGGATAAATTAGTGGACTGTTTTTATCAAAGAATTGGAACTTCAAGCTAAGTAGAGACTTCAATTCCGAATGGTGCTTTTGATTGATGTTCGCAAAGAATTTTTCTAT
>Ga0182030_10007512_pt1 | contig 22721 bp, 15 predicted proteins | sample 812S3MmetaG_FD_121299 | JGI IMG/M metagenome (GOLD analysis project Ga0182030, IMG submission 121299) | Permafrost microbial communities from Stordalen Mire, Sweden - 812S3M metaG (Illumina Assembly) | ecosystem: Environmental > Terrestrial > Soil > Wetlands > Permafrost | place: Sweden...
GTTTGGTCGATAAAGCCCACGGTACCAGGTAAGCTTTCCCATGCGCAATAATGAAATTCCCTGGATGTGCATCACAATGCGCATAACCTTCGGCGTGTAATTTCTCCAGAACATCTATACAAGCTTGCAGGTCGCTCGCCGTGGGTTGTTTCCCGTCGATATGCTCCATTACGAAACCAATGATCTTATCAGAGTCGTCGTCCTCGATAAGGGCCAGAACCTCAGGAGTAATGCCAGTGTATTCGAGCTTTTCGTAAACCATGAGCTCGAGCGCGATGTACTCATCAGTCTTGACGAACACTTTGCTCGTGGTAATTGCTTTCGCTTCTGCGGTGTGAGGTACCAATGTTTTGGTATCGTCCGTACTTAGGCTTGGGTCAAGTTTACTCAGCTTAATCACCTCCTTGCCAGGCCATGAGAAATCATAAGCTCGTGGCAGAATATTCCGGGCGCTAAGCTCTGCCGGCGCTTGTAGCTTGGCTATGGTTCGGCCCTGAGGAGGAGAAAGTTAGTCGATGCTCTCGATACGGCGTCAAGCTGGGGTTGGGATATTCCACTATACTTACAGTAACCAAAGACTGGAATGGGCCAGTAGCTAGTGCTAGCAGGCCTATAGCCACTGCTTTATAGAAATGCATGGCTAGTATAGAAACGTTGAAGTTGGAACACGAAACGGGATATAAGAAAATAGTGTCGATAGAATTTTAATGAGGAAACGAGATACAATGTATAAGATACTGAGATTGATGCTATTACAACCAGTGAAAGGCCAACTACTTATACTTGTCTGATATATCTCAAAATAAATCTTCAGATTATATTTTTAGCATATGAATTAAAGCAATACAAAGTGTTCAGAAGGTCCAACAAGGCTGTGTATAATCTTGTTGAAACTCACTGACGCCGTAAATCCCATTCCGCCACAAATCCTGCGATTTTGTATATAGATTCTGTGAGGGTCACAGACAGGGAATCATCTTAAAATAGGTCTTCATATGTTATTTCAGTATAGGAATTAAAGCAATACAAAAGTGTTTAGGAATTCTAACAAGGCTGTGTATAATCCGTTGAAACTCAAGGACGCAGCGAATCGCATTCCACCACACATCCTGCATTTTTATATATAGATTTTATGGGATTGCACAGGCCGAATTACGTGAGATGAAGGATTGTAATGAGTCTCGGACTGAAAGTCTCGAGACTTCAGTAAATACGTCGTGTAAGAACGTTATGAGGTTCTGTGACAGAATTAACGAAGTAAGCGCCAAGCCACCAAATGTTGGTGGTGGCTATGGTAACAAACTTCCCAAGCCGCAGCATACCAGCCATGTAAGACCTACACCGTATCTCTAAAAGCTCTAGCGCTTATTCCATTGGTCTCGTTGAACCTATAATGTCACCAAGCATTGAGCGTGGATCCTTATAAGATGCTAGCGTTTCTACGACACATCCACTGAAATCCAGAGACTTGTCGCCGGAGCTTCCCGTACGCTCTTGAGGCGTAACAAATTGGTTCTGACCCCTTGTCACAGGGGCTCCGACCGCCATGGATAAGATTGGGCTAGATTCTGAAGTGGGTCTGGGCCACGCAAGTCTCGGCCACGCAAGTCTCAAGTTCCGACTTGTAGGAATTTTTATATTTACAGTGCCTCATCCTTCTAAGGCTAGGATGAGCTAGAACTTATGTGGATAATGTGGCTAACAAATGCCATGTCCCGGTTGGGAAGCGTTGCCACGATTGCCACAAATCTGGCCACAGGATTATAAATTCAAACACGTCTCGTGATATGAAGCCATGTAACGGGAATATATTGTGCCTTCCGATCGAGGAACAAGGAGAAAGGGATTTCAACTCTGCAAGATAAAACCCACCTTGAGGGCTTCAAATGAAGAAGTCTGATTGATCGAGTCCAATTAATGTGACATTGCCGCTCTCTACCGCCTTTCTTTTTGAGAATTTCTGTTTGTCTAGCTTTATTTTGTCTTTCTTTCGTCTTCAATATTTCTTCTTCTTGAGAGCTAAAGTAGATTGCAGATTGCGTAGTAGTCAAGTTGTGGAAGACATTTCAGTAGCGTAAACTGAATTACGGTGCTCTGATCTTCTCTGGTCTAGTCTTTCATATATAATTATTCAAATCGTTTCAACAAAGACTCTTACAGACTTTATATACGTTTTCTTTTATTTTCAGGTCTATACTAAATAATTGAAGGATTTTTCTCCTACCAGAAGGTAATCCTACAGCTAACTGATTTTTAGTACTATTTATGGCCTTAACACCGCCAGATACTCTCTACGATATATGTCACTTCAAGAATAGGGGGGGTAAAATAATGGTAGTTGTGGATGCAGGCGAGGGGAGGTACCCCTCTTCCTGATACAGTGGAGCTTAAAAAAAGGGAAGAAGTCACGTGATCAAAAACATGTCAATATAGTATTGAGCCTTATACAGGGTGCGCTGCGAGGACACAACCTAGCCTTTAACTTTCTTACTGCTTCTAATAGGTATTTAGACCCTAATATAGATAGATATTTAGATACTAATAGAAAGAAGGACCTCTAATCCCTACCTGCCGTCTAGCCAAAGGCCCTATAGGTAAATAGCAAAATCTATCTATTCGAAGTAGAAGGCGGTATATCATGTAAAACTCTAGCCAATCAGTGTCAAACTTGACCAGTATTGGCTTTTCTCCTTGCATAACTCTTTAATCTAAGCTAGCTTAGAGTTGAAGGTATTGAGAATGGACCTTCTCTAAACTCTTTACAGCAATGCCTGAAGCTATTTAAAAGCGGGGCAATCGACTTTCACAACTTTACTAGTAGCTAAGGATTGTACTAGCAAAGAGTCTCCCTGTACGTAAAGAGATCGAAAGCCAGGTGAGATGTCCCATCTCCTTGCTTATTTATGCAAGAAATTAGCTGTTGGGCCGCTGCACGTGGCCTCTTGGCACGCAATGGAGTCTACTCAAAGATCCTGAAAGGGTCTTCAATACTTGACACATTTTCACATTACGACGTCGAGACACATGTTCCTCGTAACCTTCGAGGATATACCATACCTTCCCAAGCCTGGTAGTTCTTAACCCAGCACCAAGCAGTTCGTATTAACTAAGATGCATGAACCACCATCGAGAGATGAAACCAGGATTTGACAACAATTACGATATGTGTATCCATAAGAGTGAAACCACTTTTTCCCCTCAAGAATGCAACAGCTGCTAAGGAAATAAAGTTTGAAGATGACACCTACCTGCAAAAAAATGGCCCACCAATTTTCCACTTGCATGAGAATAGACGTTAGGGAATGAACAACCGCCACATTAAAGGGCTCTATTTTTTGCGTGTTCAAAAATATATCATGTCTATCACGAGCAGCCAAAAAATCTTAGCCGCTTGCATAAAATATCTCTCCAGTTCCTTGTGAACATACGCAAAGAGCTCCCCGCAGTGAAGCAACTGCACCTTAACAAGCATTCCCACATTTGAGGACACCGCAATTGTATTTTAAGCCTGGTTAGAACTGAAGGCATTAAATCCAAGAATGATCTTCAACACTCAAGAGCTTTGTGGTATGAGCTGAGGCACCGATTCTAGAAGATTATGGTCGTAGAAGGAAGTGTTTATGCTATGTGACTCGAACAGGTGATGGTACAATTGTACAGCAATCTTTTTTTGTGGCTAAGCAATTCCTCTATCAAGCAAAGGCATCCAGCACTACCAGTCATTTGTCAGAGGAACTTTCCACGTAATTTCCCCCTTGCATTCAGAGGATCATAGATAGGGGATTTGAAGCACGTAACCGACACTCCGATTTGTTCCGGCTGATGGGAAGAACCAAGCGGTGAGCAAAAATCAAGAATCGCTAGATAAGCTAAGAAATATTCTTGGAGTCATGACAGTAGTAATAGAGGAATAGATTATGAAGGAATGAAAGTGAAATGAAATAAAACCAGCAATTACTATATAAGAATAGCGGAAATGCAGGGGAATGAGGGGTCATAATAAGGGCAGGACCCCTGAAAGAAGCTTGGGCCACCTCGAAGATAGGCCTTCCGTTTTTTTGGCGATATCAAAACACCGCAACACCAGCGGAAGCATGTGTCACTGGGCAATATCAGTCCCCAGCACTCACCATTCATCTGTGCACGATGCGATTATGCCTCTCACCTGGAGGAAAGGCTCATCTTCGGCCAATCGGCCCTTACAAACCTCTATTCACTCCGATCAGGATCTGGGGTGGGGCTGACCGACTACAAAAGAGGAGCTTCAGCACCAGACCTCCAACTTTTTTTACTTCCTCTTCATTCACGCCTTACTCTTGCTCTAGCTCTACTTTACTTAGTGACATGGCACGTACCATCGATCATCGCACAATACACACAACTCATCGACGGCACAACAGTAGCAGCGGTAACGCTGATATCGTACCCAGCTTTGCGTTCGCTTTCGAGTAGGGCCATCCTCTGCCTACAGTCTTACGCGTACTGATAAGGCTTTCTAGCATCGACGGAGTCCTCCTTCGGTCATCCGCCCCCCTCCCTGGCGCCGCGGAGGCCCTCGGATGTCTTCACGACCATAAGATACCTTTTATCCTCTTGACTAACGGCGGGGGAAAACACGAGAGCGCACGCGTCGCAGAGTTGAGCAAGAAGTTCGGAGTCCCCCTCTCAGAGGATAACTTCGTACAATCACACACACCGTTCAAGCAATTGGTTGAAGGCACGGATACCGTCAAGGGTCTCAAGGACAAGACTGTGTTGGTTACAGGCGGAGATGGAGATAAATGTCGGCAGGTCGCGGAGCAGTAGGTTAGAGATCAATTGCGGAGGAGTGATGCTAACCCATGCCTAGATACGGCTTCAAAAATGTAATTACCCCCGGGGATATCCTTATGGAATACCCCACCATTTGGCCATTCAATCAGATATTCAGCGATTACTACAGCAAGGCCACCCGACCGCTCCCTCGCAAAGTCGATCACGACAACCCCTCCAAATCCCTCAAAATCGACGCAATGTTCGTGTTCAACGACCCTCGAGACTGGGCTTTGGACTCCCAGGTCATACTCGACCTTCTCTTGTCGAAGCAAGGCATCCTAGGAACGTACTCCGAAAAGAACGGCGACACGAGCCTGCCGAATAATGGATGGCAGCAAGATGGACAACCAGCCCTTTACTTTTCCAATCCTGACGTTTTCTGGGCGACGTCATACCATCTTCCACGTCTTGGACAAGGCGGATTCCAAGCTTCTCTTCAGGGGATCTGGAATGCTACAACTGGTGGAGCGGAACTCACTCGCACGGTAATCGGCAAGCCATACATGGTAACTTACAGATATGCTGAGAGGGTTCTGAACAAGCATAGAGCGCAAATGTTGGCCGCACACGCCGACCATCATCGGAAGGCCAGCCCATTGAAGCGAGTTTTTATGGTCGGTGACAATCCTGAGAGCGACATTCGTGGTGCCAACGAGTTTGAGAGTCCAACAGGAACGGAATGGAGCAGCATCCTGATTAAGACTGGAGTTTATCGAGCGGGCACCAAGCCTGCCTATGAACCAAAGGTGATAGTTGACGATGTTCTTTCCGCCGTCAAGTGGGCATTGCACGAAGAAGGGTGGAAAGTTCCAATTGAATAAGTTTGCGAGTCGAACATCAATACTAGATAGGTCGATCCGGAATCTTCAAACGTTGGGAGGGGAGTTTGTTTTTGGAGTCAAGAAGGACAATGGGATAGACTTCTGATAGATGAGAGATGACTCGGCGTTTAGATACCAGATGAAACAATAATAAAAAAGCCTTTCTGTCTGACCATGCGTCTTGTTACGCATACTGAAACTTGTGCGCAATTTAGCAAATCTCATATTATACACAGAATGTCTCCCAAGTTCTTGATCGCCAAGGCAAGTATCAGCGCTCTAGGCCGTGAGTAATGCTAGTTGCCCGCGCCGGGGGCCCCAAAACCCCAGGGATAACCATAAAAAGTGGTTATCTCTCTGGAGGCTACAGAGGGTCAAGGACCCCCTCTGATCCTCCAGAACAGGCTGATAGCGCAGAAGTAGCGCCGGGGGCCTGCTGGCAGGCCCCGGGGCAATGGCAAGGCTTGAGGCGGCCGGTCCGGGTAAAGGAGCAGAGCTCAAATCGGGCTAGTTTCACTGTATATTAGGTGTTTATATAACTTTTAAGCATATATGACTAGCCCTATCTATAAACCTATCTCTACTGCTGTAGTTGTAATTTGCAGCCAACCACGAATGAAGTACAAAATAGGGGCTATTTTGGCTAGCAAGGCCCCAAAACCATGTAAAGTCATAACGCCCCAATAGAAAATCTGCTCCCAAAGCCCAGGAAGAACACCCATGTTTGTGCATTAGTTTACATACAAAATACTAGCAGAAGGAGTGGCGCGGGGTGGAATTTTCTCCCCCGCGGGGGCGCAGCTGCCAGAATGGTTACCATCGGTACCCAACGTCCAAGTACCAGCCGAACCCAATCACAACAAAATGTTCTCCATGGGCAAACATTACCTATCTCCATAACTGCCCATACAGTCACTCAAAATTCCTTACTCTCCACGATTTACAACTACAAATACAAATACTACCATTTGATCACACACTCTCATGAATTCGCTGATGTTACAAAGTCACTATGACCACATCTCTCTCAGGCAAAGTCGCGCTAGTCACAGGCTCTTCACGATCCATCGGTGCTGCAATCGCCAAACGCCTTGCTGACGATGGTGCAAATGTCGTTGTCAACTACGTTGCCAACTCACAAGCGGCCGGCAAACTTGTAGATTCCATCAATGCCAAACGAGCAGGTGCGGCCATCGCAATCAAGGCAGACGTATCTACAGTCGTTGGTGGCCAAACGTTGTTGTATGAGACTGTGAAATCATTTGGAAAGATCGACATCATTGTCTTGAATGCCGCAATCATGGGCAGCAAGCCGTTAGCGGAAATCGATGAGCAGTTCTTTGATGACCACATGAACGTCAATGTCAAGGGACAGTTGTTCCTTGTTAAGGCAGCTGCTCCACTTCTAGCTTCAGGCACGTTTCTTTCTTATATACTTGTGACGTCCACTCTGATTTAAAGCTTCTACTATACAGGTTCCCGAATCATATTCTTCTCTTCGTCGCTTACGAGACTATCCTTAGTCTTACCCGACGCACTGGTCTACATCGCTACCAAGGGCGCCATCGAGCAATTATCGCGTGCCCTTGCCAAAGACTTTGGCGTCAGGGGCATTACCGTCAACACCATTTCTCCCGGGCCAACAGACACTGACCTTTTCCGCCAGGGGAAGCCCGAAAGTGTCATCAAACACATTGCCAGCCTAGCCCCGTCCAATAAGTTGGGTCAGCCAGATGAGATAGCCCCGGTTGTTTCGTTCCTTGCAAGTCCTGCAGCAGGCTGGATTAATGGACAAAACATTCTCGTAAATGGGGTGAGCACGGCTATTTTCAGAATGCGACCTTTGAAGTTAATTCGTTTCAGGGTTACGTTGTATAAAAAATGGATGGTTTTATGTGGGTCGATTGGGAGGCGTCCAGTCCCTCAGAAGCGAAATTGGCTGTGGGACCCTTATATAGAACTTGGAGCGTTCTTCTCCCTTCTCCTTCATTCATCACTTTTTCGAGTGTTATTTTGTATGATTCCTACAATTCGAAGCTCTCCCACCCACCATCCCTGTATATATATCTTCCTTTTCCAGCGCTGGGAACCAGTTCTCTGTATGCAATCCGATGCTCCGAACCCCGATTTACAGCCTAACAAGCTGTGTTCGAGCATCCCGAAGCATGCAGAGAGCTCAGCGCTGTCCCTTATCGCAAATGCAAGGCTAAACGCCATGATTTTTGTGTGCAAAACACCACGAGTTGAGGAATATGATATAGGATAAAACATATCGAGTTTTCGTACTTATCTCGTTTCAGACTGTCCATCATATAATCGTAACGGAAATTCTCCACTTGCAATCCGAAGTTGTAACCGACAAATAGATGCTCCTTCTCCTTAGGCTGTTCAGCGTCCGATGAGCAATACTGTATACGACGACGTTAGAGATATTCCCTTTCGTCAACCTACCTGGCATCTTGATAGAAATCAAATCCCACGTAATCGACTTCACCGGGCTTGCCTGTGCCTGTGGGAGGGGGAATATACGTTATCTCACCTACGTGACATCTGAGCGTGTGATCGTCGACATGCGTCAAGCAAAGGGGAAGAGCACATGTGAGTTTAGGAAGTCGCGGAGACGGTGACATTGACTGCGGGAAGGTAAAACCTGGGTGAGGAAGCATTAGTAGAGTGTTGCTTCATCGGGGAGTCTGAGCAACAGGTAATGAGGGCAACGGTGGGTTTGATGTCGAAAAAGATCATGAAACCGTGGCAGTCGTAGGTGATGTTACATGAGTTGTGCAAGCTTTTCAACGAGGTATTCAAGTTGGTAACAACGGTGACTGGATTCTACATCAACAAAATCTGAAGAAAAAAAAAAGACTTGGTAAACCTAGGTTGCTTATCTCCCCAGTGCATATTTTTCGGCTTAGTGAAAGCACAAGCAAAAAAATTCCAGTTCCGATTCAGGCTTGAGGGCTTTGGGCTGGGCCTTGCAAACCAATGGCCTGATGGCCTGCATGTAAGAGTATATATCATACTTGTACAAAGGAACTATATGCTATAACATGTAGCTCATACCAACAATTGTCTTTCTCCTTTACGGTCGATAGCGCGGTAAAAATCAGTTTCGTGCATTGTAGGGCAGCGTAGATAATTTTACAACGATAGAAACCATACTGGCCAATTGTGATGCATACTTTGATCGTGAGCTGTGTCTAAAGAACAATATTACACCGTTGTTCGTTGCTATACAGGAATCAAAGCGTGTATGGGCAAAATGAGGGTTCATTTCTGACTATAGACTAACAAAAAATGATGGTATTCCCAGGGTATTTAACCCTGAGTGTAGTGAGGCCTAGGAAGCCTATCCTACGTAATGAAACTCAGTGCAGCTGAAGGAGCCCTATTCTAGGCTGACCTTTCAGCTGAACTAGCAAAACTGAATATGAAGCTGAATACGAAGGCATGTGAAGCTGAAAAATGAAGCTATTCCGAAGACAGAAAACAACGACACTACTAGAGTCACTGGTCAACCGATAGTTGTCCACAACCGATAACCCTAAATTTTTAGTGGTCACTGCCCTAAAATTCCCTGTAATTTTCAGCGGGCTTCCATTATAGGGCACATTATCGGTTAAGGACTATTTTCGGTTGACCCCTAAACTCAAGTAAGCAAAACAAGGTAAGCGCAGCTAACCCCTGTAAACCAACTGACAACCGTGCTTGGTTGCACTGGTATAGCAACCAAACGTAACAAATAAGACGCCCAGCGCTGAGATAAATTTGTTGAAGACAGAGAAACTGTTTAGTATCTATTCACCTGCAATCCCACTGGCTCGTGTAGGTTGTCACCAGCCTTCTGGGACTCGAGAACCGAAGGGATGTCGATACACTTGGGGAACAGCTCGATCGAACGCTGGCTCCACCAAGGGTTCTTCGCGGCGATCGAGATCAAGTCTCTCCCCTCCACGTCAGTATATTTCCCTAGGTAATACGCAATATAAACTGTAAAAAAGTGCCCAAAGAAGAACTTTTTGAAGAAATTGTCCTGGTCAAGGTCGATATTGACAAACTCGATGTTACGGTTCTGAGGGACTTCCTTGCTGCCGAATAGCCCTTCCAGGGTCTGGATCTTATTCCGCGTGTAGTCGTCGGCATTGGAGTCGCAGAAGGTGACGATGGCCTGCTTGTTGGCAGGGTCGGAATAGGCGGCCACTTCGGTGTGGGTGAACTCGTGCAGGAGGTTTCTGTGAGTCGGGAGCATGGCGATTTCGTTGAAGAACATGGTTGTCTGCTTGAGGAGGGTGACGTACCAGTTCGCCGTGCTCAGCAGGACGATCCGGCTCCCCCTCAGCTTTTCGGCAATGGCCTCTGCTCGCTTGAGGGTTCCCTCGTGGAACTCGGCTTTCAGGAACTTGACCGAGTCCTCGAGCTCGGATTGGTATGAGGACTCTGTGATCCTCAGCTTGTAGAACAGATCGAGGAATATCGAGAAGAACTGCTGAACGTGATAGAGGGGGTATTCCCGGTCGGCATGCTTCAGCTTATACTGGATCAGCGAGGTGCCGTGCTCCTTGCACAGAGCGGCTATCTTCCCGCCCCCAGACAGGACTATCAGGTTTCTGTTACCTGTCATCTCTCGCATGGTCTCGAAGAACAGGCACGGCTCGACCGACCAGCCGCTATAGCAGACGATGATTATCAGCGTGGAGTCGTCTTTCATGACGTCTCTGTCAATAAACCAGTCGCTGTCGTAGTCGTTAATAACCTGGACGTGTATCGGGATGCTCTCCGTCAGAAAGAAGCCCTTGACGATGTCGGACACCACCGAGGAGCATCCCATCCCATAGAAGACGATTCTCTTGAACTGCCTGGACTCGATCCTAATACGCAGACTGTTGTCCAGTCCGCCTAGGTCGTACTCGTGGCCCCAGAGTATGCTTTCAAAGAGAGGATCGCCAAGCATTTGTTCGAGACGCTGTAGGCGTGGCTGCATTGCTACTTGTTGTTTCTGCAACACGGTTTTGAATGAGAAAAACCCAAGGCAAGGAACAGCTTATCAGTCGTATATACCAGGTTACAATAGCTTAGCCTGGGTCTGTAGTCGAAAATATTGTTGCAGGCTACAATATAGGTCCGGGTAGGTCTTACACCTTTTACAGCGGATATAGCAGTAGGCGGCAAGGGACTAGAGTTTGATATATACGGAGGTACAGCGGCATAAGATAGTAATAGCACTAGCAAGGGCTCGCCTACCACCCAATACGCTTTTCCTGACTAGGCAGCAATGTTTTGGGTGTTATTACTTAATCAGGGAAAAGTGAGGCGTGCAGGGCACTCCCTCTTGCTAGTGCTATTACTACGGTATCTTATGCCGCTGTACCTCCGTAAAGGTTTCTATCTGCGCCGCTTACATACGGGCCGGGCACGAGTTGGGCACCATTTATGCACCACTACCGAAGACATGTCAGCCAACTGTGCTGCGTTCTGAGTAATTGTATTCTGTTATTACTTATCGCCAGACAATCGTTACGTAACCAACTTTGTTCTGCGAGACAAGCTGTGCACGACTTTCGAAAACCACTGTCCTTTCTATTACACGAACCGCGGTGGAGTGTATACCCGTCTCTATCCTGTTTTAGGCTAGTTACGGCCTAATAAATAGGCTTCGTTTAAATAATTCACACCATTGGTAAACAAAAGCCAAAGATAGTACTGAAGACCTGCGATCGTTGTAAGTGCGGGGGCCAGAAGCACTCAAGGTTGAAGAGCAAGTTGGCCAATCTCTCACGGCCGTTCCGGATCAGGGCCTCAGAGCAAGCCCGTTATCTATTCTATCCCTATTCAAAACCAAACCAAAAACCGAGAATATCGTAGTGAGCACAACTGAAGCACAAAGAGAAGCCGCCCTCTCGCTCCTATGCCGCAACCACTATATCCAGATAACCAACACCATTCGAAGAGCAAAGAGCAAGGACCCTCTCCCCACTCCCGCGAAACCCTGTAGATACACCCCAAATCCAAACTCGGCTTGAGAGAACGCCCTCTTTACCACCCGTCCTCATTTCACCGCTATGCTCCAAACCAGCCAATGCCAGTTCCCCGGATCGAAATCGAATCTCGAGGTCCGGTTCCCCTCTTAGAAGAAATCCTTCCCAACCACGGAGTACCACTATGGCGATTTCAAAATCCGAGCCCTTGTCCACAGCTGTGGAGATGGGAAAGAGCAAGTGGCTGCAAACAATGGTAGAGAAACTCGGGGCCAAATTAGGAACGGAGGGGAGGGACATGGAGGAAAGGGGAGCTTACCGGCGCGGAGGTAATGACGAGAGCGAGAGCGGGCATTGCGATTCCAGGGAGTTTGAAGAAGGAGGCGGTTAAGGGAGGAGGACCGAGTATGGATGCGTCGAAAAATAGGGAACGGGGAGGGACGAGAAGTTGAGGTGTTGGGGGTTAGTTGGGGGTTAGTTGGCGGCGGAGGGGAGAAGTGGGGAGGGGGGTGGGTTGTGAGTGCTAAAGCTCGAAGACCAGTTAATTCTACTTTACGTAAGGCTTGAGCATGAGCAACTCTCACCTGACAGTTGTCTATGCTAATTATGATCATGCGCCATCATTGTTTTTGCGTGTTACTTAGCTGCCATCATAGGAAACTTTTCTTCGCATCGTCGATACTAATTAATGTTGGATTCCTCCCTAATTTCGCACTTTTCTCTCTGGTTAGTCAAAAGCCCGGAGGAACACGGGTTGGGGTTTCACAAACCTGTTAGCGAGACTTCATATAAATATAAACCTCTAGATCTGGAGGTAAAATCGCCTGGTCACTTCACGATTTGCATCCCATTACATTTGCCTCGTTAATTTAGGGCCTATTCATTCGCACTTTTTTTGAGCTCCAATTGCAATTAGAGCAATTGCAATTGGGGTTTGGAAAAACGTGTTTATTTGTAATTTGACTAGATCTCTAATTAGTATTCTCAAATAGGCTTAGATCCGTAAGCCTTAGAAATCAGGCGTACGGTCACTGAATAGACCACTAAATAGGCTATTGAATGGGCTACTTTGGGACATAGGTTACTAAATGGGATACTGAGTGGGCTGTATTAGGGTATAGATTACTATAAATGCCTGAGAACTTTTTTTTTTTTTTAAATAGTTCTAATTACTTTAAAAGTTGGTCTAGATCAACTTTTGTAATTAGAGCTTTTTAGCGTAATTTAAATTTTTTTTTAAAACAATTATAGTTAAAGTTTTTTATAAATTATAAATAAATACAAAAACACTAGTTTAATCAATTAGAGTTAGTTTAATTGTAATTGGAGGTCAGAAAAATTGCGAATGAACAGGCGCTTAGACAAGCGCCAACCTAGACTTGATTTCGGCCTAATCGGTGACTTCTAGTGCTCAGTGAAACTATTCAGAATGAGCTATATGTTTAGACCAGATTCCTCAATATTTAACTGTCCACATCCTACCTGGTAGAAATGCCTTCGCACTCTTTTCCCGCACAACATCGCACCCGAAAACGGAGCGACAGCGAGCGCTCTAACAAAAACAGAAACAAAAACACCAGACTCCAGCAGCCACCTATGCCCGATACTCTTAAAAAGCTCCCAATTAACCCAATCACGAAAGTCCTTCGAGCCTGTGAAGCGTGTTTGAAGGAACTTCCTCAGCAGCACCAAACTTCATGCATGGCGCAAAGGGTAGAAGTACTTATCCTGCGACGACTGCATGCGAGCCGCCATTCAAGATAAATTCCTTCCTACCAATTGGTCGGAGATTGAATGCTTGAGGTCCTCTGTAATAACCTCCGTAAGTCCCGAAGATGTCCCGCACTTTCTTGTAACCCCACAAAGCCCGATAATCAAGTATACAACACGCAGTGACGTAAATATCTCCCGAAAACAAACAGAATATTAACTTCAAAACTTTCCTTTCCCTCTAAGCTTTTAAGAGGCCGAACTTTTGCGCTCAGCCCTAGGTACTTTGTAACAACATACACTCTTTTCTCGTTCTACCGGTTCCCATGTCAGGTCAACGGTTTCCGATTACACTTCTAGCCAGCTTTGTGCCGTGTTGAGCAGAGCAACAAACTTCACAATCACCATGCCGCTCCCAGGGGCTCATGAAAGCGCCAATAGAGACTCGGCAGACTTGGAAAAGGCAAACACCATCGAAGGGTCCCACGATAATGCGATCAAACCCAATCAGGACAAACCCGAAGCCGCCAAGCAGCAGCCGTCGAACCTACAGACCATCCTTGTTCTTGCCGCCGCCTTTCTGAACATTTTCCTGGTCGCTGTGGATAGAACAATCATCTCAACGGTATGTGAACATCCTATAGAACAGACGAACCTTGCTAACTTTATCTGGCCAGGCCATACCTCGGATTACCGACGACTTTAAATCCCTCTCTGATGTTGGCTGGTACGGAAGTGCGTACTTGTTAACATGCTACGCGTTCCGGTTGTTGTTTGGAAGATTCTACACCTTTTATTCTGTGAAGTGGGTTCTCCTTGGGAGTCTCCTAATATTTGAAGATCGGCTACTACACACCTCTGGGGATCATAGGAGCCGGCATGATATCCGTCGGTGCCGGGCTCCTTGCGACCTTGCAGATCAATACCGACGAAGGGAAATGGATTGGCTATCAAATACTGTACGGATTTGGCATGGGCTTGTGTTTCCAGACCCCGAACCTCACCACGCAGAATAGTTTACCAAAGCGTGATGTTCCTATGGGAATGGCGCTAATGTTCTTTGGTCAGCTCCTGGGCGCGGCGGTGTTCGTCTCGGTTGGGCAGAACGTGCTGGATAGTCAGCTTTTGCAGAGACTTTCGGGGATTCCTGGCTTTGACCAGAGTCTTATCACGTCGGGTGGCTCCACGACCCTGCTTGACTTGGTGCCTGCGGAATTCCTGGGCAAGCCCTCATAGCTTATAATGAGTCGCTGCGGAAGGCGTTTCAGATCGGGTTGATCTTATCGTGCCACAGGCCGCATTGTAGAAATTTGTATCTCGAGAGTCACAAGTCGATATTGGTAGCGACTACTAACGAAGGCCATGCATGATGAGGTGAGTTTGAGAACAAGCTCAATCAATTCTTTCGGCCTGATTGAAAGCCGGCTGACAATTGACTGTTGTTTCTCTGAGGTCAATTGCGCAAGACTTCCCTGACCAGACAAAAGAACATTTAGCATAGAATGATGGAGGGTAGCTTCAGGACTACCTTATACCGCGCCACAAGATCTGGCACCGGCTACTTTGAATTTCAGCCCAAATCATATTGATTGGACTTGAAACGGCGTGCTTCACATAAAAATGAGCTGAAAGTGGACCCTGGTGGTCAGCTCCCCACCCAGTCGTAATCAAGCGCGGGTGGGTAATCAAACCCGAAACAAGGAATCCAGCAATCCATTTAATCATACTTTCATCCCAATTTCGTTTAACTATGCGGCCCACTTAATCGTCTGAAATATAGAAATGACATCACTTTTCCCCCGCATATTGGTAACCAGCCACGCGAACGTGAAACAGCCTGCGGCTTGATGCACCCCACATTATAGTATCCGCCCCACTGGTAATCAAATACGGCGCCGGCTCTTGGTGAATTGCCCAAAAGGCAGTCAGAATGATGAGATTTAGGAAGCAATGCCGAAAATGTCAATTCAGGGGCATTGTATAAGTATAAAGTAATGGCGAATCCCCGATTCAACAAAACCCTTAACTTCATCAATCTGATTCAACCATAACCGTTTATCGTAAATATGGTGTCATTCTCGTCCCTTATCGTTGCCTGCTCGGCCGTCACGGCCGTTCTCGCTATGCCTCGCCCCGACGCTGGCGAAGTTCTTGATATTCGCAGTACACCAAGCTCCACTGGCACCAACGGCGGGTACTATTATTCTTTCTGGGCCGACGGCTCGGGAGATGTCACCTACACTAACGGCGCGGAAGGTGCATACAGTGTTTCATGGTCTGGAAATGCTGGGAACTTTGTGGGTGGAAAGGGATGGAATCCTGGATCTGCTCAGTGTGTCTTGACTCTTGAGCATTCCTTCGATGGAGTTGATTATTGACGTGCTTTTAGAACTATTACCTACTCTGGTAGCTTCAACCCGGACGGGAATGGTTACCTCTCTGTCTACGGTTGGACTGAGAATCCCCTTATCGAGTATTACATCGTAGAGTCCTACGGGAGTTACAACCCGTCGAGCGCCGCTACCCAGAAGGGTACTGTCACTACTGATGGTGGAACTTATGATATTCTTGAGACTACTCGTACCAGTACGCTTTTCAGAGTTCTCCTTTCTCTTTCACATTTCAACATTCGTTGCAACTTCCTTCTCGAACAGACACTAACCATCTCCCGCCATAGACGAGCCTTCTATCCTGGGGACCTCGACTTTTCAGCAGTACTGGTCCGTCCGACAAACTAAGCGTGTTGGTGGTTCGGTCAACACCACGAGCCACTTCGCAGCTTGGGCTGCTCTTGGTATGAATTTGGGGACACACAACTACCAGATTGTTGCCACTGAGGGGTATGAAAGCAGTGGATCTTCTAGCATCACCGTTAGCTAGAAAGAACCCCGGTTTTTCATTGAAGTGGGGAGGATTGAAATAAAGAGGAAGTTCTGCATACATCCTTTCGCGGGACGAAGAGGTACTTTATGGTGGGTAGTTTAATTCTTTGTACATATATCTCTTCAAACTTTATGCATAGTCTCCATAAGTTGCAGACCTAACTCCGTAGAAAACAAAAAGATACAGACCCTTGCGGTACCTGCGTTGAGAACCATGAGAAGGGGAGAGCTGGGATCTAGCCTTAAGTTCTAGGTTAAGTAAATATATTTATCAGTTTGAGTGAGAAGAAATATCAACTTATGATGATATTGGCGATCTACGTTCGATTGAATCCCAGCACATCATTTCCAATTTCCCTCAAAAACTAGTAGATTTTCAAGGGCATTGAGCTTGAGATTCTAGCCCGGGGCTCCGGCATCTTCATAGTATCTGGTGCGGAAATTCGACTCAAGAAGGACGCTTGTGATGACGAGAGGCAGGACATGTACCCAGCATGCGTAAAAAGCCTTCCACCTATCATGATCGTCAAATCTGCTTGTACAATGCGCGCTTGCGTCCTCAGCTCCGGTGGACAGATTCGAGGCCACCGTAGTGCACGCGGGGTAAGTGTAAAGTTGAGGAGGACCGTGTCTAATGAAAGTTAAGAATCGAGACCACAGGGAGCGGATGATAAAAGGAGTGCTTTTCAACCAGGCAAGTATGGCTCCGAAATTTTTGTTTGTATGCAACAGCACGGCTTCCATCGGAGGCACCGGCTTTGTCGATACATCTCCACGTTGGTACCGACGAATAATTTCAGTCGAAGTAGATTTATGCGGCTTCCGAAACACTATTAGAACAATTATGGGAGAAACAAGAACAAGACAGAAATTGGTTAAAAAGTTGAGGTTGTGACACGAGTTAAGTACGAGGTACGGAGTATGGTGGTGGCAATGGCGAAGCAACAATCACTGAGAACACCGCCTCCGTATTTGACCCTGTAAACTACGTTCAGGTGCGCTGCCTTTTTAGATTTAGCGCGCCTGCTTTCGGATAGAGCACCACGCGATGGAGAAGGAATACGAATCAACGTTCATGGTAGCAATGAGTTCTCGTAGAGCAAAGCGGGCTACAATAATGGGCTATATTGGCAGAAAGCACTATTCACGACTCATCTCGATTATCGTGACACAATTCAATTGTCCATGTGAAATTCTTCTACTCCTGCTCCTATACCTCCTGCGGCTTGCTCCGCAATATCCCATCTGGCGGCTCTGGTACAAACAATCGTGGGGCAGCGAGCTTCGGCGGGGGGCTGTGGTAGGACTTTGGGTGTGGTGGTGGGCTTGGTGGTTTCGGTGGATGTGGTATCACGGATTGGGGTGGATCTGCTTGTGGCTGATACTGTCTTGAGGATGTGGATAGAGGTAGTAGTGGATATGAATGCTAATGTTACATGTCGCGAGATCACACGTTGTCCACCGGGAATGGCAAGAGTGGCCACCCGATTTCTACCGAAGAATCATGGCTGCCTTGACGTCGTTCTGCTCGTTCGTGCTGAATTTCTAGCGTGTAGTCTGTAGAAGGCTCGCATCTATATACCAAGAGCAGCAAGACGTTGCGTTGGTGCTTCACTGTAATTATAGGATACATTGGAGAAATACAAATGCATGTACTCAAAGTTGGAAGGCAGAAAGTTGACTTAATCACATGATCTCCATTTTCCTCCAGCCGTTGGGATTATCATTGGATCTGCTTCCCTAATTCTGCACATAGTCTAGTCTCCTCTGCATATGCATAGTAGGAATCCAATATTAGACATTGGTGAAGGCATGTCCGAGGACTAGGCCTAATTGAGACAAAGCCTAAGCGCGCGTCGCACAACTTCAAGCCTTGTCAGTAGTAACCTGATAATTGTTGTCTTCCTGAACACCAACATCTCCAACAGCTACAGACCCTCGGATAGTATTATTACCATGGGCAACTCTCAAAGTACCAAGCAACCTTCTCCATCAAAAGCCCGGCGTACCCCACCAACAGACGATGGAACTATTGGCCCGTTGAGAAAGGCGGTGTCTAAACGGAAACAAACTAACGCTTCCTCGACTACAAAGGATATCCCCCAAGATGATATGGACACCGGTCTCCAGAACACGCTTCGACATGAGCAGCCGCTGAGTGATCCTGGTCGATTAACCATTTCAGAAAAGCAAGCCTTATGGAACGCAAAGCAGCGGCTCCCCAAAACTCTCGAAGAAGGCGGCCTGAACTTCCCAGTCCTTGATCCTTTGCCCTGTGCAAAGTGTCAAGGGATCAATTTGCATCTCTTACAAAGCGAGACAGGCTATCGCCATCATGAAAATCGCCAGGCTCTCGTATCAGCCGCATGTAGCGGTTGCCGTATTTGTCTTTGGATATGCGAGGTCTTGTTCCCTGAGTGGCATATCCTTCAGCCATCTATCCGAAATCCAGGCTCTATTGTAACCTTACCTGGTTCGGGTACACGCAAATATCGGAATGCACAAGTAGCGCGTGCCAAGGCTGAAACCGCCGACCTCTTCCCCTATCCTCCAATCTTGAAGTATGACGAAACATCTGGCATGAGTCGCATGACTATCTTTCCAGAAATTCCCGGAATAGGAACCCCTGCTCTAGGTTTGTATGCCGATGAAGGTTTGCCTTCCTTTTTCAACAAACAGGAAAAAGTAACTGAATTGTGAAAGGAAGCGACATCAGCAAGTCAATCCCCACTCGTCGACTGATGAAGGGAGCAACGCTGGAGAGAACTCTCCAACGGTTCGGTCTTCTATTAAATACCTCATCTCTTGAGAAATCTAATGGTATGTTATCTAGGACCCCTTGTCCCTCATCAGTAGCAAGTATGGAAGTCGGACTCTTTCTCGCACCTAGGAATGTTTCAGTGCAGCCCTTCGAAAACTATTGGTCAGCAAAGTTGACTTTATTCAGATGCATCACACTTACCTACGAGAATCATAGATGTTGGGACCCAGGGAAGTCTCGTTCATCTTAAAGAGTTCAAAGGCACCCCTCCCAAAGCTCACTATATTTGTCTGAGTCATCGGTGGTCTCAATCCAAACCATTGACTACCACCACACAGACTCTATCGAAGAGGCTCGAAGGGATCCTGATTCAAGAACTCTCCGCAACACTACGTGATGCAATATCTCTGACCCGAGGTTTTCACTTACAATATATTTGGATCGACTCATTGTGCATATTGCAGAACAGCAGTGATGACTGGGAAATAGAATCGGCGAAGATGTGCAGCTATTATAACAATAGCTGGCTAACAATTGGTGCTGGAGTAGAGAGCGATAACTCTGGTATCTTCGGACATATCACCCCCAACATTACGATGCAGCGTCTCCTTCATTATTCTCGATCGACTCCGCTCAATTATTATCGATTGGCTGTGGATCTGAGACCTTCAAACAACGGGGGGGAAAGCAATCTTTACTTCAATGATGAAGACGAGTCAATATGGAACAACCGTGCTGGATCGCTTCTAAATGATCGCGCATGGACTCTACAATAGGAGGCTCTATCGCCCCAATTCCTGAGCTTTCAACCACGTCAGACAAGCCTTCGCAATGGCGACACAGTTCACCATGAATCTGGATATTCTGAGAACCTTACTCGAACAACGTTCCTGAATTTAAGCGGATCGACTTTGATGCCTTGGAGAAAATTAGTAGAAGACTACTCAAAAAGGAAGCTGACGATAGAGACTGACAAGCTGCCTGCCTTCTCTGGGTTGGCCCAAAAATACCAACAGAATGGTTATGGCACTTATCTCGCTGGATTGTGGTACTCTTCTCTTAAGGATGACCTATGCTGGTGGGGCTCAGCCAGCAAACTTATTCCCTCGCTACACAGACCTAAACAGTACAGAGCACCATCGTGGTCGTGGGCTTCACTTGATGGTGGAATCTTTTTTTACTCCGTTGCGGACAAAACAACTTCGCCGCACCTGGAAATTATTGATGCTTCAACTCAAGTCGCAGGACGTAACCCATTAGGACAAGTTTCAAGTGGTTCACTGAGAATACGTGGTGAGCTCAGTCACCAACTGTGGAAGCATGAAAAAACCCCCAACGGAACCTGGTATTGGTCTTTTGCGCATCCTCTTGACAAACATGTTCTAAGTGACACCCTCTCAGCAAATGTTCCACGCTGGAATGCAAAGTTGATTCTGGATATTCCAGAGGTATCAGTTGCCAGTCTCGAAATCTGGAGTCTGCCAATTAAAAACAACTTTGCTCTTGTCTTGCAAGAGGTCCCCGACATCAAAGATACTTTCACCCGCATTGGCTGTATACTGAGTCGAAACAGGCGGTATGAGGGATATATGAAGGTCGACACTGTCACTATTGTCTGATCCTCGATGGGTTATCCGTCAGACACCCATAATAAAACTGGGCTTGAAAAAGAAAACATACTTGCCTTCGCAAAGGACCATGGACATGTGGTATGATTGCTCGATAATTGACGAGAGGAACAGATAAACGGCATGCAGTTGGAAGTCTGGCAAAGCTCTTACAACCTGTTTTCGACGATGGTATGGCGGTGGACTGGGAAGGAAGATGTCTTTTTTTTTTTTTGAAAATTGCAAACACTGTATCCCATTTCCATCTTTCAAACCAAGTATCTTTGTATGTATCGATAAAATGCATAACCCATTATATCAATCAATAACCAACAAATTCCTATACGCACCAACGGTATTTCCTCACCGCAGGCACGACATACTTTCTACAAGCATACATACCAGCATCTTCTCTCAATACTGTCTTTAATTAGGGAAGTATTCATCTCGGCAAGTTGGACCTTATTCCTCAAATGGCATCAATTTATGGCCTCGCCGCAGTAACTATGTGGCGTTCTTTGGGGTGGGGTCCCAGCATTTTGGGCCGGGGATTAGAAAAAGTGGTCACCTGAGAATAGAAGGGATAGCCGCTTGTGTAGTGCGACAAGCTACCTCCGCATACACAGCCGCGACATCGGACAGTTCTCTCTTCTTACGCTGCGCTTCGGGCAGGTAGCTGCTGCTGTCGTTGTCGGCGTGGTGTATATTGCCCTGATTCAAGCGCATCTGGCAAATAGTGTCCGGCATGCATGCGTACGTACTGCACGCGGGGAGCATTTTCTACCTCACGACAAATTGGAGTCTCTCGTTACCAGAGAGAAAGTGATTTTGGCATTGGAGGAAGCAAAAGTTCCGAACGCGGAAACCATTCTGAATTTTGTTTTCAATCAAAATGCTAAACGGTTGTTTCTTATCTTAGTTCAGATGACTGATACCACGGAGGGACTATCATTACTGAGAGGCTTACAGTCCGAGAACATCACTGACGAGTCACTACCAATCGACTTCGGAAAAGACGAAGAAGACGGTAGCTCAAGAGGCTGGTACGGGTACTCCCTTGGACAGACGGAGGCAATTTCGACGATTACTAGTATAAATACGACAAAGAGTCTCAGGAAACCCATTGTCTCCAGTGGATTATTGGCCAGCTCGTAGAAATCTATTCCGCCCTCAAAGAACTTCACAAAAATAATCGCCAACACAGGGACTTGAAGCCCGAAAACATTCTTTGGTTCAAGGACAAGGGGATCCTACAGATTGCCGACATGGGCCTCGCGAAATTTCACCCAGTAGAGGATAACACTTATGTGCGGGCAGGTAAGAATAAATCGACGAGGTCATCGTCTGGTACATCTTGGTATAAGCCCCCAGAGATGGATAAAGACCGTCTCAGTCAAAAGGCTCGATCGCGTCAATACAACATCTGGTCTATGGGATGCATTACAATCGAGATACTGATATGGCTTATCTACAACTACAATGCTGTGACCACGTTTAGAAAACACACGGAGCATTTCTGGGAGCTGCAACTGGCAGGAGGCTACGTTATCCATCCTTACGTGAACTTTCTCATAAAGACTATGGATCAGCAACTGAAAGACAATACAGCTTACAAGGAGCTCTTGCAACTTGCCCGGACCAAGCTTCTTGTTGTCAAGATTTGGAAGTTGCCTGAAAGTGTCCCGGGATACCGCGAAATTGCAAAGGTACTTCTTAAGGACATAAAGACCATCCAACAGAAATGTCAAGGAGACAATTTCGAATCCTATCTTGCCCGCGTTGATCTTAGATACCCATCATCCGAAATGGAAGGTAGCGTGCCACGCCAGCTGGCTAAGGTCCATCAGGATGAGGAAGGCCGCCTAGCAGCACCAGAGCCAAAAAGGTATACCTAGTGTAGTTGGAAAGGGGGGGCTGATCAGGTGATATAGCCGAAGCCCCTTAGTTGATAGGTCTATAGTTGAATAAGCTATAGTAGAATATAATATATTGAAGAACTTAAAGACTATCTAGAGAGGGATGAAAGTCTTTTATATATACTAATTATAATATATCTAGAAGCTTCTATAGTAGTGGCAAAGTCATGTGACTTTGCTGCTTAGAAATCAACTAGAGGATTCTATCTAGTCTATTACTAAGCTATAGTAGCA
>Ga0182030_10007514_pt1 | contig 22720 bp, 22 predicted proteins | sample 812S3MmetaG_FD_121299 | JGI IMG/M metagenome (GOLD analysis project Ga0182030, IMG submission 121299) | Permafrost microbial communities from Stordalen Mire, Sweden - 812S3M metaG (Illumina Assembly) | ecosystem: Environmental > Terrestrial > Soil > Wetlands > Permafrost | place: Sweden...
ACGCGGGGGCGCGGCCCGGTGTCGGGGCCACGCCTTCTACGCCAAGGGTTCAACGCGCCTCGGCCGCTTTCATTTGAGGCTAGCATGCCAATCATCGACATCCTTCTTCACCACGTCCTTGGCATGGCCGTAGCGCTCTTGGATCTTGCCTTCGAGCTGCTCGCGCTTGCCGGCTATCGCGGCAAGATCGTCGTCAGTGAGCTTGGCCCACTTTTCCTTGACTTTGCCGACAAACTGCTTCCAGTCACCTTCGATACGATCCCAATTCATGAAACACTCCTGTCAGTTGGTTTGCCAGTTGTCACCGGGGGACAGCGCCCTCCGCGCGAACGGACTTCCGATCGAGCGCCCCTTCGTGTCTGAAGGTGGGACCACTCGAGACTACACTGCATACAGCCTACTTGTGATCTCTGTTCGGAATTGTGCAACAGCACGATAGCTGTTCGGCAGAAGGGGCTACTATGGCCACAGCCGGCATGGAACGGCTGGGCTCGCTCGCCCCGTTTGGCAATCCGCACCCCAGCAAGGCCTTCCACCCGCGCTGACGCAGAAAATATGCACATGCGTTCTCTTCGATACATTGACTTAGATCAAGGGACTGGCCTCATGATGCTCCGGAGCGGCATGGTGTGTCGTGATCGCGATCCTGGATCGCAGCAAGATGGCACATGTGCAATCTGTTCTAAGGCGTGGCTCATTCAGTTCGCGCCTGACGATCTGCGGGCGAACAAAAGGGGCGATTTGTGAGGCCTGCAATGCTGATTTGTGAGGCTAATAGAGGCGCGACTATCGCAGGCAATGATAGTCGATTGATTTAAGTCAATCGGCTTTCGGCGCTGTTATGCAAAAGTTGCGGCGTCTCTTCCTCCATGTGTCGGAACCCTCATGAAGAAACATTTTTTTATAGCGACGACAGTTGCGCTTCTGGCTTTGCCCAACCTTTCCTCCAGCGTCTTGGCCGCGCCGCCCGAACCGTCCGAGCGCGCCGGGGCTCATCATCCGCAGTTTTCGGCAGAAGATTTCGCCGCTTTCACAGACGCCCACATCGCAGCGCTGAAAGCAGGCCTTAAACTGACGCCGGCGCAAGAAAAGAATTGGCCTGCCCTCGAAACGACGCTACGCGAACAGGCGAAGGCGCACGCCGCGCTTGCCGCGGAATGGCGTGACAGAGCCGAGGAACCTCATGAGCGTGCAGGGGAAGCGCGTGAAAAGGCCGAGGAACGTCGCGACGTGATCGAAGGCCTCCGGCAAGGCGCTAAACACCTTACGGCGCGCTCGACCGAACTCGCGACGCGCTCCGCCGAGCTAGAAAAGCTCGCCGATGCAGCAAAGCCTCTCTACGACAGTCTCAATGATGCACAAAAGCGCCGCCTCAGGCCTCTTCTGCATGCCCTCGCCGGAAGGCCTTGGCATCACGCACACGAAGGCTTTCATCCCAGCGAAGATTTCGAGGGGCATGAGTTCGATGGGCATGAGGATGCCGAGCACGGCGATCAATAAGCGCCCCATCTGAAACCTCAGGCGGGCGACTTTTCCATAATCCTGGCCTGCCCTGCACTTGAGCAAAATGAGAAGGAACAATGCTATGACCGCTACCAAATCCAAGATTGCAGAACACCACACTAAAGCTGCTGAGCATCATGAAACAGCCGCCCAGCACCATCGCGAAGCCGCAAAGCACCACGAGGCGGGATCGATCGAGCAGGCCGCCCACCACGCGCAGGTGGCGTATGGCCATGGCGCGCACGCCTGGAACTACCAAGAGGAAGCTGCGAAAGCTCACGCAGAGCTTCACGCCAGCAGTAAAAAATAAGTCATCTCGTCCACGAGCCGATTTCGACGCGCGGGCTGTTTGGACCCCTTCATCAAATCCTCGAACCGGAGAAATACTAATGAGCACGCTCCTTATCATCCTTATTTTATTGCTATTGTTTGGCGGCGGCGGTGGATATTACGCCTATAACACCTACGGTGGAACGGGCCTCGGCGGCGTGCTCGGCACGGTGGTCGTCATTTTTCTGATCCTCTGGCTCCTAGGCCTGGTCCGCTGAATTCTGCGCGAGAATTAAGGGGCATCGCCTCGTCGAACAAGTCCGAGCGGTGCTTTTGCCGCGTTGCTCGATTAGAGCGGCGCGGGTGTCCTCGGCGGGGCGCGCGTTCGAGCGCGGGCGCGAGGTCCCTTCGACTTTATCGCCGTAAGGGCTCCGACGAGCCCCGGAGAGACGCCATGGTTGATATGTCAAGCCCCGAATTTGAATCTGGAACTGAAGACGCGATAATTGAAATGGTAAGCGTCGAGCTTCCATCTCGAAACGCGGAGGCTGAAGAGGCTCAAGACCATGCCATTTCATGGGCTGCAATCGTAGCCGGCGGCGTTGCTTCCGCAGCCTTAACGCTGGTGCTGCTGGCGTTCGGCGCGGGTATCGGGTTGTCCGCAGTCTCGCCCTGGGCAAATTCGGGGATCTCCTCCGCCACATTCAATATTGGCGCCGGCGTATACCTTTGCATCATCGCAGTGATGGCGTCCGCCATCGGCGGCTATCTCGCTGGGCGCTTGCGCACCAAATGGGTCGGCGTTCATACCCATGAAGTCTATTTTCGTGACACGGCGCACGGCTTTCTCGCCTGGGCATTTGCCACGGTCCTCAGCGTGGCGGTGCTAGCTTCCACGGCGGCGAATATCGTTAGCGGCGCGGCGGCGGCCCTTACCCAAGCGAACGGATCCACAGCTGGTCAATCGGCTGGGCCCGCGGCCGGCTTCGTGGATCTGTTGTTGCGCGCAAATCCCGCCATGACGCGAAGCGACGCCGTTGACGTTGCAGTGGCGCGCAGTGAGCTTGATCGCCTGTTCGCCTCCCATCTCAGCACTGGCGAGGAGTTTTCCGCGGCAGACCGCAGTTACCTGGCGCAAGTAGTCGCGGCGCATACGGGATTGATTCAGGCGGATGCGGAAAAGCGTGTCTCCCAGGTGATTGAGCAGGCCAAAAGCGCCGTCGACAGCGCGCGCAAGGCCGGTGCGCGATTTGCCCTCTGGTTGACCGCCTCGCTGTTGTTAGGCGCTTTCTCTGCGAGTCTCGCTGCAACAGAGGGAGGAGGTCTCCGCGACGGAACTTGGAAATACTAAGTCACAGCACGGTTTATCGTGAAGTTAATATGAAAGGAAGTGTTTGTTATGGGTCGTTCGATTCTTCTTTGGCTGCTAGGCGTGCCAATCCCGATCATTATTCTGCTTGCTATTTTTCACCGCTAGACCGTTTTCGCTTCTGGCGGAATCGAGTTTGGATTCCAAAGAGGTTTAGTTCGTCATTTGCTTTCCTCGTTGATTCTTCTAGGATTTGCGACCGGCAGAGCTTACCATCAGGATTTGCGTGAGCGAATCATGATGGCTGTCAAATCTGGAACTGGCGCGTATGCGGCAGCATCTGTTTTTCAGTTCAGCGTATCCTATATCGACAAAGCTTTCGGAAAGCGGCGGGCGAGCGGAAAGATCCGCGCGCGCCGTTGGCCGAGCGGCCCCCAGCCGAAGGAGCCGTGCATGACGAGGCCCTCCCCGCGCGTGATGAGCGAACCCGACGCGACGCTCGTCGCATTGCGGACCTGGCTCCTCACAGAGCACAGTAGGAAGGTAAGCATGGGTTGGCGTTGAAAAAGACTGCGGCGTCTCAGGCGCAAAAAAAGTCATTGCGCGTCAACGAACAAGACCGCGCTATGTCGCCAATGCGGGCGAGGAATGACGCGCCAACTAGCCTGATCTCATCTTTGAGGCTTACGAGATCGAGGATGATCATCGCGGAAAGCTACGTTGTTTCCGCGCCGGTCTCCGGGCGGACCGGTCCACCCCATCAAGTGAAGGCGGCAAACTTCGGCGGTCGCCTTCCGATGCGTCAGACCCGCGTACCAAAGACGGCGCCGATCCCGGCGGTCACAGCCATCGCAAGCGCACCCCAGAAGGTAACGCGGATCGCGGCCTTCAGCATGTTGGCTCCACCCGTCTTCGCCCCGACGACACCCAACAGTGCAAGAAACAGCAGAGACGCGATAGAGACCGCCTCGACCACGAACCTATTCGGCGTTGCGAGAGCCATCAACAGCGGAAGAGCCGCACCAACCGAGAATGCTGCTGCAGACGCCAGAGCCGCCTGGACCGGTCGCGCCGCGGTCCTGTCTGATATCCCCAGTTCGTCGCGGGCGTGAGCGCCGAGCGCATCACGCGCCATTAACCGCTCTGCGACCTGCTGCGCAAGCGCCCTGTTCAGACCGCGCTTGACGTAAAGTCCAGCCAACTCTCTCAATTCGCCGTCGCGATTGTCGCTCAGCTCCTGACGTTCGCGCCCGATATCCGCCCGTTCGGAATCGGACTGCGAACTGACTGATACATATTCTCCCGCCGCCATCGACATCGCGCCGGCAACAAGTCCAGAGACCCCGGCAATCAAAACGCTTTGATGCGTACCCTGCGCGCTCGCAACGCCAATAATCAGGCTGGAGGTCGAGAGGACGCCGTCATTGGCCCCAAGAACCGCCGCCCTTAGCCAACCAAGGCGCGCGACCACATGATGTTCCAAATGTCCGGGCCGACGAACCATTTTCGCTTCCTTGCTCGCGACAGCGTCGACCAAAGCTTAAAGGGCCGATGCGTATGCCGACAACCTATAGTGAGGCGTATCGCGCCAGGAGATTAATGGATCATCGGAAATGCCGCCGCACGTTTTCAGGACGAGACGGCCGAGGCTGCTCCGCAGAAAACCACGGCCATCAGTGGCGAGGCGATGTTCGGACAGCCACATCGGGGACTGAAGCTATCCCGATGGATAGTACAAATATCGAATGATATCCAGACGATTATGTTCGTTTGCTCGGAATGATTATAGGTAGGTGGCACGCGTCCATAGCGCGACAAATTGCTATTAAGAGACATTCAACTGAAAACGCATCAACGGAACCAGAACGAGGATCTTCACGTTAACGAAATGCCGCGCGGGAGAACGCGTTGCAATCAATATTTGAGGAGATCAATTATGAGCAGCACTACCGACAAGATCAAGGGCGTGGCCAACGAGGCCGTCGGCACGGTCAAGCAGGGCGCAGGCAAGGCTGTAGGCAACCCGAACCTCGAGGTCGAAGGCGCCGCGCAGAAGGTCAAGGGCGAAGTCCAGCAGACCGTCAGCAAGGCGAAGGACGCTGTCAAGAATGTCATCGATAAGGCATGAGCTTACTAATCATGATAGTAAAAAAGCGGCCGTACCGGTCGCTTTTTTCTTACCTGTTTCGGATGGGTTTGTCCCGACATGAGCTTTCGGATGGGGTTCCTGATCGCCTGATCTTTAGGCTCCGCCAACATCCTTTTGGAAAGCGTCGACGGCTGCGGCGCTCAACTGCTTCTGAAAAATTCGTATAGCTTCGCCGACGCGACAGTCGCATCATGGCTTTGAGACGCAGCGAAGTGCTTGGCCCAAGGGTTCTAGCAGGCTGTTGAAGAAGTATCCCGTTTGGCTTTGAGAACGGCTTCGTCGCCGTTGTGGTAGGCGAATTCGATCTCGATGGAGCCGTCGTCGAGCATCTCGATGGAGCCGTCGCCGGAGACTTCGTCCATTTCGTCAAATCCGGCCCAAGTTCCGGCCCAAGTGAAGCCGATCGAGGATCGGCTGTATTCGATGTCCAGGGCGCCTTGCATGGCGCCGAAGGAGATTTCGCCATGCCCGTCGGCGCCGATGGCGATCACGGCCGTCCTGCAGAGATCGAGATAATCGCGATCCCACAGATCAGCCTCCGCGATCCGCCAACGGCCAATGAGTTTGCAGTTCGCGGGCGCGCTTATCCCGGCGCGGCCATGAGCTTGGGCGGCTGCGGCAGATTGTAGGCGGCGGCCGCGAAAGTGAAAGCCCATCCGACGCGCTCGCGCCCCCGGAGCTTGGTCTTCTCCTGTCCGGCGATGATCTTGATCCGGCCGAAGGCTTCTTCGATCCGCTTGCGGATGCGTTGGCTGACGGCGTAGCCGCCATGTCGCATCGTGCGGCCATCGATCGCTGAGGAGCGCCCGCTCGTATTCCGCGCCACATGCGGCGTCACTTTCATCGAGCGCAGTTCGTTGATGAAATCCTCGGCGTCATAGGCTTTGTCGACGCTCAGCGTGATCGCCTGCAGCCGATCGGCGTGAGGCTCGATCATGTGTAGCGCCGCGATGCGTTCGGCGTGTCCGTCGGCTGGCGTCAAACAAGCGTCGACCACCCGGCCGTTTCGGTTCTCCATCAGGGCGCGCCCCATGAAGCAGAGCTTAGCCTCCTTGCCTTGGCCTTTGCGATAGAGCCTCGCCTCGGGATCGGTCGTCGAGGCGTGCGTGTCGTTCGAGTGCTTGGCGCCGTGAAAATCCGTCTCCTGGTTCCGTCCGCCCCCGTGCGCGGGCGGTTCGTCCGAGCCATCCTTCGGCTTGAAGCTCTTCATCGACGCAAAGGCTTCGATCAACGCGCCGTCGACCGAGAAGTGAAAACAATAGAGGGCGCGCTCACCCGGAAGGTCGACATCACGGGACAAGCGCGCCTCCCCAAATTCCAGGCGCCGCTAAAACACAACCCCGGGTCCGGCGAGAAAAGCTCTTCCCGTCACAGACTCCCGTCGAATCGACGCTGAACGAGAATCAAAAATCTCGCTCCGCAGCAAACGGCGCGCGAACCCAGCAAGATGCTGTCGCTGCGCGGAATGTCCGTCGGCTCAGCCCGCGCAAAAGTGAACCCCGAAACGCCGCCCAAGAGATATTCATAGCGGGCACAGGCGAAATTGCCTGCGCGACTGTCTCTGCCGCAAATCGTATTGCAGGCCCAGCCGACACCCCCGAATTTGCGACACAAATAGGCTCGCCGCGAAACCACAAGCTACTGTATTATCAACTAGTTAAACGCTGGCTGGGGCGGGAGGATTCGAACCTCCGGATGGCGGAATCAAAATCCGCTGCCTTACCACTTGGCTACGCCCCAAACGCCGCTCCGTTCAAAGGCTATCGCCCACGGCGGCCCGGACCATAATGCGTGCCTGCTTGGGCCGCAACCGCTCTCGCCCCCAAAGTTTGAGAGATAGCGGGAAAGGAATCGTGCCGAAATCGGCCCTGAACGCGTCTCGCCTCAGCCGGTTGCCGCATGCCGCTCGCATTCGGAGCCGCCCGCGACGAACCAAAACACGGCGCCGGACACGATCCCCGTGAAGAAAAATACAAGAGCAAAGCGCAATTCCTCCGGGCTTGCGCTCGTCGCCCTATGCGTATGAAAGGCGCCCCGGATGAGCCAGGGCGTGGACGCCGCAATGAAACCGGTCGCCCCGGTGTACCAGAGGAATGAGCGCACCTTGGCGATCTCGCCGAGCAGGACGGCGAAGACCAGAGGCATGACGCAGATCGCCATGACCGTCGTCCAGGCGAAATGGATGAGGCCCGCTGCATCGGGGACAGACAAATTATCGAGATCCACTCGCGTGAGGGCGAAAAAAGCGACTTCGGCCAGGGCGAAGCCGGCCTCTCGAGTCACCGGATCGACAAGCGCCGCAACGGGCAGCACCGCAAGCCCTGCAGCAATGGCTATGGCTATGCCAAACAATACGACGATGGCCCGGCGTATGCAATTCATGCGAATCCTCTTGTTTCGATCCTTAAGGATCATATCGCCGCCTCAGCCTTTCCAATTGGCTTTGTCAATCGGCCCGGATGTAGTGTCCTCGATCGCCTTGGCGGGAGGCCGAAACACAAAGACCCTCCGCCGAAACCTATCCGCAGATCTCCAGCCGGAGCTTGCGGCATCCTCGCCAAAGGCCTCCGATCGGCGCGGCGAAGTGATCACAAGCCGAGCTCAGCCGGATTGATTTCGGTGGTTTTCATTAGCGCGCCCATTCGTTAGCCTCGATCTTCGAGGCTAACCCGGTCTCGGGCCCTGCAAAGGCCAGAGATCATTACGAAACCATTTTCAGGTGAAGCAAACGCCGATGCAATGTCACAGGGATGCGACAAAACGAGCGGAATGCGCGTTTTTCCCTTACGGCTCAGATCAAAAGCGCCGCTGCGTCCATTACGCCGCGATCTAAAACTCTACGGCAGACCGAACACTTACGGCTCCCATAGCAAACAATGTCGAGGGTGGCATTTTGAAAAAGACGGAGTTTACGCTCTCGCCTGAGCAGGACGTCGAAATGCAGGGCGGCCGCTTCATAGCGACATCGAGCGAACCCTGGCTTGCGATCGAACCGCGCGCCGCGCTCGAGCCCGACAAGCTTATCGAGATCGTCTATCGCGCCAGCTTTTGGGACGAGCCGGTGCGGCCGGTTTTCCGGTTCTGGATGCCGGGCGGCCTTTGGCGCGACCAAATCGGGCCTGGCCCTATCGCCGGAGCCGCAATCTGGACCGGGCGGATTCCGGCTGAAACCTTTCGCATCAGCGTAAGCCCCACCAATCGTCTCGGGCGGTTTGATTTCGATTTGTCGGCGATCCGGCGGATTTCATCGGGCGCGCTCTTCGCCAAGGGATTGCGGCGGCAACCGCGCTCGGCGCTCGCCTCCATCCTAGGCCGCCGCATCGGCCGAAGCCGAGAACCGGGCTTCCGCCCCGACTGGGCGACTGGCTCCACGCTGATCGAGCATTACGCGGCATGGCGCAAGGCGCGCAGCCGCCCGATCGATCTCGAGAGGATCGATGCGCCGCGCTGCGATTGGACGACGAGCGCGGAAATCAATGTCGTCGTCGACGCCGAACACGCCAGCCCAGCGGAGCTTGCGCGCCTGATCACGGCTTTGCGCGCGCAAGTCTATCCTCGTTGGCGCGTCATTTTCGTAGCCGATCACCGCCCGTCGAATCTGCCTGACGAACCGCGCATTCGTCACTTGCCGCGCAGTCAAGTCGTCGCGTTCTTGCGCTCGCTCCCGGCGGATTCTATCGTCTCCGCAATCGCGGCCGGGGATGCGCCTTATCCTTTCGCCTTGGCCGCGATCATCGAAGCCGCGGCGCGGCTGCCGGCGACGGCGATTTTCTATGGCGACGAGGATTATCGCCGCCTCGATCACAAGCTGGTCCCGGTTCTAAAGCCAAGCTGGAGCCCGGTCCTGCAAACAAATCGTCCCTATCTCGGCCATGCCGTCTTTTTGCGGACAAGAATCCTCGCCGACTGGTCGGACGCCGACGTCGCAGCCTATGTCGATCGGTCCGAAATCCCCTCCCCCGCCGCGGCGCGTTTCGAGGCGGCGAAGCCGCATTCCCTTCGGCGCGTCTTGCTGACCCGCGGCCAACCTTGGCCGGAACCCGAAGCGCCGCTAGTCGAACCTTCGTCGACGACGATCCGCCTCGCCGGCAATCCATCCGCCTTGATCATCATACCGACGCGCAATAGAGCGCGCGTGCTCAGCCGTTGTCTCGCGAGCATTTTCGCCAAGACGGCGTTCGACAATTTCTCGATCATCATCGTCGATAACGGCAGCATCGAACCCGAGGCCCGGCGGCTTTTCGAGACGTTTCGCGGCGATCGCATCGTCAGCATCCTGCACAGCCCCGGACCATTCAATGATTCCTCGCTTTGCAACGCGGCGGCGGCCCGGCGCAAGGCCGATGTCTTGGTATTTTTGGACAATGACTTGGAAATTCTCAGCGAGGATTGGCTCGGCCGCCTCGTAACGCTTGCCCTCTCGCCCGATGTCGGCGCGGTCGGCGGCAAGCTCTTCGGCCCGGACGGGCGCGTTCAGCAAGCGGGCATCTCGCTCGGCATGAGCGACGACATGCGCCGCTTCCGCGCCCGCCGGCCCGCCGGCTCTGCGGATTCGCTGGGATACAATGACGTCCTGCGCGAGGTCTCAGCGATCCCCCGTGCTTGCGTTGCCGTCGCGCGCCGCAAATTCATGCTCGTAGGCGGCTTCGACGCGGATCATCTTCCGGTAGAGCACAATGACATAGACCTTTGCCTCCGGCTCTCCGAAAAGGGATGGTCGGCGCGATTTGATCCCGACATTCGCCTCATTCATGCCGAAAGGCCGAGTTCGACATCCGTGCCATTTTGCTCCGAGCATGATTCCGCCGAGCAGCGACGCTGGTTCGAGGCGCGTTGGCTCCGCGCCTTACGCGACGATCCGTTTTTTCATCCGGGCTTATCACTCCACAATTCAGAAGAGGCTTTGGGCTGACCCATACCGGAGCCGCGATGACTCCCGTCAGCGCCAATGGCGACCCTCGGGCCAATTCAGGACAGCCCTGCGCAACTTTCATCCCCCACGTCTGGTCAGGCTTGCTGAAAAAGCTTTTTCACGCAACCTAACAGGACGAAATCATGAGCGCGCAAGACCCTTTGCAACAGCGTCTGGAATTCATCAATTTTGACGCCCGCGCGCGAGCTATCATGCAGGAGCTGAAGCCGCTCATCGGCAAGACGATCGGTCCGGCCCTGGCCGCGTTCTATGACAAGCTGCGCAGGACCCCGGAGATGCGCCGGTTCTTCCGCGACGAGGCGCATATGTCCGGCGCAAAAAGCGCCCAGGAGCAGCATTGGGAGATCATCAGCTCCGCTGAATATGGCGAAACCTATGTGCGGGCCGTGAAAGCGATCGGGCAGGCCCATGCGCGCCTCGGCCTCGAGCCGCGATGGTATATCGGCGGCTACGCCCTGGTGACGGAACGCCTCGTCCATGCGCTGGTCAAGGACCATTGGCCCAGTTTGCTGCAGAGATCGAAAAGCGGCGCCGACGGCATGGCGGAAGCCTTGTCGGCTCTTTTGAAAGCAGTCATGCTGGACATGGACTACGCCATTTCGTGCTATCTTGAAGCAATCGATGAAGAGCGCCGCCGCGCCGAGGCCGCGCGGCAAGAGGCCGAGCGCAGAACCTCGGACGCTATGCGCGTGACGGCGATATCGCTCGAGCGCCTCGCCGCCGGCGATCTGGCGTCGCGCATCGACGCCGACCTTGCGGCCGAGTTCCAGCAGTTGAAAATCGATTTCAATGCGGCGGTCGCCAGGCTACGCGAAACGATCGCCGCGGTGGCGCAGTCGACCGATGGCATTAAATCGGGGGCTGACGAGATCGCCCAGGCCTCGGATGATCTGTCGCGGCGCACCGAAAGACAGGCGGCGAACCTTGAGCAGACCGCTGCGGCTCTAGAGCAATTGACGGCCAGCGTGAAACAGACGGCAGTAGGCGCGGGAGAGGCGTCGAAAGTCGTCGCGACGATGAAATCCGACGCCCAGCACTCGGGCGACATAGTCAAGCAGGCCGTATCGGCGATGGGCGAGATCGAGGCCTCCTCGCGGCAGATCTCGAAGATCATCGGCGTCATCGACGAGATCGCCTTTCAGACCAATCTGCTCGCGCTCAACGCCGGCGTCGAGGCCGCGCGCGCGGGGGAAGCCGGACGCGGTTTCGCCGTCGTCGCGCAGGAAGTCCGCGCGCTGGCCCAACGTTCGGCGGAAGCCGCAAAGGAAATCAAGACTCTGATCGCCGCGAGCTCCGCCGAGGTCGGGGTCGGCGTCAATCTTGTGCGGCAAACCGGCGCGTCGCTGCAAAGGATCATAGATCGCGTCGCGGGGGTCGACAGTCTCGTCGCGGACATCGCCACATCCGCCAAGGAGCAGGCGAGCAGCCTCAATGAAGTGAATATAGCGGTCAATCAAATGGATCAGCTGACCCAGCAAAACGCCGCCATGGTCGAACAGGCGACGGCCGCAACCCATTCCTTGAAAGGCGAAACCGACGAATTGGGACGCCTCGTGGCGAGGTTCCGCATCGGCGAAACAGGCTTGGCGGCCGCCGCCCTCACGCCAAGGCACGCCCAGCCGCTCGCCGTTCAGCGCGAGAAACTGGCGGCGTTTGCGAGCGGGGGCAAATGAAGAGCCGCTGTTGGGACGGCGCGCGAAAGCTCACTCTCGCTCGATCCGAATTACTTGCGGCTTTTCGGCCAAGAATCCATCCGCGACGACCGCTTTGAGCGCCTGGCGGATGGTTTTCTCATGCGTCGCATAGGTGATCAGGATGACTGGAACCGCGCCAAACGGTTCGCCATTCTCGCCGGGCATTCCGCCATGCGCGCCGGGGCGGCGACGCTGGACGATGCTTTCCAGTGAAATCTCACGCTCGGCCATGCGCGTCGCGATCGCGGCCGCCGCGCCCGGACGGTCGAACACCGAAAGCCGGATGTAATAGCCCCCCTTGTGCAATTGCATGGGCGCCTGCGGCGCTTTTGTGAGCGCGGCGACCGGCAGGCCAAAGGGCGCGGAGCGGACGCCGCGCGCAATATCCGCGAGATCGGCGACGATCGCCGAGGCTGTAGCCTCGCCGCCCGCGCCTGGCCCGACGAGCGTCAATTCATGCACGGCGTCGGCGTCGATCGTCACCGCATTGGTGACGCCCATCACTTGCGCGATGGCCGAGGATTTCGCCACCATGGTCGGATGCACGCGCTGCTCGATGCCGTCCGGGGTGCGCTGCGCGACGCCGAGGAGCTTAACCCGATACCCTAGTTCCGAGGCGGCCTCGAGATCCGCGAGGGTGATCGACTCGATGCCCTCGATCGCGATCGACGCCGGATCAATCACCGTTCCGAACGCGAGCGAGGTTAGAATCGCGAGCTTATGCGCAGCGTCGAAGCCGCCAACATCGAAGGAGGGATCGGCTTCCGCATAGCCCAGGCTTTGCGCCTCGCTCAAGCATTGCTCAAAGGACGAATCCTCCAGTTCCATCTGCGTCAAAATGTAATTGCAGGTGCCGTTGAGGATGCCATAGACGCGCTCGATCGAATTGCCCGCGAGGCCCTCGCGCAATGTCTTGACGATCGGAATGCCGCCGGCGACCGAAGCCTCGAAAGCGAGCGCGACGTTCTTTTCTTCGGCAAGCCGGGCGAGCCGCATCCCATGTTTGGCGAGCAACGCCTTGTTCGCGGTGACGACCGATTTGCCGGCGCCCAGCGCCGACTCGACGGCGGCCAGCGCGACGCCCTCCTCGCCGCCGATGAGCTCGACGAAAATATCGATCTCCTCAGCCTTGGCCAGAGCTGTCGGGTCGTCAAACCAGGCGAACCGCCCGAGATCGATCCCGCGCGCCTTGCTCGGATCCCTCGCCGAAACGCCGGTGACGGCGATTCTGCGGCCGAGCCGGCCAGCCAGCGCCTCAGCCTGGCGATCAAGCAGCTTTATGACGGCGGCGCCGACGGTGCCGAGACCAGCGATGCCGACGCGCAAGGAAGTGAGCATGGATGACGAAGCCAGATGCTGGAGGAGAGCCTAAAGAGTCGGCGGCGGGACCTTTGAAAGCCATTCCGACTTCCGCCGAAACCGCCCCGCCGGCCCGCTCCGCACGCGAGCGACGGAAAATGATAAATCCCGACCGTTTCGACGTCAGTCAAAATCGGCATCGTCGCGGCGGACGAGTTTTGCCCTAGTTTCCCAACCCGATCAAGGATGCGGCGACATTGAGCATTGCTCCCGAGGGCGTCGAGTTTTACTCGACTGAACCGATTTTTGCTTGTGGAGCGTTGCAGATGTAAAAGGCCATTGGACCGGCGGCGGCGCGCCCTGCGTCGAGGCCTCAGCAAGGGATTAAGAATATGGCGTTGGACCTGAAAGGGGATTGGTCGGAGGCGGATCTCGCCAAATTGATCGCCTCGGTTAAAGACGACAGGGATTGGCGGCTCGAGGTGACCAAGGAGGGCGTCGCCTCGTTGCAGGACAAGACCGCCAATCCAACCGGCGCCGATTATGACGAAACCTTGCATTGCTATTTGGAGACCTGGAGCCAGGGAACCGATTTCGTCGGCGCCTCGGCGGCGGGCGACAAGGAACTCGTCGGCAAGATCGCCAAGGCTCTGCGCGAGAACTATCCGAATTTGAAGAAGGATAAATTCGTCTACGTCTCCCTGTGACGGTTGCGGCAGCCGATCCCGCCGCAACAGATCAGTAAATGGCAGGGACGAAGAGAGCGGTCCGAAAACCCTCGCGCCGCTCCTCTCACGTCCGGCTAAGCGGCGCGATGTCGAGACCAGCTCCTTCCGGCGCTCGCGGTCGCTAAACGCGCGCCGCCCTCCCTGGGCAAGCCGCACGGAAGCCTTGCCCTTCCCCCCGGTCCGATCCGCCGCTTCGCATCCTTAGGCGACAACGCCGGACGCGCCGCAAGCCTGCTTGCCTCGGCGCGCCGGCGGCTTACATTGACAGCTGGCCGCTGAGCGTCATTTCCGAAGACGGTTCCGGGTTTCGAAAAAGTGATGCGAAATCAACCTAACCTAACCGAGAATGCGTTGCCAGACCAACGTGATTTCGCGTAGAGCATAGTTTGGAAGCTTATTTGGCTTTTTCGCGTCTGACATGCTTTAATTTATTGATATGACGCGGCTTCTTATCGCTTTATTTGATCGAGAATTGCGCTAGGCCCAATGGGCGCGCCGCCTGCGGGAAGAGACCAATGACCTTTGTTGACGCTGTTGAAGTTGCCGGCCGCAGGACAGGCCATATCAAATTGCACAGTGAAGAGGCCTTCGCCGGGATGCGGCGAGTCGGACGCCTGACGGCCGAAGCGCTCGATCTTTTGACCGAATATGTGCAGCCAGGCGTCACGACCGACGCCCTCGATGCGCTCATCTTCGACTTCGCAATGTCGCACGGCGCCTACCCTGCTCCGCTAGACTATCGCGGCTATCGAAAATCGATCTGCACCTCGATCAACCACGTGGTTTGCCACGGAATGCCGGACCGCAAGCCCCTCAAGGGCGGCGACATCATCAATATCGACGTCACCTTCATCCTCGACGGCTGGCATGGCGATTCAAGTCGCATGTATCTCGTCGGCGAAGTTTCGCGACGCGCGCAACGCCTGATCGAGGTGACCTATGAAGCGCTCATGCGGGGCATGGCGGTCGTGCGCCCCGGCGCGACGACGGGAGACATTGGCGCGGCGATCCAGGACTACGCGGAATCCGAACGCTGCTCGGTCGTGCGCGACTTTTGCGGCCATGGGCTCGGCCGCCTTTTTCACGACGAGCCCAATATTCTTCATTACGGCCGGCGCGGCGAAGGCGTGGTGCTCAAGCCCGGCATGTTCTTCACCATCGAGCCGATGATCAACCTCGGCCGGCCGCAAGTGAAGATCCTTTCCGACGGCTGGACCGCGGTGACGCGCGACCGCTCCTTGTCGGCGCAGTTTGAGCATTCGATCGGCGTTACCGAAACCGGCTATGAGGTCTTCACGCTTTCGCCACAGGGACTCCATCGCCCGCCTTATGAAAGCGCGGCCGCGAGCGACGCATGACGAAGACGCAAGCCAGCCCCGTCGCGACTGGCGAAACGCCGCATTATCTCGGCCATCGCGAGCGTCTGCGCGAGCGTTTCCGCAAAGGCGGCGCCGACGCCTTGGCCGAATATGAGCTGATCGAGCTCATTCTTTTCCGCGCCATGCCAAGGCGCGACGTCAAGCCGCTCGCCAAGGCCCTCGTCGCGCGGTTCGGCTCCTTCGCGGAGGTTGTGGCCGCGCGTCCTGAACGCCTGCATGAAATCGAAGGATTGGGCGATGCGGCGATCGTCGAGCTGAAGATCATCGAGGCGGCGGCGCGGCGGCTGGCCAAATCATCGATCGAGAAACGCCCGTCCATGTCGAGCTTCGCCGCCGTCGTCGATTATTGCCGCACGGCGATGGCCTTCCTCGACCGGGAGGAGTTTCGGATTCTCTTTCTCGACAAGAAGAACTTTCTGATCGCGGACGAGGTGCAAGGGGTCGGCACGGTTGATCACGCCCCTGTCTATCCGCGCGAGATCATGCGCCGCGCGCTCGAGCTCAGCGCCTCGGCGATCATCCTGGTGCATAATCATCCATCGGGCGATCCCGAGCCTTCGACCGACGACATCTATCTCACGCATCAGATCATCGCGGTCGGCAAGCCGTTGAAGGTCGTCGTTCATGATCATCTGATCATCGGCAAGCATGGCCATGCGAGCTTGAAAGGCATGCGCCTCATCTGAGGCGCCGAGGCCGTCGCGCCGGCTCCCACTCAGTGCAAAGGCGTTCTCGCGCGCAAAAGCCCCTCCTTGCGACAAATGGCGCCAATCATAGCGCTGAGGAGGAACCAAGCCCAATCGTCGTCGTTGCCTTCGAGAAGCGAAGCAATCGCACGCTCAGGAACAAAGGAGGACGGCGTGAGAGGCAAATTCATGTCTGCGAGCCTATTCGCAATGGCGGCTTTGATCGCCACAATGGCGAGCGCGCCGACGAACGGTCAGACGGCGGGCCAGGCCAATGCGCCACCGGACTCCGCGCAAGCTACGCCCGCCGGCCACGAATCGATGGCGCAGTTCTTGGCCAATGTAATCCCCAATGCCAATTTCCTCGCGCAAACGAGCCGCATGTCGATCGGCCGTTCGAAAAACGGCAAGATTCGCGATTTCGCGCAGCAGATCGCCAAGACGCAAACGGCGGCGGCCAATTCCTTGACGGCCTGGGTAAACACCAGCGGACCCGTCGTCACCAGCCGCTCCACTTTTTCGGGATCCACGGCCCGCGTCAGCGCCCCGCGCCTGCTGCAGTCGCAGGCCGATCTGTTGCAGCGCCTCTCGATTTTGCAAGGCCGCGATTTTGACGCGCTCTATATCTCGTCCCAAAGGGACGCTTTGCAACAATTGACGAATATCTATCAGAATTACGCCGACAGCGACGGCGACCCTGGTCTGCATGCGATCGCGATTCGCGAATTGGCGAACCTCAAGACTGCTCTGTCTAGGCTTGACGCGCTGTGAGCGGAGCAAGATTGGCCTGGCGAGCCAACGCAATCTTGCTCGTCGTGACCTGTTGGCCGATTTTCGGAACAGTCGCCCGGCTTAGTGGAGCCGGAATTCGCCGTCCAAAGCCTTGATCTCGGCGGGCTTGATGAGCTTTGAATGACCAACCCTCACGCTATGAAGAGGACCGTCAAGCTTTTGACGCCAGAACGTCAAGAATTTGATCAAAGTAGGGAAGTCTGGAGCTATATCGTAGTCCTGCCAAATATAGGTCTGCAATAAGCGCGGATGATCGGGCAATCGATAGAGAATTTCTGCAGTTGCCAGGCCGTAGCCAGCGAGCTGCTTAATAAAGTCTTCAGAGACCCTATTTGCCTCAATCTTTTTGGCGTCAATCATTGCTATGCCTCCGCGCTAATATTGCCCGGCAAACTTATTTCGTCGCATCCGGTTCCCGCGTCAAGGGAATCGCCTTCCACACGCGCTTCTTGATTGAGCCTCAGTCATCTTAATGTAACGTTTTGCTTTGCGTCCGTCATCAAACAATGCGCCAGACAAGATGAGCTTCGCCCCAGGCGTCGCCGGCTATCCATCCGCCTTGGCGGCCCCGTCGCCCTTGGGCCCGGTGGAAAAGCTTCGCATTCGCCCATGCGCTCTATTGCGACGCGAAACGAGCTTACTAGTCTAAATGCTTATCGAGAATCATATTCGCGGCGCTACGCGAATTTAGGCCGACCGGGGAGGTTTAGGCATGACTGAGATCACCGTCGCAGGCGAGACCTTCAACATCCGCATCGAAGGAGACGAGACCAAACCGGTCCTAATGATTTCCAATCCGCTTGGGGTCAATCTCCGCCTCTGGGATCGTCAGGCGCCTGCGCTCCTCGAACATTTTCGCGTCCTTCGCTATGACTCCCGCGGCCATGGCGCAAGCGTAGCGGACGAGGGACCCTATTCAATCGCCGGCCTCGCCGAAGATGCGCTCGCGATCCTTGACGCGCTGAACATCGAGAAAGCTCATTGGCTGGGTCTCTCCAAGGGCGGCATGGTCGGGCAATGGCTTCTCGCCCATGCGCGCGAGCGTATAGGCCGCGCTGTGCTCGCCAATACGGCCGCGCAAATCCCGAGCCCGGACCTCTGGAATGAGCGCATACAAGCCGTGCGAGACTCAGGCCTCGAGGCCCTTGCCGAAAGCGTAGCCGAACGCTGGTTCACCAAGAGATTTCGTGAGGCCGACCCAGAGGCGGTAGAGAACGTCTTGACGATGCTGCGTCAAACGCCGTTGCAAGGCTATACGGCTGCGGCGGCCGCCATCCGCGACGCGGATCAGCGCGAAATCATTCGAACCATCACCAATCCGGTTCTCGTTATCGTCGGCCGCCATGATCAATCGACTCCGCCGGGGCTCGGCGCCTTGGTCGCGAACTCCATCGAAGGCGCGCAGCTTACGACGCTGGAGGCGTCGCATATCTCGAATGTGGAGGACGCAGAGAATTTCACGAAGGCGGTCATCGATTTCCTGACCGCAAGCGACGGCCCTGCCCAAGAGGCTCCCCCGCGCCGAAGGGCTCCGGCCAAAAAGGCGGCGGCTAAGAAGGCGCCTGCCAAGAAAGCCGCGGCGAAAAAAGCGCCGGTGAAGAAAGCCGCTGTGAAAAAGGTGGCGACAAAAAAAGCGTCCGCCAAAAAGACGCCTGCGAAAAAAGCATCAGCGCGTAAAGCCCCAGCGAAGAAAACGCCGGTGAAGCAGACTGCGGCGAAAAAGGCGGTCAGCAAAAAAATTCCAGCCAAAAAGGCTGCGGCGAAAAAATCCGTCGCCAAGACGACGACCAGCAGAAGGACCATTCCGAAAAAAGCTGCGCCCAAAAAAGCGGCGCGCCGGACCAGGGGGTAACTTAGTCCAAGCTATCAACCCCTCAGCTTTGGCTTCACGTCACAACGTTCTATATTTGCGGTGGACATAGGTAAGGCTTTCTCCTTCGGGACCATAGTCCACGGCTTCAACGGCGCCGATGACGATCAGATGCGTCCCGACTTCCTTCGCCTCGACAAGGCGGCAGTCAAGAGCCGCGACGGCGCCCTTGAGCGCGGGCGCCCCGGTGGCGAGTTTCACCCATTCGCCGCTCGTAAATCTCTCATCGAGATGCTGATCGGTGCGGCCGGCGAAAATATTCGAAAGCGCTTCATGCGAAGGCGCAAGCGCATTGATGCAGAACACGCCGTTTTCGATCAATCTGGCGGCGGAGGGCGACGTTTTATTAATGCAAAACAACATCATCGGCGGCTCGACCGTAATCGACGTCACAGCCGTGGCCGTGATGCCGCCGAGACCGGCAGGGCCGCCCGTGGTGACAATATGGACCGCCGCGGCGACGCGACTCATCGCATCACGAAATCGCGCCGGATCGACGCCGGCTCCCAGCACGGCGGCGGGACTCTCGGCGCGTTCATTTGCAGATTCGGTCATTTTCGTCACCAAGCTCCCTTTCGACGCCGCTGGGGCGACAGCGCAGCTTTTCTAGATAGCAAAGGCGATCCGATAAACAAAGGGCGCATGCGCAAGCTGAGCAGGCGGCCTGCCGACTGCTGCCTTGCAAGAACAAGCAAGATACTTTCCACCGACAGAAAATCAGCCAGGTTTTGAGAGGCGGCGAGCCCCGCGATCAGCCGAAATTGGCGAGGCCCGGAAACATTTGCAGCAGCCAGAATGAGAGGTCCTGGATCGAGCCGGTGAGGAAGGCGACGCCGGTCAAGACAAGGAGAACGCCGACGATCTTCTCGAGCGCGCCGAAATAGCGCCTGAAACGCTTGATTAATCTGATAAATGGCTCTATCGCCAGCGCCGCCAGGAAAAATGGCAGGCCGAGCCCGCTCGAATAGGCGGCGAGCAGCGTGGCGCCTTTGCCGACGGTCTCCTGCGACGCGGCCACGGCGAGAATAGCGGCGAGGATTGGCCCGATGCAAGGCGTCCAGCCGAAAGCGAATGCGAGGCCCATGACATAGGCCCCCCAGGTCCCAACGGGCTTTTGCACATCGAGGCGAGCCTCGCGATAAAGCAGGGCGAAACGAAAAACGCCCAAGAAGTGAAAGCCCATGAAGATGATCGCCACGCCAGCCAAAAGCGAGAGATGCGCAAGATGCTGATGCAACGCCTGGCCGAACGCAGAAGCCGTCGCGCCAAGGCCGACGAAAACGGTCGAAAAGCCACAAATGAAAAGCGCGGCGGCGATCAATATGTCCCGCCTCGCCCGGCTCTCGCGCCGGGTCGCGACCTCTTCAATTGTCGTTCCGGCGATGAAAGTAAGATAGGGCGGCACAAGGGGCAGCACGCAAGGGCTCAAGAAGGACAAGAGGCCTGCGAGCGCGGCGGCGGGAAAAGTTACGTCCTGAGTCATGCGCGCTTTTAACCGGTCCGAACACAGCGGGAAAGCGTCAAGGATGACGAAAGGGCGCAAGCGACGGCCGGGGTTTCGCCAAATTGATGGAATAGCTTCAGCGCGATTTTGATAGAGACGCCAGTTCGGCGATATGAAGAAACGGCAAAACTAAAGGCGGCAAGCCGCTTTTCCGTCGATCCTGACGGGAAGCCGCTCTGGAGGGATTTCATAGGCCCATGCGCTCGCGTCGGACATTCATATCAAAAAGAGTTGATTTAGGCGGCACGGAGAGCAGCGCGCGAGATCTGGACGCCTTCCTGCGATGACGGTCTTCCTCGCCTTTTTCTGCAACATCGTTTTCAATTTCGCGGTCGGGCTTCTGGTCGCGAAATTTCTCGGCCCGGAGGAATATGGCCGTTTCGCCCTAGCGCACGCGACCGCGATCGCTGTGCAGACCGGCTTTTTTGACTGGATCCGGCTCGGCGCAACGCGCTTCTATTCAGAGCGGATCAGGCGCGAGGAGCCAGCCCTGCGCGCGACCCTTGATTTCGGCTTCGCCATCATCACCATCGGGCTAGCGATCGGCGCCTCTCTCCTGATCATGTCCGGCGTCAGCTTCACCTTATCGAATGGGTTGATCGTTCTTGCGCTCGGGGTCGCGGTGACGAATGGGCTCTTCGACTATCATACGGCGTTGGTCCGCGCGCGCTTTCACGACCGTCTGTTCGCCCGCCTCGTCCTGGTCAAGAATGTCCTGGCTTTCGCCCTGATGGGCGGCGGAGCCTTCTGGTTCGGCTCCGCCAAGATGACCCTCATTGGCGGCATCATAAGCCTCAGCGGCGCGGTCGTCACCGCGCGCGCCTCGCTTCGGGATCCCGCCTCCGAGCCTCGTATCGCCCGGCTTTCAATCGCGCAGGCGCTCATGCGCTACAGCCTTCCAATCGTCGGCGCCAACCTTCTTTATCTCTCGATCCCGCTCGCAAACCGCTCCATCGTCGCGATCCTTTATGGATTTTCCGAAACCGGACAGTTTTCCTTGGCTTATGATTTCGGAACCAAGGCGATCCAGGCGATCGGCTCCGCGCTCGACATTGTCTTGTTTCAAATTGCGGTGGCCATGCATGAATTGCAGGGGTCGACCCAGTCGAGGCAGCAGATTTCCCGCAACATGACGATCGTCATCGCGATGGTCCTGCCGGCCTGCACGGGGCTTTGGCTCACCCTGCCTTCGGTCGAGCAATTGATCGTGCCGCTCCAGTTTCGCGGCCATTTCAGCCTGCTGCTTCCGCTGATGATGACCGGGCTCTTTTGCACGGCCATCATCCAATACGCCATCAATCCAATATTCCAGATAAAGAAGAAAACCGCGGCCCTGATCGCCGCGGCGCTGGTCGCCTGCGTCGTCGATCCACTCCTCATCCTTTTTTTGCCGAGCAACGCCGACGCCTCCAGCCTCGCCATCGCCCAGGCCGGCGCCATGTTGGCCGCGCTCATAGCGCTCATCGCTTTCGCAAGCCTGGAGAGGCCGCAATGGCCGCGCCTGCGCGATCTCGCCGCGACGGCGTTAGCCAACGCCGTCATGTCGGCGGCTCTGCTGCCAATGCGCGACCAGGAGCCCGGCCTTGCGACGCTCGCCGAGCAAATCGCGACGGGCGTGGCGGTCTACGCCATCATCATCATGAGCCTCGACGTCGCCGGATTGCGCGAGATCACGCTTGCGCGCCTGCGGCTTACAGCCGCCCGAATGACGACGCTCTAACTGGCGAACAGCCGCGCCGCATGAGCAGCGTCGCCCAGCCCTCGATATCAAGGCGATGCGCCAGGGAGACGCCTTGCGCCCGATAGGCCGCGACGACGCCAGGAACGTCGCGCGCAAGAAGACCCGAAAGGACGATGTCGGCGCGCGGCGCGGTCAGTCTCGCGATCTGTGGGGCGAGCTCGCGCAGCGGCTTGGCGAGAATATTTGCGAAGACGAGATCATAGGGCGCCCCTTGGCGCAGCGCGTTATGCGCCGCGCCGCGCGCCTGCGCGGGACGAACGAATGCGCCGACTCCATTGCGCTTGGCGTTGGCTGAAGCCGCTGCAACCGAAACAGGATCGATGTCGCCGGCGTGAACCTGCCGCTTGAACAATTTTGCCGCCGCAATGGTCAGAACGCCGGAGCCTGTGCCGAGATCGAGAATGGCGCGCGGCCGGCGCCGACGCGCGATGCGGTCCAGCATTATGAGGCAGCCGCGCGTCGAACCATGATGACCGGTGCCGAAGGCGAGCGCGGCCTCTATTTCGATGCCGACGTCATTGTCCCGCACCGCGTCGCGGCCATGCGACCCATGCAGGATAAAACGACCGGCGCGCACAGCCTGCAACCCTTCGAGGGAGGCCGCGACCCAGTCGCATTCCTCGACGCGGCCGAAGCTCGCCGCCTCGGCCGCCTCGCGTCCCGCTGCGGCGGCGACGAGGGCGCGAATATTCTCTTCGTCCGGCGGCGACCCGAAATAGGCTTCGACAATCCAGGGGCCTCCGCTCCAGTCCTTGACGTTGGGCGTCTCCTCGAAAGCGGCGGCGGCGGTCTCGGCCGGATCGAAGGTCTCGACAATAATGTCGGCGATCTTGCGCGCGGTCGCCTCGTCGCAAGTGAGACGC
>Ga0182030_10007515_pt1 | contig 22719 bp, 14 predicted proteins | sample 812S3MmetaG_FD_121299 | JGI IMG/M metagenome (GOLD analysis project Ga0182030, IMG submission 121299) | Permafrost microbial communities from Stordalen Mire, Sweden - 812S3M metaG (Illumina Assembly) | ecosystem: Environmental > Terrestrial > Soil > Wetlands > Permafrost | place: Sweden...
GTGCTGCGGGTCACAGACCCGCGCTCCGGTTCAGGGGTTCAAAGCGCGAACTTCCGTTTGGGAGAATTCTCATCCCGGCCTTCTTGGATCTGAATTTTCGTCATCGCCCAGCCTCGTGCGCCGGGCCGGCGCGCCCCGTTGCCCCGGCGGGATGCGGGATGCAGTTGTAGCGTCAAGCCTCTGGCTCGACCCGATTCGGCCAGAGGCTGAACGCTACACGTCCGCAAATTGCGGCGTTTGAAAGCGCCCGAGGGCGGGCGCACTTCAGGACGCTGCGCGCGATTCGGTAGCCAGCGGCCAACGCGCCAGCGTCTTGGACTGCGGTGGCCCGCCACCGCTTTTCCTTCCGAATCGTCCCTCCCAAAATGAATGCCAGAAAAGAGACCGTTGCCCCGGCGGCATTTTGATTGCCGTAACAGCCGACGTGAGTCGGCTCAAACTTATTCCCCGCCAGAATAATGAGCGGACTCACGTCCGCTGCCGTTGATTTCAGCCCGGCCAGTTTTAACACAAAGGCGCAAGGCGCAAAAAGTTTTTGGTTTTCCCCGCGCCTTGGAATCTTTGCGTCTTTGCGTTGAATTCCTGCCGCCCTTTGCCTTGCGCCATCCATTTCCCTGCATTTGGCCACTTCTGGCCTCGGTGACTGTCCTGTTTAATGACCTTGGTGCCCTGCTGACTGTCTTGAATAAGGGCATGGTTGGCGTGGTGGCGTGCTTGTAAAACTTTCACCGCCGCCGGCAAAACTGTGCGGGAATATTTCCCAGGGTGATGGAAGGTTTTGCCAAGCTTGGAAAATGTTTTTTTAAGGTTATAAAAAAATTTTCCCAGGTTTTGAAAGACCATCCCCAGGTTCTGGCAAGATGCCAGGGCGGTTTACGGCCCGGCTTAACCTTGGAAAAAGATTTCCCAAGGTTGCGAACGGTATTCTCAAGCTTGAGCCATATTTTTCCAACCTTTTAGCCACCCAGCCCAAGGTTTTGAAAATCCGTTGTTACCTTGGGTAGACTTTTTTCAGCCTGAAGATAAACAGTTTCAGCCGTGATTTATGCCAGCCAACGGAGGGCGCGCCGCCAAAATTAGCTGGCACGACCGATGCTAGGAAATTTATTGTTCCACAACACTTCGACCACAAAGGCTAATACTAACAAAAGGAAATAATATGATCGTCAAGCCCTCCACCTCGTTCCTCACCACGGACCGTGATCCCGACCTGGTGACAGACATCAAGAAAATCCTCGTGGCCATGACCGGCAATGCGTCCTACCCCAAGGCGGCGGCGCTGCTGCTGCTGGTGCTGGCGGCGCTGGATGAATTTATTACCGCGCTGGCGAATGCCGGCGACGGTGGCAAGACGTTGACCGCCTTGAAGGACCAAAAGCGGGTGGCGCTCTGCGCGCTCGTCCGTTCCCTCGCCCTCGATGTCACGGACGAATGCAAGGGCGACCTGACGGTGCTCCTGTCCAGCGGTTTTCCCATCCAGAAACCGGAGCATTATCCCATCGGCGACCTACCCGCGCCGGCCGCGCCCGCGCTCTCGCTGGGCACCCACAGTGGCGAACTGGATGCCAGCGTGCCGCCCATCTATGGCGCGCTGACCTACAACTGGCAGTTGATGCTCGCCTCCGCCCCCACGGTGATGGTGCAGGAAATCGAAACCTCAACATCCTATGTGACCTTTCCCGACCTGCCGCCCGGACAGGTCTGCATCGTCCAGGCCAACGTCGTCGGCACCGCCGGCACCAGCGACTGGAGCCCGTCCGCCTCGCTGATGGTGGTATGAAATTCAAACAAAAAATCCAACGCGCCGGGGCCATCTCTGGTGCGCTTTTTTTGTAAATTGGGCAAAGTCAAAAACGGAATCAAACCATCGCTTGTAACTATTCACACCGCGCGAGCGTCGAATATAACAATGTCGTTACTTGTCACCAAAGCGGAAGCCCTGCCTCCAACGGAAGGCAAAACCGGTTCCGGCGCGCAAATTTCCTTCACGCTCTTGCCGGTGGCGGGCGAAAGCATTTCCGATTTGTGCCACCGCCTGTCCCGGCAGCTCCACGAACGCGCCGCCACGCCGCTGCACCTGATGGTGTTTGGAAACGTCAGTGCCAGTGCCGCAGCGAACGAGGCGCTCGAAAAAGTTCTGGGCCGCGCCGACTGGCCGGTGACGTGGGTGGAAGGCGCGGCCTGCGATGGCAACGCGATGGCGGGAATCCAAGTCCACGCTTTCACCGGTGCGGTTGAACGGATCGAATGGCATGGTCGCGTCGTCGGCTCGGTGTTCACCGAAGGCGGCGCGCGGCAATGTTTCGTCGGTGGACTCGCGCCGGTGGACAAGACGCTTTCGCGCGCCGAACAAACCGGCCAGATTTTGGAAGAATTGCAATCGGTTCTCAATCTCGCCGGGTTTGAACTGGCCGACACGGTGCGGACCTGGTTTTTTCTCGAAGACATTTTGTCGTGGTATGACGAGTTCAACCGCGCGCGGACGAACATTTATTCCGGCGTGAAATTCCGCACCGGCTCGCTGCCGGCCAGCACCGGCGTTGGCGCGAAAAACACCGCCGGCACCGCGCTCGCGTTGGCCGCGCTCGCGTTCCGTCCGCTGGAAAAATCGGCACACGCCGAGGAAGTCGCCTCGCCACGGCAATGTCCCGCGCCCGCCTACGGCAGCTCGTTCAGCCGCGCGATGGAAATATCCTCGAACACCGGACGGCGGCTGCACATTTCCGGCACGGCCAGCATCGCGCCCGGCGGAAAAACCTTGTGGGTGGGCGATGTCCGCAAACAGGTGGAGCTGACGATGGTCGTGGTGGAAGCCATGCTGCGCGCGCGCGGATTCACGTTTGCCGATTTGACGCGGGCCACGGCTTATTTTCGCCATCCGACCGATGTCGGCGTTTTCGCGGAATGGCTCGTCGTGAACCGGTTGACCAACCTGCCCGTCGTCGCCACGCAATGCGATGTCTGCCGGGACGACCTGCTGTTTGAACTCGAAGCCGAGGCAGAACTTTAAGAGCCGGTCGGAAAATTCTGCGATGACCGCCTCCTCCTCGTGCTCGTAGTCATCCTCGTCCGCGAAATCCTGGTTCCACACTGGACGATTTTCGCCGTTTCCATTTTACACGGCGAGGCCACTTCGCTACACCATCCACCCGTTTTCAAATGAACGAAGCTCACATCCAGAAGATCGCCGGCGAACTCAAGGTTCAGCCGCGCCAAGTGCTCGCCACGGCCAAACTGTTTGCCGAAGGTGCCACCGTGCCTTTCATTGCCCGCTACCGCAAGGAAGCCACCGGCATGCTCGATGAAGTCGCGGTGACCAGCATCCGCGAACGCCTGATCGGCCTCGCCGATTTGGACAACCGCCGCGATGCCATCGTCAAATCATTGTCCGAACGCAATCTGCTTTCCGACGAACTCAAGGCGGCGGTCAACCAAGCCGATTCGGTGACGCAGCTCGAAGATATTTATCTGCCGTATCGCCCGAAGCGCCGCACGCGGGCGACGATCGCCAAGGAACAAGGCCTCGAACCCCTGGCGGATATTTTGTTCCGCCAGCAGTCCACCGCTGATCCCCAGGTCGAGGCGGCAAAATATGTCAGCGCCGAAAAAGGCGTGGCCGACATAGCCGCCGCGCTGGCCGGTGCCCGCGACATCATCGCCGAACGCGTCAGCGACGACGCGCTGGCCCGCGCCAAACTTCGCGAGCTTTACTGGAGCGAAGGCGTTGTGAAATCGAAAGTCTTGTCGGACAAAGTCGAAGCCGCCGCGAAATTCAAAGATTATTTCGACTGGAGCGAACCGGTCGGCAAAATCCCGAGTCACCGTTTGCTGGCGATCCGGCGCGGCGAAACCGAAGGATTCCTCATGTTACGCATCACGCCACCGGAGGAATCCGTGCTGCCGCTGCTCGAGCCGCTCTTTGTCACCGGCAAAGGCCCGGCGGCGGAACAGGTGCGGCTGGCGGTGCAAGACAGCTACAAACGACTGCTCGGTTCGGCGATTGAAGTAGAGCTGCGCATGGAAACGAAGAAGCGCGCCGACACGGAAGCCATCCGCGTGTTTGCCGACAACTTGCGCGAACTGCTGCTGGCCTCGCCGCTCGGCAGCAAGAATGTGCTGGCGATTGACCCCGGTTTCCGCACCGGCTGTAAAATTGTCTGTCTGGATCGCCAGGGAAAATTGTTGCACAACGATGTGATTTATCCGACCGCTGCGAGCGCCGGGGAAATTCGCGAAGCCGCCGCCGCGTTGTTGAGCATGATTAAGAAATACCAGATTGAAGCCATCGCCATTGGCAACGGCACGGCCAGCCGCGAGACGGAAACCTTCGTCAAGGCGCTCAAGCTGACACTGCCCATCGTGATGGTGAACGAAAGCGGCGCTTCGATTTACTCGGCTTCGGAGGTCGCGCGTGAGGAATTCCCAACCCAAGATTTGACAGTGCGCGGCGCGGTTTCCATCGGCCGCCGGCTGATGGACCCGCTCGCGGAACTCGTGAAGCTCGACCCGAAATCCATTGGCGTCGGCCAGTATCAGCACGATGTCGAACAGGGCGCGCTCAAGCGCAGCCTCGACGACGTGGTGATCAGTTGCGTGAACGGCGTGGGCGTGGAATTGAACACCGCCAGCAAACAGTTGATGGCGTATGTCTCCGGCCTCGGCCCGGCGCTGGCGGCGAACATCGTGAATTACCGCAATGAAAACGGGCCGTTCAAGTCGCGCGCCGAATTGAAGAAGGTGCCGCGCCTCGGGGAAAAAGCTTTTGAGCAGGCCGCTGGATTTTTGCGCATCCGCGCCAGCGCGAATCCGCTCGACGCCAGTGCCGTTCATCCGGAGAGCTACGAGATCGTGAACCGCATGGCGAAGGATTTGAATTGCTCGGTGAGCGATCTCATGCGCGACGCCGGTTTGCGCCAGAAAATCCAGTTGCCGAAATACGTCACCGAAACCGTGGGCTTGCCGACGTTGACCGACATTCTCGGCGAACTGGCGAAACCCGGTCGTGATCCGCGCCAGAAGTTTGAAGTATTTTCATTTCAATCCGGGGTCGAGAAAATGGAAGACTTGAAGCCGGGCATGAAGCTGCCCGGCATCGTCACGAACGTCACGGCGTTCGGCGCGTTCGTGGACATCGGCGTGCATCAGGACGGCCTGGTCCACGTCAGCCAGTTGTCCGACCGTTTCATCAAAGATCCGTCCGAAGTCGTGAAGGTCGCCCAGCGCGTGACCGTCACCGTGACCGAAGTGGATTTGCCGCGCAAACGAATCGCGCTCTCGATGAAGGCCGCGCCGGTGATCGGCGCGAGCACGAGCGGCACGCCCACGTCACCGGGCGCGCCGCGGCCGGCGGGCGGTGGTTTCAACCGTCCGGCGCAACCGGCGAAACCCGCGCCAGTGGACTGGTTCACGGCGGCGTTGAACAAAAACAAAAGTTGAAAATTTATGGCTAAAGAAAAGAAACCGACGAAAACCAAACGTGACGAGCAGGCGCAGTTGCTGGACCTTTTGCGAACCATCCTGCCCAAGGTGGCGCCGGATCCGGCGCTGGCCGAAAAAATCTATTCCGCCTTTGAGGCGGAGCTGCGCCTCAAGAACCGCGCCGTCTCTTTCGAAAAATTCTGCGAGCGCATTCCGCTGCCGGATTTGGAGGCAACAACGCTGGAAGAAGTGAAGCAGCAGCTCGTGGCCGGCTTCGGCGATGCAGATTTGGACCTTGAGCCGAATGAAGATGGCAAGGGCTTGCGGGTGGATGTTTCGCTGCCGGATGGCACGCAGTTTCACAGCCGGATTCTGGTGCGGCCGAATGAGCCCGAAGGGAGCGACGAGCCGGAGGTCACTTTGAAATTCGCGCCGTTCCCGGTCTGCCTGCCGGGCGATCAGGAGTTGATCTGGGCGCTGGCCAAACGGGAAAACATGACCAACAACGAAGCGGCCATCGCGCTCACCAAAATCGAGGACGATTTCTGGGCATCCAAGACCGGGCAGAAATTGCTGCGCGACCGCGTGGAACGAAGCTTTGCCGAATTCATCGCCCGCGTGCCGGCCGGGTTACTCGGCGACGTCGGCCTCAAACGGCATTACAAGCTGCCGGAAACCTTGAAAGTTCTCCGCACCGCCGGTTCCCAGAAAAGTTGACTGGTCTAGGGATGGACAACTCTGCGCCGCAAAACCGCCGGGCTTTCGAAGCCTAACCGGAGCATTGACGCTTATAATTTATCAAGGTGACTGCAACCTGAAAAAACCACTGCCGCTTCCAGGTGCTATTTCCAACAGATTATTGGTCGTCACAAGCGAAATCCAGTTTGTCCCAAGCCCGGATGACAACCGATTAGTTTGGACTTGGACATGGCAAATAATATTGCCCGGCCAAGATATCAGGACATTGTTACCAGTTTGCTGTATGGCGATCATCAACTTATCGGTCACGCTGTAAATGCGGACGTAATCCACCAGCATGGCACTCGGAAAGACCGTGCCGGAATTGATGCTGGTGATGGAAGGGTTGCCGACATAATTGCCGCCAATCGCCAGGTTCATGATGAGAAAGAACGGCTGGTTGAACGGAAATGGATAAACGTTGCCGGTGGAACTGGACCAACTGGTTTGGGTCTCGTAAAGATGTCCGTCCACATAAAACAGCATCGCGTTGGTTGTCCAGTCCAACGTATAGGTGTGGAAATTGGTCACCGAGTCGCCGATAAAATTATAGATGGCGGTTTCGTCGCTGCCCGAGTGGAGGCTGCCTTGCACCATGGACGGATCGTTACCGTTATTTTCCATCACGTCAATTTCGCCGCAACCGGGCCAGCCGAGGGAATTGATGTTTGTCCCCAGCATCCAAAGAGCGGGCCAGCAACCGACGCCCGGCGGCAATTGCGCCCGCCATTCAAACCGGCCATACTGCCAGGCAAACAGGCTCTGCGATTTCATCCGTGCCGAGGTGTAACTGAAACCGTTGGTGGCCTGCTGCCGGGCTACAATATGCAGGCATCCATTGGCGACATAGGCGTTATTGGTGCTGCTGGTGTAGTATTCGAGTTCGTTATTGCCCCAGCCGGAGTCGCCGTTGCCGGTGTCGAAGGTCCAGACGTTGGTGTTGATGGACGTGCCGTTGAACTCGTCATCCCAGACGATGTTCATGTTGCCATAAGGCGCGCCTCCGGTCTGGGTCAAATTCAAATCGTCAAAATACATGGAGCCAGCGGAGCCGGCGGCGTCTCCCTGAAAAACAATTTGATACCGCATAAAGCAGGTGCCAGCCGGCGCCGCCAAATTTGCCGTGGTGTTGGTGAGAACATGGGTGTTGGGATCGTATTGGTTGGTGACCGGCAAATCCATCCAGGTGTTGACAGGGAAAGCCCGGGTGGCAATGGTATTGGTGGTGACAAGTGCTGAGCGATACAGCGCCAGAACATTGGCATTCGCATCCCGAAAGGAGACTTCAATCCAGGCGACGTTTTGTCCAGCCAATTGATCGCTGGAAAGGGTGCAGGCCCAGCCATCTGCCGAATAAGCCGCGCCTGGGCCGGAGATGTAATCCTGATAAACGCCGGTGTAATTCACCTGGCCGTTGAACGCCTGATAAACCTTGAAATAATTGGTGCCGCCGTGGGCGAGAATCGTGCTGGTTTCGCTGTAAGCGTTGCCGCCATAAGCAGACCACCCAAGCACAGTCATCGTTTCACCGATGGGATCAGACTCAAAGCCCGGATTGGAAAGAACATTGCCGGCCAGCGCCGACGTCACCGCGATGGCGAGGCTAAAAACGATCCCGCTGATTTGGCAAATTATTTTGTTCAATTTTTTACAGGGTTAATCATTTGTTATTTGGAATTGGTTTTGCGCAAGTCGGTTGAAAAACGGGTCAGGAGTAGTCGTCAGTTGGAACTTTTCAGCGGCGGAGTTTTTTCATAGACCCGCACATATTTCACAATCATCCGCTGTGGAAATGTAGTGGTGGCATCCGGATTTCCGGGCCAACCGCCTCCCACGGCCAGGTTGAGAAGCAGAAACTGCGGCTGGTTAAAAACCCACTTGGCATCTTTGGGGAGATTGGCGGGCGTAACCTCAAAATACTTGTTTCCATCCAGCAACCAATCAATACGGTTGGTTGTCCACTCGACCGCATACAGGTGAAAGTCATCAGCAAACGCTGCGCCGCCGGGCAGTTTTACCGGCCCGCCAACCCCGATGTCCCCGTTGTAATCCCCGCCAGATTGCGGACCATGCACCGTGCCATGCACCGTGCCCGGTTCCCTGCCGATGTTCTCCATGATGTCAATTTCACCGCAGGCCGGCCAGTTCACCGAAGTTATATTTGTCCCCAGCATCCAGAAGGCCGGCCACATGCCCTGTCCGCGCGGAATCTTGATGCTCGCCTCGATGCGGCCATAAGTCCCCGACCATTTGCCTTTGGTCAGCAGCCGGGCTGAAGTGATATTCCTTCTGTCATAATTTTCTTGTCTGGCCTCGATGACCAATTTTCCGTCCTCAATGCGGGCATTGTTCGTTCGGGAAGTGTAATACTCCAGTTCGTTGTTGCCCCAGCCGCTTCCGCCCGTGTCGTAACCCCATTTGGCGGGATCGGGCGCGCTTCCATCCGGTTGCTGGAATTCGTCGCTCCAGACAAGGCTCAGGCTCTCTCCTGGCGCCACTGATTCAAGTCCGGAATTGGTCATCAGATCGCCAGCCGGCAGCGGCGTGATCCATAAAGCCAAAACGAAAAACATCCCTGCGGCTATTTGAAGCAGCTTATTCATACGCCGCAGTTTTTACAATTTTGAACCAGTTTCATAGTGACGAAATTGATTTTACTTTTGAAGCCGGGAGCCTTGAATGCCGGCAATGATTTTCTCGATGCAAGCTGTGCGCTCGAAAATAGCGCGGCTAATGTTCTCGTCCACCACCAACGCATCCTGTCGGTGAATCCGGCCATCGCGAAATTGTATTGTCAGAAATGGTTTTGCCGTGAGCTGATACACCACGGGCATCTGGCAATAAGTGAAGGCGAGTTCGCCCGCCTGGAGCCGGATGTTTTTTGTAACGCCCGCGACATCCAGATAGGTGAACGTGGCCGCACCTCGCAGAAATTCCTCCGCCCGCAATAGCCGGGGCGCAAAATGAATTTCTCCGGCATGAACACTCACGCCCAGTTCCCCGAACCGGCACAGGATGTCTTCCTTGACCTGGCCGGTCAGCCCTGGCTGCCGCGCGCCCGTGTGCGCCGGCGTGTGTGAATAGGGATCCATCGGAAAGGCGCCGTAATTTTCCGGCGTCTTGAAATCGCCGAGGCCCGCACGGATATCGTGATAACATTCCGCCAGCTTGCCGGCGAGCGGCGAACCGTCTGCCCGCAGAAAAGATTCCTGCGTCGCGAGCAGGAGCTTGGAAACCATGTGCCAATAAATGCAACCCAAACCTTCGTAGCCGAAAAATGTTCCCGAACGACCGGTGAACGAGCGGTGATCGAACAGGTTTTCAAATAGTTTCAGCACTGGCGCCGATTCCTTTTTTACCAACGGCGCGTAACCGGCGGTCACCAATTGGTCCAAAATCTTTTCCACATCGCCAGCATTGGTGAGGCGCGGATTGAAATGACAGATGCCGTTCACATCCCGCTCGATCAACCACCGATTGCCGTCGGCTAATAATTTTTTTAACAACCGTAACCGCGCAACAGCCTGGGCCGGGAGGTTGTTCTTCTCGGTAAATCGCGGCAGACGGCGGTCGGGATAGAGCAGGTAGGAATTTTGGTTTGCTCGATACATCGGGCTTTGCTTCAGCGCCGTGAGCACATTCAGTGACTCTTCGGCTGAGAGAACATTTGCGCCCAAAATCGCGGCCTGTCCTTCGAGCATTTCAGGCAGCCGCCGAATGGGAATGCCGTCAGGCTTTCCAAACTCCGCCAGATTGTAGGAATGATAAAGTCCGTCGGATCGGCGGTTGGCGCGGATGGCTTCGTCCGTCAAGATCAGCGCGCCACGGAAAAAGTCGAGCAACTGCGTTTTGGTTACCATGTCTGGTTTGCCGGAGAAGCCGGTAGTGTAAATCTGACGACGATAATTTTCCGCCGACCGGCCCAGCACGTTGAGAAACAGGCGGCGTTCCTTGTCACCGGTTTTTGCCGGGACGGGCTTTTTCAATATCCGCACGGTCGTTGAAAACCATTGTTGCACTTCACCCGAAAGCTTTACCTCGGCAACATCAAACGACTCAAACAGTCCCTGGCAAAATACCAAATGCCGGCGCAGTTGATACAGCGTCACCATCGAAACGCCATTGCCGACAAGGGCGTTGTTGGCGTCATTCCATTCGGGCCGCTGCGTGTTCAGCCAGATGCCCGCGCCGGGAATGAAGTTGGCGAATTTGGCGAGCAGCGGAATCAGCAGTTTCTCCGTGAGGTTGACGTGACGCACACGATCCTGCTCGTCCCAAACCAGCTTGCCGTCCGCTCCAACCTGGCCGACGCGCTGACGCGTGAGTTCATCCAGCGACGGATCGAAGTCCACGGTCGCGCGGGGATTGGCCAGCAGTTGCGCGTAGGGTTTTATCCGGTAGGGAACATTGGCGAAGCAGAAAATTTCGCGCGTTAGAAAATCGCGCAGCACCATGGGTTGATGGCGTTCCAGAATCTCCAGCAGTCTCACCAGGTAAATGATTTGATGATCGCCCCAGTAGCCGATGTGCGACCACGGGTCATGCGGATCCTGAATTTCCCAGTCAAATCCGTCGCGCGTGATGCGATACGGATTGTAGCCGTCCGCCGTCGTGGCGTTCACAAATTTGCAGACCATGCCGGAGACGAAGCCGGGAAAGGAAACCGCGAGTGCCTCCCAGTTTTGGAAAATGTCGCGCCAGTTGCCCTCGTAATTCAAAACGCGCCGGCCATCCGCCCCGCGCGCGGCGATGGAAAATCGGTTCCATGGCCGGCTCGGATCGCCGTGCCGGCGACTGAAGGTGAGCGGCAGGTATTCCTGGCAAAGCCGTTCCAAATCCGCGTCGCCCGTGACGCGGGCGAGCGCAAGCAATCGGTCGCGCGAAGCGGTTTTGCCAAGTTTTCGGAAAAATAATTTATGCCGCGCGGTTACGGCGGAATTCGCCTGCCGGACAAATGAAAGCAAATCGGCGGCACCAATCTGGTAGCCGTCGAGAAAAATCCCGCCGCGCATCACGTTGAAAAGGACATTATTGAAATGCCGCGCATCGCCGAGCGGACGAGCCGATTTCTGCAAGCCATCGGCGCGGGCCACAATGCGCCAGAGTTCCTCCGTGCCGTGCGCGATGTTGGCCTCGACTTTTTTTTGCAGCGCCGCCGGTGTGCGCAAGAGCTTTTGCAGGCTGGCGACTTGCACCGGCCCTTGATCCACATCGGCGACCAGCATCCACTCGCGCGACTGGCCGGGGCGCAACGCAAATTCCGATTCGACAAAATAGGCGCCGCGTTCCGCGCGGACATCGGTTTCCGTTTTCAGCGAAAGACCTTGCCGGAAATTGTCCAGTTGAACCGACGAAAGCAAAACATTGCGCCGCTGGATGCCGGCGGACCAGACGGTCGTCGCGCGCAGCGACTCCGCCGGTTCCGGGCGATCCACCGGAATGGAACTCAACAGAAAAAGTCCGACACCGGATTCCGGCAGCAGATCGTTTTTTTTGTAGGCGTCAATCAGCGTGCTTTTTTCAAGCTGAAACTGGCTGCCGATGCCACAGGGCAGAAGATTTTGGACGCCATCAAGCAAGCTCACCTTGACGGCGGCGGAACTGGCAAGCGAGCATTTCCGCACCCAGCCAAACTGTTCGCTGCTGGCCCAGCTATAACAAAAAGTCAGGCCGAGGTCGGCATTGATTTCTTCAAAGATGATCTTGTTGCCACGAAAGTTTTTGTAGAGATTGCGGCGGGTTCGGTAAAGGCCGCGCCCGCGTTCGGAAAACGGTTCCCAAAGGTGTTTTTTGCCGCCGCGCTCGACGATAAGAATTGTTTTCGGGCCGGTGATTTCTGCGGCGTCGTGAATTTTATCGTCGGTATAATAGGGAAATAGCGCGAGATCCGGACTCCGGCGACCGGCGGTGAGCGCTCCATTGCTCGAGATGAACATCCAATGATCCGTGCTGCTGACGATGCTCAATAAAAACTGCCGCAGCCGGTCGCAATTCGCGATGCGATAAAATCCCTCACCGTTCAGAACGACCTGCTCGCCTCCGACTTTTTCCGGGCCATGCCGGATTGGGGTTTTGCCGAGAAAAAGTTTTTTCATGCGCTGGCGTGACCGTCAGTCGTTCACGGTCGTGATGCCATCGAGCCAGATGTCGCGTCCACATAAAACGGAAGGTTGGCGTAGGCGGCCTTGCCGTGACAATCCCGCACATAAACAAACAGACGGTAAGCGCCCGGCTTAGCCGGCGCGGTGATCTGCGCCTCGGCACCGGTGCCTTCCGCAACCAGACCAGCCAGGCGTTGGGGCTGGGATTCAAAATCACCGCCGGTGGTTTTCGCGCCACTTTCTGCCATGACTTCCCATGAGTATTTTAGCGGCGCGGCGTCCGGGGATTGGGCCAGCGTTTTGGCCGCGTAACTTTGCCCGGCCTGCAAATGCACATTCTCCCGAGCCGTTTTGCCTTCAATCCAGAAACCTTTCAATTGCGGGCTGCGGAACTTCGGCCAGTCGCCGGTCCAAAGGTTTTGCATCATATCCACGGTTTCCGTTGCCTCGCCGGTCGGCAGGAACATGCCATACCAAGTGGGCGTGCGTTCCTGTTTTTGTCCCCAGAGAAAAACATACGAGCCGAGACAATTATTTGTGTCGGCAGCGATGGCGATTTGATAACGCTTGCGATAACACTCGGCCTTGACGGAGCTGTCGTCCTCAATGGGCGCGTCCCAGGCCGTCTTGCCACATTCCCAATGTCCAGTCGCGCCCCATTCCGTGACGACATACGGTCCGTTCCAGCCGCTGTCGCGGAGTTCGCGCGGCAGATTCACGATGTCGGCATAAGACTGGACTGAAAGCAGGTCGAGGTCCGGCGCGCGAGCCTTGATTTCATCCACCAACTCTTTGCTGATGCCGGCGAGCGAAGTTGTGGTGGGATGATTCGGGTCAACTTGATGGATCATTTTGGAAAGCTCGTTGACTGCGTCCCAAACTTTCGGATTGTGCGCGTTCAAATTCAATTCGTTGCCGATGTCCCACATGAGCAGCGCGGGATGATCCTTGAATTGCAGCACCTCGGCTTTGATCTCCGCGAATTGTTTCGCCACATCCACGGCGTTGGAATAATCAAAGCCGTGGCGCTCTCGTTCCACATCCAGACCCATCGTAACGAATAATCCATTATTCCGGGCGCGATCCAAAACCTGCCGGCCGGTTTCCTGCCCGTTCTCCGTGCGCCAGGTGCGAAACGAATTGCCGCCGGCGGCCGCGAGTTTTTCCTGATCGCCGAATTCCAGCCCGGCACCCTTGATGAAAAACGGTTTTTGGTTCACAAAAAGTTGCCAGCGTCCGTCGGCCTGGCGGACTTCCACTTTGGCAGGGCCAGCGGACTTGATGGCTTCCTGTGCCAGGCCATAGCCGCCCAGCAACCCGCCGATCAAAAATGCCAGCAAGCATTTCCCTGAAAAATTTTTGGGATAACTCATAAATCTATTTTGCGGGGGCTGACTCGCGGCCAACCAAAATGTGTTCCAGCTCCTCCAGCGATTTGCCTTTGGTTTCAGGAATGGCCGCCAGCACAAACACCAGCGCCGCCAGCGCGAGCAGACCGTAGCCAAGGAACGTGCCGGACGCGCCGAAGTGCGACAGTTCCCACGGAAAAACCATCGTCACCGAAGCGCTCACCACTGAGTTCCAGAAACCGACCACGGAAATCGCGGCACCGCGGTAGGCGTTCGGAAAAATTTCCGACAGCAGCACCCACATCACCGGCCCGAGCGAAATGGCAAACGACGCGACAAACCCGATGATGGCGAACAGCACCAGCGACGCGCGGATGTTCAGCCCGGCGGTGGCCAGCGAATCGTGAAACGGTGCAAGCCGGTCCGCGCCAAGCTTGCTGTCCAGGTCAGTGAGAAATTCCTTGTTCGTGACAAATATTTTCGGCTCCAGTTTTTGCAGGTCGGAGATGACATCCACCGGAACTTTGCTGTCGCGCAAGACGGTAAAGGATTTTTCCGTCAGTTGATAATTGGAATTGTGAAACGCCGCCGCGCAGGTCAGCAGCGAGACCGCCATGCCGGCGGTGCCGATCACCAGCAGCGGCTTGCGCCCCAGCCGATCGATCCACTTGATAGCCACGAACGTCATGCCGAGATTAACCAGGCCGACGATGACAGCCTGCTTGAAGGCAGCGTTGGTGCCACCGCCTGCCTGCGAAAAAATCGTCGGCAGGTAATAGAACACCGCGTTGATACCGGTGATTTGCTGGAAGAACGCAATCGTCAGCGCAATCAGCATGACAAACCGCAGCTTGCGGCTGAATAGCGCGCCCGCGCCGACGCCGGCGACGTGTTCCGCCGCGTTTTGGCGGATGCTGCGCAATTCTTCCGCCGCGTGTTCCGGTCCGGCGACCTTGGTGAAAATTTTCAGCGCCTGATCTTCGCGGCCTTTGCCAAACAGCCAGCGCGGACTTTCCGGCACAAAAAACAGCAGGAAAAAATACAGCACCGCCGGAATGGCCTCCACGCCGAGCATCCAGCGCCAGCAGTTGTCGCCGACTTGCAGCAGAAAGTAGTTTGAAAAGAATGAGGCTGAGATGCCGATGACGATCATCAACTGGTTGAATGAAACCAAACTGCCGCGCAGCTTGGCGGGCGAGATTTCCGCGATGTAAACGGGCGCGATGAGAATGGCACCGCCCACCGCGATGCCGCCGAGAACGCGCGACAGGACGAAGACGGAAAAATTTGTCGTGGTGGCCGACTGCAGGGCGGAAACGGTGAACAGCACCGCCGTCAGCATGAGGATTTTTTTACGGCCAAAGGCGTCGCTCAAAAAACCGGCCAACGCGTTGCCACCGAGCGCGCCCCAGCCGAGACAGCTCACGGCCAGGCCGAGCTTCCAGTCGCCACCGATGCCGGTGAGCGTGAAATAGTTCTTGATGAACGGCACCGCCCCAGAAATGACCGTGGCGTCAAAGCCGAGCAGAAATCCGCCCACCGCCACAATCAGCGCCACGGACACCGTGAATAAATTGCCTTGTCTCATTGTCTGGTAAAAAAAACCGCCGCGTTCCAAAGGTTGCTCCGGCCTGGCAGTTCATCTTCGCCTGAATTCATTCTCAAAACGAATTCCGGGCGAAAACATCATTTTGATCGGTGCTTAAATTGGCCCATTTCCAACTTTCCACATGCCCGTCACAAAATGAGAAAACAGCCTGACCATTGTGGCGGCAGGCCGCCTGTTTATAGGAAGGCACCGTCGTCCAGCCCGAACCGATTACTGGCTTCACGACGGTGATGTCCGTGTAATAGCCGCTGATAGGCAATTGATTTAGATTGCCGCTTTTTTTGGGATCCCCCACATCACCGACCAGCCAGATCTGGCTAGTGCGGTTGATGGCGCTCATTTTCTGGGATCCCTGAACGGTAATAGAACTAGGCGTGCTATTGACAGTCCAATTGTAGCGGATGGCCCCTTTGTCAGGATTGAGAGTATCTTCAAACGGACCATATCCTTCACAAGGAGAGTTATAATAGCTAACCGTGGCGGAAAGAATGTCCGCATTCTGCACTACGGGGCAGCGCCAGACATTGTTTGAGGTCGTGACACTGGTAATGTAACCGTTGAGATAGTTGAACCACCAGTTGGTGGTAAGACTCTTAAAGTTTGCGGAATTCAAAGGCGGCAGGAAATCATTATTGTCGCCCACATACATCATTATCGCCAGTCCGATTTGCTTGTTGTTGCTGGTGCAGGCGATGGCTTTGGCTTTGTTTTTGGCCGCAGCCAACGCGGGCAGCAGCATGGCGGCCAGAATGGCGATAATGGCGATGACCACCAGCAATTCGATGAGCGTAAACGCAGTTTGACGCGGTTGGTTGGGTAATTTCATGCTTTTATTGATTTGTATTTTCATGCTCCGGTTGATTGGCCGGCGGCGTGATCCGGAAGCGAATTTCCAGACCGGCCTATTATTATTTCAGATGGTTGTCAGCTCTTGCCTCTCAGAACGGCCACCCATAACAACGCCACCGTAGAAAGCTGAACCATCGCCGACTCGCGGCGTGAACCGCGATGGCGGAACGAACCGCGCCAATGGCGGTTGCTCCGGCGACTTATTAGGCCACGGTTGGAAACACAAAATCATCTAACTCCCTCGCTTCGGGCTAAAATCTCTCGGCACTGCGGATGAAAACAGAATGTGTCGAACGCGTGATGCTCGGAATACTCGCAGCTATGGAAATCCTCCTCGGAACAACAGCAAACCAAATCCCCAAGGCCACTGCGCCTGACGCGGCAACGAAATAAGTCTGGCATCATCCGCTGCGGCTTCAGCACGGACTCGCTGTCTTCATCGCTTGGTTTATTCGTGCCGGACATAGTCAAGTGACCTAACATGGTGATGATCGCCAGCGGGCTCATAAATATCTGCCGTTTCATCCTGGACAAAACGTGAGTAAAGCGCCTCGTCATAAAAGGTCACCACCCCGCGCAATTTGACCGGATAATGCCGATCCGCTTCCAGCGCGGACAAACTTCTGACTTCTACCGCCGTGGTCAAAATGCGATTTGGTATTTCCGCTGCCAACCCGGGGCGCAAATTCACCAAGCAAGGTAGCACCGGCATCAACGCGAACCCCTTCTGGATTGTATTTTTTTGCATTTTGCCCCCGCGGATTTGCCGGGCCTGCACTTGCAATGCAGGCCCGACCTATTTTCATTAACCCAACTTCAAACCACAACCAAGATCAGTTGATTGAGAGACGGAAGAACCTAGATTTTTGGCCAGTTGAATCCGTAGCCGTTTGGACGGATCCGTCTCCAATCGAAGTGGACAATGTCTGCCAGGTTACGTCCGTCAGGTTATTCTTGTATAGGACTGTGTAATTGAATCCGCTCTGCGTCGGATATGACAGGTGGATTGCGCTGCCGGACATGCTGCCCGACAAGGTTGATGCGGATGGCCGATTATAAAAATAAACATTGTCAAAGTAGAAGTCGGCGTTCTGCAAACCGGGGGGTATGTTGTCAACCCACAAAACCTGTTGGATGGCGCTAAGGACGATCGCCGGATTGGTGGCAGCGAACTGGCTCAATGGGATGTCAATTCCGACCCATTGGTTGGTGGCCATGTTGAAAACCCCCACTTGGGCGGGCGCGGTTGGTGAAAGACTGACAAGCTGTATGTAGAACTGGTTGCCGCTCGCCGTCCAAAGATCAATATGCATTGTATTATAAGGGGTAGTGTCAATTTGTAAGGGGGAATAATAATCTTCACCCACAAATGACAGTGACTTTAAATACTCGACGGTGCTGTTTGGAAGGACGTTGGTTATTGTAAATGGCGTTTGCAGACTGCCACTCCACGAGGCGGGCCAGTCAACGTAGTTTGCAATCGGGTATGTGCCGCTGCTGTTATACAGGGCCAGCACCATGGTGTTCGTCCAAACCGGCGTGGGGGCATTATTGGTCGGGGCGGGAACGGTCGGCGGCGGCGTATATACAAGGTTTGTGGCGGCTTGAAAATAGATATTGTCAACATAGTAAGTGCTGCTGGCACTGCCATCTCCCACGATTCCCACTTGGCAAATGCCATTAAGTGACATGGCCGGGTTGTGGATGGTAAACACGGAAAGCGGTATGTTAAGACTGTTCCAACCACTGGTGACAATGACGTTGGTGGCATCCGCCTGCTGGCTGCCGCCAACGGTATTCACGAGACGAATATCATTAGTCGTGGCGGTTGGGGACCATACGTCAACGTGCAAATTGGTGCAGCCCGCGACGTTGATTGGATTTGCCGAAAAATCAATGCCCCAGATGGTGACAGGAGCGGGGTAATACAGAACATTGATGCCTCCACCACCGCTAACATCATAAAAACCGGCACCGCCAGCGTAGCCTGGATTCCACCAGTTATTAAAATATCCATCCGTAGTTGGAGTAGTGGCGCCGCTGATGTATACCGGAATATTCGTGTAAACGCCGCTGCTGTTATAAACTGAAATGACATGGCCTTGTGGCGCAGTGGGTGTCGGACCTCCAGCGGTCGGTTGTGAATATCCCTGAACCGCCCCGCCCATCACGGCCAGAACAGTCGCGCCAGAAACTATTATATTTCTAAAGATAGACTTCATATTTTTGAATTTTTGTTTTTACCGTAGATCAAATTATTTCCGACGACGGGCAGCCACCAAGATCGCCAGTCCGCCCAAACCGGCCAACGCCAGCGTCGTGGGCTCCGGCACAGGAGCGATTGTCACCGAACCAAGGCTGGCCACGGTTGCGGGGTTCGCATCCGGACCGATGATCTCAAATCCATATTGGACAATTTCGCCGGGGTTGTTTCCAAGCAGAGAATAGGTCACACTATCCACACCCGGCGTCAAAGGCACGGTCACCTCTCCATTGTATGAATAGCCGGGGCCGAAATCTTTAATGAACGCGTCGGCAGTATAACCACCACCAACGGCACTGGCCGCCAAGGTATTGGCCAGCACATCAAAAGTAAATGTGAGGCTTGTGTTGAAATATACACCAGTGGTTTCGGTATATGCCGCTGCGTCCATTTGATTCGCTCCGGTGCCGTCAGGGTTTGTCCAATAAACAGTGCCCGGGGCATAGGCGTTAACATTCGGACTAAGATTCAAATTGCCGCCAGAGATGATTGCCGGCAAAGCGGCTAAAGACCAGCCACCAGAACCCGATCCACCGTTTCCGGGAAAATTGGCAATCGTGTAGGCAGTCGGCGACCAACTCATGTAAGTGCTCCCGTCGGAGTAAGTGGCGGTATTTAAAGTGACAGTTTGGGCGTTGAGGTTGACGGCGGCACCAAGCGCGGCGAGGAGCAATAATTTGCACGGGGACATTTCATTCATATTGATACCAGGTTGATTGTTTGGGTTCGGGTTACTGGTGCATATTACCCCACTGGCTACATTTGCCTAGCTAGCCGAGCGGCTAGTTTTAAGAACCTTGCCCCTGCTTGAATTTCAAAGCCGCCTCCGTCCGCGAATGGACATGCAACTTTTCGTAAATATGCTGAAGATGAAATTTGACCGCCGCGACCGTGACGCCCAGCCGGTCGGCAATTGCCTTGTTGCCAAGGCCGTGCATGACCAACCCCAAAACTTCCCGTTCGCGGTCGGAAAGGCCTTCCACTTGAGCGGCGGCGCTCGCCTGGTGGCGAAACTGGCCGATTACTTTGCGCGCGATTTCGGGCGTCATGGGCACGCCACCCTCGTGCGCCTCTTTGACAGCGTCAATGATTTTTTCCGGCTGGGCACGTTTGAGCAGATATCCGCAGGCACCCGCTCGCAACGCCTGAAAAATCCTTTCCGAATCTTCATACACCGTGACAATGACAATATGCACCCCGGGCATCTGTTGTTTGATTTTAGCGGTGCATTCCACGCCGGTGGCATCGGGCAGTTGAATGTCCATCAGCACCACATCCGGCTGCGCCTTGGGAATTTTCTTCAACGCCTCCGCCACCGTGCCACAGGTGCAGACGCATTGAAATCCCGCCGTGCGGTTGAGCAGGGTTTCGAAGCCTTCGCGCACGGTTTTATTGTCCTCCACGATGCCGACTTTAATCATAGCAACCTTTCGGGAAGCGCCACGGAAAAGTGAACCGTTGTTCCAAGGCTGGCTTCGCTGACAATGTCACAAACACCGCCGAGCGCTTTCAAGCGCTCGTTCATGTTGGCGAGGCCGTCGTTGCCGGCCTGGCACCCGGACCCGGTGAGTCCGCACCCATTGTCGGCCACCTCCACCACCAGACGCTCCCCCTGCACGGAGATGCGCAGCCAGACTTGGGTCGCGCGCGCGTGACGAACAACGTTGGTGAGCGACTCTTTGAACGCGAAAAAAATTTCCTGCCGAAACTTCGGATCCAGCGGTCGCTCCGGCAATTCTTCCGCGATGTCCAGACCGCAGGCCACGCCGGCGAGATCCAGCAACCGCTGGGCATACGCGCCAAAATAGCTGGCGAGCGAGGCGATGGTGTCGTTGCGCGGGTTTACGGCCCAGACAATTTCGTCAAGCGAAGTCACCATGCGCCGCGCCGTCTCGGCCAATTCGTCAAGATATCGCTGTTTTTCCAAGCCCGAAGTCGCCGGGCTTTTCACGAGTGAACTCAACATGTTGACCTCCGTGAGTCCCGCGCCCAGATCATCGTGCAGATCATTGGCCACGCGGGCGCGTTCCTGCTCGATTTCTCGTCGCCGTTCGGCCTGCTGGCGTTGCCGGATTTGAATTTCAAGCTGCCGCGTCCGTTCCGCGACCTGACTGTGCAAAACCGCCACCCAAACGAAGGCCGCCAGCGCCGCGCAGCCGAGCGCGCCAGCCATCCATAAAACTTTTTTCAAAGTCCACCACGGCGGCGATTTTAACACGACGATGTCGGCCGCTGAACGAAGTTTGATGCCAAGCCCCGTGGCGCGCCAGGCCTCGCCCGCCTGCCACTCGCCGGGATCAATCAGGCAAACACCTGTGACCGAAACAAGGCTGCCGTTTGCCAACCCGGCGAAAACGTCTTCGCCTTCAGCCCGATTGACGTAAGCGTGAAAAATATAACCATCGGTTTGGAGGATCAAATACCGCTCTGAACCGTTCTGCGTATGATCCAAAACCCGCGCGGCAACTCGAATTAACCGGCTATCGTGATTGCCCTTTAACACTTCGTCGGGGGTTAACAGCGCCGGGGCCACCGACTGACCGGCGGAAATTTTCTGAAAGATGGCATCTTGAAGAACCGGCGAATATTCACCCTGACTGACAAAGCCCAGCGCTTCCACGCGGTCGCCCAGTTGCAACGGACTTTTCCCCTTGATCTGCACCTCAATTCCTTGTTCGCCATCCTGAAGAAACATGACTTCGCCCGGCACATAATAAATCACCGTGCCCACAACCTTGACGCGATGGCCGTAGGTTTCTTGCGGCGCAAATTGCAACAGACTGCCAATGGGCCGGGCGGTCATGGTAAAAGGATTTGATGGTGCCGGCACCTTGATTTCCAAATCCTCTGGTCGCGGCACCATCAGCCGAATGGAGAATAATTGTCGCTTGTGGTTGAATAGTGTCGAGCAGACACCCCGCACCCGCAATGTGCTGTCCAACAGTTCTTCGGTCTTTTTCACGGGCAGTGCCTTCGCGTAGACGAGCAGCCGGCCGCCGCCGGTGGCGATTTCAATCAGAAAATACTGCGAATCTTCCAGCAGCCGCGCCGAACGCACAATGCCGGAAATTTCGACGAACTGGCTGTCTTCCACTCCGCTGGCCAGTTGTTCGTAAGTCACCACCTTTGGCACTGGCAACGGGACTTCACCCACAGCTTGCACCTGATCCACTACCAACACCGGCGCATATTCGCCCGGGCTACAAGTGCCGGTGACCTCGACCAACTGTCCGGGCAAGAGCGCCGGCGGCCCGACGTTGACGGGAAATTGCAAATAGATGCCGGCGGTCTCGTCTTGAATGAAATGCGAGAAGAGCCGCTCGTCGAAAAAAGTGACCACGCCACGCAAATGGGCGGGGATCTTCTGCTGGGTTTGTGCCAGGGACAATTCGCGGATGGCATCAACCGTATGCAGTTCCTGGGCGGCAACTTGTCCGGCAACGGCCGGGAGAAACGCGCCCAGACAAAATGAAAAAATCAGCTTTATGTAATCGCCTCGCTGTTTTGATGGGAACAAGAAATATGTCACAGGTTTCATGGCGATCTTAACACCCACGGCGGGCGAGCATCGTGTTTCAACTTGCATGTTCGGGCTGCTTTTGTCGCAACCAGCAGTAATTGTCAATCATCATCGGCGGGCAACCTATCACATTTTCGATTTACCGGAAGTCACTACCCTGATGGCGGCGGCGGAAAAATGCGAAAATTTATGTTGCCGCCCCATTTTTTGAAATCAAGGCACCATGATGTCGCTCCGACGGATCTTTGTCCTTTAGGTATTGCGGTTCTAAAAATATGCCAGCCCAATACTGGCTTGAAAAACAATTTGCGCCAATTCGTAAAATTCGTGTCAAAAAAAAATCCGCGTTCAATCTGTGGCCATCTGTGGCAAAAAAACCCAACGCGCCCTCACAGCGACTTGGCCACGCGGCGGAAATGGTAGCCGAGGATGGCGAGTTCGATGGCGTGCGGAAACTGGCGCGGCCGCCGGATCAACGTGCCCACAAACAACCGCCAATAGCCGACGCGACCCCGGTGCCAGACGCCCAGCACCCAGAAGGATTTCAGGAACGCGATAAAGTCGGCGCGCGACAGCCGCTTGCCCGGGCCGCTCGGACGATGACTCTTGAGAAACGTGCGGATGCGCCGGTAATAATTGCCTGGCTCATAAAGTTTCTTTACCAGATCGCGGTAGCCGGCTTGCAAAAACTCGCGGTTCAGCTTGGGCTTGAAGTTCAATTCCGAGTCGGTGTTATTGCCGGAACTTTCGGCTTCGAGACGGCCCTCGGTTTTCAAACGCTGCCAGAGGCGCGTCTGCGGCAGCGCGGTGAGCAGGCCCACCATCGCCGTCGCCACGCCGGAGCGTTGGATGAAATCAAACTGCCGCTTGAA
>Ga0182030_10007517_pt1 | contig 22718 bp, 23 predicted proteins | sample 812S3MmetaG_FD_121299 | JGI IMG/M metagenome (GOLD analysis project Ga0182030, IMG submission 121299) | Permafrost microbial communities from Stordalen Mire, Sweden - 812S3M metaG (Illumina Assembly) | ecosystem: Environmental > Terrestrial > Soil > Wetlands > Permafrost | place: Sweden...
ATACATCCCATGCATCTGTGGCTAATCTAGGCCTTAGCCTCGTCTTTTGCCTTTAAAACTAAAAATCCTTGAATTTAACCATCATCGACTTTGAGTTTCCGTTTTTCTTGGACAGCTGTGATGTAAAGTGTTATTTCGAGCGGGGCCCCTTTGTTTCTTGAACCCTCTCCTCCCAATCCGTCAAACCGCTATGACCACCTTCCCGAAATGGGTTCCGGCCTGCAGGTACTGGTAGGCCTGGGGCGCCTGCTCGAAGGGGAACACCCGGTCTACCACTGGATGGAGCTTGGCCTTGGCGATAGCCTCGTTGAGGGCCTCAAAGTCACGCACGCTTCCTACATATACAGAGTCCACGCGGATGCCTCGACCGTTCTTGGCCGCCACTTCGGGGTCGGCACGGTCTCCCGTGAGTAACCCGACGATGGAAAGGTGGCCGCCATCCCGAAGCGCCGCCAAGGAAATAGGCAGGGTGGCCGCGCCCCCCACTTCCAGAATATGGTCGACCCCGCGACCTCCCGTGAATTCCCGGGCCGCTACGTCCCATTTGGGCGTGGTTCGGTAATTGACCAGGGCGTCCGCGCCAAGCGCCTTGCCGCGCGCAAGCTTGTCGTCATGGCTGGAAGTCAGAATCACCCGCGCCCCGGCCAGCCTTGCGAGCTGAAGCGCGAAGATGCTCACCCCGCCCGTTCCCATCGCCAGAACCGTCTCGCCAGGCGCGAGGGACCCCTTTACCATCAGCCCCACCCAAGCCGTCACGCCTGCGCAGGGGAGCGTCGCGGCCTCCTCGAACGACAGATGGTCGGGAAACTTAACGACCGCATCTCCTTCCAGGGCAACCTCCTCGGCCAGCACGCCATCGGTTGTGCCTCCTCCAAGGGATTCGCTCCTACCCGACTCGAAGGGTCCGTCGATCCAGCGCGGAAAGAAAGAACCCGCCACCCGGTCCCCAGGGCGAACCCGCGTCACTCCAGGGCCCACCTCCAGCACCTCGCCCGCCCCGTCCGAAAGGGGCACTAGCGGCCGCTTGCTCGGGCCGCGAAGATATTTATTGTTCGCCACCAGCAGGTCGCGATAGTTCAGGCTGGTCGCCCGGATCCGCACGATAACTTGCCCGGGGCCGGGTCGCGGCCTTTCCTTCTCTACCCGCGTCAGTGTTTCTAGGCCATTCCCTGTTAGCTCGTATGCCCGCATATTTTCCCTCCTGGGGTTACACCCGGCCACAGGCGATTAAACATGAAATACAAATCAGTTTGACTACGCTTGTTTCTATTGAAACAGGTTCCAAAAACCGGTTTTTGCAGTTAGCCGGCTCCTCAACCAACTTTGGCCGGCGCTGGACTTCTTCGGGTGGCCAGTTGAATCGCCGCCCCAGCCAGACCTACCAAGAGGGCACCCAACCCCCAAGAAGGACCCTCGAATTGAAAACCCAAGAGCCAATCCATTGATATGGGGCCAGGCCCGGTGAAGGCGACACTTAATCCAGCGAGTCCAAGGACCAACGTATACTCATAACCCTGGGCCTGCAAAAAGAATCCATTCTTGAGGTGCACGCTTACTCCCGCCACCACCATGACGGAGAATACCAACAGGGCTCCCAAGGGTGTTGCCAAACCGAGCGCCAAGAGAAGGCCGCCTCCGGTTTCCGAGAGTCCCGCCATAAGGGCGTTACGTCGGCCAGGCACAAAGCCAAGTTGTTCAAAAAAGGCGCCTGTTTTTTCGAGGCCATATCCACCGAACCATCCCAACAGTTTTTGGGCCCCATGGGCTGCCAATGACAAACCGACCACCAAGCGAAGAATCAGTAAACCAATAGCCACAGTTGCCCTCCAGGTTGATTTCAAAAATTTAAGATCGTGGTTTCAAGTTATGAAGGTGGGGAACATTCCGCAAGTGGACATAACCAAGAATAGAAGTGTCTGGCCCTATTTTTGTTCACGAACAATCAAAATGATCGCGAGGCCGTTTGATAGGCTAACTTTTTTAGGATCGTTTACGATTGATAGGCCGGTAATGTGGTCAATCGCTTATCTTCCACCGGCCCCCCTACCGTGAAGTGGTAAAGGCTTTGAAACTCACCGGACATTAATCCAAACAGGTCATGCACGGGGTCGTCGAAATAACAGCCGATGCCGGTGGCGCGGATGCCCGCTTCTTCCGCTTCCAGGTAAAGCACTTGGCCGATCAGGCCTGCTTCCCAGAAGAGGTTGCGGTAGAAAAAAGGCCCATAGGTCTTCAGGCTTTCCTTGAATTCGGCGATCATCCCCAAGCTAAAGGCCCCGTCTCCGGCAATATTCTGTCCGCAGGAAACCCCCGCCGCCCATCCACGCATGTCGGCTTCTTGAAGGAGATAAAGCGAAAGACCCGGGGGACAATCGGGAGGGATTGTCCATTCGATTTCTTTCCGAAAGGCTTTCCGCAGGGTTTCGGTCTTCGCCCTGTCCCTCACGAGGGCATAAAGCCCTGGCTCTAATCCCTCGACCCGATGGACAAAAACCCCTAAATGAACCCGGGGACGCCAGGGCAGGGCATCCCAGGGCGGCAGGCCCTCCCGGCTGGGACAGACCCGGGCCATCATGCGGTAAAAAGCTTCCCGTGAAAGGCCGGTTTTTCCATCCATACTGACCGCGCTTCGACGCCCCAGGATCACCTTTTCGGCGCTAAAGCCGCCAGAACGGATGGGCTGGGAATAGAGCTCACCTTCCGTTGGAAAACCCGATAGATCTTCCTGGATTTTATTTCCCATATTTTGGGAAGCCAAAGCCACCTCATCGATGACTGACCAATCGGCCGCATGGGTCGTGCTAAGTCGATTGGCGGTTCCCTTCCAAAGCCCTGCGGAAAACGCCTGCAGGGCTTCCCGTAGGGATGGTCCGGTGGGAGAAATAGCCGCATAGCCGGTTGGCTTCTCCGCTCCCGGGGTCACCAGTGCCAACATTTCGGGGTTTTCCCTTTCTGCCTCACCGTAATCCCCTACCCGATCCAACCCCATGGCCCTGGCCAGGGTCTGGTCGTCAATTTCTTCTATCAGGGTCAGTTTCCACCCCAGGGCTGCCGCGGCGAAACGCAGACTCCCGATCGCGTGCCCCACGTCATGCTGGCAATAGCGAAAGGCCCGCTCGCCGTACTTCCAGGCTTCCCTCCAATAGACCGAAGACAATCCCACCAAGAATGAACCGGACGGCAAGGGGGACATCCCGGCTTTCCAAATGGAAGGGTCGATGATTTTCCGTTGTTCCAGAGCGTGTTCTTTGGGAGCGTAATGGTAAACACCCGCGTCGCCACTGATGTCCGCAACTGGGGGTAGGATCGCATAGCCTTCGGTTGGATGCAGGTTTCCACTGGATGGATTGGCGCGCAGGGCCCAAGAGGAATCGGCAATGCTCTTCCAAGCGGTGAGGGAGAGGGAATAACGGAAAAAAAGGGAAAGGCTTTCGAGCGTCAGCGGTTCGCTTGCGATTTCCCCAGGCGCGTAAAGCTTCCAAAATGGCAGATCCCGGCCCAGGGGAGGCATGGGCAGGGAGATCAGGGGCGTGCCGTCGTAACGTCGGAAAGGATTTGGCTGGTTGGCCCAATCCAAATAACCCAGCGAGGCGGCCTGGCGGTCATAGTGGTGCTTGGTACGCTCGTGATAGGCGGTGACGGTCTTTAAGCCGTCCCCGCCTGGCATGGAGCCCTCAGAAGGTCGTATTGAAAACCCCAAGAACTTCCTGGCTGTGGCCCTCGGGGTTGACCGTCGCGAAGTATTTCTTGATCTTCCCTTCTTTATCGATCACCGCGGTCACCCGGCGGCTCATTTTCTTTTCCTCGTTGTAGGCGTCATAGGCTTTCGAAACCGCGCCATCTGAATCGGTGAGGAGGGGAAAATTCAAGACGAACTTCTTGCTGAAGGCTTCATGGCTCGCCAGGTTATCGGTGGAAATCCCGAATATCACGGCGTCTTTCGAAGCTAGTTGGGATAGGTCGTCACGGAAGCCACAGGCTTCCTTGGTGCATCCCGGCGTGTCATCCTTGGGATAAAAGTATACGACGACGTTTTTCTTTCCCTTGAAGCTGGAAAGCTCGACGGTGCTTCCATCCACCGCTTTCAGTTTGAAATCGGGGGCCTGACTGCCTTCTTGAAGTGGCATTCGAATCTCCTTTATTGATATAAGTCTGGGTCTTCCAGAATTTGCAGATCACAGGTTTTGAAACCTTTTTGTGGCCTGTCATCGCGAGGAGGTGCCCCAATCGGGGCGGTTACTGACGTGGCGATCTCAGTTCGATGTTCGTGTTGGCCTTGTTGTAAGGCTTATTTAAACTGAGATTGCCACCTCGTAACCTGCCGCCTATACGGCGGCCACTCGTCGCAATGACAACCAAATAAAGCAAAAATTAAAACCTGTTATCTTACTTTAGGGTGATGGGGAAACGGGAAGCAAGGGAGGCCGGGCCGTCCGAAGTCGAATTCCATGGGCGCTATCAAATCGATAATTCCTTACGGAACTATGGCTTTGACGTACCGCATGAATACCAAAGTTCGATTTTGTTGTTTTCCCCTTCTCCCCTGTAGGGAGAAGGATGGGATGTGCCGATGATTTTGAATGATGTTAGGGATCGGTACGATACCGGCCTCTATATATTCTTCATAGAGGGTCGGCATGAGGGGGAATTCCTGTGGTAAAGCACCCCTCACCCTGCCCTCTCCCTCAAGGGGAGAGGGTTTATTATTTTGGTGTCCACGCCCCGGCGCTTCGATCTTTTAGAAATCTTCCTTAAGGCCGTTCGACCGTCGGTTAAGCCGGCCCCGGAGGATTTTCCAATCCGGCATGAAACGCCCCATTAGCGCGTAAAAGCGGGCGTTGTGCGAAGGCTCCAACAAGTGCACCATCTCGTGCACAAGCACATATTCCAGGTACTCCGCGGGCTTTTGCGCCAGGTCGGCATTCAGCCTGATCGTGCCCTTTCGGGTGTGACAGGTTCCCCACCGGGTTTTCATCCGCCGCACGAAAAAAAGCTTCACATGGACGCCCAGGATGGGCTCCCATTTGGCAACCAGCGGAGGTAGGGCCTTTTTCACCAATTCCCCGTACCACAGGGCCAACAGCCTGCCTTTCTTCGCCACCCCTGCGCCCTTGCGCACGCGAAGTAAAAGCCGGTCCCCGACGAGGGAAACCGAAGGCGTTCCTGCCTTTTCCACCAACTGTAAGGAATAGTCTTTTCCCCAGACCGGGTGGATCTCACCCTCTAGATATTGGGGAGGAGCAACCCATCCCCCCTCCCTCATTCTTTGTTGCTGGCGTTTGATCCAGGAAAGCTTGGAAAGGGCGAATTCCCTTATTTTTTCCGGTCCCATCCGATAGGGGGCGGTGATGCGCGCCTGGCCATCGGGGGGGTAAACCCGCAAGTGCATGTGCTTGATGTTTTTCAGGACCACATCCAACGCGATTTCACCCAATTGGAGTTGTTCGGACATTTTGATCCCTTAACCTCAGCGCATGAATAGGGCTTCAAGCCGGGTGGTTCGGACTGGAGGACCCGGACCAAGATAGGAAGGTACGGGGTTAAAGCGCAAGTCTTGATGATTCCTACGTCCAAATAGACTTCGTAGGATCGGGGGGATATAAAAAGAGCGGAACTATGAACGAGGCATCACCGCGCAAAGATTCAACCTGGTTTTTTCATTTCACCCTCTCCTCTTTTGGGGTGAAAACGGTTAGTCGTAAATCTTGGCCGCCAAAAACATATTTGCCATGAAACCCCAGTTGATGTCGGCGGGTTCCTGCAGGTTATTCGCCGCATAGTTGCTTTCCCGCTCCTCCACCCATTTCGCCATCGCGACCAGATAACCGTCCAGCCTCTTGTTTTTCCATCCATCGTGGGCGTCTTTATGGTTCTTCGCGAGATCCTGCAAAAAACGGATGAAATCCTCTTTCGTTTTGACTTCCCGTTCATCCAGATTCGTCATTCTTCGTCCTCTTTCTTCTTGGCCTGATCCAGCAACAGTTTTCGGGCGGTCTCCAACTCCTTCAACCGTTCCTTGCTCGGCCGGGGATACTCCATCTTAAGATCCTGAAGGTTTTCCAGGATGATCCGGGAAATGATAAGCCGGGCGTCCTTCTTGTCGTCCGCCGGGACCACATACCAGGGGGCGCTTTCGGTGCTGGTGGCGCTGAGGCAGGCTTCGTAAGCCTTGCGGTAATCCTTCCAATAGGCGCGTTCCTGGATATCGCTCAAGGTGAACTTCCAATACTTATCCGGTTTCTCCAAACGGTCGAGAAACCGTTCTCTTTGTTCTTCTTTGGAAAGGTGGAGGAAAAACTTGATGATCCGGGTGCCGTTTCGGTGAAGGTGCTTTTCCAGATCCACGATCGAACGGTAGCGTTCTTCCCATACCGTTTTTTTGTCCAGCAGGTCCTCGGGAATGAGTTCGGCCTTGAGGATCTCCGGGTGAACCCGGGCAATCAGGACCTCCTCATAGTAGGAACGGTTGAAAATACCAATCTTTCCCCGTTCGGGAAGATCCCGTGTCGTGCGCCAGAGGAAATCATGCTGGAGTTCCTGGGTGCTGGGATGCTTGAAGCTGAAGACCTGGCAGCCCTGCGGGTTGATACCCGACATGACATGCTTGATGGCACCGTCTTTTCCGGCGGCGTCCATGGCCTGAAAGATCAAAAGAACCGAATAATGGTTGTCCGCGTAAAGCAAACTCTGGATGGCGCTCAATTCGGCCACATGTTCCGCCAAAACCTTTTGGTATTCTTCCTTAGAGCCGTATAGGGATTTCACACGCGTAGGCCATTTTTTAAGGTCGACTTCCTTGCCTTCCTTCACCCGATAATCTTTTGGATCGATTTTCATCCCTTTTCCTTTCTTCAAGCCAAAGACATTCCGCGCTCCCCGATGTGGATTCTAGCAGGTTGCTGAAAAAGTCCCTAAAACGGACTTTTTCAGCTGACGACATTTGCGGTAACCCCACGATTCCTGCGGAATCTTTGGGGTCGGCAGGCTGCTTTGTAGCTCTTTTTTACTTTTTCAGTAGCCTGCTAGGTTTGCGGGCCCTTCCCCGGGGGAAAAACTTTCACTTGGCGATGTTTGCCGGCGCGGCCGCGATCCCATACCCCGGACCTACGGAGGGTTTTGCCGATGGGTCAAAATGCTCTTGGGGCAGGCTGACCGCCCCATCCAAATCCATGGCAAGAAGTTTCAGACTGGCTTTCCCATTGGGAAGATTCGCTTCGTAATCGCGGTAGTTAATGATCCGCCCCGCGGCCAGAATCACTTCGCCCCTTTCGGGGACGGGATGCAAATAATTGTACAATTCGTTGATTTTCAGCCTGACAAAATAGCCGTCCCGGGGAAAGGGGGTCAATCCGGCGATAAAGTATTCGGGGGCACCGTCAGGGTGCGCGGTTTGGGTGATGGCGCGGTAAATGTAAAGTTTCCATATCACATGGTTCCCCGGGTCGGGATTTTCGGTTTTCGAAAAAGCCTTGTATTCCCGGATGGCCTGGCTGGGGATTTCGGGTTGTAAATCCGCCGCCAAGACGGGGACCGCCCATAAGACAGAGACTAAAAGTAAAAGTGATTTTTTCATGATGGCTCCCTTGAAATGAAATTGAGACCTCGCGCCGGGTCTCGTTGCGCTTTAATCAAGCTGGGCATGGCATCCTGGGCCCGGCGGTGGGGCTTGGCCCAAAGGCGGTATCCACCCCGGAACGCATTGAAATTGTCCCCCCGCCGAACGCCGGGAGGGAGTGCCTTGACCAGCCGGGCATCTCCTCCCCCGAGCACCACATAGTCGGCCTGAACCGCGTCCTTGAGTTGCCGGACGACCTCCCGTACCCGTTGAAGCCATTTCGTCTTTCCCATCCACGCCAAGCCCGCCAACCCCAAATCATCCTCAAAGGTTCGACCCTCTTCGCAAGGCAAATGTCCCAGTTCCATCGGCTCCAGCACGCCGTCCACGATCATGGTCGAGCCCAGGCCGGTTCCTAAACCCAGAAAAAGCATGCGGCCGCCCCGATAACTGCCCAGGGCCTGCATCGCCGCGTCATTAACCATTTTAACCGGGCAGTTAAAAGCTCTTTTAAAATCAAACCCCACCCAACCCGAACCCAGGAAACGCGGATTCGCGGAGGGGCGGCCATGGTTTACGGTCCCGGGATAACCGATGGAAATCACGTCATAGGACCAATCGGCCGTGACGGCTTTGGCCCGGGAAACCATCTGGGAAGGGGTCATGCCTGGGCCGGAGGGAAATTGAACCTGTTTTCGGCGCCCGGTGACCAGCGCCTTGACGTGCGTCCCCCCCACATCCAAGACGAGGATTTTCAGGCGAGGGGGGCGCGACCTGGGGGATGGAAAGCCCGGCTTCAAACGACCCGGGGATACCAGTAGTAATGACTAGTTCCGAAGATCACCAGGCAGGCGACGAACAGCCAGAAGAAAAAGTCGACCGCGATCCGGGTTTCCCGGGCGGCTTCCGTCTCTTTTTTCCATGGCAAATAATTAGGGGTTTTTCGGGGGCTGGCCACCGTGAGAAGCATCACCGCCAGAAAACCCATGAACAGAATGGGGAACCATCCTATTCCCATCCAGGTGGGGCCGAAGGGTCTCAGCCAGACTCCGCCGGACCAAGCGAAGAGGGCCACCACCACGGCAAAGATTAGAAAATTGTCCCAGGGCCCCTTGGTTCCAAACAAGCTGGAAACGACGCCCACGATGATAAAACCAAACACAAAAGCCACCAACAAATCCAAGATAATCATGCGTTTCTCCTTTTCATCTATTTCACGGCCGCCTTCGAGACGCTCACCGTAAACACTTCAGGCCTTACGGACTGAACTATTCCCTTCTTCAGAATCAATACTGGTCGTAATAGGGTCCGTAGTAATAAAAGAACAACTTTCCTTCGTGGATCACGATGGAATTCGTGTCCAGTTTGTTGTTGAAGGCCACATATTGTTCCTTCGTCAATCTCATTTTTTTCTGGGTGCCATTGGCTTTGAAATCCGTCTTCATTTGTTTTTCAACGGATGTCAGGACCTCACGGCAATTCGCAGCCTGATCCACCGTCATGGTGCGATCCCGCGCCTCCTGGTCGATCCGGTCCCTTTGGTGCTGGATGCGGTCCCGGAGTTCATAGATCATCGGATGGGCTTCTTCCAGGGCGGATACCTGGGTCCGGGGCGAATCCGAGACCGGATAGGCGCTGTCGTAGTTATCGAAATAAGGATCGTAATAGTAAAAATATCGTTTCATCTCGTGGATCGTTTGGGAATTTGAATCTAGCAGATTGTTCAGGGCCGTATATTGGTCCGGGGTCAGTTTCATCCCCTTTTGCGGTCCATTGGTTTTGTAATCCGCTTTCATCTGTTTTTCGACCGTTCCCAGGATCCCGCGGAAGGTCGTGGCCACTTCCATGGTGATGGTATTCCCCTCCACTCCCCGGTCGATCTGTTCCCGTTGATTTTTGATTCGATCCCGCAGCTCGAAGATCATGGGATGGTTTTCTTCCATCGCGGAAACGTCAGGCGTGATCTTCTCGGTCGGCAAAGTTTCCCGAGACAAAGCGGTCCCTACCGTCCCAGCGGCCCATAGAGCCGCACATATCAAGGCTTTCAGTTTCACAAGAGCCCTCCTGAATTATTTAAACCGGATTTCACGGCAACGCCGCGAGCTGGATTTCCCTCGTGCGTCAACAAATGGGGAACGGGACGCTTATTGATTGCCGCCCTGGGCCATTTCCGCCCGAGCGTCATCAATCGACGAGATCACGGGTTGGACGGCATCTTTCAGTTTTGCCCCATCCGCGACGGCCTGCTGGACATCCGGGCTGATGGATCCGACCCCCTTGGTGGTGAGGTCATTGGAGAGATAGGTTTTGATCTGTCCAATGTGGGACATATAGTCCTTGAACGATCCTTTCACTCCCACGCTCGCCTCGGTGATATGGGCGAAGGTCACGTTCAAGTCGGCGCGGCGCTGTTCGCTCAAGGCCTGGATCTGCGGGTTGGTGTAGGTGTTTCCCTGCATCCGCCACTCCTCGAAATAGTTCCTTTGTTGAACCCGCATCTGGTCCGCGCGCTCGAACAAGCGTTTCCCCAGGTCATCCATCTTGTTGACGTTGTCCGAGTAGTTCTCAAACGCCTTTTTCTCGTCGCTTTGTCCCGGCGCGACAATGGCTTCCAGCGACCCGTTGGTGGCGTCCACCTGGGCCAGGGCCTGCGCGTAATCCTGCTGTACATCCTTCATGGTGGCGCGGGTATCCGCTGATTTTTGGTTTCCGCTCGTGGCGCAGCCCGCCAAAAGCAGGGCCGTTCCGAGGATGGTGGCTTTGAAAAACACTTCCGGGGTCATTCCGGGCTTCATGGTGAGGCTCCTTTTAATTAATCAGTTTTAGATTCCAACCAGAGGATGAGTTAAAGCAAGTCTCATGCCGCACTCGCTTTTTGACATTAGTTGCCCGGCGCGATTTTAATAGGGCTCGTGTCCGATCGAAATGATTCGTCTTCTCTCATTTCGATCGTTTTGCACATTACGGGTCGAAGAAAAGCCCCAGGGTCCAATGGTCGTCATTCTCCCGATAAAACTGGCCGTAATTACTGTTGCCGTTGTAATACAGGAGGGCCAGTCGGACCGCCTGATGGGTTTCCTTTTTCCACCTCCATTGCAGGCCCACCGAAAAGTTTTGGTTGAAGACCCCTCCCAAGTCCTGGCTGGCCTGGATGTCATAGGTGAAATAACCGCGCCACGTCGTGGCGAGGAAAAGATCCGAATAGGGGCTGTAGAGTTCGGTCCCCGCGTGCAAGAAGAAAGGTGCCTCCTCGGGAAGCGTCTTGGTGTAAAAACCCCCGCCGGCGTAAAACCGGACCCGTTCCTCAGGCTGGTAGGACGCCGTATAACGGAAACTCTCCTGGGTGGAGGGAAACCCTTGGATAGTCGTGAAAAATCCGTCCCCGAGCTGGGAACTGGTATGTAGGTACTCCAGCCGGTTGGAAAAATCACCGGAAGATTCGCTCAGGTAGGTGCCCAGGTGCCAATCGCTGACCCTTTCGGGCAAGACCAGGTAATAATCCGAGTTGGTCAACGAGTAATGGCCGTAACCCGGCGCCTCCACCTGGATGAACGTGTCCCCCTCGACCCCCCATCCCCAGCGGGTCTGGTTCTTCTGGACCCATTGCAAAAACTCAAGGGTGGCGGCAATGGATCCGTCAAACCGGTCATGATCCAGCTCCGCCGAGAGGTAGTTTTGGGGTTCCCGGGGATCGCCGATCAAGTGGTCGAAAACCGCGTCGGATGGAAGAAAAAGCAGATGGTCTTCCTGGGACTTTGCGCCTCGCGGAAATAGGACAATCACCGAAAGAGCCGGCAGAAGCCATCGAAGGAAACGGCCTTTGATTTCAGGGATCAAAATACACCCCGATCCCCACATGCTCGTCATGGTTCAAATAGAACTGCCCGAATTCCGAGTTCCCGTCGTAATAAATAAGGGCGACCCGCAAATCCCGGGTTTCCTCTTTCTTGAACTTGAACTGGACGCCCAGTTGAAGGGTCGTGTCGAGAATCCCTCCGGCCTCGTCCTTCCACTCCAGATGCGCGGTCGCGTAGAACCGGGTGTAGGACCCGCCCAGCATAAAGCCGGGTGTGTAAAATTCCCCCTCCAGTGCCTCGTAAAAATTCTTGTCTGCCGGCAGTCCGTTCACCCAGAAGCCTATTTGCGCGGCGATCCGCGTGTCCTCCCAGGGTTTAAAGGAATCGCTGAAATTGATGTTTTCGCCGTTGTAGATAATGGGAGCCTGAACCCCCTGGAGGGAATCGCCCAGATGGGAACTTTCATGCTCGTATTCGAACCGGTTGGAAAAGGAGCCGTAGGATTCGCTCAGGTAGATGCCGACAAACCAGTTCCCCACCCGCATGGGATAGATATCCCCGATCTCGTCAAAAAGGATGTTTCCGGTCCCGAATATGCCGGTGGCCCATTGGCTTTGGTCGGAAGCAAGATAACGGACGATTTCGGCGGTGGCCCCCACATCCCCCTCAAAACGACGTTCATTAGTGTAGGCGATGATGGAGGTGTTGGGTTCCTTGAGGTCCCCAACGAGAGGTTGAAAGAGGGGGGCGCTCGCCAGGAAGATCCATTTTTCCTCGTCGGCTTTTGACTCCCGGGGAAAAAGAATAAACAAACACAAGCCTAAAGTGATAGCTGCCCACCAGAGTGGATTTGAATGCGAGATCAAACGCCCAAATACACGAACGGCAAACTGGGATCGCCACGTCGCAAACCGCCCCGATTGGGGCTGCTCCTCGCGATGACAGCCGAAAGGCAAAGGCGACTCCTTTATAGACAAACAAACTGGGACAAAGCCAAATTTTTGGTTAAACCTTTGGATGGGCCAAAAATTTTCAAGATTTTCTTGGCGCTTTGTCTGCTCGGCGGAAGAACCTTTACTTCTTTTTAGGTTCACTTTTCAATTTCAAGCCGTTGAAACTCCCGGCTCATTTCCTGCACCTGCGGCATCACTTCCACCCCATCCCCCCGGCCAGCCAATAGATATAGTTGGTTCTTATGGTTGGGGAAGAAAGAGTCGCTTTCGATCAATTGGACCGGGTCGGAAAAAAGAAAGATTATTTTTTCATTTCCTCTTTTAAGGCCAGGTTCTGGTATTCGAGTTCCCGGACCCTGTTGTTGAGGTAGTCGATATGCACACGCAATTCCTCGTTCTTGCGGAAGAGATCCCTCAGGACCGCCACCTTGGTTCGGAGTTCAGAGGGAACGTAAGGCTTCAAGAGGTAGTCGATGGCCCCTTCGGCATAGGCCCGGACCTTGTCCGCCTCGTTCTCTTGCGCCGCCGTCAGGAAAATGATGGGCATGTTACGGTTGGGGTCACGCTCGCGAATTTTGGCCGCTGTTTCAAAACCGTCCATATCGGGCATCCGCACGTCCATCAGGACCACGGCAAAATCCTCGCGCATGATCTGGTTCAGAGCTTCCTCCCCCGAATTGGCCCTCATCAGGTTAAGTCCCAAACTTTCCAATACGGCTTCCAGGCTCAACAGATTGGCGGGTTTGTCGTCCACCAAAAGAATCTTTACCGGCGTTTCGCTATTCACCATGGCTTCTCTCCTATCGTTTCCCCTTGGAATTCCAGCCAGAGCTAAGGTTCGTGCAAGTCCCATGCCCCTTTATTTCTGTTCATTGCCTCAGGATTCAACTTTTCCAATATGAAAAATTACCGTTTTGATCAAAAGTTCGATCATTTCAATCGCCCTTTTCCAGGGTTTCCCTTCCCTTTCCCCGTCGGCTCCGATCGAGTCTGGTAGTCCCTGCGATACATGTCCCAAAAGGCCATGAAGGCGGTGACCATCATGGGGCCTAAGAACAAGCCCATGAAGCCGTACAGCTTCAATCCCCCAAAAGTGCTGAACAATATAAGAAGAAAGGGCATGCGGGATTTGGAGCCGATCAACAGGGGCTTCAAGACATGGTCCGCCAGTATCGAGACCAGGACGCCCCAAACGAGAAGGAATACGCCCCAACCTGTATCATGGTTCATCACCCAAAAAGCGACCGGGATGGTAATGAGAACCGAACCGCCCAATAGGCCCAAGACCATGGCGGCCAAGCCGAAGAAAAACGACAAAGGCACTCCCGCCACGATAAAGCCGAACATATCCGCCAGGCCGATGACCAGGGCCGTCACGAAAAGGCCCACCGCCACCGCCCGGAAGGTCCCATAAACGCTTTTTAAAAGGGGCTCTTTGTTTTGGGTGCTCATGGGGAGGACCGAGAGGATCGTTTCCGCGTCCTTTTTCCCGTCCCGAAAAACGTAAAAAAGCATGCTCATCAGGATCACGCCATTAAAAAGCGTTATGGGCAAATGCCGGGCCAGCCTGGTTCCCATGGAACTCAATTGGGTGCCGATCAACGCGGATTCGTTCAGGATCATGGGTTTCAAATCAACGCTGAACCCACCAAACAGGTTTAAAAGAGGGGCCAGTTTGCCTTGAACATAGGAAGGGGTTTGGTAGTTTTCGATAAACCCGGCGATGGTGGGCCGAAGATATTCCGCTTCCTTCAAGGCCATCCAACCCACCCAAGCCAGGGGGAGCACGGTGAGGAGAAGGATCCCGACCGTCAGGATAAGCGCGGCCCTATTCGGGTTTTTAACCCGCGCCAACACCCTTTGGTATAGGGGCAAAAACACGAGTCCCAGGATGATGGCACCCAAAAGCCCCGGAAGGAAAGGTTCGGCAAGGAGAAAAGTCTGATAAGCGATCCAGGCGAAACAAATGAAAAAGAAAATCGCGACCCAGCGGCCCTGCTCCGGCGTTTTGGTGGGTTTCATTTTTTCCTCAATCGATTAAACGGCATGAGGCGCCTGCGAGAGGTAGTTCTTCAATGTTTCCAAGTCTTCTTCTTGGATGACCTCAAAGTGAAGTCCCCCACCGGCACCGTTGGACCAAACCACCTCGGCATAAGCCGCAATGACGCTGGACCGATCCGGAAGACTAATCTCCAGCCGCAGGACACTCCCCACCTCGGGGATGGAATCAGCCACCAGGTAAAGCCCATCCAAGCTCATGTCCATGGTTTGTTTGGTAGTTCCATTTCCCGGGCCTTCCCGGACCGTCATGACTTTTTCTTGATCCTCGATCAAATGGTACTTCACGGGAATCTTGAGGGATATTCGGGGATGAACCCTTTTATCGACCATTATGCTTGCGTTAGTCACGATGAAATTCCTTTCCGAATTGTGGTTAAAAATCAAAACTTCGAGGCTGCGTGCCGGTCCTGGGGGCCTAACCGACGGCGATGAAGAGTCGCCTGACCTCCCAGGTTCGCCGAAAAGAGTTTTTTCCCCGGCTTGAATGATTCTTCGATTATTTCATCACTGAAATATTCCCGTATTTCCACCGGCATCTCCCATGAGGGATCGCTTGGGGAGACGCCGTAAACCGGGACGCCGGTCTGAACCTCGTTGGAATGGGCCAAAACCAGATAACGTCCCGAATGGGTTTTTTGAGAGATTTCGAGGAAATAGGTCCCCCCCTCCTCTTCCAGGTCCATATAACGATTCATTTCCCCGGAGCGGACCTCCTTTTCGTAAAGAAAACGTGAAGTTCCGTCCGGCTGTTTCTTGAACATTCTTAAGAACATCGAACTACCCGCGTATTCCTCCCCCAACTCGCGTTTGGTTTCCTCAATGGTTTGCGGGGTAACTTCCCAAAAAGTGAAAAGGCATTTGAGATCACGAATAAAAGCCATGAGCTGGGTTTTTCCAAAACGCGGAAGCCGAACAGGCTTTAGGCGTTTCTGAGCGGCTTCGGATTTCACGATCGAAACGTCAGGAACACCGGTTTTCAGGGCCTGAGCTGGATCCCCGGGAGACTTCGGGACGCGCCTTAAGTCATCTCGATCAGGATGTTTTTCCGCTTTCCGAGCAAGAGCTTTTTTAGATTTCGATACCATTTTCTTTGTAACGGTTATTAGGTTTGTTATCTTTTCATTTTTTTTGAACACAGTTCCTCCTGAAATTTCTTAACGTTTATTACCATTTCGAAGTTCCCTAGTCGCCTGGTCCCAATCCCGGGCCGCGTTTCCATTCTGATGGCCCCACTGTTCATAGAGTTCATAGGCTCGTTTGGCAATCAGCGGTTTGGAATCAAAGGGAACAACCGCCACCGAATTTGGAACTCGCCACCGGATCATCACCACCTTGAGGACTTCATTCACAACCAAACTCATGACCAGGGCATAAACAAAAATCACCATGACCTGCCCCGCGTCGAGGGGCGCGAGCCCGGGGAGACCCGCGAAGGTCAGCGCCGTTCCCACGGCCGCCTCGGCCGCGACGGTGACGAGCAAGAGCTTGCAGGGCTTGCTCGACCAAAACCAGCGTCGTTCCCGCACCGAAATAATGGAAAACGCCGCGAAGTAAAGTAGCGTCAGGAAACTGAAGGTATCGAGAGCATCGGGGTTCTTGGCGAGACCGAAAGGCTCCCAGGCAAACCACAGGGAGAGAAGTGTTTCCGCCAGCATGGCAAGCCCCAGCACCACCGAAACCGCCACGAAACCCCCGATCTTCCAAGTTTCGGGTTTTTGCGAAGGCCTTACGGGGTCGGTGGCAAGTGTGATCACGGCGAAATCCGTCACAAAAACCAGGAGCAGCATCACGAAAGCGGAAATGACGAATTGACCGGTCGCCACGTAGGCGATGGCCACGAAAGCGGCTTTCAGGATAGTCCGGCTGACCTTGTTGATGATCCAGGTGAGGATGCGCTGGTAAATGGCCCGGCCCCGCCCGATCAGCGTCACGATGTTGACCAATCCCGATTCGGTCAGAACGACGCTGGCGGCGCCCTTGGCCACGTCGGTGGCGGAACTTACGGCGATGCCCACCTCGGCTTGGCGCAAGGCGGGGGCGTCGTTCACGCCATCGCCCGTCATGCCGGTCACATGGCCCCCGGCCTGCAGGTTCTTCACGACGGTGAATTTGTCTTCCGGGTATACCTCGGCGATCCCATCCGTATCCCCCAGTAGATCCGCCGGCTTGTTCGGGACGTCCTTCAGTTCGGCCATGCGCCGAATATTCACGAGTCCGACGCCCCGCCCGATCTCGCTCGCGACCGCCAGCGCGTCGCCGGTGAGCATCTTGACCGATACCCCCAGATCCTTCAGTTGGGCGATCAACTGCTTGGCATCGGGGCGGGGAGGATCATAAAGCGTCACAAGGCCCAGCAGGATGGGAGTACCCGTTTCCGGCCCCCGCGCCAAAGCCAGGGTGCGGTATCCCTTGGACGCGGATTCGGCGACCTTTTTTTCCAACTCCGCGAGATCCCCGGGCGAAAGGGCGCAGGCCTGGGCGATGGTTTCCACGGCGCCCTTCATCACCCGGAAACGCTTTCCGTTGAGATCCACCAGGACTTCCGTGCGCCGGCTTTTCGCGTCAAAAGGCTTGAACGTGCCGGGAACGGCCTTAGGTTGGTCTTCGAAAAGGTTCCGTTTTTTCACAGCGTCGAGGAAAGCCAGGTCGATCGGGTCCTGGTTGGATTCCTTGGAGGCGAGCGCTCCCGCGTAAAGCAGATCCCGTTCCGACGCGCCCCCCATCGGCAGCACACCGGTGACGGCCAGCTGGTTCATGGTGATGGTGCCGGTCTTATCCACGCAAAGCACGTCCATGGTGGCCGCGTCCTCCACCGCGCTCAGGCGCGTGACGAGCACCCCTAATTTCGCCAGGTCCTTCGACCCAAAGGCCATGCTGACCGTGAACATCACGGGCAGCGCGACCGGCACCGCGCTCATCAGAAGGACGATCAGGAGCGGAACCATCGGAAGAAGAGGCTCTCCCCGCGCCAGGCACAACACCACCACCCCGCCCAGGAGGACACCCACGATCAGGAAAAGCCAGCGGACGACCCGGGCCACGACCTTTTCAATGTGCAGAACCGGCTTGGCCTCCTTCACCAGTTCGGTGGTTCGGCCAAAGTAGGTCTTGGCACCGATGAGGATCACGACGGCGTTTCCTTCGCCCTGCCGCACGACGGAGCCCGAGGAAAGCATGCCGCCGGGAGCCTTTTCGGCTTCCTTCGACTCGCCGGTCAGTACCGATTGGTCAAGGCTTAACGTTCCGCTCAAGAGTTTCACGTCGGCGGGGACGATGTCCCCGGCGCGAAGACGGACGATATCGCCCGTCACCAGTTCCCGGGCGGGCAGGACCTGCCAAACCTTCTCGCGCTTGACGCGCGCGCCGACCCTCAAGCGCTTTCTTAGCGCCTCGACCACGCCCGTGGCCCGGTGTTCCTGGGTGAAACTCAAGACCGCGTTCACGACCAAAAGCACGCCGACCACGACGAGATCGGGGATGTTGCGCGTGACGATGGAAAGGACGATGATCAGTTCGAGCATCCAGGCGGACAGGCCCCAAAACTTGCCCAGGAACATGAGGACGGGGGATCTCTTTTTCTCAGCCACCTCGTTATATCCGTCCGTCTTGCGGCGAATTTCCACTTCCGCGTTCGTGATCCCGTCATCGGGGTTCACGTGGAGAGCCGCGAGAGTTTCAGGAATAGGCGCATTGGAGAGGCTGGGAGTCGGAGGAACCATCCCGGCTTCAGGCATAGGAAGGGTGAGGGGTGTCATCAAATATTCAATTCGCCTTTTAACAGAGAATCGAGCGGGCCGGTTTTCAGCCCGGGACAACCCGGGTCGCTACTTCGGCCGCGATCCAGGCCTTCAAGAGAGCGCTTGGACTCTCCGTGAAACCGAACTTTAAGCCGCTGTAAATGCCCGCTTCGGGATGGCGTTTTTCCGCCTTATTCTTTTTTTCAAGCATCGCGGTTTTGTTCCTGTGTCGTGTGGTCATATCAACTTCCTTGACTGCGAGGTGCCCAAACCTTTGGGGGATCGACCGTCCCCCTTTACTAAGGCAAGAACCAAGCCGCATTCGGCCTATCGTTTTAAACGTTATTCAGGGCTTAGTAAGGGGGAGGACCGCGAAAGGAATCAAAAGGGAGAAGGAGATTCTCATTTTGATCGAATAAATCATGAGGGATCTTTACAAGGTCCTCACACATCGAAAGCCGTAAAGATTTTTACGGTAATCCCGATCCACGCCGTTGCGTATCGCGGGGCGGGCGTTTTCCACGGGGCCATACCAGGATCCCCCGCGCAGGGCATGCATTTTCCCCTTTTCAGGCCCTTGGGGATTTTTCGCTGGGCTCACCGCATAGTATTTTTCCCCATACCAATCCGCGCACCATTCCCAAACGTTTCCCGAAATGTCATATAGGCCGCAGGGGTTCGATTTTTTTCCCTCCACCGGGTGGCTCATTTGGCCCGAATTTCCGCTGGTCCAGGCGAAATCGCTTGTTTGGGATGGGTCATCTCCCCAGAAGAACAGGGTGTTGGTCCCGCCCCGAGCCGCTTTCTCATATTCCGCTTCCGTTGGCAGGCGCTTCCCCGCCCATTGGGCATAGGCGTTGGCGTCGTTCCAATTGACGTTGATGACCGGACGGCGGCCACGTCCCCAGCCCGAATCATCCGGCTTGGCTCTTTGGGTCGCCTCACAGAACCGGTCATATTGGTCAAAAGTGACCGGGTGTTTATCAATATAGAAGGAATCCACATAAACCTGGTGGGCGGGTTGTTCGTCGGTTTTTCCCACCCCGCTCGGAGACCCCATGGTGAAGGTCCCGGCGGAAACCAGCACCATTCCCCTGGAGGAGCCTTCCTGCTCCCCACCCGCCTGGGCGTTCAACACCCCATTTTGCATTGCATAACAACCCAACAGAGCCGCTATCATTTTCCAATTCATCTTTTGCCTCCTTGGACATTTTTAAATTTTTATTCCGCTGCCAGTTCTTTGAATACGAATTGTTTCGTATTCAATATTCTTTCAACCCCATTTCTTCAAAACAGTTCCAATAAAAACGGAACCGCCCTCCCCATTCATGAAACGCCCAACAGATATGTGGGGATCACTGGGCAGATTCCCTTTCCACAGCTCGAGACAGGTCTCACAATGACAAATCAAAGACTTTTTCCTCATTGAAGTATTTTCCATTCGTAGATCTTGTAGCCGCCCTTTTGAACCACTCCCTCGAACAGGTTTCCCTTGGGGTCCACGAAAAGCGTGTGGTTGTGGACCGCGTCCAGGTCTTTATCAGGGGCTATCAGATCGACAAGTGCGAAAGCCCGATGGACCGTGTTCTCCACGAAAACCGCGTCGTAGAATCCGGCGGGGGAGTCGCAGATGATCTTGTAGTAGATTTTTCCAGTCCTTTCGGCCAGGGGAGCCGTGCCTTCGACCCAAAGACGGCCCATGAGAAAATATTTCGCGTTCTTTTCCACACGGGGTTTTCCCTGGCTATCGCGAGTGATCCGGTCTTCGGAATGAAAGACTGGAAGGGTCTTCATATGTTCTTCCCATAATTCACGGTCGTGGGCGATGGTCGCGAAGTTGACAAAAGCCCCGTCTTTCGAGGAAGGACCTACCGAATCCAATTGGGTATAGGTTCCATCGTCATGGATGCTGTAAACCCCGCCGTTTTCAATGTAATAATCCGAATGGGGTTCCAGCGGATCCACTTCCATCTGGTCCCTTTCCACCCGACCATCGGCCTTCAGGACAACCAGGCGGGCTCCGGGTTTGGATCTCAACTCGAAGTTGTCTTTTCCCAATTGCTCCAACGGGCTTTCCATGCGTTCCAACAATTCGATGCGGCCGTCTTGCAAAGCTTCCATGGCGTAAAAACCGTAGTCATCCCCGCGTTTCTCCAGGGGGGTAATCGTTCGAAGGTATTTTCCGTCCGGGGCGTAAAGGTCGAATTCCTGGTCCGATTCCAACCAAAAGCGGCCTTGGGAGTCCACCACCATCCACTCGGCGCCCTTCCGTGGGACGCCCTGGCTAAAACCTCGGGACCAAGGGAGGGTCGCCAACAGTTTCGGTTTTGAAAAGGACAGCGTGCCATCCGTCCAGGGCGGAAGGCCCCAGGCCCCGCCGCTGGTGGCCATGCAGAAGAGACAGAGGATTAGTTTAGTCATGATGCGCCCCCGGATGCTTTGGGGTTGAATGTCGGGTGTCGGCCACCAAGTTGCCATCCGAATCCTTTTTAAACTGGAACTCATCCGGCCTTTCCCATGCCGACATGATGCTGTAAGCGCAGGGCACCACCACCAGGCTCAAGAGGGTGGAGAACAATATGCCCCCGATGACGGCCACCGACATGGGTTGGCGCAGGGCCGATCCCGGCCCCAGGGCCATGGCCGCCGGGAGGGCGCCGGCCACGGTGGCGAAGGAAGTCATCAAAATCGGCCGCAGCCGCATGGGGCAGGCGTAAAGAAGCGCGTCGGTGAGGTTCTTCCCTTTTTCCCGAGCCTGGTTGGTGAATGACACGATCATGATGGAGTTTTTCTTCACCAGCCCCAGGAGCAGGATGAGACCGATAAGGCTGTACATGTTCAAGGACTGGTTGAAGAGCCACAAACCGGCGAAAGCCCCGGTGATGGAAAAGGGCAAGGCCAGCAAAATGACCCAGGGCTGTAGGAAACTGTTGAATTGGGTGGCCAAAACCATATAAGCCACGATGATCCCCAGCCCCATGGTGATGAGGAGCTGGATATTCGTCTGGCTCCCGGCCTGGGAGGTTCCGGTCAGGCTGGCCGAGTAGCCGGTGGGTAAAACGCCCTTCGCGATCTTCATAGCCGCGTCCATGGCCTCCTGGCCGCTGGCGGTGGGGGAGGCGTTGGCCAAGAAAGAGATGGCCCTTACGCGGTTATCCCGGGTGATCTGGATCAGGGCGGGAACCTGGGTGATGGTGGTCACGTCGGCGACCGACACCAATTCGCCCCGGTTGTTGCGGGTGTAGACGTGGTTGAGGTCGGTCGGCCTCAGGCGCTGATCCGGCGGCATTCGGATGAAAATAGGGTTGTCGTGTCCCGATTCATGGTAATAAACCGATTCGAAGGTATAACCCCCGACCAAGACACCCAAGACCGTCCCCAGGTCCGAGAGGTTCACCCCTTCCGCAGCGGCTTTGGCTCGGTTAGGAATGACCTGAAGTTCGGGCAGCCCGTTCATGTAATTGTCGTTCACATCCGCCAGTTGGGGGCTGGCCTTCATTTGTTTTTTTATTTCCGCCGAATAGTCACCCAGTTTTTCCCAATCAGGACCGGTCACGATAAATTCAACATCATAACCCTTCCCCGTCGAAAGCCCGTGCTTGGAAAGGTCCACCAGGAAAACCTGAAGGTCGGGGGAAACCTTCACCAGGGCCTTACGGCAGACCTCCATGAATTCCGCCTGGGAAAGTCTCGGCTTGGTGAATTTATTCCAGAGGTTACTGATAAAGGCCAGCGGCCCCGAAGGTGGAAATTTTTCCGCCCAAGTCGCCACCGGCCTTTTTCCTGGGGGCTTCAGGGTGGTGAATATAATGGCGGTATTGGAGGCACTTGCCCCGAACCCACCGATCGCGACGTACATATTTTGTATTTCTCCCCGGGGTTTCAGGGCCGCTTCGCATTGCTTGACCAGGCCATCCGCACGGAAAATGGAATAATCCGTGGGAAACTGGAGATTAATCATGAAAACGCTCTGGTCCGTGGAAGGCACCATCTCTTCTTTGATGACCTTGGCTAGGAACATGGACCCCGCGAAAATGAGCATGGCCCCGAAAACTACACCCCATCGGTGGTCGTAAAAAAGATGGGCAAAAAAGAAATGGCGGTTCTTCCAAAGATAAACCAGCACGGCCAGCAGGAAGAGGCCGCCGGTGATTTCAAATGCCAAGGGTTTCCAGAATTTCGCCAGGGCGAGCAGGCACAATCCCACGATAAACCAGAGGATCGGGGCCAGGGAGTAGCGGGGGTTCTTGATTTCCGCCTGCGCGTCCGCCACCAGGGCTTTGGGGTTCGTGAAAAAGAACTTGGAGAAAAGGGCCTTGAACCAAGGTAAATGGCCGCTCCGGGCCTCGGCCATCAGCCGGTCCGTTCGGTATCCCAGGCACCAACCCAGGAACCGGCCGTAAAGTGCGGTCAATCGGTGCATGTGGTCCTGCACCCAATGGTTGAAACCCTTCGTCGAGTCGGCCACATGGACGAATTGGGAACAGCGCATGGGGGTCAGGGTGACGGCCTCCAAAAGCGAGATCAGCACCGCCCCCGAGAGGGTGATCCCGAACTGGAAAAAGAACTTCCCGATGATCCCCGACATGAAGGCCACGGGCAGGAAAATCGCCAC
>Ga0182030_10007518_pt1 | contig 22717 bp, 22 predicted proteins | sample 812S3MmetaG_FD_121299 | JGI IMG/M metagenome (GOLD analysis project Ga0182030, IMG submission 121299) | Permafrost microbial communities from Stordalen Mire, Sweden - 812S3M metaG (Illumina Assembly) | ecosystem: Environmental > Terrestrial > Soil > Wetlands > Permafrost | place: Sweden...
GGCGAAGACCCGTTGACATTTCCGAAAGCAAGGGAAATATAAGGTCCACCTTGGGAAACTCGGAATGGATACTCAAGGTGGCGAACGGTTGCGAGTGCCACTAAGTAAGGGTGCTGACAGCCGTACTTGCCGGCAGATCCGAAGACCATCCGCGCGTTCATCGACGATCGCGTGCAGGCGGCCAAGAAGCCCGCTACGGTGAAGCGCTACGTGGCTACGATCGCTCGCGTGCACATTGCCGCCGGCCTATTGAATCCGTGTTCGAGTGAAGCGGTGCGGCTGGGACTTAAGAAGATGGGACGGGAGACTTCAGCCCGACAGGACCAGGCTCACCCTTTGGGCTGGAAGGACATTAAAGAGTTCATCGACGGCGCTGGCGAGAGTCTGCGCGCAGCTCGTGAAAGGGCCATGCTCTGTGTGGCCTATGAGACGCTCGCGCGGCGGGGCGAGCTCGTGGCGCTCGAGGTTCGGGATATTGATTTCCATCCGAATGGCACCGGGCAGGCGCTCATTCGTCGCGGTAAGACGGACGCGGAGGGACAGGGCCGGGTGGCATATCTGTCACGGGAGACCGTGAAATGGTTGAAGGTGTGGATGGAGCACTCGAATGTCGCGGAGGGAGCGGTATTTCGTCGTTTGATCGGTAGGGAAAAGATTGGCGGACCGTTGAATCCGGGGAGCATTGCGTCCATCTTCAAGCGGGTGGCGCAGTGGATTGGAATGCCCGAGCGGTTTGTCGATCGAGTGAGCGGCCACTCGACCCGGGTCGGTGCGACTCAGGATCTGGCAGCGTTAGACATTGACCTTGCGGCGATTACGCAGGCGGGGGGATGGAAGTCGACGCGGATGCCGCTGCAATATGCGGAAAAGATTAATCCGGCGAGATCGGGGATGGCACGCGCGGCCGAGAAGTCGGGGAGGGATTCGATCAAGGATTGATACGGAGGGTCAAGGCAAGGGTGGTTTATGCGCCGAGCCTGCGATATCCGAGGTCGGCTGGGTCGGCTGGGTCGGCGCAGAGGCTGCGCGCTACAGTAAAATGCGGACCCTCCAAGGAGTGAGTAAGGGGACATGGGTATGGGTGCCAAGGAAATACTGGCCTGGATCGGTGGACTGGGGGTAACGACGGCTGCGCTCCTGACGGCCGCCTACCAGTTGTTCAAATACTGGGGCGCGAAGTGGCTTGACTCGCGGTTCGATGAACGCTTGCAGATTTTAAAGCATCAGCATCAGCAAGAAATAGAACAGCTGCGGTACACGATCTCCGGAATGCTTGACCGGACGACCAAGCTCAACGACCGCGAGTTTCAGGTGCTCCCCAAAGCTTGGGTAATGACCAACAAGTCCTTCTGGGCTGCCGCTCAGTTAGTCGCGCCGTTCCAGGAGATCGTAAATTTGGACGCAATGGTTCCCCAGCACCGTGAGACCTTCATTAAAGAGTCTCGGCTGGCCGACTGGCAAAAGGACGAGTTACGCCTCGCACCTAACCAGACACAAAAGTACCGTGAAATGATTTGCTGGCATGATCTACATGCTGCGAAACTGAAGCAATCTGCGAGCTTCAGGTACCTCAGTAACTACGGCATTTTCATGGAAGAAACTTTGCGCGAAAAGTTCGTTACTCTCAGCGGACTTATTTGGAACGCGCTGATTGAGTATGAAACCAACCTGCAACATCCAGGTGTGGTCGTGGATAGGGATCAGGCAACTACTCTACGTAATCAAGGGGGCTCGCTAAGGCAGGCGCTTGAAACAGCAATCCACGCGAGGGTTTGGCCCGTCGAGACTGTTCAAAGCCCTTCGTAAAAATGTCCTCGCCGCGAGTAATTGTTCCCGAATTGCTTGACAGCGCAGATCCGCTGTCGGACCTAGCGTGTCACGGGCTGCTTGAATTTAAAGAAGAAGATGATCGCATTGATTTCAAAGTCAGTTTCGATCCCTTGAGCGAAAGGTCGTGGATCGATTTGGCCGTCGACTGCGCCGCTTTTGCGAATACAAATGGCGGCTACATAATTGTCGGGGTGGCCGATAAGACTTGGGAATGTGCGGGGATCGCTCCGGAAGCGGCCTTAGCACTGGGAGACACAAAACAATTGTTGGAACGGATCAACCGCGGATTGGTGCCGCCACTCACGCGCGCGCGCTCGCGCGTTTTCGAGCGCGACGGAAAGGTCTTTACGGCGATCTTCGTTCCGTGCAACCACGAAGCGACCCACATCTTTGAGTCCAATCTAGATTGGAGTCCTGTACCCGGCAAGACGCTACCGTTGATTAGGAAAGGAGCGATTTACATTCGACGAAGCGCCTCGAATCACTTGGTTACATCTGCAGACTTCGAAGAGTTACTGCAGCGCCGGCTTAAGCGATTCAGAGACAAAGTATTGGAGGGCATGGCGCGTGTCGTAAACGCCGGTCCAGGGCAAGAGGTGGTAACAATTACTCACGATCAAGACTCTTCCAGAATGCCTGTGGTGACTATTAAGGACGGTCCGGCGTCACTCAATCTTGGTGGTAGGCCACTGAAGTTGGCTGGCGACTCTGTCGCCGAATTGATCTCAATTTTTAGGGGACTCACAGATGCCGACGCGCAATTCTCCGTTCCACGCCAAACGACGCTTCAATGCTATGTGGCACGGGAAACGGCCGAGCTCGATGATGAATCCATTGAGTGGCTCGCTCATCACTCCCTCGTTAATGGCTCACCAGTATTCTGGTGGCTAAAGAAACTGGGCGCCGCGAAATCAAAAGCCGTTTTGAGAAGGGCCTTCAAGGTTGCAGGCCGGATTCAAAAGGAACACATCGTTACGTATGCGGGATTCTGGGGAGAGAGATTCTTCAGAGAAATGGCGGAGCAGCTCGACGGCAGGACCACGCGGCGATTTAGTGGAAAGACAAATCTGCTGCACGTCCATCGTAGTAAGCACCCGGCGGACGATGCTCTGCAGGCTACTAATCTCGCGAAGGCGCTAGCTCGCCAGCCAGATGCACAGAAGGGATATGAACTCGAAAAATTGGATTGCGCCTTATATGCGCCGTTTGATTAACTGCCTTTGCGCGACGAGCGACGAGGCGCCGGTTCACGGCCAGGAAAATGTCACGGCGATCTTCGCCACGCGCGTCCTTGTGCCCGCGATCGCCTGACGCGAGCGAGGCGCGACCGATTGGGGAACCAAGCGTATGCTGCACCGCAACTTCGCATAACGTGGAGAAGGTCAAACGCCTGAGGTTTCTTTTTCGCGACTCGGGCGTCGACAATCCTTTGCGGGCGAGGATCAGTAATTCTGTAATGTTGGTGAGCCACTTCTGATTTGGCGCGGCCAACCGAAAGTCGTGATTTATCAGATTTTCCGGCGCAGACCTGATCTCGCCCATGTACGAGCCGTACCGGCGCCGCATTGGAGTGGCCGCGATTAAGTTTCCTGTTTCATCAGGCGCCGCACAACCTTTGCCGATAGTGTAAAAATAGAAAAAGCCTTCACGGGATGCGCGGGTCTCATCGCGCCCGCGCCGACAATAGCGTACGTCTCCATATGTGGAGTCTACGCGCTCTCGGGAACGAGACAGCGGAGCGGGTCGCGCATGGTCTGCAGGCGGCCGCCGTATCTCTGGCTATAGAGCCACCTGACTGTGGCCCTTAAGTTTCAAGGTGAAACGGGTTTCCGCCGGATTGGCCGGTTCCATCCCCAATTCCGCGAGAATTCGCACGATCTTTCTCACCTGCTCGGCATTGCTTGCAGCGAGTTTTCCACGTTCGATGAACAGGCTGTCCTCCAAACCGACGCGCACATTGCCACCGAGGATCGCAGCTTGCGTAATGAGCGGCATCTGATGCCGCCCGGCCGCAAGCACCGACCAGACGTAATCTCGGCCGAACAATCGGTCCGCGGTCCGTCTCATGAAGACCACGTTATCGGGATCAGCGCCGATGCCGCCGAGAATGCCAAACACGCTCTGAATGAAGAGCGGCGGCTTCGCGATGCCTTTGTCGGCGAAATATGCCAGGTTATAAAGATGCCCGATGTCGTAGCACTCATGCTCGAATCGCGTGCCATGGTCGGCCAGCAACTCGTAGTTGCGCGCGATGTCCGCGAAGGTGTTGCGGAAGATGAATTTCTCGCTGTTGCGGATATAGGGCTGTTCCCAGTCGAATTGCCAGGCCTCGACCTTTCCACCCATCCCATGAAAGGAAAAGTTCATGGATCCCATGTTGAGTGAGCACATCTCCGGTGAGAACTCCAGGGCTGCGGCAAGGCGTTCCTCCGGCGACATCTCGGGGCTGCCGCCGGTGGTCAAGTTGATGACGGCATCGGTGGCATCGTGAATGGCCGGGAGAAACTGCTTGAAAATGGCCGGGTTCCCCGTGGGTGCGCCTGTCTCGGGGTCTCGAGCATGAAGATGCAGGATGGCGGCGCCGGCAGCGGCAGCCTCGATCGATTGACGGGCGATGTCGGCAGGCCGGAAGGGCAAGGCGTCGGATAGCGTCGGCGTGTGGATGGCGCCGGTGATTGCGCAGGTGATGATGACTTTCGTACTCATGTCGGTGTCTCCGTGAGAACCATGCCGGGGTTTGATTCTCGGCGCGTCTCCTTAAGCGCGCAGCTGAGCAGCACTCCCACCGTCATCATCACCATGGGCAATCGAATAATGTGGTCGATCCCGAAGCGCTGGGCGACCTGGCCACCGAGCATGGGCGCAAGGCCGCCACCCAGCAATTCGCCCGCCGCGATGACGATACCGGATGCCGTGGTCATCAAGCGCGCCGGCACGGTTTCCGCAGCGAGCGGACCTACCGTCATGGTGATCAGGGCGTTGTTGAAAAAATGCACCATGAATAGGCAGGCGAACAGCAGGTGAACCACCGGTCCGATGGTTCCGAGCACGACGAGGCCCGTCAGTGCTCCGATGCTGGCCATCACCATCACGCGCTTGCGGCCAATTTTGTCCGACAACGCCGACAGGACTAGGGTGCCGGTCATCGCCCCAAAGCCTATTGCCGACATGACGGTGCCCATGGCCCCCGTCTCGAGTTTCAGATGATTCACGAGATAGCTCGGCAGGAAGGCGCTGGTGGTGATAAGGCAGGTGAGCCAGCAGAACATGCCTGCCATGAGCAGACGGATATTGCGAAAACCCAAGACACAGCGCCAATCCGCCACGCTGTTCCGCACGCCTACCTCCGTAGGTGGCGTCTGAGGGATCCAGCGCCAGGTCAGCCAACTGACCAGGAGCCCCGGGATCAAGAACAGCGAAAAGATGTAGCGCCAGTCGATGCCGCGTTTCAGCAGCGCGCCGACCAAGAGGGGGGCGAGACCTAGGCCGAAGAGCACGAGCATGGTTTGCTGGAAGCCTACATTGCGCCCATGACGCTCGGGCGGCGATAGCTGGATGGTGGCGGCAATGCTGGCCGGCGTGAAGGCGCCATCGGCAAGCCCCATGACAACTCTCACCATCACCAGGCCGGCAAGTCCCGCGGCAAGGCCGCTGGCGCCGATCAAGATCGAAAAGGCGATGAGCGAGCCGACCAGGACGCGCCTCTGCCCGATGCGATCTGCGAGATTCCCCATGATGAGTGCCGCGAGACCCCAAGCGATCGCCAGCGCTCCGGTGATGGTGCCGATGTCCCCATAGTTGAGGTGCAGATCAAAGGCGATCGTCGGATACATTGTGGAAATCAGGAACCGGTCGATTCCCACCAATCCGAACCCTAGGGATAAGATCAACACCCCAAAGACTTCACGACGGGTCACCGGCGCCTCGGTGCTCACGATAGGTCCTTTCGCGCCTCGAGGAGATGATGCGAGAGCCTCTGGCGCAGCGTGGCCATTTCCGCCGCCGTCCACCCACGGAAGCCCTTTCCCGTTTTGAAGCCGAGGTGTCCGGTGGCTACGTACTGTTCCAATAACTCGTGCGGCTTATCGTGCCGGTCGAGCGCCGGGATTATCGTTCGGTGGATATCCAAGGTGAGATCGAGTCCCACGAGGTCCGCATTTTCCAGTGGACCCAGCACGGCCAGGCGCAGGCCGAAGCTGTTCTTGACGCAGGCATCGAGCGTGGCGGCATCGCAGATGCCCTCGGCCACCATCGCAATGGCTTCGCGCCACAAGGCGTGCTGCAAGCGATTCGCGACGAACCCCGGTGTGTCCATGGTCACGTGGGCAGGGCACTTGCCAACGGAGGTCAGCAAATCCAAGGTTGCAGCAACGGTCGCCATCGAGGTCTGTGCAGACTGCACGACTTCGACCAGCGGAATCAGACCGGGGGGATTCCACCAATGCGTGCCGACGATGCGCTCTGCGGTCGATAAACCGGCGGTGATCCGATGAATGGGAATGACCGACGTATTGGAGGCGAGGATGGCGTGCGGCGCGGCGTATTGCACCAGTTGGGCAAAAATCGATTGCTTGAGCTCGAGTCTTTCCGGTACCGCCTCGGTCACATAATCGGCACCGGCGACCGCGCGCTCGAGGTCGTCGGTGATCACGATCGAATCGGCCGGTGCTGCCTCACGCCGGAAGAGTTTCAGATCCGCGACGATCCGCGGCCGTATCGTTTCCCTCACGCCGGCAACGGGTTCAAAGATGGTGACCGGCAACCCTGCAGCGGCGAATACCCCGGCAATGCCTGACCCCATCATACCGCCGCCGACGATTGCAACGGAGCGGGGTCGGTTCACGAGTCAGCCCGCGGTGTAGCCGCCGTCCGCATAGACGACGTGCCCGGTGTGAAAATCCGACGCCCGAGTGCATAGAAACAGCAACGGGCCGGCCAAGTCCTCGGGTTCGCCGAGTCGTCCGACCGGCACCCGGGCGAGAAATCCGGTCCGCACCCGGGTGGCGTTCTCGTTGTCCTCGAACATCCAGGCCGTGAGCGGCGAGCGAAACACCGTCGGCGCCAGGGCGTTTACCGAGATGCCATATTTTCCCCATTCGCAGCCAAGCGCCTTGGTCATGCCATCCACCGCAGCTTTCGAGGCGCAATACGCGGAATAGCCTGCCGGGTGGCCCAACTTGCCGCGTGCCGAGGAGGTGAACACGACTTTGCCGCCCTGACCCTGGGCGATCATTTGTTTCCCCGCCGCCCGGGCCATCAGCCAGCCGCCGGCGACGTTCGCCTGGATCACCCGGTCAAACCGATCCGGCGCCATGTCGATGATGGGGGCAACGTCGTTCATGCCGGCAGCGATCACGAGAATATCGACCCGGCCATGTGCCGCGACCGCTGACTCTACGATGACGCGAGCATCAGGCTCCGAGTTCGAGCGTCGCGCGATGCGCTGTACGGCGACTCGTGCATCGGACAATTCTACGGCCAGGGCTTCCAGCTCCTCGGCGTTGCCGGCCGCAATGGTGAGTTTGGCGCCCGCCGCTCCTAAGGTTGCACACGCGACCCGACCGAAGGCTCCCGTGGCGCCCACCACGATCGCGGATTTGCCGCTCACGTCGAACAGGCGCTGCGGATCGATGGCGGGCAGCGTCATGGGCGGCCCTCCTTGGGATGCGGCATCACGACCAGCATGGTCGCCACGCTGTTGCCGTCATTGCGGACGGCGCGCGCTTCGCCACCCGGGATGTGGCAGCTATCGAGCGCGCCCAGAACATGGAGGCTGCCGTCGCCGAGCACGATGGTCACCTTGCCCGCCAGCACCACATAGATTTTTTCGAGCGGACCCGCATCCATCTCCGCGCCGCCTTGAGGCAGAAAATGCGAAATGCCGACCCATGCAAACCACGAGTCACTCGCTTCGAACCCCTGCAGCCGGAGAGACCGCATGTCGAAATGTTTGGGCGCATCGTAGCGCTTCGCATCCTCAAATCGGGTGATTTGCATGCCAGCCGTCCTTGGTTGTCAGTCGGGCCGGCCGGTCTCGATCCTGAATGAGCCATTGGGGTCGATGATGGCCACAAGCCGCACGATGCAGCCATCCCCCTTCTTCCAGCGCCAGGGGAATGCGGCGAAGGTCACGCGCTTGCCGGTCACCTTGTCGATGTCGCCGCCGATATTCTCGAATCCGCAGATCCCGGCCGAAAGGATCGCCTGATGACACGGCTCCCATTCGGGAAAGTCCTCGATTACCTTGCGGCCGGTTAGCAGGAAATACTCCTCGTTGATCTTCGGCAACAATCCGTGCGGTGCCCCCGGCCCGTGAGGGCCAATGGCAGTGCCGAGCGGATGATCGAGCGCCTGGGTGTCCGAGCCGCACATCTTGACCTTGCGCTGGACAAACCATTGGCCTGCTTCCTTGTAGAAGCCCGGGGAATAGCCGTAATAATGTTGATTATCGCCGTAATAGGTGTGCCAGCCGGTATTGACGATGGCGATGTCGCCCGGCCGAATTTGGGGCCGCGCGTTTTCCAAATCCTGGGCGGTGATGACCTCCCATTTCTTCTTGGGGATCGAGACTACGACTCCGGTGCCGAAGAAATAGGGCAGCGGAACCTCGTCCATGAACGGCGTTCCCTGCACGACGTGTGCCGGAGCATCGATATGCGTGCCTGAATGCATGACAGTGGTGATCTTCTGAGTCAGCACGCCGGATTTCGACATGCCGTGCAGCCGTTCGATCTTGACGTCTTCGAAGTAAGGCCAGCAGGGCTGACCGAGCCCCCACGGATGGCTCAGATCGTAGAATTCCAATCCCATTTTATTGAAGAGATTAGATTCTTCGAATTTGCACAGTTCTTCATTGCGCCAATCGCCCTCTTGCCAGCCAGGCATACTTTAACTCCTGTATCACATCGTGGTACACTATGTATTGTATTACGGTACGCTTATTTATCGAGTGCGGTCAAGCAGACATGGCGAAGGAACTTCCGGCCGGCAGGAGCGGTATTCAGGTGATCGCGCGCGCCTCGGCGATTCTCCAATCGCTCAAGAGCGAATTGAACGGTCTGAGCCTTGCCGAGATCGCGGCGCGCGTTCGCCTGCCGCGCTCCACTGTTCAGCGCATCGTCGCGGCGCTGGTGGAGGAACAACTCCTGATTTCGGCCTCCATGCGGGCACGCGTCAAACTGGGCCCAGCGCTGCTGCAACTGGCCTCTGCCGCAGGCCTGGGAACGGAGAGGATTGCCGTTCCGCTCATGCGGGAACTCGCGCGCCGGACGGACGAGACGGTGGATCTCTCGATGCTAGACGGCGATTGCATGGTGTTCGTGGCCCAAGTACAGGGCACTCAGCGGCTAACCGCCGTGTCGGCCGTCGGCAGGAGATTTCCACTGCACTGCACAGCGAATGGCAAAGCCCTGTTGGCATTACTGTCGCCGGAACGACGCGACGCTTTGCTCGCTGGTCGATTGAAGCGCCACACTGCGGCCACCATCACCGACAGGGCGTCCTTGGAGACCGCCCTCCGCGACATCAAGATCAGAGGGCTCGCGTACGACTTGGAGGAGCATAGCACCGGAATCTGTGCCGTCGGGGCTGCGTTCCTGGATCCGGCGGGCCATGCCTACTCGATATCCATCCCGGTGCCGAGCAGCCGATTCGGTGCGAAACGCGGGAAGCTCGGGAAACTGTTGACCAAGACAGTGGGCGAATTGCAAGCCGCATTCGGCCCACCCTCGGAGCGTTAGGCGTGCGACGGGCGCCGACGAGCGGGTGGTACGAAAAATCGGCGAGGTCTCAGCGATAATGTAATGCTTTACATCGCTTGGTAAAGAGCTTAGATTGCGATTAAGCCGACTCGGGGAGCGGCTCAAGTGACTCGAATGATAGGTAGTCGGCTACCGAAAGACGGGCTAGAAGCACGCCACATTCAGGAGATTTTTCGCGATGCAAGATCCATACGTCATCATGACGACGGGCTTCAAGAACTCCGTCACCGGCGGCGCGATCACCGGCTACCAGGTCAAAATCCGAATTCCCTACTATCGCGGCGTGTATTTGTCGGCGGTGGATTATCTGAAACTTAGCGTCGACGGGGTGGATATCCCCCGTGACGATTTGCGAATCGCCGTCAACGGCCGCACGTTCACCATGCCGGAAATGGAAGAGGCAGGCGATACGCGGTGGTTCTACGGTGATCCGGCCACGCTGCTGGTGGCGAAGAGCGGCGGTTTGGTTCCGGGAATTCATACCATCACGGTCGGAATTACCATACGGAAGTCCTATTTCCCCGCTCAGGATCCGGAACATCTCTACGACTTCTTTGGCTTGTGGAAGAGCGGCAAGTACGAGCCATTCATAGAGCCACCCACCGTCATCACGAAGAAAGTAACCCTCGTTCAGTAAGGCCGCGGAGGATAGCGCCATGGATATGACCCGTAGAGATTTCGTCCACGCGGGAATCGCGACTGCCTCGGTGGCGGCCCTGTCGTCGCTCGGTGGCATGGCGGCGCGCGCGGCTCCGCCCAGGCACAAGATCAAGCGGGGTGTCGCCACCTATTCCTACCAGGAAGATGTGATGGTGAAGCAGATGAGCGTCGAGGACATGTTTCGCGAAATGTCCGATATCGGCGCCTACGGCTTCGAGTGCATTGCGGAAATGATGGTTCCGGATTTCCCCAATCCCAGCAATGCTTGGATCGACCAATGGCATGGATGGGTGGATCAATATCAACTCGTGCCTTGTGCGTACACGCAATTTATCGACAGCATGCGAACCAAGCACCATAACCTCACGGTGGAGGAAGGGGTGCAGACGATGCTTCGCGACTTCCGGCTGGCAAAACGTTTGGGGATTCCCAAGATTCGCTGTCTGATCGGTACGCCGGTCGACATTCTGGAGGCAACGCTCCCGTATCTGGAAAAGAACGACATGTGGATCGGGGTGGAATTGCACGCCCCGATCAGGATCGACGGACCGCTGATGGCGCGCCTGTTGAAGATATCCGAGAAGTCGGATCGCTTCGGCTTCGTGCCGGACTTCAGCATTTTCCAGAATGCACCGAATCCGTTTCTTCGAGATCGCCTAATTCGCGACGGCTTGTTGACGCACGCCGCGGCCATGTACATTGAGAATTCCTGGGAGAATCACGTAAGCCAGGCCAAGGTCGTGGCGGAAGTCGCCAAAATGAAGGGTCCGCCCACCTCCACGAACTATGTACAAACGGTCTACGGCATCGCCACACAGAATCCGCGCGATCTCATCCCGTTCATGTCGAAGTGCCGTCACATTCATGGCAAAACCTGGGGACTGACGGAAAACTGCGTGGATCCCGCGATCGACCTCACCCCAGTCGTTGCCGCCCTGATCGAGGGAGGATACGACGGCATCATCGCTACCGAATACGAGGGGCAGCGCATGATGGACGACATCATGCCGTTCAGCGCGATGGAAATGGTCCGACGGCACCATGTGATGCAGCGCCGCCTGCTTGGGGAAATTTAGCGGCCCGCGGGTGCCACAGATCGTCTAACCCGAAGTACCCCAGTGACGATCGGCACCCGCGTTCGGCTGAGCCTCATGATGTTTCTCCAGTTTTTCATTTGGGGGGGCTGGTTCGTGACGCTCGGGACGTATCTGGCCCACAGCCTCGGCGCCTCGGGCGGGCAACTCGGGCTGGCGTTTGCAACCCAGTCTTGGGGCGCGATCATCGCGCCGTTGATCGTCGGCCGGATCGCCGATCGCTTCTTCAACGCCGAACGCATGCTGGCGGTGTTGCACCTGGCGGGCGCGGCCCTGATGTTCGCCCTTTTCAGAGCACACCGGTTCGAAGCTTTCTATCCGCCGCTGCTCGGTTACATGATCGTATACATGCCGACGCTCGCCCTCGCCAATTCGGTGGCGTTCCGTCAAATGACTGACCCGTCGTCCGAGTTCGCGACAGTGAGGGTGTGCGGCACCATCGGCTGGATCGCGGCCGGCTTGAGCATCAGCCTGCTATTCGCGTGGGATTCCCCGGCCGGCCTATCGACCGGGTCGCTCCGGAACACCTTTCTGATGTCCGGCATCGCCTCGCTCGTTCTCGGGCTTTTCTCGTTCACGCTGCCGCGAACAGCACCCCTCGGCGGCTCGGCTGAGCAGGCGGGATGGAAGGAGATTCTCGGCATCAAGGCCCTGACCCTGCTTCGCGATCGTAACTTCCTGGCTTTTTTCCTGTCATCGATCCTGATTTGTGTGCCCTTGGCTTTTTACTACCAGAACGCCAACCAGTTCCTGATCGAGATTCACGTCGCCAACGCCACTGGCAAGCAGACAATCGGTCAGATGTCGGAAGTGCTTTTCATGCTGTTGCTGCCCATTTTCTTGAAGCGCTTCGGTATGAAAGCGACGCTGTTGGTGGGCATGGCCGCCTGGTTTGTTCGCTACGCGCTCTTTGCCTATGGAGATGCCTACTCTGGCGGGTCGATGCTGCTGGTCGGCATCGCTCTGCACGGTGTTTGTTACGACTTCTTTTTCGTTTCGGGGCAAATCTACACGGACTCAAAGGCCGGTGCGCAGTACAAGAGCGCGGCTCAGGGGCTGATCACGCTGGCGACTTACGGGGTCGGTATGTTGATCGGCTTCTGGGCGGCCGGCGTCATCTCCGATCTCTATGTTACGGGAGGCCTTCATGACTGGCGCTCGATCTGGCTATGGCCGGCCGCGTTTGCGGCGGTGGTTTTTTCATTCTTTCTTTTCACCTTCAGGAATGAACCGATCCGCTATGAGCCCACCTGAACTACCGTCTGTCGCGCGCTTTGTCCGCGCTGGAAGGTTCACGGGTTGCATCGCGATGCTCGTCGGCATTGGCGTGATGTCATCCAGCGCCCGGGCGCAGGGGATCCACGATCCGGCGGAAGATGTGCGTGCGGCCAAGATGCGCGCGCATGAAGCGGAGATGCAAGCCGACCAGCAAGAACACCCGACCCTTAAGATCGGCATGACCGCGCCGGATTTCTCGCTGCCGGGCATCGATGGCAAAACACATTCTTTGAAGGAGTACGCGTCCGCGCCCGTCCTCGCGATCGTGTTCATTTCTAATCATTGCCCCGCCTCTCAGCTCTACGAGGGACGCATCAAAGCACTGGTGAGCGATTATGCGAACAAGGGCGTGCAGGTGGTCGCCATCGCACCGAACGGGCCGGCCGCGATCGGGCCTGCCGCCTTGAATTACACCGACGTGGACGATTCGTTCTCCGCCATGAAGGTGCGCGCCGCGTATCGCCACTTTAATTTCCCATACCTCTATGATGGCGACACCCAGTCAGTCTCCAAGCAATATGGCCCGAAAGTCACACCCCATATTTTTATTTTCGATGAGCACCGTAAATTGCGCTACGAAGGTCGCATTGATGATCGCATGCAGCAGGAGAAGGTCAAGGTTCAGGACGCCCGGAATGCCTTAAACGCTCTCTTGGCCCACCAACCGGTGCTCATTGACCACACAGCCGTGTTCGGCTGTAGCACCAAATGGAACGAACACCAAGCCTCCGCCCAGTCCGAATTGACGGAATGGAATTCTCAGAATGTAACGGTGGAGATGGCCTCTCTTGAGGCATTGCATCAATTGCGCACCAATCCGACCGGTAAGACCTTGATGGTGAATTTCTGGGCGACCTGGTGCGCACCGTGCCAGATCGAGTATCCAATGTTGCTCGAGACCTACTTGTGGTATCGATCGCGGGATTTCGAGTTTGTCTCGGTGGCGATGAACTCGCCGACCGAGAAGGCTTCGGTCGAAAAATTCCTCAAGAAAACCCATTCCGGCGTCCGCAATCTATTGGTCGATACCGATGACGTGTACGCGACCATGGCGGCCTTCGATCCGGCCTGGGATTCCGGATTGCCCTTCACCATTGTCATCTCCCCGGAGGGGAAAACGATCTACCGGCATCAAGGAGAGGTCGACGTGCTCGCCTTGCGGCGAGCGATTCTCGGGAATCTCCCGGACGCAGGGTTCTTTGCGGGCAATGCTGATTATTGGCGACGTGCGCCATGATCCGGCCGATGCAGCGGCGCAGCTTTCTCGGCACTGGTCTCGCAGCCCTTGGGATGTATGGCTCCGGACTCGGGAGGATCGCGGCGGCAGCCCGTGACGCAGTCCCCGGCGGCCTGCAAATCCCCATCGGCCTGCAGCTCTTTTCTCTCGATGCCGAAATGCATCGAGATTTGCCTGGCACGTTGCACGCTGTGAGCGCCATCGGATATCGCGAGGTCGAACTCGTCGGGTATTATGGACTGGCGCCGGAAGCGCTCCGCGAACAATTGGAGAACGCGTCGCTCGAATGCCGGAGCATTCACATTCGCCCCTTGGGATCGCCGGGCTTGCTTCCTGGCCTGGCGCAAGATCCTGAGCGCCATTTCGGCATGGCGCGCAAACTTGGGGTCCGGTACCTCGTATGTCCCGGGCCGTGGTTTCCGGATTCGGTGGCGCGGACCTTACCCGCCTCGAACCTGTCCATCGCCGACATCGTGACCGCTGTCGACCGAATGACCGCGGAGGATTGGCGGGTCAGTGCGGAACTTATCAATCGCTGCGGGCAGGGTGCGCGCCGGCACGGCTTGCAGCTGTTGTATCACAATGGGAATCTCGAGTTCGTTCGCCGTGGGGCGACCACGGGTTTCGACATCCTGTTACGCCACTTCGATCCCGAATCGGTGAAGCTGGAACTGGATTGTGGGTGGGTGAAGGCGGCGGGGCATGATCCGATTCGCTATCTGAAGAGCGACGCGGGCCGCATTCGCCTGGTCCACATCAAGGACATGACGGCGACCCCCGCCAACACGCGCATGGTGTTGAATCCGGCACAAATCGGCGAAGGCATCGTCGATTGGGCGGCCTTGCTCGGCGCGATGCGCAGCGCGGGAGTGGAAGTCGCCTACGTCGAACAAGAGGCGCCGTTTGCGCGGCCGGCGCTGGAATATGCGCGCAACAACCTGCAATTCCTGAGGACGATTTGGTGACCCGCCCCGCAAGTCGCCCCCACCCGCATTTAAATACGGTGTTCCTTAAGTTGACCGACGGCGAAATCGCACGCGCGGGCCGTCAACGCCATGAATGTGAGCGACGGATTGACGCTCGAGGTGGAGGCCATGCACGAGCCATCCGTGACGAATAGATTGGGTACGTCGTGGGCCTGATTGTGGGCGTTCAAGACCGAGTCGCGCGGATTGCTTCCCATACGTGCGCCGCCGAATTCGTGTATCGAGGTGCCGGGCGTGAGCGACGTTTTGAGGGAGACGATGGACGTGGCTCCGCCGGCTTCGAGCAAGGCCTTGGCTTGTTGCGCGATGTCCGCCAGCATCAGCCGCTCGTTGTCGCGGTACCGGATCTCGAATCGCAGCTGCGGGATGCCGAACCGATCGCGCTGCGTGTCGAGCAGCACGCGGTTATCGGCGTACGGCAGAACTTCGCCGAAGCCTATGGCACCCAGCATCCAGCTGCCGGGATGGCGCATCTTGCGCTTGAATTCGGCGCCGAAGCCGGGAGTCTTGTCCCAGGTCGAGGTCCATGAGTCCACCGAGGAGAAGCCTTGGATCGTGTATCCACGCTGGAACGTCGCGTCGGAATCGACGCCATCGAGATTTCGGAATCGCGGCACGAGAAACCCATTCGGCCTGTTGCCGTAGTAGTACTTGTCCTCGAACCCCGGCATCGCGCCGATCGCGCCGGCGCCCATTTGATGGTCCATCACATAGCGCCCGAGCGTGCCGCTCGAGTTGGCCAGGCCGTCGGGGAAATCGCGCGATGTGGAGTTGAGGAGAATGTGCTGGCTCGCGAAAGTGGAAGCACATAAAAATACCACACGACTCGTAAAACGAAGGCGCTGCCGCGTGACCGCGTCGATGACGTGGACGGCGCCGATGCGCCGAGTGGCGCGGTCATACTCCAGCCGTTCGACCACACTATGCGGGCGCAGAGTCAGGCGTCCGGTCTTGTCGGCCGCCGGCAAGGTGCAACTCTGGCTGCTGAAGTAGGCACCTGCGCTGCAGCCCCGCTGGCAGGGACCGCAGTAATGGCATGCAAGGCGGTCGCCTAAGGGAACGGTCAGATTAGCGACACGGCCGATGGTGACCCGCCGGCCCGGAAAGCGCGACTCGACGCGCGACTTGAACGCCTTTTCGACCGCCGTGAAAGCCATGGGCGGGAGGAATTCGCCATCCGGCAGTTGTGCCAGATTCTCGGCGTGACCCGACACGCCGATGATCCGCTCCACGTACGAATACCAGTTCTTGAGATCCGCATAACGAATGGGCCAATCGTTGCCGTGACCATCGCGGCGATTGGCGCCGAAATCCAGGTCGCTCCACCGGTAACACTGGCGTCCCCACAGGATCGAACGGCCGCCGACGATACCGCCGCGGAACCAGTTGAAGGGTTGATCCGGTGCTTGTACGTACGGGTTCTCGCGATCGTTGTTCCAGAAGTTGAGCGTCGTGTAGTCGAAGCCGCGCGCCTGACGTTGGATGTAGTAGTCCTTTGCGTAAAGCTCCCGGTTCGGCAGGTTACGGTCGGGCATTCTCCAGGTGGGCAAGTGTTCGGTGGTGTAGTCCGTGCGATGCCGAAGCGGCTTGCCGCGCTCCAGCACGAGCACCGTGAGGCCCTTCTCGGTCAGCTCCTTGGCCGCGAAGCCGCCGGTAATGCCGGATCCGATCACGACTGCATCAAAATCGGTGGTCGCGCTCATGTATTGGGGCGCGCGCTCAGGACGACCATTGGCGGCCCCCGATGGCCTCGAAGTCGACATCCCCGTCGAAGCGCCCTGGCACGTGGTTATAGTTGAGCTCGGTGGTCGAACCCACCTCGGATGTGTAGTAGCCGAGCACCGTCAACTCCTTGAGCTTGTGGAAGAATGGCGATTTGGCGTCAGGCTCTCCCTGAATGCCCATGGCCGGGTTCTTTTCGGCATTTCGAAACGCAATGGAGACCGCTTCGGAGGCGCTCAAGGCGACGGTCCGCTGCGCGTCACTGCAGGCGCCAAACCCACGTCCGAACCGCTTGGTGCAATCAGCGTCGAGATCCGCCAGGCCAGTGATGAATATCGCGCGCTCGGCCGGCGAATACCAAGTGGTCACGATATGATCGATGAAAGCGGGTACGCCGGCTTTACCAGCACCCGGCGTATCCGTGTCCGGGATGATGAGGTCCGCGAGTGCGGCCACCATGTCTCGCTGCGAGGTGCTCAGGGCTGACCGGGCGACCGGACGGCGTAGCTCATCGCCGTCCAGGGCGCCGGCCTGCACCAACCGAGCCGCAACAGAACCTGAGGCGGCCAGGGCGAATTGCAGGAGTACGTCCCGACGATTGATACTCATTCCGACCCCCCTCGACATCTCGGCCACCGAGCTTCGATCCGCTCCGCCACGAACGATATCCGAGGTGGGAATGTAATCCGTTACATGTCCGTGGTCAAATGGGCAAGTTGTCCCAGTGGGTTAAAGGAGAATCTTGGCCCGCTCCCGGCTGCCTTCGCGGCTCAAGCTCAGCGTTCGATCACCGGCGCCGCGAATGCCCTGCGTCTTGAGGTGGCGCCGTCGAGTTTCGCACGATCAAGTCGGCCGCGAGGACGCGCTTGAGTGTAGGCGTGTCAGTGCCGCGAAGAATCTCGATCAGCATGCTCATGGCCTCGCGCCCCAACTCATTTTTGGGCTGGGAGATGGTTGTCAGGGGCGGGTCGGTATAGCGGGCAAATCGGATGTCGTCGAACCCGATGACTGAGACGTCCTCCGGGATCCGCCGGCCACTGGCTTTGATACCGCGGATGGCCCCGATGGCCATCTCGTCATTCGAACAGAAAATAGCCGAAAATTTGAGCTTCTTCGCGTACAGATGTTCGACCGCGCGGATGCCCGATTCCACCGAGTAGTCGCCCGCCGTCATCAAGGTTCGATCCAACGTGCCAACGCCCTGTTGTATGGCCAATTCATAGCCGCGCTGCCGATCACTGCTGATGGGACTTGGGGTAGGACCGGCAATAAAGGCGATATGGCGATGACCGAGCGTTAACAAATGCTTCACCGCGGTGGTCGCCGCGGCGACATTGTCGACGCTTACGGTGCTGATCGACCGGTCGGCGACGCAGTCACAGGCGTTAACCACCGGCAGCCGCCCCTCGATGTGCAGTTTCGGAATGTGTGCGATCAGCGTGATGAGGCCGTCGGCCTGCCGCGAGGCAATCAACTCGGCGTAAATCTGCTCTCTGTCGATGCTGTTTTGGGTATCTCCGAGCAATATGGAGTACCGGTTTTCGTGCGCGACCTGTTCGATGCCGCGAATGACCTCCGAGTAGAACGGATTTGCAATGTCAGGCACCAACGCGATGACCAGTCGAGTCATCGAGGTTCGCAGGTTTCGAGCTTGGGCGTTCGGTGTATAGCGCAGTTGGCGGATGGCTTCATGCACGCGTTTTCGGGTCGCTTCGGCCACGACATCGGGGTATTGAAGTGTGCGTGATACGGTAGCCACCGACACTCTGGCTGCGGCAGCAACGTCTTTGATGCTCTTCTTGGAGCGTGAATCCGGCATATTGCGGTAATTGCGTTGTAGGTCGCTCTACCTTCTATTCTAACACCGCGATATGGGCGGAGGGCTGTAAGGGCTGATTGCCATCGCTTTGGTTAAGCGGTACATTCGAGTGGGGGATGTAATCCGTTACATTGAGCCTTGTCATGAAAAATATCGGTATGGGGTTGGTTGGTCCGGGATTTATCGCGGCCCATCATATCGACGCTGTGCGGCGCCTCGGCACCGTGGACGTGGTCGCGATTGCCGGCACCAGCGTGGCCTCGGCCACTCGCCGCGCAACCGAGCTTCATGTCGACAGGGCATACGGAGACTATCTGGAGTTGATCGCCGATCCGGATGTCCAAGTTATCCACAATACCACGCCGAACCATCTGCATTTTGCGGTCTCGAGCGCAGCGCTCGCGGCCGGCAAGCATGTGATTTCCGACAAACCCCTGGCTATGACTCTGGCGGAGAGCCGGGCGTTATGCGATCAGGCTTCGGCAGCCGGGGTCGCGCACGTCCTGACGTTCAATTATCGCGGAAATGCGATGGTGCAGCAGGCCCGATGTTTGATCGGGCGCGGCGAACTGGGGACCGTCCGCTTCATCCACGGACATTACCTGCAGGACTGGATGTCCGATCCCGACGTGTATTCGTGGCGCTCGGATCCGATGAAGGGCGGAGCCACGTCGGCGTTGGGCGATATAGGCTCTCATTGGTGCGATCTCGTGGAGCACGTCTCAGGCTCACGAATTGTATCGGTCCTTGCCGAACTGACCACCGCGGTGTCCACGCGTTATTCGGCCAGTGTCTCGTCGATGGCATTCACACAGAACTCAACGGCCGAACGGTCGCCTGTGCCGATGGTAAGCGAGGATCTGGCCAGCGTCCTCCTACGCTTCGAGGACGGCGTCAAAGGATGTTTGTCGGTAGGCCAGGTGTTGCCAGGCCACGATAATGACCTGCAGATTGAACTCAATGGCTCGACGGCATCGACCCGATGGTGTCAGGAGCGCCCCAATGCGCTCTGGCTCGGCCGCTTCAGCCAGTCGAATGTGCTTCTCGACCGACATCCCGCGCTGCTCGATCCAGAGGCGGCTCGCTATGCGCATCTGCCCGGCGGACATCCAGAGGGCTGGGCGGACGCCTTTCGAAACGTGATGTCTGATGCCTATGAATGGATCAGAGCGGGTGCCGCCCCACAAGATAAGCCCGTAGCAACGGCGACGTTCGATGACGGGTATCGCAACCATCGCATCATCGATGCCATGTTGCGGAGTCATGCCGCGGGCGGGATGTGGACCTCGGTTGTCCAATCACTGAAGGGCCCCCTATGAAACTCTCAGAAGTCGCACCCCTGCTCGATGCCGCTCCGTTGAATCTCGAGATGGGTCTCGAGCGCTTTGCGGATGGGGTGTTGCATGTCGCCTGCCGCACCGATCTACACGACTGCAGCGGCGAGATGTTTGAATGGTGGTTTCGTTTCCGCCCCGACACCCAGAAATACATCTGGTGGCACCCCGTCGATCACGTATTCAGCACCTGGACCGAGGGCCGTGAGGGCACGCACGTGGGGTCCATCCATGTGGTGGAGGAATATTTCAGCGGCTTGCCGGCGGAGAAGCTATCCATCCAGTTCCGCGATGCGGGTGAGTTTTTCAAGCCGGCGGCCTACCAACAGGCGCGGGCGAGTCGCCGCATCAGCGCCGCGGTCTGCGCCCGCATCGGCCTGTCCCATGAGCCGCAGCGAGACGAGGAGGGAAGGGTCATCGGCGGCCGGCTTTTGCACATCGGCCGGGATACACCGTGGGGTTGCGCCCTGCGCAGCCATTTTTATCTGGGACAGGATTTGCCCTCGCTGGGAATGCCCCCATCGGAAATCGAGGAGCTGTTTCCCGACAAGTTTGGCCGGGCGCTGCTGCAACACTGCTACAATGAGTTCGTCTTTCTGTCGCGCTTTCTGCCGTCTTTGTACATAGCCGAAAACAGACAGAGCGTTTCGGTCAGCGTCCCGTGGTGACTTCGGACTGAGGTGGAAAAGCCCGGGCTGCCTACTAGATTTAGCTCCGGTATGCCTCGCGCCCGATACCCTGAATGCCGATCCGTTGGCCGGCGAGCACTTCGTGCTGCAATGCGTACATCGCGGCTGCGGCCTCATCGATCGAGCGCACGAAGGCGAGCGAACCGGCCAGAATCGGCGCCATCCTCGCTCGGTCTTGAAACCGCGCCTTGGGATATTCATGCTCCAAGACCAGGTAGGTCCGGGCCGGATCAAGATCTAACAACTCGCGCGCCGCGAGCTGGTGATCCAGCCAATCGACGCTGCGATTCTGAAGATAAGCGAGCGGGTCATGTCTGGCGGACCCAGGGAGCTCGTGCTCGCTGAAAACCGTCTGTTTCTTCCACGCGTGCGCCTGGTCTTCGGGGTTGGCTGACGGCACGTCGCCGTTCCAATCGCCACGCTCCATGGTCTGCCCGCCGTAACCCCAGGCCGAAACGCCGCGCGCATCGATGACCTGGCCCTTGACGTGGAATCCGTCAATCAGAAACGCATAGCCCTGATCTTTCAGGTACTGGAAGACCGAGCGAGAATCCTGGCCCATGAGAATGGCATGCGAGGGGTCATAGTGAATGCGGAACTGGTCCCCCACGCCATGGCGCTCGCAGATCCGATGGAGGGCAATCCAAGGGCCGGGTGCGTAGGCGATGTTGTTGTGCCATTTGTCCGTGGTGCTCCAGCCAGGCATCGGGCAATGTTCGATGCGGTACGTCAGGCCGCGGGCCTTGGCTTCCTTCAGCAACGGGATAAACGCACGTTCGAACAGCTCGAGATTGGCATCCATTTCAAGTCGGGGATTGCGGCCGACAAAACCGCACACCGCATCCGTTCCCAGCAACACCGCCGCATCGAAGACTCGCAGCATGAGGTCATATTTCCGTTGCCGCGCCCCCTCATCCGCCGCCAGCATGTTATCGAAATAGCATAAATCCGAGAGACCGATCCCCGTGGATTTCGCCGCGATCAGAGCGCGGTTCGCCCGCTCGCGATTAAATGGCTGGCGAAGATCCAAGGTGTTCGCGACGGGATCGAGCATCGCCTCGGCGGGTATATCGGATTCGGTGGGGTGCATCGCGGCCGATAATTGGATGTTGGGACAACCGATCTCGCGAGCAAAAGCCAACCAGTCCTCGATCGCCAGATCAGGATCGCGATCGCGTAACTCACGAGGGGTAAGTTCCTGTACAGCGGCCGTCAGGATGCTAAGCCGCATGGGTGTCGGACGAAAGGGTGTGATAGTCATGGTGAGACGCCTCAGTTTCCGAACCACCGACGGTGCTGCGGGCTGCGATCTATTTTACGTTAAGTTCCTGCCGTCAATCCCTGGTGCATTGCCACCCTTGAGCCAGCCAGAGGGCGCGGGGCGCCGGGGGTCGCGCCTGGCGGAGTGTAACGCTTTACAGCCGCTTCCGCTAACTGGCCCAGCATCACTGGCGTCCCTTCGAGGGGCCAACCAGAAGAAATAGCCTATAAAAACGCTGATAGACCACCATATATCATTGTTGGGCACGCCAATATTAGAACGCGAACGGACAAGTTGACCCACGGAAAAGACCAGTATACGATAACGATTACATCGCTGAATTAGTCGAGCTAGCGATGACATTAGAACTAAACGAGTCGATGGGGGGGCGATGAAAACTAGCACTTTACTCTTGGTGGGTTGCTCACTTGGAATGTTGTACCAGGCTGCCTGCGCTCAGGGCGTAGTCCCCTCGGCCGACGCTAATTCCGGCACCTTGCAAGAAATTGTCGTCACCGCGGAAAAGCGCGAGAGTACGGCGCAAAAGACGCCGATTTCGATGGAGGTTTATTCGTCAGCAGAAGTGGCGCAAAAGGGTATCGTCAATCTCGAATCATTGGCCGCCACCGATACCAGCTTGAATTTCAATGCGGGTGGCGGGGAGCCATACCTCACGTTGCGTGGCGTATCGAGCAGCAATACCACCGAGGTCGGCTCGCCCTCGGTACCCGTGTCGATCGATGGCTTCGTCAGCAACCGATCTTGGTCGCTCACCAGTTCGCTGTTCGATCTGGAGCGCATCGAAGTGTTGCGCGGTCCGCAAGGCACCCTTTACGGAAGAAGCTCCACCGGCGGACTGGTGAATGTGATCACCAACAAGCCGACGCATGACTTCGAGGCCACCGGCAGCGTCGAATACGGCAACTACAACACGCTGAACGGCACCGGAGCATTGAACGTCCCGGTGAGCGACTCCCTGCAGTTCCGGGTTGCATTCTCCTCGCGGAGCCACGACGGATACCGAGGAGTGGTCGACGTCGGTGGGGA
>Ga0182030_10007520_pt1 | contig 22717 bp, 21 predicted proteins | sample 812S3MmetaG_FD_121299 | JGI IMG/M metagenome (GOLD analysis project Ga0182030, IMG submission 121299) | Permafrost microbial communities from Stordalen Mire, Sweden - 812S3M metaG (Illumina Assembly) | ecosystem: Environmental > Terrestrial > Soil > Wetlands > Permafrost | place: Sweden...
ATCTGCCGCCGCCCAGCACATGGATCAACTGACCAACACACCACAACGGGTCAAGGCCTTCTTCAGAGACCCCAGAGTCGCATACGCCGCCTAACACCCTTTATGGGCCGGATCAATAGGAAGACCCGACCCGAGGCGCTCAACGACTCATCAGTTGCCGGTTGTTTTTCTTGCGGGTGTCGTCGGCACAGAACTCGGAACTCCGGAACGGCTGCGCGGCGGGTTGTTCCTATCCAGAGACCACGTCGGCTGATAGCCGTCTAAAGTACGAAAAGGCCGAGGGGCTTTCTTTTCTGCGCTGGATGCGGGGGGAGATGCGTTTTTCTCGGGCATTTCAATCTCCTGCTCCTATTCTACTCGAAAACTCAACGGCGCGGATCCCGTCGTCCATGATGATGATTCCCCGGGAGTTCTTGACCACGTTCAGAAAACTGCCGGCATCATCGAGAAGCCAGACCTCCTCCAGGTAGATTTGCTCATCGGCCGGATTGGAGGAGGCGAAGGATTCGGGACCGAAGAATCCGCCAATCTTCTGTCCGTTCTTGAGGTGAACAATGATCCAGAATGGAATGCGCTTCCCGAAGACGTAATCCCACGGCTTCTGAATCGGATGCACAAGATGCTTTCCAACAGGCCGCCAGGATGAAAGCCCCAAAAATGCGAACGGCCAGCAGGCGGGAACGACAACCATGATGGCGACAACCGAAAGCGAATAGAGAATGAAATGCCGGTGATAGAAATCGCCTGTCTGAAGGATCGCGATCAGCCAAAACAGCGCGGCAAAGTTCAAGGTGCTATAGCTGATTGCATCAAGCAGCGATTTCGAGGCGTCTCTGGTTTCTCCCGGAACCAAGAGGTCGTAGACCTTCATGGAGATAAATCCCGGCACGAAGAAGACGATGAACAGAGCCAGCTTATCTGCGTTCCAGATGTCCATGCTCAAATCTCGATCCTCGCCGTCTCGCCTGGTTCAATTCGCCAAGCATCATTCATCGCTTCAGGGCTGCGAGCAATTCTACGCTCCGTCCTCGCGGAACAGCGGATGCGGAATCAGGCGGCGGTAATCTTCCTGGGTGGCGCCGTCCAGGCAGGCTTCGATGATCCGCTTGCCCAGCGGGTCCAGCTCCGGAACGAGAAATTGCTTCAACTCCCTGGCAAAGAACTCACGCCACTGCCGCGCGCCCTCCTGATAGACTTCCATGCCGCCCTGCAACTGCTCCTCGACCTGCAGAAAGACGCGCGGGATCATCGAGCCTTCGATGCGTAACTGGGTCGGAATGTAGCCCAGCAGCGGGCAGAGAGCCTCGTTCAACTGATCGCGGGAAAACTTGGCGCTGCCCCGCCGGGCCAGGTATTCGCGGGCCATCCACTCGGCCATGAAGCCCACCTTCCAGGCGCCGATATGCTGGTTGGGGATGAGCACATAGCGCGTCTCCGGGGTGTCCACAATCTGCTTGAGCAGCAGGTTGGCCTGGGTGACGCGCAGCCCGGTGGCAAAAGCCCAATAGGAGCCCACGCCCTCTGACAGCATCTCCGTGCTCTTCTGCGTCTGGATGCTGGGGTTTGCGTGGCCGCGCGGAGCCGCCAGCCGCCACAGCCAGGCCAGCGCCGGCGAGAGCACATGCATCATCGCCAGGATGCCGTAAAGCTGGCTGTCCTTATGCGTCGGCGGACAGCGCACGCCAAAGCTGCGCACGGCCACGCGCTGCGGTCCGTCCAGAATGTCCTCGATCATCCGCCGGGGCAGAATCACCCGCGGATTGGGGCACGGCTTGCCCGGCGCGTCCTCGACGTGCTCCCAGGTCAGGCAGGTTCCGCCGGGAACAATGTAGTGGTTCAGAAAAATCAGAGGCTCCGGCGGCTCAATGCACAACCGCTCCAGGTTGGGCGCCGTGCCGTAGCTGTGAATGTGGTCCACGCGCACAAACCAGCCGTTTTCGGCGTCGGCCACGGTGAGCCGGCCGCTGGCGTTCTGGTACTTGGGGTGCGCGCAGGCCATGTCGTCGGCAATCGGCCGCAGGTGGCAGGCCTCGGGAAGGTTCAGCGTCCGCACTTCCTTGGTCACTACATTGCGTCCCAGCAGCAGCCGCCCATCCTCCATGCGGTGGATGTGCTCGGTCATCTCGCTCTTGCCGCCGCCCGATGCGCCCTCGTGCATCAGGATCAACTGGTTGTCATAGGGGGTAACCACGGCCACCGCGGCGCAGTGGTTGGTCGTCCATCCCTCGTGTTCGCCCCGGTCCAGCAACATCGAGTAGACGCCTTTCTTGGCGCTCGGCCCTGGATAGAGGTTGTAGGCGAAGATCTCCTGGTGCGTCTCCTGGCGGTCATGCACCACCACCTGTCGGCCGCCAAAATGGGTGTGCCTGAAGGGTGGCGCCACAAACAGGACTCCGCCGGTGATGCGAAAATCGGCCGGAACCTGATTGCGCGGAATCATGCCCTGCAAATCGGCCAGCATGGCGGCAAAAAACGCCGCCTGCCGCGGCGCAATCAGCAGCGATCCATAGCCCAGCGCGTCAGTGCCTGCGTAAAACGGCACCACCACCAGTTCCTGCGTCTTGAGCCAGTCGAGCGTCTCCCGGCGGGTCTTGTCGAAGGGCTCTCCGAACCTCTCTTCGTACCGGGGCTTATCGGTCGGGAGAGAGTCGCCGATGACCATCGCATCCGGATCGCGCCGCCGCATCGAGGGATCGGGAAAGTTGATGGCCAGGCCATTGCGCGCCTTGGTGATGATCGCCTCGGTCACGCGCCCCTCGCCGGGGATCTGAAACACAGCCTCATACTGTCCGTGGTCCTCGCGATTGCCCATCGTCCAGTCGGTCTCGCCCGTGACCCGGCCCAGCGCCCAATCCATCAGTTGCTCGCGGGTCTCCGGCGACTGCATCAAAGGCGCCGCGCTCAGCACCTCGCAAACATGGGCGGGCAGTTCAAGCTCGGTCCAGGCGACTTGAAAATCGACAACAGTGCTCTTGGCAACTTCAGTGGCCATGTTTTCTCGCTTTCTGGGAAGAGGGCGCGCTCTCTCTCACGCTGTTGAGCGACAAAACCCCTATAGTTTTTATCTCACAGATCGGCACATTTGGCAGTGCGGCTCATCACAGAACTGGGAATCGTTCTCGAATCAGCTTGATCGCCTCTTCCACCGTTTCGATCTGCCCTTCCAGTTGCGCGTCCTCTGCGGCACGCAGCATCTGCTTGAACCCTGCTCCAGGCCTGTACCCGGCGGCAATCAGCTCACGGCCGGTCACCAGCAGGCGGGGCCGCACCGCTTCGGCCGGCGTCGCCGCGTAGCGCTCGCGCACAAACTCCCAGTGCTCCAGATTGCCGCGCGCCGCCATGCAATCCATGCGGTGCAGTGCCAGGTGCTGGTCGAACTCTTCCAGCCGGAAAAACCGCTTCAGCGTCGAGGACTTCATGCGTGGCGCATCGCCGAAGCGCATATGGTTTTCCACCAGAGCGAGCGTCAGCCGGGTTTCGTCGTTCGAAAAGCGAAAGCGCCGGCAAATCTCCGCGCTGATGGCCACTCCCACCTCCACGTGTCCGTTGAAGCGGATGCGGTCGGCCCGCGTGAAGGTCGCTGGCTTGCCCACATCGTGCAGAAGCGCGCCCCAGGCGAGGGTCAACGGGCAGCCGGCTTCGAGTTGGCCCAGCAGCAACAGCGTGTGCACCCACACGTCGCCCTCGGGATGGAATTGCGGCGGCTGCTCCACGCCTTTCATGCGCGCCACTTCAGGCAGCGCCTCGCCCAGCAGGCCGGTCGCCTCCAGCAGCTCGAAGGCCCGCCGCGCAGCTCCTTCGGTGAGCATTTTGGTCAGCTCGTCGCGCACCCGCTCCCGGCTGACGGCGGCGATTCCAGCGGCTAGCCGGCGAGTTGCCGCGGCCGTCGTCGCCTCCAGCTCAAAGCCAAAGCGCGCCGCAAAGCGCACCCCGCGCAGCATCCGCAGGCGGTCTTCCTCAAAGCGGAGATCCGCCCTTCCGATGGCGCGCACCACGCCCGCATCCAGGTCCGCCAACCCGCCCACATGATCGATCACCGCCGCGCGCAGATTTTTCTGGGATTGAAAATCTGACTCAACGCTTTGAAGGGTACGGGCTTCAGCTCGTACATCCAGACCAGCCAGGGAGGCGGGCTTCAGCCCCTGAGGGAAGAGCCGCTCCGGGTCCAGCAGCAGCCCGTTGATGGTGAAATCGCGCCGCCGCACATCCTCTTCGGCGCTGGTCGTATAGCGCACGGCGTCGGGATGACGGCCATCGGAATACGCGCCATCGGATCGGAAGGTCGCCACCTCGGTGAGCACCTGCGGTGCGGCCAACTGCTCGCTGTTCGCTCGCTTGGAATTTGTCGCACTAAGTAATGACTCCTGCAGTAGACCCGACTTCGCTTCTGCGGCGCAAGCCGGGTCTGCCCCACCGCAGGTGGCAACAAGCACCACGCCAAAGTGCGCTCCCACTGCAAACGTGCGCGGAAACAGTTTGAGCACCACATCCGGCGTTGCCGAGGTCGCCACGTCGTAGTCCTTCGGCACGCGTCCCAGCAGCAGGTCGCGCACGCACCCGCCGGCCAGGTACGCTTCATAGCCGGCCGCGCGCAGCTCCGCCACAATCCGCACAGCCGCATCGAATTGGAGGGTCGCCGGCAACATCGCTGCTTCCATTTTCGCTTGCCCGGCTCCGCCATGGAAAACACGATCGATCTTGCCGCATTTTCGCTCTGTCCCAGTCCACCCGCTAAACTAAAAAGATGAGCAAGCGCGGCCTCATCCTCGGCATCGAATCCTCCTGCGACGAGACGGCGGTGGCTGTGGTCGAGCGCGGCGCGCGCACGCTCTCCTCGGTCGTCGCCTCGCAGATTGCCACCCACGCCCGTTACGGCGGCGTGGTGCCGGAGCTGGCCAGCCGCGAGCATCTGCGCGCCATCGTCCCCGTGGTCCGCGCCGCGCTGGCCGAGGCCGGGGTTGCCCTCGCCGATCTGGACGCCATCGCCGTCACCTGCGGGCCGGGACTCGCCGGGGCGCTGCTGGTGGGCATCACGTACGCCAAGGCGCTGGCCTTCGCCGAAGGCCTTCCGCTGGTCGCCGTCAACCACCTCGAAGGCCACATCCACGCCGTGCTGCTGAACGAGCGCGAGTCCGCTCAGCCCGAATCTGCGGGTGCCCCAGGTCTCGCTTCTGAGACCTGGGATACCACAAAGCCAAATCCCCATCACTCCGCCGCCGATGAGCCAGCCCTCGCCCTGGTCGTCTCCGGCGGACACACCCACCTGTTTTACTGCCGCCCGGCCCACGGGGCGTGGAGTTACAGGCTGATGGGCCGCACGCTGGACGACGCCGCCGGCGAAGCCTACGACAAGGTGGCCAAGCTGCTCGGCTTTGGCTATCCCGGCGGCCCGTGGATCGATGCGCTGGCCCGCTTTGGCAACCCCAAGGCCGTGCCCTTCGCGTTTTCGCAGATCAAGACGAAGGTGCATCTGGCCGGCAAGCCCCCGCGCACCAAGGCGGCCCAAACCGCTCCTATCGCGGCTCTCGATCCGCGCTTTCTGTTTTCTTTTTCGGGCATCAAGACGGCAGTTCTGCGCTATGTGGAGCTGCACAACCTGCGCCCCGAAGCCCAGGCACGCGCCGCCCGGCTCATTGCGCCGCAAAACCGTGCAGGCGCCCCAAGTCTCGATTCTGAAATCAGGGAAACCCCGGGTGCCCCAGGTCCCGATTCTGGGACCTGGGAATCGACGAACATCCCCCCGTCCCTCCCGCAAACCAAAGAAGAAGCTCTCGCCCTCGCGCCGCAGCAGACGCTGGACCTGATCGCCAGCTTCCAGCGCGCGGTCATCGGCGACCTGATGAAGAAGACATTTGCGGCAGCCGAGTCGCTGGGGGCGCGGCGGATTCTCATCACCGGCGGAGTGGCCGCCAACCGCGAACTGCGCGCCCGGTTCACGGCCGAAGCCGCACGCCGCGGCCTGCGCGTGGCCTTTCCCACGCTGGCGCTCTCGACCGACAATGCGGCCATGATCGCTGCCGCCGCCTGGCCGCGCTTTCAGTCGGGCGAGTTCGCCACGAGCGCGCTCTCCGCCGATCCATCGCTTGCCCTCGGGCGCTGAAATGGCCGAAGATCGATTTTGAGTTGTTTGTGAGGCCGGAGGGCATCGGGCGAGGCTGCGCCCGGCTTTCTGGCGTGCAGCCGGATCGAATGCGCGCCTCTTGTCCCGGTAGGAGTATCCTGGGGCGTCACAGAATCCATTGCTCAACAAGCGGAGCGAAATCCGCGCGGAGGCGGTCATGAAAGAGAAGATTGGCGGCGATTACGATTACCTGATATTTCTCGCGTCGCAATCGAGAGCGGCGGTCGAATCCATCCTCCAGCAATTCAAGGGGCAAGAAGGCTGGGCCGGGCGCGGGGGTGGGTATCTTTGCATTGCCGACGGCGAGAGCGGCTTTCCTCTGTTCACAGCCCTCATCGGCGAGGCGTCGCTCCAGAAGGCGCCGAAATATCTGTCCTTCTGCCAGGAGAAGGCGGTCCGTCTTGCGAACCATCCCGATCACGAAGCAAGCTGGGAGAGCCGCAATGTCGAAAAGAACCAATTGGCCGGCGCCGTGCGCTTTGGGGAACTCATCCTCTCGTTCTCCGGTCTTCCCGAACTGGGGGATGAAGCGGCCATGCTGAAGACGGCGAAACTGGCCAGCGCCGAGTTTGGTGTTGTGGCCGAGCGCATCGCCAAGCGCAGCAAAAACCCTTACTGGTAGCGGCAACACCCCCTACTGCGAATCGACCGGGCAGTCCATGGCTCGCGATACGAAATACAACCCAGACGACGCTGCCTTTTGCCGCGCCGCAATCCCGCCGCTGCTACAATCAAGGGAGCCGAAAAGCAGCCGAATTCAACCGTTTAGCGAGCAAAAAGTGTCCGATCCCGCAATCGAAAAAAAACCGATGACTCTGCGCCTCTTCAATACCCTGACTGGACAACTGGACGAGCTGGCCCCCTCCGACGGCGAGGCTCTGCGCATGTACGCCTGCGGACCGACGGTTTACGATTACGGCCACATCGGCAACTTCCGCACCTTCCTGCAGGTGGACGTGCTCAGGCGCTTCCTCAAGCTGACCGGGACCAAGGTTCGCCACGTCATGAACATCACCGACGTGGACGACAAGATCATCCGCAACGCGGCGGCGGCGGGCCTGCCCATCGGCGAGTACACGGCGCGCTTCGAACAGGCCTTCTTCGAGGATCTGGAGACTCTGCGGGTTGAGCGGCCGGAGGTCATCGCGCGCGCCACGGAACACATTCCGCGCATGGTGGAGCTGGTCCAAAAGCTGGCCGCGGAAGGAGCCGCTTATCAGGCTGAAGACGGGAGCTGGTATTTTCGCCTCGCGGCGTTTCCGGAGTACGGCAAGCTCAGCAAAAAAGATTTGTCCGGAATGGAAGACGGCGCGCGCGTGGACGTGGACGAGTACGGGAAGGATTCGGCGCGGGACTTTGCGCTGTGGAAGGCCGCCAAGCCGGGCGAAACTTTCTGGGATACGGCGATTGGCCGCGGGCGTCCCGGCTGGCACATCGAGTGCTCGGCGATGGCCATGGAGTACCTGGGCGAGAGCTTCGACCTGCACGCCGGCGGCGAAGACCTGATGTTTCCGCACCACGAAAACGAGATTGCGCAGTCGGAGAGCGCCACCCACAAGCCCTTTGCGCGCCACTGGATGCACGTGCGGTTTCTGCTGGTGGACGGGCGCAAGATGTCCAAGAGCGAGGGGAATTTTTATACCCTGCGCGACCTGCTGCTGAAGGGTTACAAGGCGTCGGCGATTCGCCTGGCACTGATCTCCGTGCCCTACCGGCATCAGTTCAACTTCACCTTCGACGGGCTCACCGAGGCCACCAGCGCCATCGAGCGGCTGCGGACCTTCAAGCAGCGGCTCGAGCAGGGCAGCTACGCTCCCGGCCTGAATCCTCAACTCCAGGCTGCGGCGGCCAAGGCGCAGAGCGATTATCTCGCCGCGCTGGCCAACGACCTGAACACCGCCGAAGCCCGTGCGCCGATCTTCGACCTGTTGCGCGCGGCCAATACAGCCATGGACAAAGGGCAGCTTCTGGCCGGCGACCGCGATGCGATCCTGGCGGTTCTAGCCAGCTTCGACGCGGTCTTCGATGTGCTCACCGACCGCGACGCCGAGGCCATAAGACAAGCCCTCGAGTGGGCTGAGCGGGAAGGTCGCCTGAGCGAGGTGGCCCCGGAGCTCTTGGCCCGCCAGGGGCTCACCGATGATGCCATCGACGCGCTGGTGGCCGAGCGCACCGAGGCCAAGCGGCAGCGCAACTTTGCCCGCGCCGACCAGATTCGCAACGAGCTGGCGGAAAAGGGCGTGGTTCTCGAAGACTCGAAAGACGGCGTGCGCTGGAAGCGGAAGTAACTTCCGGAAACATTCAGACAGAGGAGATTCATTCCATGGAAGCCAACGAAGCGCAGGAGTTGCAGGAGAACGCCGAGCACGCCGGTCATGAGCCGACCATGCGGCCGGTCGCCTTTACCATGAGCGTGGTGGCCGTACTGGTGGCCGTCACCACGGTGCTGGGCCATCGCACCCACACCGAGGCGGTGCTCGATCAGAACCGGGCCACCGACCAGTGGAATTATTATCAGGCCCACAAGATACGCTCGAACGATACGGCTCTGGCGGCTGATCTTCTGAGCGTCGTGACCATCTCCGACAAAGCCGCCGCCGAAAAACTCGCCAAGTCTTACGCCGACCACCAGACGAAGTGGACCGCCGACCTGAAAGACGAGCAGGAAAAGGCCGAGGCGCTGGAGGTCAAGGTGGAGAAGGCCGAAGCGCGCGCCGTCCGCTTCGACCTGGGCGAGGCGCTGCTGGAAATTGGCTTGGTCATCACCTCGGTCACGCTGCTCACGCGCCGCCGCGCCTACTGGTTCCTGGGATTGGGCTTCTCAGCGGTCGGCATTGCAGCGGCGTTGCTGGGGCTGCTGCTGAAGTAAGCAGCCAACCTCCAGGCCGCTGCCAACGGAGCGCTCAGTTGGGCCGTCCGCCGGAAGCGGACCGGCGGCGGAAGCGCTCGTCCACCGGCTGGCGGTCCTTGAAGCCCGCCTCGGCCGGATGCCAGTAGACGATGGCCGGCTCGCCCATGCGCCAGCAGAGCAGCACCACCTGGTCGTCCAGGCGGCAAGGGAAATCCAGCAGTCCGGTTTCCATATCTTTCACTTGCACGCCGATCGAATCGATCTCGGTGATGCTCTCGCGAACCCGCTGCAGGTGCGCCTCCATCTCCGAGCGCAGCTTGGTCACCTCTTCCACGTCCACTTTCATCCCGCCAGAGAGATAGATGCGCTGCGCCAGTCCCGAGAGCTGGCCGTTCACCGCTTCGGCCGACTGCTTGCCTTCAATGGCGCGCTTCAGAAGCGACTCCAGCACCGGGAGCAGAGATTGCGCTTCGTCGAGAGTGAAGGTCTTCATGGGGAAACGCCTCATGAATAGAATACGACGAATCCGTTCAGCAGAGCGCAAATCACTTCTTCTCGTCCCCGCTCTTGGGCAACTTCACCTCTCCAGAGACTTGGATCGTCTTGTCGTCCTTCTTGGCCGGGCCCGCATCCAGCTTCGAGACAATGACATTCCCGTCCGTGACTCCGCTGCTGGCTGGCGTGCATGCGCTTCCCAGACCTTCATCCTCTTTCACATGGTCGTGGAGGTAGACCACGGTCGCGGGCGTGATCCGGTAGGCCACCTTCGAGCTCGGCGCAGGCCAGCCGGGTGTCGGAGTGCAGGCGGTTGGCGGAGGCGGAACGGCTTCCGGCGCGGTTGCGGTCACAGCCACCGGCGCCCTGGCCGCTACGGCAGCGCTCGCGTAGGTGGCAAAGCTGCCCGCCAGCGAACTCACCGAGCCCAAGACAGTGGACCAGGTCTGGTCTGTCGTCTGCGCGCTTCCCTCGCTCAATGTTCCATCCGCGTTCAGCTTCGCATTCGCCTGCGCGGTGCCGATCCAAGGCGTCCTGGAGTTCAAATAGTACCGATGCTCATAGTCCACCTCGGCCACAATGGTTGCCGTATTGCTGACGCGCAGAATGTTGCCCGCCGCTGCGGCATGTTCCAGGGATTCGCAACCGGCGGCCTGCTCCGGAGCCAGATCGCAGGACAGGCGCCGGTCAAGCTGGGCGGCTTGCGCGGCCACCCGATCCCAGCGGGCGGCAACGTCGGATGGGCAGGGCTGGGCAGGCTGGTCAGCCTCGGGCTCCCACTTGTGTTCATCCTTGGGCTCCCACTTGGGTTCCCACTTGGGTTCAGCTTTGGGCTCCCACCTGGGTTCCGCCTTAGGCTCCACAGCCAGCGCCTGCAGATTCTCCAGCAGCGCATTCAGGGCGCCATTGCCCAGAAACGAACGGGGGAAGGAGATGGTGCGCGTGATGACCGGCTTGCCGGACTCCAGAATATCCAGTTGAATGCTGTACCGCGGCTCCGCCCACACGGTTTGCCGCTTGCACATACCGCGCTTTACGTAAAACGGAATTCCGGGGACGCTGGCGGGGGTTGATGTGAGTGCTGGGGGCGCATTTTCGGCGGTGACGATGGCCGTCTGGTGACCGCATCCTGCCATGAACAGGCTCACGGCCACCCCCAGGGCGGCGGTCAAACAAGAGCTGTAAATCGGAAAAGCGTTCATAGGGCGAACTCCTTGCTTTGGCAAGCAGGCTGAGGAGTTGGCCGCTTGTCCGGCGCCGGTTGCGCAGGGTTTGCGCCGTGCCATGCCCGCACAAGCATTCAACAGCCTGATGCGCACAGCTCGCCGCGGAGACCCCGCGTTGAGATTGCCTGGTAGGACAATCTAGCGCGAATCTCCGCGGAATGGAAGGATTTTCTTTTTTATTTCACTTCGAGCATCCGGTCCAGCGCGACCCGAGCCCAGCGCTTGATGTCAGCCCGTACCTGAATGCGGTTGACCACGCGCCCCGCGACCAGATTCTCCAGAACCCAGGCCAGGTGCTGCGGGCTGATGCGGTACATGGTGGTGCACAGGCAGCCCGTGTCGTCGAGAGTGATGACCTTCTTGCCTTGGGCGGCAAAGCGGCGGGCCATGCGGTTCACCAGGTGAATCTCCGTTCCCACGGCGAAGATGCTGCCCTCGGGAGCCTGGTCCACCAGCGTGATCAGCCGTTCGGTGGAACCCATGGCATCGGCTTTTTGGCAGACCTCAAAGCGGCATTCGGGGTGAACGATCACTTTGATTCCAGGATACTTGGCGCGCACCTGATCGACGTGGCCGGGCAAAAACCGCTGATGAACGGCGCAGTGGCCCTTCCACAGCAGGATGCGGCTGGCCAAGAGTCTTTCTTTGGTCTGGCCGCCTTGACTTTGGCCCAGTTGGATAGCCCACGGATCCCAAACCACCATCTCGTCCAGCGGAATGCCCATGGCGTAGCCGGTATTGCGCCCCAGGTGCTGGTCGGGAAGAAAGAGGATGCGCTTGCGGCGCGCAAAAGCCCACTCGCAGGCGGCCCGGGCATTGGATGAGGTGCAGACCATTCCGCCGCGCTGGCCGCAAAATGCCTTGATGGCGGCCGTCGAGTTGATGTAGGTCAGCGGGATCGTCTCCTCCGCCAGTCCGAGCCGTTCGAGCGCCTCCCAGCAGGCTTCCACTTGGGAGATTTCCGCCATATCGGCCATCGAGCAGCCCGCGTTCAGGTCCGGAAGAATGGCCTGCTGGCCGGCGTTGCCGAGCACGTCCGCGCTCTCGGCCATAAAATGCACTCCGCAGAAAACAATATACTTGGCGTCAGTTTCCGCGGCAATTCTGCACAGTTTGTAGCTGTCCCCCGTGGCGTCGGCGAAGCGGATCACCTCGTCGCGCTGGTAGTGGTGGCCCAGCAGGATGGCAGTCGAGCCCAGCCGGGCTCGCGCCTCCGCAATCCGCGCGTCCATGGTGTGGTCGGGAAGCGCAAGGTAGTTTTCCAGGCTGCAACTGCTTGCAGCCTCCGGCAAGACTGCCGTGAGATCGTCAAGAATCAGGTTCATTGTATTCCGCCTTCAGTCCAGCTCGCCCTCCAAGTCTCTGAGACTCCGGCGGGCGCCGAACGGGGATGTTGAAAGCTAACCGGGCTTGCAGTGGTTGCACTGGCCATTCCGAACAAGATCGACGCTCACGCCGTCCCCTCGGAAGAGCCCCCAGCCACGGGGTTGTTGCAGCCCTTTCACAATCTTTGGATGCGTCTCCATGCCGTTGGGTTCCTAAAATCCAGCCGGACAGGAGCCGATTCCATTGCTCATCATTGTAACGCAGGGTTCACACAGAGTCCATGCGCGGCCGGACAGGCGGAGTCCGGCTTCCAGTTCTCTCATCGGGTTCTGCCCCCGCTTCCTGGCTTTGCTCAAAAGTCGCGCAATCAACCGCCAGCCATGATTTTACGAGCCGCGCGCCCGATGGGACAGATGGAACACCCGGCGCAGTTCCGGGTAGTGAGTCAGTTTGAAGGGTACGGGCTTTAGCCCGTACGTAAAGTCTGCAAAATCAAGAGGGCTTTAACCCCTGAGGGAATGCCGGCTAAGCAGCACTCGACGATTGGGCCGTGTTTTAGAGGATGATATTTCCGGCGGACACCACTAGTCGACGGAGTCTTTCTGGCGCGTGGCCTTTACCGCCGACAAAATCCCAACGCCAATCATCACAATCACGCCCACCGCAATCCAGTGCGTTGGCATGCGTACCAGGTGCGCGGCGTAAGCCAGCCCGCCGATCATGATGGCGTATCCAGCAGCGTAGATTCCAAAGGACATTTGATCTCCTTGCCGAACTGGTGGTGTGTGTCAGCTCCGGTCTTGCGGACGAGCGGCATCAACTTACCGCTCGAAAGCGCATGATCCGCAGACTTCATCATCTCACCACAGCCGACAAGAGTCTGAGCGTTTCAGACCAGTCTTATCGCGATGAGCGGGCGGATGGCGGGTGGCCCACATCTGACCATCCACAACTGACGGGGTGCCCCATGTCTCGATTCTGAGACATGGGATGCAAAAGGTCAGGCGGTTCAAATTTCCGGACCTGGGAAACCACCATCCCCTCCCGCAACTTCATGCAGGGAATTACATTTCCCCGGCCGGGTGCCCCATCCTTTCGCGCACTTGGCGAAAGGATGGGAGACCACGAATCTTGTTGCGCCGAAAGAAAAATCTCAAGCCGCCAGCTTCTTCTTCCTCACGCGAATCGGGCGAATCAGGATTTCCGCGGGGATTTTCAACTGCTGATGCAGCTTCTGGATCATCGTCAGCGACAAGGCGCGGTCCCGGCGCAGAACTTCATAAACCCGGCTTCGATTGCCGATGATTCCGATCAGAGCCTTCTTGTCCACGCCTTGCTGCTCCAGGCGGAACTTGATGGCCTCAATCGGGTCCGGCAAATCCATCGGGAAATGGGCATCTTCGTAGGCTTCCGCCAACGTGATGAGAATCTCCAGCCGGTCTCCGTCCGCGGTGCCTTCCGCGGTGCCCCACAACCGCTCGATTTCCTTGAGAGCGGCCTCGTGGTCGGCGTCAGTCTTGATGGGTTTCAGTTGCATATTGAACCGTCCTCACGTCGATTGCGTCGTATTGCTTGTGGCTTCCCAGCCATTTGATGAAGACCGTGGACCGCTGGTAATCCACGGCAACCACCAGCCGATAGGCATTTCCCTTGATATTGAAGACCACCCGGTCCGCGCCGACAATGCTGGCATGGGCATAACTAGCCTTGACGTCGGCTGAATTCTTCCACTCCGCCTGCCGCGCCTCCTGAAACCAGGCGTCGAGTGCGGTCTTCAGCGCGCGATGGTCCTTGCTTCCCTCCAACCTGTCGAGAAAGCGGGTCAACGTGCTGCGGGCGATAATGCGCACACAAGCACTCTATCATGTTCCCAATATGGGTACAAGGGGTGGCTGCCCCAGGTCTCGCCTTTGAGACCTGGGAAAGCACAACCCTCGTGCGAGAGATGCGGAAAGAATGGCCGCGCCGCCGGTGCCTACGCGCCTGACTTCTTTCCGGCTTTGTTTTCGATCCTGGCCCACGAGTCCTTGAGCGCCAGCGTGCGGTTGAAGACCAGCTTTCCGGGCGTCGAGTCGGGTGTCGAGTCCGGCGTCGAGTCGGGGTCCAGGCAGAAGTAGCCCACGCGCTCGAACTGGAAGTGCGCCCCCACGGCGGCGTTGGCCAGCGAAGGCTCGAGCCTGGCGGTGCTGACAATCTCGACCGAGTTGGGGTTGAGATTGCTCAGCACGTCCTCGCCCTCTTCCACGTCGCCGGGATCGGCCTTGGCGAACAGCTTGTCGTAGAGCCGGATTTCGGCTCCGATGGCGTGCGCCGCCGAGACCCAATGCATGGTGGACTTGACCCTGCGGCCGTCGGGCGCGTCTCCCCCTCGCGTGGCCGGATCGTACGTGCAATGCACCTCGGCAATGTTGCCCGCCGCGTCTTTCACCACCCTTTGCGCGGTCACAAAGTACGCGCCGCGCAGGCGAACCTCCCGGCCCGGCGACAGGCGGTAATACTTTGGCGGAGGAACCTCGCGGAAGTCGTCTTGTTCGATGTAAATCTCCCTGGAAAAAGGAACCCCACGGGTCCCGGCCGAGGGGGCTTCGGGATTGTTGGCGATCTCGAAGAATTCTTCCTCTCCGGCGGGGTAGTTGTCGATCACCAGCTTGAGCGGGCGCAGAACGGCCATGGCGCGCGCCGCGCTGCGGTTCAGGTCGTCGCGCTGGAAGTGCTCGAGCATTTCAATGTCGGTCATCCCGTTGGTGCGCGAGACACCGCTGGCCTCGACGAAGGCGCGGATGGCCTCCGGCGTAAAGCCGCGGCGGCGAAGGCCGCAGAGAGTGGGCATACGCGGATCGTCCCAGCCGTTGACGCGCCTTTCAGTTACGAGCTGCAACAGTTTGCGTTTGGACAGCATCGTGTAGGTGATATTCAGACGGTCGAATTCGAACTGCTGCGAAGGAAAAATCCCCAGCTGCTCGATATACCAGCGGTAGAGGGGCTGGTGGTCGGCGAATTCGAGCGTGCACATCGAGTGAGTCACGCGCTCCAGCGAGTCCGACTGGCCGTGCGCGTAGTCGTACATCGGGTAGATGCACCACTCGTCGCCGGTGCGGTGGTGCGTGGCGTGCAGGATGCGGTACATCACCGGATCGCGCATATTCATGTTGGGCGAACTCATGTCGATCTTGGCCCTCAGCACGCGCGAGCCGTCGGCGAATTCGCCCGCCTTCATGCGAGTGAACAGGTCCAGATTTTCCTCAATCGTCCGGTTGCGATAGGGCGAGTCCATGCCGGGCTCGGTCAGCGTGCCGCGGTGCTCGCGGATCTGGTCGGCCGAGAGGTCATCGACGTACGCCTTGCCCGCCTTCACCAGTTGCAAGGCCCACTCGTAGAGCTGGCCGAAATAGTCGCTGGCGTAGCAGAGCCGCTCCCACTCGAACCCCAGCCAGCGCACATCCGCCAGGATCGAATCGACGTACTCCTGCTCTTCCTTCACCGGATTGGTGTCGTCGAAGCGCAGGTTGGTCTTGCCGCCAAACTCGTCGGCCAGCCCGAAGTCGATGCAGATCGCCTTGGCGTGGCCGATGTGCAGGTAGCCGTTGGGCTCGGGTGGAAAGCGCGTCTGAACGATGGCGTCGCCATACTTTTTGGTGCGCACATCCTCGGCGATCTGATCGCGAAGGAAGTTCGGGATGCGGGCGCCCTCAATGGGAGCGTCGTGGCTTGGAGCGTCTTTACTCGGTGCTGCATGGCTTTCCGGATTCGAGTGGGTCATGGCTGATATTCATTATCCCACTGGCGGGCTGTGCTCAAGAAGAGCGGCGCGGTAGATGATCGAACTCGCACGGCAACTGAGCATCCATCCAAGGACTGTGGAAAGAGCGACGAGAATCATGAGATTGGCAAGACAGCTGCTTGAGACCTTCGCGCTTGCAATCGCAGCCGGAACCGTGATGGCCGTCTTTCATTACTTTGGCGGCTTCACTTTTCGAGCGTCGCTCTTACTCGGAATCTGCTTTACCATTGTCGCCCTATGGATTTATCAGCTCTACAGAATCGCAATGTTTGAGCCCTATGGCCTGCAGTTCTTCATCAACTTCGAGGCCCTTCGGGAAGACCTGGGAATGGTAAAGGCCACGGAGCCAATTGATCCCGAAGAGATTCCCCATGAGTTGTACAACTTCGCGGACATCAGTGCAGCTCTTTTTGTTCACTATCGTGAACCCTCTTCAGAGTAACGGGGATCAGCCGCCTTCGATATGTCTCAAGCCGCAAGAGCTATCAGGCTGTTTTGGGCAGCAATACTTCCTCTATTGAACGCCAGGAAACGGTTTACCGGGGCAAGCTGCGGAAATTCGGTAAGACAAAGAAAAGCCTGGGAAGATTTACATCTCCTCGCTCATGGTTTCCGATCTACTGACATGGAAAGTAATCTGCCCGGATTCTTCGCCGGAAGCTTTCATCTTTCCTAACAGAGACGGCGGCGTGCGGGATCCTAACAATTACCGCAAGCGCGTGCTTGGCCAGTTGCGAGAGAAGCTAAATTTTCCGAAACTGACGTTTCAGGTAATCCGGAGAGCTGTGGCTACCCTCAGCCAGACCAAGGGAACGGTGAAGGATACCCAGGGCATGATGCGTCACGCCCGCCTTGCAACGACAACAGATGTTTATATGCAGGTGATTCCCGAGGAGGTCAAGCAGATGATCGACTCGATGCACGACGAACTCCGCAATCGTCAATAGAACACCAATCACCAACTCAGCAGATAAAATGGCGGCGAGCCGGTGTGCTGTCCATAAAAACGGAAGCAAAATTGACACAAATTGACACAAAATTGCAGAAGTCTATGGAAAACTATTTTGCGTAAATTGATGATTTTGGAGGAGATAAATTGGTGGACCTGGTCGGGATCGAACCGACGACCTCTTCCATGCCATGGAGCTGTCAAAAACGTAAGTTATTGACGGCAAAGTGGTTAGAAGACGGCATAACCGGCAAAACCGGCATAATCGGCGGCCTTTGACACCAATTTGACACCAGATCTGAGGGCCGTGGGCTGCGTCGTGGCGGGGCAGCTCACAAGCGTTTTCTGTGAAGAGACTCACCCTTGCGCGGCTCCGCGAGCCAGCGCACAGAACTACTAAAATGAGCTTTGGAGCGAAATGCCGAGACAAAAATTAGACCGACCGGACGCAGAATATGCCGACGTTCGCAGTGGCATCGTTGACCTGCTAAGAACTGCCCGCGCCGTTTCAGCGCGGAGCATCAACGCCATCATGACCGCGACCTATTGGGAGATCGGACGGCGCATCGTCGAATCAGAGATGCGGGGCGAAAAGCGGGCCGATTATGGTGAGCGTCTGGTGGAACGGCTCGCGGTGGATTTGACCGAACAGTTTGGGCGTGGATTCGGTAAGATTAGCCTCTGGAGGATGCGGGCCTTCTTCCAGGCATGGCCCGAGAAACAGATTCTTTCAACACCGTTGAAAGAATCTGGAGCGTCCGCCTCCCTCAATGAGATCGGCTCCTCTCTCCTCGTAAACGTCCCTACCCTCTCGGCCATGTTCCCCCTGCCCTGGTCTGCCTACCTGCGGCTGCTCGCCGTCAGGAATCCAGAAGCAAGGAAGTTCTACGAGGCGGAAGCGATACGGACCGGTTGGTCCGTCCGCCAGCTAGACCGCCAAATCGGAAGTCAATTCTATGAACGTATCGCTCTCTCGCGCAATAAGGCCGCAATGCTTGAAAAGGCAGAGACGCCGGAGCCAAGCGACACGGTCACGCCTGAAGAGGCGATCAAAGATCCATTCGTCCTCGAATTTCTCAACCTCAAGGATGAATACTCCGAATCAGAACTCGAAGAAGCTCTCATCCAACATCTCGCGGACTTCCTCCTGGAACTCGGCGATGACTTCGCCTTTCTCGGTCGTCAGCGCCGCTTACGTCTGGATGACACCTGGTTCCGGATTGATCTCATTTTCTTCCACAGGCGTTTGCGGTGTCTTCTCATCATTGATCTGAAAGTCGGTAAGTTCGGCTACGCTGACGCAGGCCAGATGCACCTATACCTCAACTATGCTCGGGAGCACTGGATGAAACCCGGAGAAAACCCTCCGGTGGGTCTTATCCTCTGCACGGAAAAGGGCGTAGCAGAAGCCCATTACGCGCTCGACAATCTCCCCAACAAAGTCCTTGCTGCGGAGTATCGGACCGTTTTGCCGGATGAAAAGCTGATCGCAGAAGAATTGGAACGATCACACGCGCAGCTTCAGGAGCGGCGAGTGAAACTACACCTGAACGAATGAGGATGCGTCTGCATTGAATACGTTACTCGCTCGGGCTGTGGACTGCCGAAGAGTTAGCTTTTGCAGAGTCCCTTGGCGGTCCATCTGGCGTATATGAACGACCCCATTCTGCAAGCTGATCCAACAGCGCTGAAAGCGGTTCGCGGATCGTGTCTGCAATTTCATACTCAACACGCAACACGGAACTGCTCAGGTCTCGTCGCAAGACGATACGGTGATGCCCAGGTGCTCGATGCCTCGTCCTTGTGCGGTGCTCATCATCCATCAATTCCTTTGTAGGCTGCTGTTCTAGATAGCTCAGGGAATGATCTTCTCGGCGCGAAGACGCTCTGCGAGTGCGAAGAGAAGAAGTGAGATGGTGGTTTTCGTGAACGTCACGAACCCGAGCGCCCCGCTTCTGGACATGCCTCCTGATGTCTCGAAACGGAATCTATAAGGTCGCAGATTTATGGAACTCCACGATCCGGGTTGCGATCCATTCCGGCTTTTCCTCGGGAACCCAGTGGCCACGCTCTTCGATTACGCCCCCGCTCACGTTCTCAGCAACCCGTTGCATGGATCGAAAGGGGATCTCTCCCATGCAGTGGGAGCCTCCATAGGCGAGTACAGGGATGGTGAGCTTCTTCTGGGCATGAACCCGGCTTTGTGCGCCCGACTCAGGGAAAGCGCGGTAGTATTCGAATCCAGCGCGCATCCCTCCAAGAGAGGAGTAGCACCGCACATATTCGTCGATTTCTTCTTCCGAAATGGAGCGAGGGTCGAAGGCATAGTGCCGGTAAAACCAGCTCAGGTAAATACGTTCTCGGCCAGCGAGCAGCGCGTCGGGAAGGTCGATCTGCTGATGTAGGCCGAAGTGCCAGTACTCTCTATTGACATCTTGAGGGTCTTCGATTCCCAGAACTTTGCTTTCGAGTAACACGAGGCTCTTGACGGTATCTCGAGATTCCGCTGCCAACGCGTATGCAATGCGTGCGCCATTGTCATGACCGATCAGTCGGACCGCTCCGAGACCGAGCTGCTCGATCAGCTGATGAATGTCGAGAGCCACGGTTTGGCTGTCGTAACCTTTGAGGGGCCGGGAGGAATCCCCGGCGCCGCGCATATCGATTGCGATTACTTCGTGGCCTGCTTCGACAAGATGAGGAATCACCTTATGCCAGGAGAACCACGTCTGCGGCCATCCGTGGAGCAGGACAACCGGCTCACCAGCGCCAGCGCGAACGTAGTGGAGGTTGACGTCTTCCAAATGCGCGACAAAGTGATTCAAAGCAGCCATCGTTTTACACCTTTCTCTTGCTCGTGGTATCCGTGCGGAAGCCTAACGATGCGACGAACACATCGACGGACTTGAAGAGTGCTGATCTGGAAATGCCATCAAGTGCCTGTAGGGACAATCCATTCAGAACTGTCATACAAAGCGTCGCGAGCGCCCCGATGTCGGCAGAAGGTGGAAGTTCACCATGAGCTGCCGACGTCGTTAATCTTGCTTTGACAGCCTTGCTGACCTTCGTGCGTCGATCACGGATGAAGCTTTGGAGAGCTTCGTTTTCAGGACCGAGGCTCACGATGCCGAGCACGATCATGCATCCCCGAGGTTTGGCTTCGCTGGTGAACATCTCAATGTTTCGCTTCAGCATGGCTTCAATCGCAGCACGTCCAGTGGGCTCATCGCGCAAGGCACGGAGACTGGCTCCTCCTTCCGTATCGGCATAGAGACCGACTGCCTCGCGGAATAAACTCTCCTTGTTGCCGAAGGCGGCGTACAGGCTTGGAGCGTTGATTCCGATTGCATCTGTTAGGTCACCAATCGAAGTGTTCTGAAAGCCCTTCGCCCAGAAGACTTCCATAGCGCCTCGAAGCGCCGCGTTTCTGTCAAACTCGCGTGGGCGCCCCGGCAAGCGAGTTACAGTTTCAGTGTTCATCCGTTGATCCTTGTCGTGCCTTCGTATGGTGCGAAGAAGTCCAGAAGAGCTGTAGCAAAAGCTTCAGGAGCTTCTTCCGGAGCGAAGTGCCCGCACCCTGGGATCACGACTCCATTGACATCGTTCCCCACTAGCCGCATCTCATTCTCAACGCCCTCGCCACATGCCGCTCCGCCACCGATGGCGAGGATGGGAAGATCGAGCTTAGTCGCCTTGCGGACTTCGTTTTGCTCGATATCTTGATCGATCGCACGATAGTAGTCGAAGCTTGCGCGCAAAGCTTCAGGGGAGGCCTTCAGAGCATCGACGTACACCTTGACGGCATAAGGCGGTATGGAAGTGGGTGTCGCCGCCTTCGAGGCGAACTGATGGCCGAAGTAGATCTCTTCACGTCCTTCGACCATCCGCTCATTTATGTCGATTGCGCGGTTGAAATTAAAGTGCCACAGGAAATCGCTGAGCCAACGACTTCCAAGCAAAGGTGGAGAAGGCGAGACACCGGGAATAATGGCCTCGGCGACGGCCATGCGTTCCAGACGCCCAGGATGGTCCGCTGCTATTGCATAGGCGACCCACATGCCGATGTCATACCCGACCATGGCGAAGCGCTCGTAGCTGAGTGCAGACATCAACCCGATCATGTCTTTGGCCAATGTCGCCTGATCGTAGCCATTCGACGGCTTATCGGAAAGTCCAACACCCCTGGGGTCCACCGCAATGACCCTAAAATGCCCCGCAAGCTCCGGCATGACGAACCGCCATGCGTACCAGGTCTGAGGCCATCCTCCTAAGAGAAGTAGCGGCTTGCCCGATCCGCCGATAACTACGTGCAGCCTGAGGCCATCTACATCAATCAACGAACTTGCAAAAGTATCGCGGAATCCTTCCGGCAACTCAGGAACACCTGTAACGGAACCAAATTCTTGCGGCCGCCCAGCGGCAATCGTGCTCGGTATTGCGAGGGGCATCTCTAAACCTCCATTCTGTATCTCCTATTACATATTCGACAGTACAGGTTTTGCGGGCACGCGTCTAATTTGTAATACCGATTACAGAACGGTGCTGGCCGGATACGGCGATGCCATTCATTCCGGATCAAAAAGACGGATCATTCCGCGGAGGAGCATGCAAACATCGGTTCGAACAGTCCCAACCTGGCTGACCATATTGCTCGCGACTTCCTGCGGCTTGATTGTCGCCAATCTTTATTACGCACAGCCGTTGGTCGGTCCGATCAGTTCTACGCTCAAGTTATCAGCGGCTGCGGCCGGGTTGATCGTGGCGCTGACCCAGATGGGATACTGTTTGGGATTGCTCTTTATTGTCCCTCTCGGCGATCTGATTGAGAATCGACGTCTCATCCTCTCACTCATACTCATCTGCATGTTGGCGACGATCATGACCGCTTCGGTCCATAGTCCTATACCCTTTCTCTTCGCAGCGATCGTGACCGGTCTTGGGGCAGTGGCAGTACAGGTCTTGGTACCGTATGCCGCGCATCTTGCTCCTGAAGAGTCGAGGGGCCATGTCGTCGGAAATGTTATGAGCGGGCTCATGTTCGGCATCATGCTCGCCCGTCCGGCAGCCAGTCTCGTTACGCATCTGTTCTCATGGAGAACGGTATTTGTGCTCTCAGCAGCACTGATGGCATTGCTTTCGGCTATCCTGTTCCGCTGGCTTCCAGAGCGTTTCCCGGAATCGACCGCGGATTATGGTGCGCTTCTGCGATCCATGATTCCGGCGTTTCGGACTACACTGATTCTGCGACGGCGTGCCTTCTACCACTTTTGTCTTTTCGGCGCTTTCAGTTTGTTCTGGACGACAGTACCACTCTACCTTGCAGGCCCCGCATACCATTTGTCCCAAGCCGGAATCTCGCTGTTTGCATTCGTAGGAATTGCGGGAGCAATCTCCGCTCCGATTGCAGGTAGACTCGCCGATCGGGGTTGGAGCAAGCCCGTGACGGGATACGCAATCGTGATCGTTGCACTAGCCCTTGTCATCATGCGAGCAACGCCTGGGGGTTTATTGGCATCGTTGCTCGTGCTTATGGCGGCTGGAGTTTTGCTTGACTTTGGAGTCACAGCGAATCTCGTTCTGGGTCAGCGCGCCATCTTCATGCTGAATGCAGAGTATCGAGGCCGACTTAACGGGTTATACATGGCAATCTTCTTTGTGGGTGGAGCAGTCGGTTCGGCTCTCGGAGCATGGGCGTATTCGGCCGTTGGATGGGATCGAGTTCTTATAATCGGTCTGCTATGGCCTTTAGTTGCCCTTCTGTACTACTCCACGGATCGCTCTTGAAGGAAGCCCGCGGACTGAAAGGCTTAAGCTATGTCACCTGCCAGGAGCAGAAGCACTGCATCTAGAGTCTGTTATTAACTTTATTCCTTTGTTTGCATTCGCATAGCGGTCTGCCTCCCTGTAGCTGACGATACAGGCATGGGGAATCGAGACCGCACGGGCTATCAGACGGATGTGACGGATG
>Ga0182030_10007521_pt1 | contig 22717 bp, 17 predicted proteins | sample 812S3MmetaG_FD_121299 | JGI IMG/M metagenome (GOLD analysis project Ga0182030, IMG submission 121299) | Permafrost microbial communities from Stordalen Mire, Sweden - 812S3M metaG (Illumina Assembly) | ecosystem: Environmental > Terrestrial > Soil > Wetlands > Permafrost | place: Sweden...
GTACAAGTCCCTATCTCATCAGCCGTTCGCAGCTCTCTCCCTATATGCTGTCGGTCACTTACCCCAACCAAACATGATGCCACTAATCCAAATATTTGGCCTAACCCTCCTCAACATCAAACTACTCGGCAGCTCGAACAAAATGAATGGAACCGTATAAACCACCAAGGACATATTATAATCATTCCCTTCCATTCTCAGATCTTTTAGTATACCTTCAATTTTTACGTTTCCGATGTTCACTCGGTCGATGAGCATTATGACAAAGAGGCAGGAGAGGATGGGAAGAATGCGAAGGTCGAGCTTCCAGAGGAGTTTGCGTTCGTAGTCTGACACTTCTTGTGGAGGAGCATCAAGGGTTGGAGAGTTGAGCTCTGAGGAATGCTGCGAAATGGGCCTGTCGGTGGTGCTGGTGGTAGGGTGGGGTTTAAGTTCGTCCATTTTGGAGGAGAGGGGATGGGTTACAATAGGGGATTTGAATGTGATCACCGATGCAGAGAAGCGGAGAGATCAAGAAAAACATAGGGCAATACAAAATCAAATGTGAACGGAAAGGAAAGGAAATGATCAAACCTAATGTATCGGTGGATTTTCAGCCTTTCTTATGCCTTGCGGCGTTGATGGTGTCAAACATACAGGGTAAAATCGAAAAGACCAATCGTACGCAAACACCTCTCATGGAGGCATTTTATGCTTTTGCTTATTCGTTTGTCAATTCGAAGATGGGTGGCATACCCCGCAGCCAAGCCTCGTGTATGGCCTTGTGCAACATCGCGAGATCATGCGATAAGAGAGAGGAATGCATTTGCAGGACCAGGGTATATATTAAACAAGTAGGGAATGGTAGCTTGCGACTGGGATTCGGGTACGGTGTATTGCGAAGGAAAACACTGCAATGTAGTATTTCTCAAAACTTCGAAGGAGTCCTTGTTCGTAAGCACATCTACTTCGTGTCTGCAAACATGTCATCTCTAAATAAGCTCTTTGCATATTATATCGCGGGCGAACTTCCGTAATGAGCCGCAAGGTTAGGGTCTAATTAAGCCTTTTCTAATGGTAATTGAAACGACCAATCATCGAGTGGATGACAAGATGCAACATTTCGGATGTGCGAATAAGGTTGCGGGATTAAACAAGGCTAAATTCGATCTTTCGGTCCGTGAATCCCTGCATTTCCCCGGATTGGCTCGTGGCGCTGCGCTCTGGATACCTTGTAATAAGCCGGAGGAATCATTCGAGCGATGCGCTTGGTCGATGCAGATGTTCCAGAACACCGACCGCAGCTTCTTTCATAGAGCAGACGTGCGGCCTCTGATCATCATCGCTCAAAATAATCAGACTTAACACATTTTGGCTGCCATAAGGAACTCTCATCCGTCATCCAAAATCCTCCCCCACCTCTCGGCGGACCAGTTCCATTCCAAGGAGGACCATAATAGGGCGGTGGCCTACCGTATCCAGGACCATATGGATATCCAGGTCTTCCATAACCAGGTCCACGGCCTCTTCCAGGTAAATCTAGTAAGGGCCACATTGGGATGAAGCATTTCTCATCCCATTCGCATTTTCGGTCACATGATATCCATTCTCCAGCCCACCCTAACCATGCCATGAGTTCTTCTACTCCTGCAATCCAGCGTTGCACTTCTTTTGTGAGAGCCGAGGGAGGTGCTGAAGAGATCCTTTCAGGTAGATTGAAGTTTTGCTGCCAAAGCTCTTCGATAGATAATCCAACGTCGACAAGCACATTGCAAATCCCACTCGTAGTTTCTTCAATCGCCCATTTTAGGGTTGACTCCTCTGGTCCAAGAACAATGCCTTCTTCGGGATCGAGAAGTCGAGTGTGATGAAATCGACATCGAGGGTACGTATCATTGAAAAGTTTTGATGCAGGTGAATAGTGATCTTTACTGGTGCTGATGCCCTCATTTGGGTACTGGATGAACGGTAGGAGAAAACTATGGGTGTCATCTCTTACCGCAATCATCCAATCTCTAAGCGCCGTCTCGTTCTTATAGTGCAGCTCCTCGAAGTTCTTCAAGTTTTGGTGGAAGCTGAACAGCGGTCCGGCATAAGTTTGGACAATCTCGTTTGTGACAACATACCAATCCATGCCGCTACAATTTGCCGGTTCACCCAGGAGGTGGAATAGGACTCGTTCGGAATCTGCTCTCATAAGAGCAGCGTCGGTTGGGCTGATGTCCTCCAAGGTGTGTGATCTCCTTCTTCTCGTCAACGCCGTGAGAGCTACGGATCTGGTGCCATTGCGACCAGGACCGTTCCAAAATCCATTCTCAGTCAAATTGAGAGATTTTTGCTCTTCCTGAGCCCTGGGAATCGCTTGACTCATGAAATTTGGAGCATAATAATTCATAAACCCACAGCTTGTGATCTTGACCCGCACCTCTCCCATTCCAGGCCCAGCACCCGTTGACCCATAATGCGAGGTGCTAGCCGCAAACCAATTCCAAGTTTGGGACCGAAAGAATGGCTCACGTCCCGAGTCAAGCCTCCAGTTTGGCGGTTGTGGAGGATCTGTTGGATCACTAGCTTTATCTGATCTCGTAGTCGCTGACGGAAGAGGATAATAAGATGTCGGTGTTCCTTCTTCTGCCCACACTTCCTCATCCGCTTCAGACGCTGGAAGCTGTGGTGCAGTCACATTTAAATGCGAGATCAATCTTATCGACGTGCTCGTGAAATTGCACCAAATCATCTCGAATCCCGCATTCATTCTCACGATTCCCTCGAATCCCCAACCAAGGCCGCCCAATTTCTTCTCCTCTAGCCAGTCGCAAAGCCCAATCGCCCTCGCATACTCATCCCACAAACCTCTGAATGCATCTTCTGGAGTTCGAGGTGGTCCGGTTACATTTCCGAAAATGTGCAGCATTTGAGTATCTAGTTGGCCACTGCCAAATAGTGCTGCGGACTCGCCGTCAAAATAAATGCATTTCACCGGGCGGGTGGTTTGGTAGGTCAGCATGTGGGAATTTCGGGACCCGCCCATGATACCGTAGGACATGTCAATATCAAAAGCAACCCATTCAGGACTTGGTGGCATATCACCATCCCTCCGTCCATGATACAGCTTGGTGAACGCCGGGATCTCGCACGGAACGATGCTGTGGCCATTGGGAAAGAAAGTGTTTGGCCATTGTTGAAGGAGGCCGTAGATGGATGCGAAGTAATGCGGTGCCGAGGAAGTGTAGTTGAATTTCCAGTAATTGGGAGGTTCAGGAGGCCTCGGAACGAGTGGTTGTTGATGGAATGAGGCTGAGCACGTGCCTATGGCGAGAACAAGGGAGAGTGACACAAAGAAATGCGCAGCAAGTCTCGAACCGACTTTCACCATCTTGATTGTGTGAAAGAAGAATACTCCAAGAGTTCTCCGGGGCAGATATCATTTTATTATCGGTTATCGTTCCTAAGCGCTCATCATCCGCGGACGCGTCACCCATTGCGATAAGAACCACTCAAGCCAATTGAGAATTCCACAGACAAGAGGCACGTGATTGAAAATCCTATGTCAAGATCATGCGGATATTTTCCTTGCACAAACTTCCTTATCCATCTCTACTTTTACCGATATAATCTGCATCGAATTTGGACTTCTCCAAGGTCCACTTCCGTCTTTGGACCGGAGCAGTCGCTGCTCTGACCTGGGCCGGGCCCTGAGTCCTGAGCACGTCAGCTGGATTTACAGCATAGCCACCTCTCTAAGCCTATCAAGATGTCGTGACGGTGTCCGTTCTCGCTCCCCTGCCACACTTTATCAAGGGTCTCTGCCGAGCCAATTTGGGTGCCGCCTATTTTCAGATCTCGCCCCTCACAGCCACATGAAGCGCTGAGTCACATGCGACTGGACCGCCCCTTGAGACCGCGTTAACTCTCCCTAAACAACAACCCGACTCGCGAGTGTACGACCTCAGTTTTCTAAGAGCTTATTCAACTTCGATGCTACAAGACCTTGCACGCAATAGATGATCATGTATCAATTGCCTAAAAGTTAAGCACTACTACGAGTCCGGAGTCCGTTAGCGTCCGGACTCCAGCTCCTATTATTCATACAAGACGAGGCATATTCTTCCTAAGAGCGAAGTTGCACTAAGCAAATAGGATACAAGGCCCTGGAGCTTCTATTTGACAAGGTACTGCGTAGAATTAGGCAGTATCGGCACAACTCCGTAGCTATAAGAACAGCAGGTGCGTTTTTTGAGCATGGGGCGTATACACAGTAGAATTATATAAAGAACATGGCTCATTATCCAGATCTCTTAGCCATCAAGCCCTCCCACCTTTTACCTAGAGAGGTAAATGGTAAACTGGCGAGGCGCTGGCTATGGACGGAAGAACTTGTGTATATAATGACTGAAGGGAACCCCTCTTAGAGCCCCTCTCTTTGATATTCAGTCCCGTATCAAAATCACCAAACAGCTCTATGTATAGCTTGCATTTCTACCAACTAGTGCTTTACCAATTACCTCTGTTGCTAGCGTTGCACAGTCCTTTACATACCTGCTGAGTCCTAGACATTGACCATTCGTCTCCGTACATGGTTTTACCGACTACCAAATTTATGTCCACTACTTTGCGCCAACTTGTTCCTAGTACTGCCCTACAATTTAGTTTTCTTCGCAATCAACCAAATCACAAATAGTGCAGATATAACCGAGACCGTAAGCCACCTTCTATTAGAACGCCTTGGTCGTTCAGTTTCACTCATCTCTTGCTGTTCCTCCGTATCTTCCCCTCCGTATTCCTCCATCTCATCATGCCAAGCCAAAGAATTCAACATTTCCTGAGAAGAGATGCGAGCTAAGTAGTCAAGTCTCTTAGCTCGACGCAAAAGTCTTCTCCTTTGTGGCTTTAGCCCGACACCAAGTCCTAAGAAAAGTTTCTCCGAATCAGGAGTAATATTTACTCCACCACGCTGCATTCTTGATAGTGCAGGAAACTGCGTCAAGTGCGCCAGCGTTATGATAAGCACATGGTCCTCCGTAATGGAGTAGTCCGGGAAGTAAATGCTTAGAATCTCTCTTTCGTCGAGCGAAATAAGTCCTAGGAGCGCAAAGACCCTGTCTCGTGGATCCTTACATTTGGACTTATGGTTGTCAATGAGTAGGTCGCAGAGTGGTTGTAAGATCTCGGGATGCTTATCCATATGCCGTCCCATGACAAGCGGCAAAGCGGCGAGTTCTCTCGTTCCGTCTCCTTTGGGAACGTCGCCATTCGCATCGTAGAATTGTTCTATGTCAGCCTCGCGGCATAGGAATTCCTGAAAGTCTAGCCAATTTATACGATTGTCACTACAATACAGCTCGACATTTTGGCCAAGGAGGAACTCCTGGATAACCCAGACGCGAGACCAGTATGGGCGATTCGAGAGATCGACCATCGACTCTGCCCAGTCGAATCCATCGCTTTCTAGTGTCCTGGTAGGTATTTGTGTAGGCAAATACGACCTCATGTGCTCAGGCAATGTCACGAGCCCCAGCCAGACTGACACGCAGACAGCATCTCTATACGTCTGGTCCATTAACCGGACTTGAGAGCTACGTTCAGCGTCGTTGGTTTGGTCGATACAGATCGCGTCTACCCATAGGTAATTCCACGCTCCATTATTTCTAGCAGCATGAGCCATGTAATACAGGCATGACCATAAATTGGGCCTAACACGGAAAGGTCGGTTATCTAAGTAGATAACTTCTGACGCATCTTCGTCACCCCACGTATACGAAACAGCTGTGTAAGGGGGTTTTGATGCGCGTGGGACACGCCGAGTTGCGAATCGAAGGACATGGTGGTTGACTGCCAGTGGCTGGAGCAACCGGAGCTCATACGAGGCCAGGCTAGAATCATAGGCAAAGTCCATTAGCCGCGACAGTGTCTCTTGCCGGTCGGAGTTTTGTTGCGTTCAAATACCAGAGTTTTGCACACCAAGACCGTGATATCGGCTATTGGTCAACAATAGGTTGATAAAGGTTTTAGAAAGGATGAGAAAAGAGGTAAGAAGAGGAAACTGCTTCCACGGGCATTTCCACCAGGATAGAGAAGGCTGCGTACGTGGTAAATCGCCATTGGGTTGCATTTTCGCCTCAGGCCCCACCTTGTCGGAAACATTTTGTTACCTTAGCGCTTTCGTAGCCCGTCAGAATAAAGTTGGCCTATTGGCCGGTTCACAGATTGATATGGTGAGGCTGCGCCTTGAACCTCTCAAGGAGGTACCAACAGCGCTAAATTAGAATCAACCGAATCTGAACCTCTAAACAGTTTAAATAGATGACTTTCTAGCTACGTGAATGAAATTTTTTAACAATATGCAAGAAACAGAAAAAAAAACTCTTTACATTATAGGCATATTTTGGCTCAAAGAAAAAGATAGTGGACGAAGAAGTCATATAGTCTGGTGGAAGAAGGTATACGGAAGAGCAGAGGGAAAGAAGGCGAGGCATATTCTCCTTTAAAAAGAGCGAGGCTCCATTGTCGAGAGGAATATCCCTTGAGAGGTTGAATGATTTAATTTTAGTTCGGGGTTCAGTTTGGGATGCTTGGGAGCCGACTTGGTCTCCCTAAATATAATCGCGTAGAATTGAAAACTTTTGCACGGTAGAACCAAATAATAAATAAATCAAGATCAGTTGCTAGAGGGGAGAACAGGGACGTGAGTGAGCAGAGGGTGAGGCGAGGGCGAGTAGCGCCTGAACACAGCGGCGATAGTGACTAACCGCGTTAGAGGGAAGGGAGGCTTAGATTCGATGAGATTACCTGAGTTTTAGAATCTATGAACCTGCACGGACCTTTTGATAGTAAAATTACCCTCTCTTTTCGGGCCTCAAAGTTCTTTCGGAGTTCCTATGCCTAACATAAAAAATGTGCATTCTCTGATCTTCTTCCTGATATCACCACAAAATAAGACCTTTAGTATAGGGACCCAATCTATCAAATTAACTAATATAACACTACTAATAGCCTAATATAACATGAAGAAAGCATCCGGTCTTGCGTTGTTCATTCAATCCCTCCATAGGTATCGGAAACTCGTCATGAAGGGACAACGGTCTATCCGAAACCTTAGTGGTGGACAACACACCCAGTTATCACGTATTTTTGCTCCAATAAGAGACCGTCTGGCGTTTCATTGCAAAAATTGAAGACCTTGAGAATCTAGCGAAGTTTCGGACTTCGGAACACTTCATTCTCCGTAGTAGACTGCCATTCGCGACATCACTTGAATTTGTGTATATCAGAACTTTAGGAATGCTTGCCGTATGACTCAACCGGCCAGCAGCGGGTAGATGTCCGCGTTTTTCCTTTCCTGTCCTTGATATGCACTTATATCTCAATATCTGGACGCTTCTGAGCAACCTTTTTGTTAGATCGCTTCTCACCTGTTCAATACCATTTGCTCCACCTCGGATCTAACTCATTCACCATGCCAGTTGATCATTTTACGCTTTGTGTTCCTCAATCGAGTTTTGAAGGGATAATTTCTTTTCTCGTCGCCTCCCTCCAGCACATAGGGTTCAAGGAACACACACGCCCTGTTCCGTACGCGGCAGGATTGGGCGATAAGACTCCGTACATGTGGATTGTTGGGATCGACGAGAAGGAAGTTAAAAAGGCTCCAGAGAGTAGATTGAAGAAAGAACACATTGCGTTCTCTGTCAAAAGTCAGTTCACTGCTTCTCTTCATTGATATGATTTTCAAATCTCTTTTACTTCCAACTGCGAGAGATGTGTCTGATCAAGTTACAAGATGCGGACCAAGTGAAACAATTCCATGCCGCGGCATTGAAAGCTGGTGGGGCTGACAATGGCCCACCTGGTTTTAGACCGCATTTTGGTCATGGCTACTATGCTGCATTTGTGCGCGATCCGGTGTGTGGAGTGAACTTCGAGGTGTTGTGTCGCAATGCCAAGGAGGAGATCGGGACTTAAGATGGTCTTAATTTGGGTGGACAAAGGACTCAAAAAGCTATAGGATAGAGGAGTCTAGAGATTGCGGGAAATCTTTGTAGCTGCTGTTCTAAAGCGGAAATATTTTGTAGTCTTTGACGTTGGATAGCCATATATGTGTCCGTCAAGTCTTGCAAAATTGGAGAACAAAGCATTTAAACTGATAGAAAATTTTCTTTGTTCATTATTTCCCTGGTATACGTCTTCGGGGTATGCTATTTTATCGGACAGTCGATAAGACCTTGAAGCTCATTGTTTGGCTTATTGATTTCATCTCACAATGCTCCCAAGAAGGCGACGCTCGAGGAGCGCGCCAACATACTGGGCCCCACTGGGAGTCAATCAGCATTTGCTATCCAGGATGTCGAGAAGAAGACAAATTGCATGGTTGGAACGATCGAAACAATGGCCAGGGCTTCCACAAACTGCTTGGAGAGCAATCAAAGTTCTCGGGGCTGGAAGCAATGGACTTTGTGGTTTATGGAAATACGTTAGAAGTTAGAAAATAGCCACACAACCGGAACACATCGTTATTAAGCAAAGCAGAAGCCACACGCTCTACGAGGAATCGAAGTTGATGAAGAAGATTCAGGATGCGCCAGATCCGACGGATCATGTGGTGAAACTTTACAGATCATGTCATAGCCAGGGTGGTAGTGGAACATCCAATATTTTTGACAGGCATCCCTTCCAGAATGGCGTATATAATGTGAACAGGGAGGTACATCGAATCTATATAGAGTACTGCGAAGGGGGAGATCTTTGGTCCAAGATTAAGATGCCTCCTAATACTCCCTACCCGGCTGGCTTCCAGCCCCCGGAGGAGTATGTCTGGTTAGTCTTTTCCTCGCCTTTCTTCGCGATATTTCAGACCCGAGCTCCTTATTCACATCTTGAGAGCCCATAGGCTTCTCAGCTCCTGAAACGCTTGTGTAAAAGCCATACTAACTGCAGGATCAGGAGGTTGGCAGAGTGTCTGGGAAGGGCAATCAACGCGCTCATTGAAGGTACTGATGACTGGGAATCTGGCCCTTTACCTTGGGCAGAACAGCCAATAGCACAATTTGATATTAAACCAGAGAACAGTAAGTGCTAATTCAGCGAGAAGCCAAGAAGCCCGGGAACCTAATTCTCATACAGTTTTCATTGGGACGCATGATAGAGATCATCGAAGACTTCCAATTTTCAAGGTAAGCTGGGCCTGTTCATGTGCGGCAGCCACACTCTAAAAGTTATGTAGCTGGCGGATTTCGGTCTAGCATTACAGGTTCCCCCAGAAGCCTCTAATCCGAACCATGCTTCTCATCAAGCCTGGCTAAATCAATCTCAATGGCGTGGAACTGTTGGATATCTTGCACCAGTAAGTACATTTCTGTTTTTCTTTTTTTTTAGGGGAAAATGGAGTTCATGCTCATGAAGGCTTACAAATACAAGGAACAACTATATGCTAATCACTTTAATCGCATAATCGATGAAAGGACAAATATCTGGTCAATGGGGGCCCTCATGTATAGAATGAGTATGGCAGATCCGCACTGATTGGATATGGATATTTACTAACTCTAATATCTTTCAGTGACTGCTACGGACTTCCAGACCGGAGGTGTGAACGGATCAACGGTGCAGAGCCGCTTTACAACTAGCACCATTTCATGGCAAGCAAGAATACCTGGCTGGGACCCTAATCACACTTTTGAAACCTTTGGATATCCACTATTTCAGACAAGATATAGTAGGCAGCTAGTCGAACTAGTGCATCGGTGTCTAGCATGGGATCCCGACGATCGCCCCGCCACCCGTGAGATTTGCCAGAATTCTCGTGATATCCTAAACGAATTCGAGCGGGGCACTCGTGGAAATCGGCCTGATCTTGGCCCCGTTCGACTTGAGCCAATTAGAAGTCCACAACCTACTCCTTTCGCCACTTTACGGTTACGAGGTTTTAGACGTTTCAATCCTCCTGAAAGAGTGCGAGCGGCTAATATCGCTAATATCACGGCAATGCCCCCTGTTCCACAACCTTATCCACCCCCGATTGTTCCTGGTCCGGCAGAGAATAATCCCTTGGTATGGGGAGGGAATGGGCGGCTCGATCCAGTTAATTGGCCGGCAAATTGGGGGCCAATGGCACCTGCTCCAGCGGCTCCAGCGGCTGGAGCAGGTGGCGGAGGCGCAGCAGCCCCTGCGAGGCCGAGGCGGGCGAGGAAGGGACCGGAACGCGATAGGAAGATGTTACCCGATTGGTTTGATATTGAACGTCTTCTTAGTCCGTGAAGTAGGGTATATGGCGGCTTTATTATCTAGGCGGGTGTTCTATGCACTTTGATTTCGGAGATAAATACTACCTAAGATTTACCACATTTATCACCGCCATTTATTTCTTAATATTGAAATCTATTTAAAAATTAGTACTGTTACTGGGTTTGAAAAACATTTTTACCAACTCTATAATTCAAGTATAAATTATTTACAATTTAATTAAAAATAAAAATAAAATAGATTACGTTACTGTCCCTCGTGGAGTATGACAAGTAGTCGGGCCCTTCGAGCTTATAGAAGTGAGTGTATCAAGCTTTCTCTGAGCTTCCATTGACAACGTGCTGATGCCCTTGTTGGAGACTTGGAGTAATCTTCTCGCACCATCACAAATATTTGGCTATCATTCTGGCAACGGGCTACTATGCGTGTTAATATGTCTTAAACTCAGGGCAACATCAATTGGGAATACAACAATGGTGATTCCTGTTACCCTGACTTAAAAAAAAAAATTGAAGGAGAAACATTTTTAACTCGGTGGCAGATGAATTGGAATTAACTAATACAACTGGGCTGCTGATAGTTTCAAATGAGCACAGTAAGGCTTGCTAGCACTAAGTTAATTACAAAGCTAAACAATGAAGCAAGGGAAATTTTTGAGCAAGGAGATTATTCGAGTTGAGTAACATGTTTGATGCATCTGAATAATTCTATGAGCAATCCCCCCGGGGGGGGGGGTTAATAAGAGCTCATCGCCACTTCAATTGTAGAGAGTTAGACGGTATCTTGCCATTTGCGAACAGCTTGTGGGATGTATCGATCGATCCACCCTTGTTACTTCTACCTTATTCAATGAAGAACAAGGATTTATTCCCTAGTTTCAATATTAGTAGCCATGCCACGACCATATTCCATTGAAATATATTGACAACGAGGTTGCATTGAAAGTTCACTGTATGTAAAAATCCTAAACTTCACATCAAAGATTCGTTTGTTACTATGGTCCCTTTCTCTATATTCTTTAAGCTCAAAACTTTCACAGTGTAGCTTTTCTCGAGATTTGTTCTTGAGTGAGAAAGACTCGTTTGTAAGGTTTCTAAGGTTTCTGTAGATTGTGAATATGTGCTTAGTTGGAGATATAGCAGAGCACACAAGCTCACTCAATCCTTTGTTTATCAGCATCTAGACAATCCATCATTTTTCCCTATTCCATCTCCCCAAAGAGGCTACAGTCTACCGGACTCCTATTAATGGAAGAATTAATTGACTGCGTTTTCAGAGTAAACACGGAAAGCGGGATAGAATTGATGTTGATCTTTATTCTTACTTCTACCAATGCTATGGAGACTTAATAAGCAAATATATGCCACCTTATAGGCTCCTGGGTACCGAATTTACCATTCTTGTGTACACAATAAGTAGGTGTAAGGTGCTTCATCTTTTGAGATCGCCCCTCTTTTTAAGATGATCTCTACAATTCTCTTAGATGACTGGGCATCTCGGATTTTATTTCACATTTTCAGGGCTTGATTTGCAGCAGAATATCCCAATATTTAGTTCATCTGGCTCGCTTATACGTCGTCGCGGACCTTAATTGGCAATTAAATGTCAGCTTCTGACCGGTAATGGAAGAAGTCTTTATCTCATTACATGCATTGAGTAATTTGTTCTACTGGAATAGTGTGTTCCTCCTAAGTTCAAACGAGGAAACTTTGGAGGTTAGAGCGAAGCTCGTTATCATATATGACTTTGACTAATTTGTAGATACCTACCTGAAACTGGACCTCTTTCTAGTACAGCACGTGCCCAAAATCACATGTCCCATCTTTTAAACTCAAGAATAAATATATAAAAAACCTGCAAGAAAAGGGACCAATACCTTTGCTGTATTCTTTAACGCAAATGAAGTCCAATATTTTGCACCTATTATCGGAGGAAGAGGGCTACGTGCGCACCGTGAGACCTTTAAAAAGCTTCGTTAATAAACTGTGTTGAACTGTAATGGGACCGCTGTATGTTTAGGAGGAGGAATTAAGCCTAAAATACAGAGGCGATGCGCTAAATATTTAAATATTCAGCATCCGAGGCCTGTAGCCCAACGAATTCTAGGGACAACTGGCAGATGTAGCAACTAATAGGCGCAGTTCTGTACTACAACTCGTATTACACAAGTAATTTTTCATTTAAATTGATATTTTATGCATTAGCTGCTGTCAAAAAAAATTTTTTTTTTTGAGAGAACTCAAGAGCATGGAGGCTCCGCGATATTGTGAATGCTATTATTGTATAACACAAGCAAGGCACGTCCAGTGAAATTGATTGGGAATCACCACTGAAACTTGATAGCCGAAGCCTCGTGCGTGACAGTGGCAGAATCTGCCTATAGAATGTGCCTATCTGGAGACATACTGGCGAGCTTCCAGTGATGAGGGTGCTGTTGACAAATCGCATTACCTAAAGAAAGATATCCGAGCAAAGCTGCCTTGCGGGATCGCGAATCGGGGAATTATCAGGATCCTTGTCTTTGGTCCTGTAGGTGGGGGGTAATCTTGAGATGTATGTTCTAGCATACAAGGCCAGCCCTATCAGATTTTAGTGATGCCTCGCCATCTATACGTCGTCGCCAAGACCTCGCGCAATAATACGGCACAGCAGAATCCGCCTAGGGAATCCGCCAGTTGCGAGCTACGCTGACGACGCGTAGCGGCCAGCCTGGACGGGGTAAGCTTCCAACGAATAGAGTTATGCAGGCGCACACCCTCACCTGGGATAATGTAACAGAACAGGTGCGGGCCGCATATAGCAGCCGCTGCTGCCGAATGTCATGTCATGCTAGGCATCAGCCTGCATATTTACTTTTTGCCAGCCTCACTTATTAATCGCAGCTCGCCGAGCCTTATCTCACATTTTTGCAATTTTCGAATCAATATAAGAAATGTCATCTCCCATTTTCACCGCCATCGTGGAATCAGCACTAAATCAGAATTTTGTGACCACACGACTTTCCCGTCACGAAGCGCCTCTCCCCCACAAATACAAGTCAAGATGTCCCTTGACACCACGAGAACAAAGGGAAAAGAAGAACCGGCCGCTCCAACCACGAAATTTCTTCCAGTTCCCTTTTTGTTCCGTCAGCGTGCCAAGTCGGCCGGAGCTATCGACGAGCCCAGCGGATTGAAAGAGCAATATTCCAATCGTTTATACCCAAATTCCACAACTGATAAGGAAGGGAACGATGTAGTTTCCATTCCTTTGGAGGCAAAGAGGAGCGGCTTGGTTCGACGGAAGTCCGGGGGTGTAAAGGATACTTTGCGTAATGTCGGAAGGAAAGTGACGAGCTTTTCTGATGATATCGCCACAATGGCTATAGATATCAAGGAGGACACCATGGACATTTCGAAGACGGCTGTTAATGAACTTGGATTTAAGGGTCAGAAGAGCTTGTGCAAAGACTGCCTCAAAATGAGCTTCGAAGAATGTGTTCCTGGCAATGGACCTACACCGAGCCGGGAAATATATGAATATATCCGACCACTCGAGCGAGTTATGTTAAGGCGAGACTGGTGCTTGTTTTGTGGCCTCATCTTCCAGGTCCTTTGCCGTGAAGAAAACGATCCCTTGCTCCATCCACATGTACAGGACCATATTCAACCTAGTCTCAAGGGAGTCTCGTTCAGCGATTGGGTTAAAAAGGCGACCCTGATGAAAAGAAAATTTGATAGTGAAGCAGTTTGGCCTTTTGGACTTAGCCGAGAAGTTCCTGACGGTGAAGCTGAGGTACAGAAGCTGTTCCACTCTAATGGCCAGAGTGACGAGTCGGCATCGAAAGCAGCAATTCCGGTCATGTCTAAAAGCTCTACGATTACGGATGATATTGGAGATCAGCTCATAATGGGAGCTTTAGCCGCGGCGAAAGTTACAATGTTGGGAGGCTCAGAAATCAGGGAGAGAGATAGGATAATACTTGAAGGAGTGGATGCAGCATTGACAGCTGCGATGATTTTCTCTGCAAAAAAGCGAAAGCGGCTGCCTTGCTGGGTGTTGATCAAGCTACATACACGAGCTAGTAGTGAAGCTGGGCTACTTGCAGTGCATGTTGCGGGACATAACCGAGAACCTTTGTCCTCACTTGTAGAAGTGAGTAGGTTTCATTTAAGAGTTGCTACGGGCACGGTCGACGAATCGAAATCAGAATCAACGCTGCGATATGGGAGAATCCTAGAAGAAAAGATCGATCTTTCTCTTGCGAAGCAGTGGTTGAGTAACTGCAAATGTCACCATGTATGTGGTCCCCTTCCTCGCCGCGAAGGGCAGCGAGTATTCCAAATCCCAAACTTCCGAGTTATTGACCTTGAAAAACATCAACTCCATAAGTGCACCCCTGAGGGTGTCCAATACGCTGCACTAAGCTACGTCTGGGGAGATTATACATATCCCAGGCTAGACAGCAGAACTATCAAGAGATATTTCCACAAAGGAGCTCTTGCGCCGGAAAGTGTTCATCTGCCTCGAGCAATTATTGACGCTATGGAAGTGGCTAGAGGGGTCGGCCTGCAATACTTATGGGTTGATGCTTTGTGTATAAAACAAGACGACGACAGCGAGAGAGACACACAAATTAGCCAGATGGACAAGATATATAAGAACGCGGTTGTAACCATCGTTGCAGCTGATGGTACGAATGCCAATTCTCCGTTGAAAGGCGTTTCGACTGAACGCCAGATCGACCAGGTCGTATCCGAAATCCGGCCTAAAGTCAATGTCCTTATTCCCGTTCCTACGGCCAAAAGTCTGGCACCTTGGGAGAACCGAGCGTGGACTCTTCAAGAGAAGTTGCTCTCAAATCGGTTGATCGTATTTAGCGGAGGTTATATGATTTGGCATTGTCGCGATGTTGTACATTTTGAGGACATGACTGCCAAAGATGCGGTGGCGATTTTGGGCTCACACCTAGGATTTCCTCTACTAAACTTTGGACACAGCAGGAGAGGACCTGATTCTGCTCCCTTCTCAAGCTCTTCACGAGATGGCACGGTCTCTGTCGTAAGATCTAAAGCTTTTCAACAGTACGCGACGCTCGTTGCCGACTACACCGGAAGAGGAATGACCTACGCGTCCGACGTACTTCGGGCTGTCCAAGGAATACTGCCGACCCTCAACCGCGCCTTCATGCGGATACAAGAAGGAGAACATGAAGTGTTCCGATACGGGCTGCCCCAACCTGTCCTCGATATTGCCCTACTGTGGCAGCCCGAGGGCGAATGTGAGCGTCGAGAGCACTGTGAGGATTGCAAACAGCCTTACATGCCTAGTTGGTCCTGGGCTGGTTGGGTTGGTAAAAAAGATTACGCAAGGCCCTTCAGAGCCAGGACAGACGACAAAGGAGCGCTGGTGCGACTGGCTGACGAAAATGGACTGGAGAGAATTCGGCCTTTGGTTCGATTTTATGCAAAAGGTAGAGAAGGTCTCTCAGATTGGCCAGTCATGGACAATTGTAAAGAGACTAAAGATAAAGAGCCCACATCTCCACAATTCTCAATTCCACGTAAAAAGGTTATCATGCAGCAGAGTGGAGAGGTTGTGGAGATGGGATTGCTTTCCTTGCTTGAATCTGACGAGACCGGCTTCATTTGGAGAACAGATGACCCTTCAGCTGATGTACCTCCCTCGCGGCCTTCTTGGCTTCAGAAAGGCCAGATCCCAGAGCAATGGCAGACATCTAATCCCCGCTCTCCATTCGCACAGAAAGTCAAAGTTCAAGATGACTACCCGGATATCGAGAAATGGCATCTGGTTTTTCGTACACAGATCTCACACTTCAAAATCGGCCGGCACCCACAAATCCAGGGCATCCAGAACGAGACGGAGTATGAGCTAGATGATGATTCAGTTTCGAGCGACTTCGCTCCCATGGAGCCAATGCAAATATGGGATAAAAATGGTAGGGAGGTTGGAAGGGTTCAGGTCCATGAACCGGAGAAGATCGTTAGCGGGATGAACTACGACTTTGTAGTACTGTCTGAAGCTCAGTACTTTGGTGACGAGAAGAGTATCGACGTTGTCGATTACCCACTGTATAATGTCATGTTGGTCTCGGAGAAAGATGCAACTAATGTAAGAACAAGGTTGGGATTAGGTAAATTGTATAAACATGCTTGGAGATTATCCAATTATGTTGAAGAAGTTGTTGTGCTTGGATAGCACTACAAAGATGGCGCGGAATATGTACACCTTTGTAGGGATAAGGGTGTTTGGCAGTTTTTGGGAAATGTGGAATTTACTTTTCATTGGAGTTATTCGGATTACATGCTATAATATTTCGGTGGTATTTTTTACCCTCTCTCTTGTGGATTTATAAGCATTTACAGTAGTGTATGGTTTAATGGGGCGCCATTCCCAAAGCAACAGCGTTAACTCTCGTCTCTAACTTGTACATTTATATATATGAAAAAGGGAAACTAAAGCTAATTCTACAAATTAGGAGAGCACATAAATTAAGAATTATGTTGCCCTATTCAGCAGGATGTCGAAATAATATTTAAGTAATGTGTCACCACTTCCACAATTTTGAATAGTTCCATTATTTTTATCCTATGAAAGCCCACTATATATGGAGACTACTGCCCTCCAATAGCTTGTATATTCCAGAATACACTTATTAAGGGACTGCAACGATTACCTATGTTGAAAATTTAAAAGTCACCTTTTATAGAGGCTTGAGACTTTGATGGTGGTGAAGGTTGGCCTGATAAGGCTGAACCTAGCTGAAAGAGTCTTCGAAAATAATCATGGGTCACCTGTCTGAGCAGGACCATAAAGTCCCCTCATGCGACTCACTAATTCCTTATCGATATACTCTCTTATCCTACTCAAGACTTCTCGGGCTTTGAAATCATTTGATCTTTATCAAAGGCAGTCAAAAGTCGATTTTCATCAATCGAGCTTTAATAAGGCTGCTGAAAAGATCTCTTAATTCCAATAGATCCTGTGGGAAATATAATCCTATCCCTGGTATAAATTGTTAAGGTATTTTTTGCAAAGCATATTATTGCAAATACAAAGGTCAACCAGCTTTTCAGATACTTATAAAGCTTGAAATTCATTTTGGGGGGCCACGCGATGCAGCATTCTTTGTCCGGAACTGTGCTGGTTTGTTTCTGGGTGTTTCAAAGCGTAGTTCTGACCCGGAGGCTGATGCGGAACAAGAACAATTGTTCAGTCGTATGCGCAAAAATAAAGATGGTAACTGACGGTAGTTGAGATAGCATGGCTATTCTTGTTCGAATTTGAGGGTTGGCTGGATTGTTGTTTGGAACGGGAAGGACCCGTAAGCGCCGAACCCCACCGGAGATGCCATCTCGATACAGTAGCCTGAACATCTTTAAAACCCACTCAACCCCAACTTCTGCCCAATCTACCCACCTATTTGCCGCTGAAGGAGATCAAACTATATCTACAGCCTACCGGGTTTGTTCAGAGCCGTAGATTGGCTTGACTGTTAAGATAGCACGTCTCTATTGCATGTTGCTGTACTCCGTACAGCGCTGTCCTCTCACGTTGAAGTCGCAATTTTGATCGACGGCTTTCAGGCTTCACATATTAGAGCCATGGAAGGCCTTGACGGGCACGACTTTGTGCTAGTGGAAAGAAATGATTACGATGATGAGACTGGTCGAAGTCTAGAATTCGTCGCTGCCATTCGAAAATGGCTGCAGCCTACAGAATACATGGCCGACTCTAGTGAATACCGTAAGCACCTGGAATCACGCGTCTCTGGAACAGGCCACTGGATTGAGAATTCAGAAAAGTACCAGCAGTGGCTTGGGTCTTCATCACCTGGCCCGTTATGGATCAAAGCACCAGCTGGTATGGGGAAGAGTGTTCTGGCAGCGACAATTGCGTCAAGGTTGGCAGGGACCGAGGCACCAGTCTTGTTCTTCTTTTTTCAACAGATAGTTACCACGAATCGTAACCCAAATACCTTGGTGCGAGATTTCATCTCCCAGACTCTACTAAGCAGTCCATTTCTCCAAAATCGTATGAAGGCATATATAGACGAGGATCGCTCCCTTGATAGCATTTCGACGAACGAAATGTGGAATCATCTCGTCGAAGCACTGGAGCTGCGTCCCAAAGTATACTGTATTGTTGATGCTCTAGATGAAATGGACTTGGACAAGGAATCATTCATCACGAAATTGATGGAACTCGGAAGTCACAAGCCCATCTCGATCAAAGTTTTGATGACAAGTCGACCATTTCCTCGAATCGAATCGTATCTAAGAGCACCTTCTGTACTACATATCAAACTCGAACGAAGCCTAGTCGACAAAGATATATCAACCTATATTAATCAGAAACTCCGCCAAACTAAACATCTGTCCGAGAACCAAAGGATTTCATTCCAACATTCTCTGGAGAGCAAAACCCAAGGCTCATTTCTCTACGCACATCTAATGATAGATGAGCTCTTGCATCGTATGAAACAGCCGATGTCCAAGATATCCTTAGAATCGCTTGATTGGCTTCCTCAAAGCTTGGAAAACATGTATAACATGCTATCAGATCATTCAGCTCGCTCTGGTGTCCCGCAAGAACTTCAGATGGCAATTCTCCGCTGGGCGACACATTCAACTCGCCATTTGCGACTTCTTGAGCTTACGGCTATGCTGGACTATGTGTTGCCTACTATCTCGCCCAATGTTTCAAGCCAGTCTAGTATCGGCCGTGGAGGTACGAAGGAGCTGGTACGTATCGCGTGTGGACCACTACTAGAAAATTTTCAGGATGAAAGCGTCTCTGTGATTCATCACTCATTCGCAGAATTTCTGATTGATCAAAAACGTAAAGTGCGGCCAGATGGCGTCCCCCCGCAGTTTCCCGTCATCTCACCTGTGGCGGCACATTGTATCTTGGCAACTACATGCTTGAGATACCTCGATTTTCTATCGCAATGGGAGATCCAACCTCGGGAGATGTACCAGGAGCTGGTTTCCCACAATATCTGTAGATTGAAGGATCTCAAAATGCAGCACCCTTTCATTGACTACGCTATGAACAACTGGCATATCCATGTACGCAAGCTAGAACTTTTATACGAAGGAGATCTTCTAGATATGCAATCTGAGACAGAGGTTGTGTCTCTCTTCAATGTTTTGGACCATTTTATGACGTCCAAGCAGCCTGCACTTTTCTCCGCGTGGCTTGACCTGACATGGTGCTCGTCCGGAGACTCAAAAGTCCTGGGTTCTACACTAGACGTAAATCCTCTGCATGTCGCCGCTTGGGCTGGGATGACAACCTATGCTCGGCGCCTGATCAATAATGGCTCAACCCCCCATTGCAAGGACGGGCAGTACATGACTCCACTTTCATGGGCAGCTCTGAAAGGATATGATGAGACAGTTACACTTCTGAGTCAACACGATCCGCAGCTCAACTATGATGAGCGGGGTGCGAAACCGTTACATTTTACCGCCCAGGCGAACCACTATAAAGTCGTCAAACTATTATTTGAAGCTGGTGCTAACCCTCTGGCCAAGGCGTCGAGTAACCGGATAGGTCCACATAGGCGAGACGGCCCACGCGCTCGCAACAGGCGAGAAGCTTGTCTTTACTACGCCATCCGTTCTGGCTCTGCGGAATCACTACACGAAATGCTACCATACTTGCCAATCGAATACCTCGATCCAGCCCTACACGATGCCATCTGCTATGAGAAGAAGGAAGTTGTTGAGGTTATCCTTACTTCACGTGACTTCTCGATTGAAGCTTCTGGTCTATCCAAGTGTCACGTATTATAGTGCTCTTGCAAATGAAGTGAAGTATGTGATAATATTCTACAGAACTAAGTGGTGCTCGAGTGAAACGAGAGTATTTATAGAGAGCTTCGCTAAGCGCGTCACGTGCTCGTAGCACGTGATTTACCTGCTCCGTGACACCAAGGCTGCTAGAAATATCAATTGTCCCATTGTGGGATTACTCCTTGCACGAGGCCTGGATCCAAACAAATCCCTGGCGCTTCATGCATTGGCTGTGTGGCGTTCACCTCATGAAACAGTTCGATCGACCGACTTGATGACTTGCTTTGAGATGCTTCTTAATGCAGGGGCCAATGTGAATGCTGTCGATGGTGCTGGCATGACACCGTTGCATCATTCAGTGTCCGCCTTCAGCTACGAAATTCAAACTAGCCTGACGAGGCTTCTGCTCAAAAATGAGGCAAATGCACTTGCAAAAGACAGCTATGGAAACACACCTCTGCACAAAATCCAGGTCCGATCCGATTCCGGTCCCATCATCGACCTACTGATTCATTACGGTGGTGACATGACTTCCACGCGAGCCAGCGACGGCAAAACTCCTTTACACCTAGCGATAGAAGATACATACGGTCAGGACTTACTTCCCATGCTGAAGCACGTCACCGATTGCAACATTACCGATTCCCAGGGCAACACGCCTCTACACTCGGCGATAGATGCTTTTAACGAGGCTCTGACAAACGATAGAATTGAATGCAAGGGAAAGATGATAAGAAATCTGCTAGGAGCAGGAGCAGATCCAAATCGCCGAAATAATCAAGGTCTTACTCCAGTACATCTTTTAGCACGAGATAAGGTTTCCCACAACCTTGCAGACCCTGCGTACAAGTTCTACTTTGAATTACTAGAGGAAAAGGTCTTACCTGATCTTTTAGCTAGCGGAGCAGATTTGGAAGGCCTAGATTCTAATGGGCGAACGATTTTACTTCAGACGGTTGCTATCCAGAGTTGGAAAGTTGGAGGACTGATACCCATCTTGCTAGACTCGGGCGTCAATCCCAACGTTCGGGATTACCAGGGCGACACCGCCCTTCACCTAATTTGCAGGAGGGGAGCCGCTGCTAGTTTAGTAGAGAGCTTGGTCGAAAATGGAGCAAATGTTTCCTTGATTAATAATGCTGGCAATACCCTTTTGCACGAGATCGCTAGATCGAACAACGCAGAGCAGCTCACAAAGCTACTTCTAAGGAAAGGATTAGACCCAATCGCTCAAAACTACCAGGGCCAAACTCCCCTTCACATGATATGTGGTATGATGCCAGGACCACATGGCAGCAATTTGCAGTCTATGCTCGAGACTGCGCTCGCAAGGGGTCTTGATCTCGAAGATAATAATGGTATCCGACCAATACACCTGGCAGCCACCATCTCGGAACAAAATGTGGCCCTACTCATTAACGCTGAAGCAGACGCTATGGCAATTACCAAAGAGGGGAGGACGATTCTTCATGCAGCTGCACGAGCTCGCCAAAGCAATATTATTGGATATATTCTAGACCACTACTTTTCCATTGGGCGGCTTGAGCTCGTCAATAGTCAGGACAATGATGGCATGACTGCACTCCATGAAGCGTGCCGTTCGGGAGGACTGGAGGCAGTCAAATTATTACTTTCTGCTGGGGCTAAGGTTGATCTCAAAGCAAAGTTGGGGGAAATACAGGGCAACACGCTGTTACATACCTGCGCGAGCTTTGAAGAAGAAAAGATACTGTGGTCGCTAGCCAGCAGACAAATAACGCCTAAGAGAACTCTAGACGCCGCTGGTGTGTTGATAGCAGATGTGAATCGTCCCCCAGTCGCAAAGGATTTCGAAACAAGATCATTCGGAATGTTTGATCCAATATCCCAGACCAGGAACGATACGCAGACGACAAGAGTTAGAGATATTGTGGAGATTCTCATTGAACATAGTGCCGAAGTAGGAACGCTGAATAGTTCAGGCATGTCTCCTATTGACATAGCTGTGGATATGGGGTGCGAAGAGATGGTCGAGGTTCTGATGCCTTATGTGGATGAAATCTACACGAAGCAGGCTGACCAATTCCCTAATGGCTCCCGATTCTGGCCCAGAAGGAATAACTTCGCTGAGAAATATCTTTGTCTGCGTGGAAGTTACGTCGGCAGTATTTTGGCAGAAGAGATTATTGTAGGAGAACCAAATGCCACGCTTTGCGCTCAGCTCCTCGCCCTGGGAAAGATCGAAGCTCTAAAACAACTACCAAAAATGGGTGTTGACTTCACTCCCCAGCCAGGGGAAACTAGCTTCCTCTAAATACTAACCTCTTGCGGCTATGCATCGCTGTTTCGGGATCTGGGAGAAACAGTCCCTGAGCCTTGGGTTAACGGCCAACCGTCTTGGGATAAGAAAAAAAAATATCCCGCCAATCCTGAATATAGCTTGTCGCAGAAAGCTTCCGAACTTAGATGTCATAGAAGTATTGGTTGAAACCTTCCGAGCGAATGTAAATTTCCAGCCTCCACCCGGGACTGTTGGCCCAAATGACTATTTATTTATACAAGGAAGGGGAGAGCCCGTACTCCACGAACTTGCCAGGCAGGGCAACTGGTGGCACGTCAAAGCAATGGGCTATCTCTTGGACCGCGGTGCGGATACAGAAATAGAAAATGAAAATGGAGAGACAGTTCTACATGTCGCGGTCGGAGAGAGCAAAAAGTAC
>Ga0182030_10007522_pt1 | contig 22716 bp, 23 predicted proteins | sample 812S3MmetaG_FD_121299 | JGI IMG/M metagenome (GOLD analysis project Ga0182030, IMG submission 121299) | Permafrost microbial communities from Stordalen Mire, Sweden - 812S3M metaG (Illumina Assembly) | ecosystem: Environmental > Terrestrial > Soil > Wetlands > Permafrost | place: Sweden...
CGCCGGGGTGTCGCTCGGGCTGCTGACGTACCAGACGCAGCAGACGGGAGTCCCCCCGTCGACGACCGAGACGTACGGCAGCTACCTCCTCAGCGGCGCGGTCGGGATGTCGGCTCGCGTGCGGCGCGTGCCCGTCACCTTCTTTGTGCAGGCGGGCTACGACCGCGCGCCGGCCATCCGCGACCTCATCGGAGACGTCCACGACAGCGGCGGTTTCTCGGGGCTGTTCGGCCTCCGGGTTCGACTGGGAGACGGACAATGAGCTCGCATCGACTTCTGCGGACTCGCGCGTCCCTGGCCGTGGTCCTGGCGTTCGGGCTGGTGACCCTCGGCGGCGACTGCGACGAGGACATCGTCCAGGATCCCACCTTCCGCGACTGGTGCGGCGACTCCCTGTGCGCCTGGCACCTCGACGCGGGGAGCGTAGAGCCCGTGCCGACCTGGAATGCGGACGACCTGGGCGTCAGCTTCGTCCAGCCTGGGACCCAGATCTCGCAGGTCACGACCGAGTCGAGCGCGACGTGCATCCTTTTCACGAGCGTGGCGAACATCGACCCCGCGGCGGGCATGACCATCAAGGTCGACTTCAACAACGACGGCTCGTTCGAGTCGACGACCCCCATCGGGGCGGCCGCGTGGCAGAAGGTCCAGACGGAGATCACGGCCCCGGCCGCGTACCAGGGCATCACCTTCGTCCTCGTCAAGAACGGGAGCGGGACGGCGGTGCTCGCCGAGATGCGGATCCAGTCGTCGACCGGATGCACCGCCGCGGCCGTCACCATCGACGCCGGCACGCTCCAGTTCGGCGAGAAGTGCGCCGACAGCACGGAGTGCGCCCCGGGCCTCACCTGTACCGGCGACCCGACGGATCTCCTCTGCTCGCAGTGCTCCTCGTCGGCACCTTGCGCGAACGGCGGCGCGTGCACCGCCCGCGGCGTCTTTCTCCCGTCGCAATGCGGCCCCGGCCAGGGCCTCGGCAAGACGGGCGACCCCTGCTTGAACGGCAGCGACTGCGTGAGCGGTGCCTGCGATGGCGCGACGCCGGTCCCTCTCGCCGACGAGGCCGGCGCCTGCGACCTCGACGCCGCGCTCGGCGGCGACGCCGACGCCACCAACTGCCAGTGGTACGGCGACCGCGGCGGACAGTGTCGATGAGCTGACGCTCTCATGGAGGCCTACGAACGCTATGGTCGCGCGCTCATTCGCAGGGCAGCCCGGGTCGTCGGCAACCCCGACGACGCGCGCGATCTCGTGCAGGCCCTCTTCGTGGATCTCTACCAGCGGGACGACGTACCGCTCGATCTCCCGTACCTCTATCGCGCCATCACCAATCGAAGCCTCTCGTTTCTGCGGGACGAATCGAACCGGGCGCGCCTCCTCGAAAGAAACGTCATGGCCCTCGCTCCATCGCCTCGTACGAGGTGCGACGACCGGGTCATTGGCCTGGACTTGCTCGCGAAGCTCGTGCGCGAGCTCGACGACGCGGAGACCGAAGTGCTGACCTACCACTACCTCGACGACATGACGCAGGACGAGATCGCAGCGCTGCTCGGCCTCAGTCGCAAGACGATCGGCAAGCGTCTCGAGCGCCTGCGCCAGGTCGTCCGGCGGGTCGTGGAGACCGAGGCGGCCAGCCAGGCCGGCCCGGGCGGGAGCCAGCCATGAGCCCGCGCTGCATCGGAGAGCCGATCTCCTGGCTGCGGCTCGAGCGCTTTCACCTGGGCGAGATCCAGGGCGCCGAGCGCGAGCCCATCGTCGAGCACCTCGCCGCCTGCCCTGTGTGCGCCGCGTGCCTCGCGCACATCCAGGACGACGACGCGCACGCGCTCCCGCCGCTCTCGGTGTCGAGGCCGGCACGCCGCAACGTGCTGTCGCTCTTTCCGGTCCGCGTCGTGGCGGCGCTGAGCGCCCTCGCGGCGGGAGGGGCGCTCGTCCTCGGGCTCCGGGGCAACGGCCACCGCGGGGAGCTCCAGCACGCGAGGCTCGGCGAGAGCCGGGTGAAGGGCGATGCCATCGCGTTCTCGCTGGTGCGCGATGACGACGAGCGCATCGCCGGGACGGCGGGTGTGTACCGGGACGGGGACCGCTTCAAGGCCGTCGTCACGTGTCCTCCCGGGGCGCGCGTCGCGTTCGACGTCGTCGTGTACGACCTCGGTGGTGCGTCGTTCCCGCTCGAGCCGGCGCGCGAGCTCGCATGCGGCAACGACGTCCCCCTGCCGGGGGCGTTCCGTCTGACGGGCGACACCGACGAGACGGTGTGCCTGGTGTGGAGCGAGGGGGCTCCGGTGGACCGCGGCACGCTCGCGGTGCGGGTGGTGGGCGAGGGTCACACTCTCTGCAAGGAGCTCAGCCCGGCGCCGAAGCCCGGCCGCTGACCGGCGGGGACCACAGCGCGGTCCGGAGCACCTCGAGCAGCGCCGTGGCACGAGCTGCGGAGGGCATCCCCGCCTGGACGACGAGGACCGAAGGACACGGCGAGCTGACCTCGCGAAGCAGCGCCCGAACGGCGCGACGACGTGCGGCGAGGACCGCGCGTCGGGACCGCGCATCGAGACGGGGCTCCATCCAGCCGGCGATCGCCCACGCCAGCGCGGCGTGCCGCGTCTCGTCGGCCGCGATGCGCGTCATGGTGCGCGCGATCTGGGGGTCGGCCGCGTGCGCAGCCTGCCACGCGGCGACGAGGGCGCCGAAGGTCTCCCGCACGCACCCCTCGACGGCGTTCTCGACGGCGATCCTCACGAGGGAGCGGGCGCGACGACGAGCCAACACGCGGAGCGATGGCGGCTCGGCGCCGTGTCGTCGTGCGAGGCGTGCGGTGGCGCGGGCATGGCGAACCTCGTCACGCGCGCTCCGCCGCGCCGCGCGCACCATCGCTGCCGGCGCATCCAGCCGATGAAGCTCCCCGGCCAGGCCCTCGAACGCGTGCACGCTCGCTGCCTCCAGGTGCGAGACGCCGGCGAAGAAGTGGCCCAGCGCGTTCGTCGCACGGGCTCTCCTCGGACGCACGAGCCCCGACGGCCGGCGCCCCGAGATGGTGCACTTGTCGCACTCGACGACGACGGGCGCGCCATCCGGAGCGACGAACGCCTCGGCGTCGTCGTCACAACCGAACCCGTTCGCGACCTCGCAGCTGAGAAACGGGAACGCCACCCCGGTGCAGAGGTCGACGCAGCTGGCCAGGTCGAGAACGCAGTGGATCGGGTTGATGCTCGTGACGAACGATGGCACCCCGCACGGCAAGGTCAGGCGGTAGGCGCAGTTCGGCGCGTCGGCCGCTGCGTCGTAGACGACGGGAGGCGCGGGCTCGCACCCGGGTGGCCACGTCGGTCCCACCCCGGCGTCGCTCGAGGTATCGCCCCCTGCGTCGACCGCGGAGTCGCGCGGAGCCGTCCCATCCGCGGCGCCGGCGTCGTCCCCCCGTCCCCCGCTCCCGTCGCCGCCTCCGCCGCAGGAGTAGGCCCCCGCAACTCCGCCCGTCGTGGCGGACACGAGCAGCAGAGCGCGCTCGAGGATCGCCCGCAAACGAGCCGTCTCGCGCCTCACCATCCCTCACAACCTAGGTGATATCTTGTCGCGATGCTTTCTCCCGCGCGTGCCGCGGTGCTGCTCGCGGCCCTCCTGCTTCCCGTCCCGTTCATCGTCGCCGCGTGTGCGAGTCACTTCCCGGACGCACCGAGCGACGGCGGCGCAGAGGACTCGAGCGCCGACGACGCCGGCGAGGGAGGCGAGGTGCTGGCGCCTCCGCCCATCACGCGAACCGAGACCGAAGCGCAGCTCGCGCCGCAGCGCCAGGCGTGCGCATTCGACGCGGGCGCGTGGCCCGCGCAGACGCTCGGCACGGACTACCCGGTGGGGTCGGACATCCCCATCAACCACGTCATCGTCGTCATGCAGGAGAACCGCTCGTTCGATCACTACCTCGGGCGACTCGTGGCCCAGGGCTACTACAACGCCGGGGACTTCTCCGCGGGCGGTGGCGACGCAGGGGGCGGCGACGCGGCGCCCGGGTCGGGGTTCTCGCACTCCGACCAGCTCGACGGGCCGCCGCCCGGGTGGTCCAACCCCGACGGCACCGGGGGCACGGTCGTGCCGCACGCGGACAACGAGTACTGCTACGCCGTGAATCACAGCTGGGACGCCCAGCACGACGACTACGACAACGGCCTCAACGATCACTTCGTCACCCAGAACAACCCCGACGGGCAGCGGACGTTCTTCTACGAAGACGACACGGTGATCCCCTTTTACTACGCGCTCGCGAACACGTTCTCCGTGGGCGATCGCTACTTCTGCTCGGTGTTGAGCTCGACGTGGCCCAACCGTTTCTTCCTGATGGCGGCGACGTCCTTCGGCATCGGCGACAACTCGTTCGCCACGGTCGACACCGCCGCGCACCCGGCCGCGCAGATCTTCTCCCTCCTCGAGGAGGGCGGCCACACGTGGAAGGACTACACGGACGGGCCCCACATGGTGGAGTTCTTCCCGTACTTCGGCTTCTCGGCGGACGCGCGAAGCCACTACGCCGACATCAAGTGCGGCCTCCTCGGGGACATCCAGAACGGCACGCTGCCGGACGTCTCGTTCGTCATGGGCGACGAGGTGGACGAGGACTCCGACGAGGGCCCTTCCGATCTGCCCGGGATCGGCGGCCAGCTCGTCGAGACCATCGTGCGCACCCTCTTCGCGTCGCCGTCCTGGAAGGACACCGCTCTCTTCATCACCTACGACGAGAACGGCGGCATCGCCGACCACGTGGACCCGGCCCCCGCCTGCGCGCCGGACAGCTACCCGCCACACGACACGAACGGCAACCCGCTGACGCCGGGGACCTTCAACCAGACGGGCTTTCGCGTACCGTTCATCGTGGTGTCGCCGTACGCGCGCGCGCACTACGCGTCGCACCTCGTGCACGACCATTCGTCCATCACCCGGTTCATCGAGACCCGCTTCGGGCTCCCGGCGTTGACGGGGCGTGACGCCAACGCGCTGCCGCCCATGGAGATGTTCGACTTCCAGAACCCTCCGTTCATGACCCCGCCGAGCATCACGGCGACGACGACCGTGCCGCCGGCCATCCTCTCGCAGTGCAAGCAGGTGCTCGCGCCGCTCAGCTGCAACAGCGACAACTGACGCGTCGAGGCTCTACGCGCGCGTCTGGAGCCGCCCGACCAGACGGGAAGCCTGCGTCACCTCGGAGACGCGAACGCGCTCGTTCAGCCACTCGCCCACGTCGCGGACGACACGCGCCCGCTCCGGCTCGTGCACCAGATCGTGAGCGAGGCCGTCGTACACGTAGAGCTGCTTGTCGACGCTCCCCGCGCGCGCGACGAGCCGCCGGCTGCCCTCCGGTTCGCTGACGACGTCAGCCGAGCCGTGCATCACGAGGAGCGGCGCGGTCAGCTCCGGAGCGAGCGCCTCGATGCGCTCCATCGCGTCGAGCAGCTCCTTCGCCGTGCGGGCGGGCGCGGGCGGCTGGCTCACGAGCGTGTCGCGGAGCGAGTCCTCGACGGTGCCCCGGTCCCGGGAGGCCCGCCGGACGTCGAGCTGCAGGATGCGCGCATGCGGCGCGAACGCCGAGAGCAATCGCGTGGCGCGCGCCTCGTCAGGCACCGGGCGAGGCTGGAGCGCTGCGCCGCTGAGGATGAGCCCTGCCACGGCCCTCCGCCGTTCCAGCGCCCAGAGCGCCGCGATCGAGCCGCCCATGCCGTGGCCGAACACGTACAGCGGTGCGGCTCCCTCGCGACCTCGAACGCACCGCACGAACGCGTCGAGGTCCTCGACGTAGTCGTCGAACGAGTCGACCCAGGCACGGGGCCCTTCGCTGCGCGCGTGGCCGCGGAGATCGAGCGCATGGACCGCGAAGCCGCGGCCGACGAGCCGCTCGGCGAACGTCCCGTAGCGCGCGCTGTGGTCCTTGAGGCCGTGGACGACGGCGACGGCGCCCCGCGGTGGCCCGCAGGGCCTCCACCACTGCGCGTAGAGGGTCGTACGACGGGCGCCACGGACGGTGGCCTCGCCGTGCTCCAGCGTGACCGACTCGATCTCGTCCTCCACGAGGTCGATGTCCGGCGTCCTGCCCAGCTCGATGTCGAGCGGCGCCGAGACGGTCATTGCGGTGAGACCGGTCAAGGCCATGGGGTCGCCTCGAGGAGAATTGCCCGCGCGACGGGACGCGCGCTTCCGTGCATGCGTGCGGGGGGAGCGGTGCGGGCCAAGAGAGCGCGCTACGCCCCAGCGCCGATTGCGGGATCGTCGCTGGAGCTTCGTCCCGTCGTGCGGGCGGAGACCTCCAGAGCAGGGCTCATGCCGAGGCTCGGGCGCCCGCGAGCGACGGAGCACGCCCAGTGTGTGGGGACCGGCAGTCAATGAATCCCGTGAGTTGCGACGCCGCGCGGGCTCGCCCCGGGGTACGGGGTGTGGGCATCGCGTTCACCAGTGGGGGCGCGCTGCGATCCACCCGCTCAGGCGGGGAACGCCTTCTCGTAGGCCGTCCAGACGCGCGCGTGCACCTCGTCGACCGTGCCGAAGGCATCGACGATGACGATGCGGTCGTCGGGCATGTGCCGCGCGAGGTCCTTGTAGAACACCGCGAGGGCGCGCTGTACCTCGTTCTGCTCGTAGAGCTGGGCCGCCTCGCCACGCTGCGTGCGCCGCTCGGCCGCGACGTCCGGCAAGAGGTCGAGCACGATGGTGAGCTCGGGCCGGCGCGCGTAGCGGTTGAGCGAGCGGATCCATTCGACCGCCTCTCGCGACTCGGCGCCGCTCGACACGCTCTGGTAGGCAAGGCTCGAGGCGTCGTAGCGATCCGAGAGCATGATGCCCCCTTCCGCCACGAACGGCTCGATCTCGCTCTCGACGTGGTCCATCCGGTCCGCCGCGAAGAGCAGGGCCATGGTCGCCCACCCTGGCGCGCGCCCTCCCGGAACGACGATGCGCCCGGTGAGCACCTGGCGGACGACGTTGCCCATCGGGCCGTCGCTCGGCTCCCGCGTCGCCCGGACCGGCACGTTCGCCGCGCGCAACCGGCTGGCAAGTCGCGCGACCTGCGTCGTCGTTCCGGAGCCGTCGATCCCCTCGAGCACCACGAAGCGTCCCTTGCCTGTCATCGCGGGCACTCGTTACCGCAGATGCCTCCCCGCGGAAACCCACGTCACGCGAGCGGCCGGGGATCCTCTCCCAGCACCACGTTGTCGATGAGGCGGGTCGTCCCCACGCGGCAGGCCACGGCGAGCACCGCGCGCACGTCGATGGCGGTGAGCGGCGCCAGGGTGTCGGCGTCGCGAGCTTCGACGTAGTCGATCGACGTCGCGACCGCCTCGATGGACGCGCGGGTCAGTCGCTCGAGCTCACGCGCGTCGCGCTCGCCGCTTGCGAACTGCCTCGCCGCGGCGTCGAGCCCCCGGACGATCGCCAGCGCCCGCGCACGCTCCTCGGTGGACAGGTAGGCGTTGCGCGAGCTCATGGCCAGCCCGTCCGGCTCGCGTACGATGGGGTGACCGATGATCTCCACCGGCGCGAGGAGGTCTCGCGCCATGCGCCGAACGACGAGGAGCTGCTGGTAGTCCTTGCGTCCGAACACCGCCACGCAAGGGCCCACCGCGGCGAAGAGCTTGGCCACGACGGTCGCCACCCCGTCGAAGTGACCCGGCCGGTGCGCGCCCTCGAGGGGCGCCGTGAGCGCGCCCACGTGAACACGCGTGTCATCGCCCGGCGCGTACAGCTCCTCGGGCGCCGGGGCGAACACGAGGTCGGCGCCCGCGGGGGCGAGCTTCCGGAGGTCGCCGTCGAGGTCGCGTGGGTACCGGGTGAAGTCCTCGCCCGGGCCGAACTGCGTCGGGTTGACGAAGATCGACGTCACGACGAGCTCCGCCCGCTGGCGCGCGTGCCGCACGAGGGCGAGGTGTCCGGCGTGCAAGGCCCCCATTGTAGGGACCAGCCCGACCCGGAGGCCGCGGGCCCGGGCCTCGTCGCAGACCGCACGGAGCTCCCGCACCGACCGGACGACGCGAGGGGACGGGCGAGGCGGTAACGGCGTGCTGGACATGCTCGCCCACGAAACTATCGCGAATCCGGGGTCGAGTTGGTAGGCTATCGGACCGCTCGCGAGGAGAGCGCTCATGGCTGCCTCTCACCGCTCCAACCTCTGCCGGCGTGGTCTTCCTGCGGCGCTCCTGACAGCGCTGATCCTGGTCGCGTGCGGCTCGCGTAGCTCTCTCGACATCGACGTCATCGAGGTCATCGCCGGCCCGGAAGGCGGTGCGGACGTGGCGGTCGAGGCGTCGGTCGACGCGTCGGACGCCGCCAGCGACTCGAGCGACGCGTCGGATGCGATCGACGCGATGGCGGGCTTCGACGGCGGACCCCTCGTCAACTGCGGGGCGTGCGTCGCCCAGAGCTGCGGGCAAGAGCTCCTGACGTGCCTCACGTCGACGTCGTGCCGTACGGCGCTCCAGTGCGTGGTGACGACATGCATCACCGGCGGAACCCCGGACCTGGGGTGCATCACGGGCTGCGCCAACGGCGACGACACGGCGCTGGCCGATCTGCTCGGCGCGTTCGCATGCATCATCCAGACATGCGGCTCGCAGTGCACCAGCGTGCTCAGCGGGCTGGCTGGCGGAGGGGCGGGAGGCGGCGGAGGGGGCGGCGGCGGCGGTGGCGGGGGCTGAACGTCGTACCGTCGGATCCGTGCTTGCGGCGCTGCTCGGCCTGGCGCTCACTGCGTCCACGGCGGAGGCTGCGCCGGGGGACGTGGAGGTGCGCGCCGCGCGCCAGCTCTTCGCGGACGCCGAGAAGGACGAGGACGGCGGGCGGTGGGCCGATGCGCTCGTCAAGCTGCGGCGCGTCTCGCAGGTCAAGCTGACGGCGGGCATCCACTATCACGTCGCCCTCTGCGAAGAGCACCTCGGGCACCTGGCCGCGGCGCTCGACGAGTACACCGCGGCAGAGGGGCAGGCGCGCGCCGAGAACGCAGAAGACGTGCTGCATCTCGTCGGCAAGAGGCTCGCGGACCTCGGCCCGCGCGTGCCCAGGCTGACCATTCGCCTCGTGCCGGGTGTCCCCGACGCCACCGTGACGCTGGACGGCGCGAAGCTCTCGCCGGCGGTGTTCGGGACGGCGCTCCCGCTCGATCCCGGGGAGCACCGCATCGAGGCGACGGCTCCCGACCGTCCGCCGACGATCCGCAGCGTGACGATGCACGAGCGCGACGTGACCGCGGTCGACCTCCAGGTGGCCAAGCCGACCCCTCCGCCCTCCCCCGCCCCCGTGGCCCCTTCTCCTGCCGCCAACGCGACTCCGGCGCCTCCGCCTTCTCCGCCGCCCGAGACGCCGGCACCACCGACGGGGCCATCGCGTACCGGGGCGATCCTCGCCACGGCGGGCGCCGTCGTCCTGGTGGGGACCGGTGTCGCGGCGTTTCTTGCGGCCGGGAGCGCGCACACCCGCGCCGTGAGCCAGTGCGCAGAGCTCGTCAGCACCTCGCCGGACGCATGCGATTCCGAGAAGAACGGCGTTCGCGCGTGGGACTTCACTGCGGGCGGCGCGTGGCTGGGAGCCGCCGCAGCCGGCGCGCTCGCCGGTTTCCTCTGGTCTCGTCCTTCGTCTCCCTCGTCGTCCGCGGCGTCCGCGCAGCTCGTCGTCCTGCCGGGCTCCGTCGTGCTCGGAGGCCGCTTCTGACATGCGCGCGCGCGTCCTTGTGTCGCTCGCCATCGGCTCGGCGACGCTCGGGGCGGCGCTGGTCGCCTGCGTCGATCTGTTCCACGAGACGAGCGACGTGCTCACCGCCTGCCAGCTCGACGCCGAGACGCCGGGCTGCGGCAAGGAAGCGGGCGTCGAGGCCGGCGTCGACGCATCGACGGACTTCTGCCTGTGGTCGGAGGACGAGGCGCGCCAGAACGCGACCCATGCCTGCGCGTGGCTCGGCGCCTGCGAGTCGCCGCTCGGTCGGAACGCCTTCGGCTCGTGCATGTTCGAGGCGCTTCTCGCGTACGACTGCGTCGCGAACCCGAATCATCCGGTGAAGGGCAAGACGCACGGTCTCTGGGATTGCCTCTGGCAGGCCCAGACGTGCGGAGCCGTCAACGCGTGCGTGTTTCCGCAAGGTCCGCAGGCGTGTGGCGGAGGGCCCTTCGTCACGTGCGCGACGCAGGACGCCAGCGTCAACGGGGACGTGCGGGTGGAGTGCCTGAGCAACAGCGAGCCTCCGAGCGGGGAGAACTGCGCCCTGTGGGGGCAGACGTGCGGTGGCGACATCAGCCTGGGGGTATGCGGCGGGAGCGCAGGAGAAGGCGGGATCGCCTGCACGACGCAGGGATGCGATGGCACGATGCTGCACGTGTGCGACGACGCAGGGAGGGACATCGGCGTCGACTGCATGAGCAACGGCGCCCAGCAGTGCGGCGGCTTCCCCACCGCGACGAACGCGGCCTGGGTGGCGTGCGTCCCCCGGAGCGAGGCGGGCGCGTGCACTCCGAGCGCGGCGGCCGAGTGCGACGCGGGCATCGCCGTGTCTTGCCCGGCGGGCGTCGTCGAGAGCATCAACTGCCTCGCGCTCCTCCAGAACGTCCACGCGTGCAACCCGGGGCCCCTCTCGCCCCCGTACGACTGGACGAGTCCCTGCGCCGTCGTGAGCGACGGCGGCGATGACGCAGGCGCAGCCGACGCCTCCGGGTGCTCCTCCGATTCGTGCAACGGCATGAAGCTGACGGGGTGCTCCCGCGGCGCGTCCTTCCCGCTCGACTGCGCCGAGGCCGGTCTCGGCCCGTGCGCCCTGAAGACGACGGACCAGGGGAGCGTGCAGAACGCCGCGTGCACCCCTCCATGAGCCCGGTGACGACCCGCCGCCGCGCCTGGATGTCGTGGAGCTCGGGCAAAGACAGCGCCTTCGCGCTCGGGGTCGCGCGCGCTCGCCCCGACCTCGAGATCACGGCGCTGCTGACGACGGTCACCGACGAGTACGCCCGCGTCTCGATGCACGGCGTACGGGAAGAGCTGCTGCGCGCGCAGGCCCGCGCGGTGGGCCTACCGCTCGTCGAGGTTCGCATCCCCAGTCCCTGCACGAACGCGATCTACGAGGCCCGCATGGCCGAGGCCCTGTCCCGCGCTGCCGCGGACGGGACCGACACCGTCGTCTTCGGCGATCTCTACCTCGCCGACCTCCGCGCCTACCGCGAGGAGAAGCTCGCGGCGATCGGCTTTCGCGCCGAGTTTCCCCTGTGGAAGCGAGACACCCGCGAGCTGGCGCGCGAGATGATCGCGTCGGGTCTTCGCGCCGTGCTCACGTGCGTGGATCCGCGCCGCGTCCCGCGCGAGCTGGCCGGACGCGAGTTCGATCCGCGCTTGCTCGACGAGCTCGCTCTCCTGCCGGGCGTGGACCCCTGCGGCGAGAACGGAGAGTTTCACACGTTCGCCCACGCAGGTCCGCCGCTGAGCCTGCCCGTGCCCATCCAGGTCGGCGAGATCGTCGAGCGCGACGGCTTCGTGTTCGCGGATGTCTTGCCGCGAACGTAGACCGCGTGAATCGTGAGGCACAGGCTCCCGATGCTCGCCTAGACTGGTGCGCTCGATGAGAGCTCGGTGGTGCGGCGGAGCGTGGGTGGGGATGGCGGTGGCCGTGATGGGGGCCTGCGCCTCACCTCCGCCGGACAACACGCCCGATCCGTGCGCGGTCCTGTCGACCGAGTGTCCGCACTGCACGCAGCCCGGCCCGAAGGGGACATGCGAGAACGCGCTTGCGACCAGCGACGACGTGCAGTGCACCGTCGCGCTCGACGACACCAGCGTCATCGCCGACTGCGTCGTCCCCGACGGCGGGGGCGACGCGGCGCCCGAAGCCTCCACCGACGCGCCTGCGCTCTCGATTTGCGACGCGGCGCAGGTCTCCGCCGACGCCGGTTGCTCGTGCGTGGGGCTCTGCCTCGTCACCTGCCCCGGCGGCGGCTGCACGATCGCCTGTCCGGCGACCGCGACCTGCCAGGCTTCCTGCAGCGGAGGCGGGTGCATCTTCCAGTGCGCGGCGGGCGCGACGTGCACGGACTCCTGCACGGGCGGGGGCTGCAGCTTCCAGTGCGCCAACGACTCCGTCTGCAACGACACGTGCGCGCCGACGCCGCCGTGCGCCGGTCCCTGAGCTCGTCAGAGTTGCCAGTCCCGCGCTAGCTGGGCGACGAACTCCGGACGGAAGACGCCGTCCACGCGGATCGAGTAGCGGAAGTACGGGTCCTTCTCCACGCCGTGGTAGCCGTGGTCGTTGAACCAGTACGCGCGCGAGACGACGTGTCTCTTGGTTTTCGTCTCCTCGTCCCACAAGAAGAGCCGCTTGTTCTTGCGCGGACAGAGCGTGATGAAAGGCTCGGCCACGGGGTCGTCCGGATCGCCGTCCTGGTGGACCGTGCCGTGATGGTCGGCCTCCAGGCCGAGGATGTTGCAGCGGCCGACGGCCTCGAACGGGAGCGTCTCGACGAACGCGATGAGCTGCGGGAAGTGCCGCCGGGCCTCGGGGGTGAACCGCTTGCCCTGCCCGTTCGACTTGTCTTCCCAGTTGAGGGTCGGAATGAGCTCGTAGAAGACCTGCCAGGGGAAGTAGACCCCGTGCTTGAACTTCAAGTAGAGCATCTGCTTGCGGCTGAGCGGCCACTCGCGCTCCTCGCCGAACTCGTACTCGGCTTGCCGCTCCGGCTCGAGCTCGCCGGGGGTGTCCGAGAGCGACGCGAACCGGGCGAACTCCTCCCGCGAGAAGCGGGCGATGACCTGCCCGTAGTCGGCGTACGGCTCGTCGGCGAGCGAAGGGGGCACGATGCCCATCGTCTTGTGGCTGCCCCCCGTGTAGTCGAGCGGCACCTGCGTGAGGCCGTAGGTGATCTCGTCGTCCAGCGCCTCCAGCGCACGCAGATCGACGTAGCGCTCGAGATCGATGAAGGCGTGACCTCCGATTCCCGAGACGGGCATGCCGTCGTAGCGAAGCACGTCGTGTACCATCGTGCCGTGTCGCGAGCGGCTGCCGCTGGATCGAGGCTTGCTCTCCCTGGCTCCATCCCGATGCCATCGAGCGCGACCGACGCCGACCCCGCGGAGAAGCGCACCGCGAAGCCTGGCTTCTGCGGCATCTGGGGGCTGCCCTACATCGACCTCGCGCCCCTGTTCGACACCGCGCCGCTCGCCGAGGTCGACGCCGAGGTCTGCCTCGGCCTCAGCCGCGTCGCGACCTCGTACACGGGCGGGAGCCTCAAGTGGATGGGCGTGGTCGCGCCGCACGTACAGGGCGACGGCTACGTCGACTTCATGCACGTCATCGAGGGGTTCTCGCGCGACGAGTTCGCGGCGTTCGTGTCGCTCTCCGACGCGCCGGGGAACTTCGATCTCGACCGCCACGCCGAGGTTCGCTTCGGCGACGAGACGGACCACCCGCTCACCAAGCGGCAGATGCTCTATCTGAAGTACCGCTACGGCGTGTACTTCCCGTGGAAGGTCGCCTACCACCTGCTCGACAACGTCTGGTGGGAGGACAAGAACCTCGGCGCCGGCAAGGCCTTCCACCGCGAAGCGTGCGAGGTGTTTCCGCGGACGCTCGGCTTCATCCGCGCGCTCCCCTTTCGCGAGATCGGGCGCGTCGTCCTCTTCGGTCTCGAGGCCAACGACCACGCCCCGCTGCACCGGGACACGCTGCCCGGGTCACGGGACGACGTGCAGCACAGCGTCACCCTCTGCCCGCGCGGGAACAAGCGCTTCTACCTGGCCGATCCGGACCTCACGACCCGCCTCCCCGTGACCTCGCCCCTCTACTGGTTCAACGACATGGACTGGCACGGCGTGGAGCCCGACCCGTACTTCCGGTACTCGATTCGCATCGACGGCGTCTTCGAGCCGGGGTTCGTCCGCGATCTGCAGCGCTACGCGGCGCGCAAGACCCGCACGGCCTAGAACCAGGCCTCCCATGCCCCGCCGTCGAGGCAGGCGTGCATCGTCGCGCTCATCCGGTCGAGCTCCCCGCGGAACGGCAGGATCTGGTGGAGCCGGTAGCTGTCGATCACGACGAGCTCGCCGACCTCGTAGGCGAGCTGCGTCACTTCGACGCGGGGATCCGGCTTCTCTGGGAAGTCGTCCCCCTCGTAGGTCGAACCCCACACGCGCAGACCCCCTCCGATCTCGGGACGCTGGAGCATGAGGACGAGGGTCAAGGCCGGAAGACGGCGCTCGAGCTGCGGCGGCCTCAGCCCCTCCGTGTCGAAGTGGACCTCGCCTCCGCGCCGCGCCACCTCGCCGCCCGCCGGGAACACGTGCACGCCCGGTCCGCACCACCCGACGCGCTGCGTGACCGGTGCGCCCACGAGGGCGGAAGCGGCGGCGAGCATGTGCTCCTGGAGGCCGGGGGCGATCCGGCGGACGCGCGCGTCGGAGGCGGCGGCGTCGGCGAAGTACTCGTCCTCGCGGTCCTCTTCGAGGTGGGTGTAGTAGGCGCGCCCGAGCGTAAACTGCTTGCCCTCGAAGTTGCGGGTCCACGATGCGCGCGCCGAGAGCACGGCGTCGGCGTGGGCTGCGCACCTTTCCTCCGGGAGGGCGCCCGGACAGCGAATCGCGAGGTGTTCCTCGAGCCGCTGCAGTACCGAAGGCGGCCGGCCGACCGCGACCTGAGGCAGGATCTGGGGGGAGAGCACGCCCGTCTGCAGAGCAAACCCCTTGCCAGCGGGATTCTCTCGTCCTCGGGCGGCGCACCGCACCCGTGAGGGCCATTTGCCCCGCGCCGCCCCGAGACTCGCGGCGCCGCGTCCCCACGTCGCGCTCCCCGACGCGGCCGCTTTCCTCGCTTCTCGCGTCGTCTCGCTCGCCTGGCGGTCGCCGCGCCGCTGGACAGGTTGTTGCTCAGGAGAAGCCCATGCCCATCGAGGTGCGGCTGGCAGGCTCGCCCGACCCCCTGTCGGACCCCGCCCTCGCGGGCCAGCTCTCGCAGCGATACCTCATCTTCGACGCGTACCTGGCAGGCGTCCGTCGCGTCGAGGTGCACCCCCTGATGCTTCCGCTCGCGATGCACGAGGCGGCTGCGCACGCCGCGGAGCGTGTCGTCGCGACCATGGGACGCGTGACCGCCCGTGCACACCTCGACCCGGCGGAGCGGGCCCGGTACGGGTTGAGCGAGGACTCCGCGCGGCTCGCGGCGGCGTCGCACGAGTCGGGCGACCACGCCTCACTCATGCGGGTCGACCTCCTGCTCTCCGAGAACGGCGAGTGGCAGGCGTGCGAGATCAACGCCGACTGCCCCGGAGGCCACAACGAGTCCGTCGGGCTCCCCCAGCTCGCGCGCGAGGCCGGGTTCCGCGACGGCGACGATCCCACGCACATGCTCGAGAGCCTCGCCGACCGGCTGACCGCCCTCGCCGAGCTGCCCGGCCAGCCTCCCGGGGTCGTCGCCCTCGTCTACGCCACCGCCTACGCCGAGGATCTGCAGGTGTGCGCCATCGTGCAGCGGATCCTCCAGCGCCGGGGCACGCGCGCGATCCTCGTGTCGCCGATGGCGCCGCGCTTCGACACGGGCGAGCTCCGCGTGGGCGCCGAGATCGTGCGCGTCCTCTACCGGTACTTTCCGACCGAGTACATGGACGGGAACCCCAACGTCGATGGCATCTGCCAGGCCGTCCGCACGGGCCGGGTGCGCACGCTCTCGAGCTTCGCGCACATGTACACGCAGTCCAAGTACGCCTTCGCGCGCGCCTGGGCCCACGAGCCCACGCTCGACGCCGCCGATCGCGCCGTCATCCGCCAGCACGTCCCCCAGTCGTTCGACCTCGCCGCGATCTCGCGCGAGCGCCTCGTCGCCGAGCGAGCCGAGTGGGTCCTCAAGCGCGCCTACGGCCGCGTGGGCGACGAGGTGTTCGTGGGGTCGCTCTTCGACGACGACGAGTGGACCTCGACCGTCGACGCGGTCTCGAGCATGCGCGAGAGCGGCGAGTCGTGGATCGCCCAGCGCTTCGTCCGCCAGCGCGCCGTCCCCACGCCGTGGGGCGACCGCTTCGTCACGCTGGGGGCGTACGTCCTCGACGGACGCTTCGTCGGTTACTTCACCCGCATCACCCCGGAGAGCCACGTGTCCCACGGCGCGCTGTGCGTTCCGGTCTTCACCGAGGCCGCCTAATGTACAAAGTCACCGCCCTCGCCATTCCGACCGCCCTGCTCGCGTCCGCGTGCTCTCCGATGGACGAATGGGTTCGCCCGCCGTTGATGCCCGAGGCCGAGGCCCAGACGGCCCCCTTGCCCGGCGACACGCCGTCGACGGCGGTCCACGACTGGCGGCAGATCCCTCCGACCCGCACGATGACGGTCCCCTCCGTCGGCGAAGCCAGCGCAAGGTGGACGCTGGCCCCCGGCAACCCGTGGGCGCCGTACCAGAAGACGACGCTGCTGATGACGCTCGACTCGACCGAGCGCGCGGGGACCCTTCCGGACGTGGAGCAGCTCGAGGTCGTCAACGGCGCCCGCCGGGCCGCGAGCTACGTCGCCGCGGCCGGTCTCCCGGAGGGGACGATGTGGCTCGTCGATCTCCGCGGTCCCGCCTCGGTCGCGTTCGGCGCTACCCTCAGCCGGGAGAGCCGCGAGCCGGTGAGCCCCATCATGACGTTCAACAACTGGCCCGCCGACAACGAGAGCATCCCCGCCGAGGAGACGCTGGCCGCGCTGGTCTCGATGACGCCGCGCCTCCCCGCGGGCCGCCAGCCGAGCGTGCCGGTCTTCATGCTCGATGCCTGGCGCCTCGCGTATCGCTACGACCATCCGGACGACGAGACGACGGACAACCGCTACATGCTCTCGGCCTCCGACTTCCCGGACGGGGCGACGCTCCGCGCGCGGGGGATCGACCACGTGCTCTACGTGGTCGAGAGCCTCGAAGGGGCGCAGCTGGAAGAGGACGACCTTCACCAGACCTTCCTCGACTACCAGGCGATGGGCATCACCACGACCATCGTCGACCTGGCGCAGCTCGGCGACGTCCTGCGGCAGGAGGTCCCCTACTACGGTCAGCCGCTCTACATCGACTCCGGCCGCGTCACGATCATCGGCGACCCGGGGTTTTACCATCGGGCGCGGGGCGGCTTCGGCGGGACGCACGTCGTCTACGGCGGCGGGCACGGCTTCTCGGGGGCCTACGGCTTCGTCTTCGGAGCGCATGGCGGAGGCTGAATCGCCGCTGTCGCCGGAGGACGTCGAGGGGACCCTCCGCCCGCTCGACGAAGCGACGATGCTCCCGGCGCGCGCCTACACCGACGGCGACGTCTTCGCCTTCGAGCGCGAGCGCCTGTTCGGCACCGACTGGGTGTGCGTGGGTCGCGAGAGCGACGTCGCCGTCGCGGGCACGTGGTTCGTCGCGCCGGTTTGCCGCGGCGGCGTCATCGTGGTCGCGGGCGACGACGGGGTGCCGCGCGCCTTCCACAACGTCTGCCGGCACAGGGGCACGACGCTCCTCGACGGGTGCGGCGAGCGCGCCGCCAGCATCCGGTGCCCGTACCACGGCTGGTCGTACGATCTGCGCGGTCACCTCGCGCTCGCGCCGGGCATGGACGACGTCGTCGGCTTCGACCCCGAGGCGCACGGTCTGGCGCCGGTCCGCCTCGAGACCTTCGGCGGCTTCCTCTTCGTGTCCCTCGCCGCCACCGGGCCGAGCCTCCTCTCGTGGCTCGACGATCTCCCCGCGCAGTTCGAAGGCATCCCGCTCGCCGGGCTCGTCCTCGGTCGCCGGAGCCGGACGACCGTGCGCGCGAACTGGAAGCTCCTGATGGAGAACTTCGCCGAGTCGTACCACTTCGGGCCGGTCCACCCGCAGCTCCAGCGGCAGACTCCGTCGGCGCGCGCCGAGAGCTTGCTGTCGCGAGGCCCGTGGCAGGGGGGCTGGATGCCGCTCCTGCCCGGCGCCGAGACCGTCTCGAAGGACCGACGGCGCCATGGTCGCCCGCTCCTGCGGAAATCCGGGGCGGAGGCGCGGGGGGCGCTCGACTACCTCCTCTTCCCCAACCTCTTTCTCAGTCTGCAGCCGGACTACCTCCTCGCGTACCACCTCGCCCCCGTGTCCCACGAGGAGACGGGCGTGACGTTCGACGTCCTCTTCGATCCCGGCGCGCGGGGCGACGCCGGCGAGATCGCCGCAGCCGACGTCTACGACTTCTGGCAGCTGACCAACGCGCAGGATTACTCGATCTGCGAGCGCCAGCAGGTGGGTCTTACCTCGCCCGGCTTCATCCCCGGGCGGTACGCGCCCACGGAAGAGGGCGTCCACGAGTTCGACAAGATCGTGGCCGAGCGTTACGTCGAGGACTCCTAGTTGGGCCGAAACGGACCGATTCTGGTCTACTCTGGCCGGCCATGGTCGAAGAACGACGAACCTCCCACCGGGTGCGCATCTCGGGCGTACGCGTCATGTACGAGAGCGCCGACGGCGAGCGCGTGGAGACGGACGCGTTCGACCTCTGTGGCGGCGGCGTCTTCGTGCGCACCGCGACGCCGCTGGCGGTCGGCAAGCGCCTCTCCCTGGAGATCCAGGTCGTCGGCGAGCCGGCGCCGTGGTCGGCCGTGGGGCGTGTCATCTGGTCGCGCGAGAAGGGCGAGGGCGACGCGGCTCCCCCCGGCATGGGGGTGAAGCTGATCGACGCGGACGACGCCGTGCTGGCGGCGATCGAGCGCCTGGTCGAGACGCGAGAGCGCACCGAGCCCGGGATGGGCAAGGGATCGCACCCGCCACCGCCTCCCGCCCCCATCCTCGCCGTCGCGCCGGAGAGGGAGCGCACGCTGATGGGCGTCGGCTCGGCGCCGGAGTCGACGCCGCCCCCGCCGCTCCCGCTGCCGCCGCGTGAGGCGAGCGTCGCGATCGATCTCGTGGCGAAGAGACCCGCGTCGGCGCCCCCGCCGGCCGCGAGGCCCGTGGCCGTCGAGAAGGGCGGCCCGGGGCGGCTCATCGTGATCCTGCTGCTGCTCGTCGTCGCCGGCGTCGCGGCCTACGTGCTGCTCGACGGATTCCTGCGGCCGCCGCCGGTGCGTTAGCACGACCTGTTGGCTCGGTTCGTCGGCCGACGGCGCTAACGCCCGAAGTCCCGCCTCTTCGCCTCGGCCAGCAGCGCCTCCCGGAACAGCTTCACCCGCCGCGGCTCCTGACGCGCGCTGGGGGCCACGATCGAAATCCCCGCCCCCCGCAGCGTCCACTCCGGCAGGATCCGCCGCAGGCCCGCCAGCTCCTCCTCCGACGTGCACGCCGAGAAGTAGAGAGGCACCAGCCCTATCCCCGCCCCCGCCGCGACCACGCGCCGGATGAAGAACAGGTCATCGGCCGCGATCGACCCGTGCACCTCCACCCTCACCTCGCCGTGCGGCCCCGTGAGCGGCAGCGTCGTGCCCAGCCCCAGCGAGCTGAACGCGACGAAATCGTGTGTCGCCAGGTCGTCGACCGTGGTCGGTGTGCCCCGACGCTCCAGGTACTCCGGCGAAGCGAACAGACCCAGGCTCGAGTCTCCGAGCTTCCGTGCGACGAGCGACGAGTCACGCAGCGGCGACGCGCGAATCGCGAGGTCGAACCCCTCGGCCACGAGATCGACGACGCGCGACACGAGCGACACCTCGAAGAGCACCTTCGGGTACTTCGCGCTGAAGCTCGCGACGACGCCGGCCAGGAGCGCCTGCCCGACGTCCGCCGGGGCGGTGATCCGGATCGTGCCTCGCGGCTCCGCCTCCATGTCGACCACGTCGGCGCTCGCGTCGGAGACGCTGGCCACGGCGCCGCGCACGCGGTCGTAGTACGTCCGGCCTGCGTCCGTGAGGGCCACCGACCGCGACGTCCGCTGCACGAGGCGCACCCCGAGCTTGTGCTCGAGGCGCACCAGCGCGCGGCTCACCGTGGACTTGGGGACACCGAGCGCCTTCGCGGCCGCGGTGAATCCCCCCCCGTCCGCGACGTGGACGAACACGGAGACGTCGTTGAGATCGATGCCGTTCATCGCGCCGCTGCGCCCGACGATAGCCCGGGTGGGATCAGGCCGTCGCCGAAGCCGTCGGAGCGACGGTCTCTTCGGGCGCGATCGCTTCCACGTCGATCTCGATCTTCACCTTGTCCGCGAGCGCAAAGCCGCCCGTCTCGAGCGCCTTGTTGAAGTTGACGCCGAAGTCCTTGCGGTTGAGGGTGCCCTGCGCGCTGAAGCCGGCCACCGTCTTGCCGGAGAGGCTCTTCGACGTCCCGCGGAACTCGACGTCGAGGGAGACCGGCTTGGTCACGCCGCGGATCGTGATGTCGCCGTGCACGGTGTACTCGCCCTCGCCCTTCGGCTCGATCCGCGTGCTCTTGAACGTTATCTTCGGATGGTTGGCCACGTCGAAGAAGTCGTTCGTGCGGAGGTGGTTGTCGCGGTCGACGTTCCCGGTGTCGACGCTCGCGACGTCGATCTCGCCCTCGAACTTGGAGCGGGTGAAGTCCTTCGGGTCGAGGCGAACCGTGCCGCTGTAGGTCTTGAACTGGCCACGGACGGTGGAGACCATCATGTGCCTTACGGAGAAGGTGACGTGACTGTGAACACTGTCGATGGTCCAGGACATGGGTTACCTCTGAGGAAGCGGCGCGCTGTCTCGGCGCCGCGGATGGCGACAGTGTGCGTCGCCTCGACGGTTGCGACAGGGGCGCCTGGGGCAACACACCGTTGCGCCAGCGCAACGCCCCCGCCGCTCACACCGGCGCGGCTTCCCGTTTGCCCTTCGACGCCGCCGCCGGTCTCAGCGCGGCGTCGAGCGCCTGCTCCACCTCCTCGCACGACAGGCCCAGCTCGCGCGCCCTGCGGAACGCCGCGAGGAGCACCCCGCGAACCGCGTTCGGCACGGCCCCCAGCGCCTCCGAGGCCACGCAGACCACCGCATCGACGGCGAGATGCCGCGGCATCGGCGGTGGACCGGCGGGGGGAGGCGGCGCCGGAGGCGGTGGTGGAGGCGGAGGGACGACGAGGCCGAGGCTCTCCAGCGTGTGTCCCATGGCTGCGGCGAGCTCCGCGGCGACCTCGGCGTCGTGCGGGTGGACGTGGCCCGCGAGCTTCGCCAGATCGTGCGCGTACGGGAGCCCTCGGCTCGTCTCCCAGCGCTGCACGGTGCGCTTGGACGAGCCGATGAGCTCGGCCAGCTGCGCCTGGGTCACTCCGAGCGCCCTCCTGGCGTCTCCCAGGACCGCGGGAAGGCCCTTCGTCGCATTCTTTGCCATGCTCTTCGCTCCTTTGGCGGCTGGATGGGCCGATGTGGCGCTTCGTGCTTCGAGGGAGGCGGGTCGACCCTCGACCGAGGCGCATCCGTTGTGACGAGTGACGCCCTTCGAGCGAAGGAAGGCGCCCATGTGCTCGCATGAGGCGCCATCTAGAGCCGCATCGGAGCCAGACTACTCGCCTGGGTCGCCATCTGTCCCAACAAAGGCACTCTGCATCTGAACATCGGCGCTTCGAGGGCGAACAGAAGTCCCTGCCTCGCCTAGGCTGGCGTTCCGGATCTCGTCGGAGCCGCCATCATGTCGATGGGGCCCCGAGATCACCGCCATGCTGGCGCTCCTGTCGTCGAGGACAGCGCCACGGTTCGCGCGGAAGGCGCCTCAGACGAGGACCGAGACGCCTCTCGGTCGACCTAGTGGCTCCCCTTCCCCGTGTGTCGCGCCGATGGTTGCGGCAGAGGCTTCGGCTGAGGCCTGATCGAAGGGTTCGTGTGCGGTGTTGGCGCCACCGTCGGGGTGGGCACCGCCAAGCTCGTCGGCGGTGCCGCCAGCGAAGACGAGCCAGCCGCTCCTCCGGAAGTCGAAGGCGCCCCGGACGCCGTGCCCGAGGTCCAGCTGCCCGTCCCCGCGTCCGCGCCCGTCACTCCCTGGCGAGCGCCCAGCCACAGCCCGAGGCCGATGGCCCCGAAGACGAGCAGCGTGAGCCACGGGAGCAGCGAGCGGCTCCTCCGCCGCGGCAGCGTATGGAGCACGGGCGGCGGCTCGAGCTCTCGCTCGCTCACCTCCATCGTTGCCTCGCGGGGGAGAGGCGGGGGTGGCCGCGGAGTGATGGGCGGCGGGGGCGACGACCGCGGCGGGACCGAGGGAGGCGGCGAAAGCGCGACCTCCGTCCGCGCCACGCCGTCGATCTCCGCCATCGCCTTGCGCACGTCCTCGCGCATCTCCACCGCGTTCGCGTAGCGGTCCTCGCGACGGAACTCGAGGGCGCGATCGATGACCCGCGCGAACGAGCGGTTCACCTCCGGCGAGAACACCTCGATCTTCGGCGCCGCGAAGTGCGCCATCTTGCCCACGAGCTCCACCGGGTTCGACCCCTCGTGGATGCGCCGCCCCGTCCTCAGGCGAAAGCCCGTCGCGGCCAGCGCGAAGAGGTCCGTGCGTCCGTCGATCTCGTCGATGCGGCCCGCGGCCTGCTCCGGCGACATGAAGGACGGCGTCCCCAGCGCCAGCCCGTACGACGTGATCGTCTGCCCGTCGAGCAGCCGCGCGAGGCCGAAGTCGAGCACCTTCACGCGCGGCAGGTCGTCGCCCTCGCCGCGCACGAGGAAGAGGTTCTCCGGCTTCAGATCGCGGTGCACGACGCCGTTGGCGTGCGCCGACTCGAGCACGTCGAGCACCGTCTCGGCGATCCCCAGGAACTCCCGCTCCCCGACCGGCGGCCCGCGCTCCAGCCTGTCCTGCAGCGACTCGCCCTCCAGGAGCTCCATCACGAGGTACGCCGTCCCCGCGTC
>Ga0182030_10007523_pt1 | contig 22716 bp, 21 predicted proteins | sample 812S3MmetaG_FD_121299 | JGI IMG/M metagenome (GOLD analysis project Ga0182030, IMG submission 121299) | Permafrost microbial communities from Stordalen Mire, Sweden - 812S3M metaG (Illumina Assembly) | ecosystem: Environmental > Terrestrial > Soil > Wetlands > Permafrost | place: Sweden...
CTGGCGCGAGATGAAGCCGAAGCCCTTCGCGTCATTGAACCACTTCACAGTACCTTGTTCCATTTGATCGTGTTTCCTGGATTGAATTGCGCTGGAGGAATCGGAGCGACCACTGGCAGAAATCTTGCTTGGTTGGGGCGAGTGCTGCTGCTGCCCGGTTCGGTTCTAACGCTGGGCCTAGTGTATCATCGCCGTGTATAAAACAGCACACAAATTCTTTCATGTGCCCCGCAAAGGATGCTTTTCAAAGGGGTAGTGGGGCGGTTTTCGGAGGGGTGGTCAACCCACCTGAAGCTCTCACGAGGCTACTGTGATTGTCCTCGGGCAGGCAGTTCGACCCGCACAAACCGGGGAAAGTAAAGGCTCATGTCCTTGGCGACTTTCTCGTCAGGCCCATTTGCCGCATAAGTGACGATCAGGTCCGCGCCCTCCAACTCCGGGTGTGACTTTCCCGCATAAACAAAAGCATCCTTTGCATTGGATTCGGGAGGCCGATAGATAGTCTGTGGTGGACTCCACGGCCCTTCAAGACTCCGCGCTCTCCGCAAAACGATGTTGGTGGCTCCGAATCCGTCGCTATTGATCTCCAGAAAGCCGCTTCCGCCCGGATCCCGTTGTACGCTGGCTTCCGTACCTACCCCGCGCAGGACCGGACGACGCTCCGACGGCCCGGTTTGCCAGCCGCTACCGGACCACCACTGCAACGCATCGAACTTGCCATTCTCAAGGGTTTCGGCCCTCAGCCGCGCCACGTAGAGATCATGTTCCGGCTCGCTTTCTCCAAAGAAGTAGACGAAACCGTCGTCGCGCAGCGTTGCCGAGGCCATCATCACACGGTCGCTGGATTTCGCAGCCGCCTTCAGTTTCCATGCTGTCGGCTCCTCGTCGGGATCGGCCACCCAATACGCATTCCAGCCGACAAGCTTGAACCCAAGCGAGCTTTTTGCGTCGTCCCGAACAACGCGGGTACAAAACAGAAGCAGCTTGTTACCCAGCCGAATGCCCGACGAAGGCCACATCCAAGCCTGCCCCTTCGACGGAAATACCTCCGATGGATTGCTGTTGCCTCGCCAATAGAACTTCAGGGATGCATGCGAAGGATCGCGCCCGGACTGAATGGCAACGGTGTTGTGAACAAAGGCCGCGCTGGCCCGAGCATCCCCCGCTTTGCGCGCAACGAACGTATCGTCGAACAACCAAAGGACCCGGCCATGGCCGAGATCGACGGAAAAGGCACCATCCGCACCCAGCCACCGCGGGTCGGAGCGGAACAGCTTGTCGGCTCCCGGCCAGGTCCTGCCGACTTGCGCACTCCCGGCCAGCGTCATGCCAATCGCTAAGAGGAGGATGGAGACACATCGTAGGGACAAGTGCTGGCGTTGCCTCTGATGGTCCTGCTCCCACATCAATTTGAGGTCGGGCCACATGGCGTCATCATACTCGCGGCACAGAAGCACGGCAGACCGCATTACTGGCGGCACACAACCCCGTGATTTATCTTGGATGGGAAGTCGACTAGCCGCTGCCTTCGCTGGAAAGGCCTTGATGCCCCACGATCCCGTTCCCGACCTGCTGCGCCGCGCCACGGAACAGCTTGAAGCCGAGTTTAGCTCGCTTCCCGACTACGCGGCGGAACCAGCTGCGGACACGGCGGCAATGGCGGGCGTTCTGGAAGCGGTCGCGGGCAGGCTGGGCGATAACTACCCCTACTTCCATCCTCTTTACGCCGGCCAGATGCTCAAGCCGCCGCATCCGGTGGCGCGAGCGGCCTACGCGCTGGCCATGAAGATCAACCCCAATAACCACGCCCGCGATGGCGGCCGAGCCAGCTCGGAGATGGAGATCGAGGCGGTCCGGGAGATCGCGGCGATGTTCCGCTGGACGGAATATCTGGGCCATCTGACATCGAGCGGAACGATTGCCAACCTGGAGGCGCTGTGGGTGGCCGGGCAGCTGGCTCCGGGAAAGCGCATCGTCGGCTCGGAGCAGGCGCACTACACCCACCGCCGCATCTCGGCCGTTCTCAAGCTCGACTTCACGCCCATCGCCGCCGATGCCCGTGGCCGGATGGATCTCGAAGCCCTAGAAGCCGAGCTGCGCAAGGGCGATGTGGGCACCGTGGTGGTTACGCTGGGCACAACGGCAATTGGCGCGGTCGACCCCTTGGACGAGGTGCTGAAGTTCCGCGCACAGTACGGCTTCCGGGTGCACGTGGACGCAGCCTACGGCGGCTATTTTCGCCTCATCGCAGACGAGTTGGACGAACCAGCGCGGCGAGCAACCCTGGCCACGAGCGAGGCGGATTCGCTGGTGATCGACCCGCACAAGCACGGTTTGCAGCCTTATGGGTGCGGGTGCGTGCTTTTCCGCGACCCGGCGGTGGGGCGGTTTTACAAGCACGACTCCCCCTACACCTACTTCACCTCGAAAGAGCTCCACCTGGGCGAAATCAGCCTGGAGTGCTCCCGCGCCGGGGCGGCGGCCGTGGCTCTGTGGGCCACGCAGCGGCTGTTGCCATTGACTGAAGGCGGCGCGTTCGCCGCCGGCCTGAGGAGTGGGCTGCAGGCCGCGCTCGAGCTCGGCAAGCGGCTGCGCGCCGACGCGCGCTTCAAGGCGATGGCGGCCGGGCAGCCGGAACTCGACATTGTGGTTTGGGCAGCAAAGGCGGAGAATCCAGAATTGGCGTCGGAGCGGGCGCGGAAGGTATTTGTGGCCTGCGCCACGCGGGATTTACATTTAGCTCTTGTACAATTGCCGCTGTTCTGGTTCGATCCGGGAACGGATCCGGCCACAGCGATTACCTGTCTGCGCTCGGTGTTGATGAAGCCGGAGCATGCGGCGTGGCTGGAGCGGATCTGGGAGCGTCTCAGCGCGGGGAGCGCGGAGATTATGGGGGCTTGAGGTGCAAATGACCGAGACATGCGCGGCCGGAAAAGAAAACGTTGTCATGCGCTCCGGCGATTGCACGGGGACCATTCTTCCCAGCCTGGGCGGCAAAATTGCCTCCATCCGCGTCGGGGAGCGTGAACTGCTCCAGGCGCCGCTCATTCCCTATGCGCCGCGCACCCGGACCATGAGCTTCGATGCCGGCGACGCCAGCGGCTGGGACGAGTGCCTGCCTTCCGTGGCGGCTTGCTCGGTGCAGACGGCGAACGGGACGGCGCAGGTTCCCGATCACGGCGATCTTTGGAGAGTGGAATGGAAAAACAGGGATCAGGGATCAGGGATCAGGGATCAGTTTGCGGCTGCGGGCAGTGAAAGCTCCGTGTCCTTGCGCGCAGAGTGTTTCTCCCTGCCGCTGGCGCTGGAGCGGACGGTTGCGCTCGCAGAAACTGCCACCGGCTGGAAGGTGCAACTCGATTATCTGCTGCGCAATACCGGAGATCAGACGGTCCCATGGTCGTGGGCCGCCCATCCTCTGTTTGTTGCCGAGGCTGGCGATCGGATTGTGCTCCCTGCGTCGACTCACTCGCTGCGGCTGGAAGGGTCAGGCGGTGCGCGGCTGGGCAAGGGCGGTGACCGGGTGAGCTGGCCGTTGGCGACGCTGGCCGATGGGAGCACGAGCGACCTGAGCCTGGCGCAAGGGCCGGAGTCCGGCATCGGCGACAAGCTGTTCGCAGGACCGCTGAATGAATCGGAGAACTGGTGTGCGCTGGAGCGGCCGAAGGCCGGGGTACGAATCAAGGTTGGCTTCGATCCGGTTGCTACGCCTTATCTTGGGCTCTGGATTTGCTACGGCGGCTGGCCGGAGCGGCCCGGTCCCAAACAGATGTGCGTGGCGCTGGAACCGGCGACGGCGCCGGTCGACTCGCTGGCCGTGACCGGGCCGTGGTCGCGGACGCTGGCGCCGGGCGACTGCTTTTCATGGACCATGACGGCTGAGATTCAAACCCTTTCGAAAGCGAATTGACATGCGCGATGTTGCAGCCTTCCGTTCCTTGCACCAGGCCCGCTTTGAAGCGGAGCCGGCCGTCTATTCAGCGCCGGGACGGGTGAACCTGATCGGCGAACACACGGACTATGCCGAGGGATTTGTGATGCCCGCGGCCATCGACTTTGCCACGCTGGCGGGGATCTCCCCGCGCGAGGACGGCAAGGTCGCCTTGTTCAGCGAGAACTACGGCCAGGTGCGCTACTTTGACGCGGCCGAGCTGCCCGCAGCGGCCGGCCAGTACTGGACGGACTATCCGCTGGGCGTGCTTTCGATTCTTGCCGGCGAAGGCCACACCATTTCCGGCTTCAGCCTGAGCCTGTGGGGCGATGTTCCGCTGGGCTCAGGCCTGTCGAGTTCGGCGTCTGTGGAGGTGGCCACAGCGCTGGCGGTGACCGGGCTGATCGGCGCCAGCTATACCGGCCCGCAGCTGGCTCGGCTGTGCCAGCGAGCGGAGAACGAGTTTGTGGGCGCCAGCTGCGGCATCATGGACCAGTTCATCTCCGCCAACGGCGCCAAGGACCATGCCCTGCTGCTCGATTGCCGCGATCTGAGCTTCAAGCTGGCGCCGATTCCGGCCAACGTGGCGCTGGTGATTGCCAACACCATGGTCAAGCACGCCATCACAGGCGGCGAATACACCAGCCGGCGCGCGGAGGTGGAGGCGGCCTGCGCGGTGATTGCGAGGCACCGGCCGGAGGTGAAGTTTCTCCGCGATGCAACCGTTGAGGACCTGGCGAAGTGGGGCGATGAGATGACGCCCAACTCCCTCAAGCGGGCCCGCCACGTGATTACGGAGAACGCGCGCACCGTGGCCGCGGCTGAAGCGCTGATGCGCCACGACCTGGTCGAGCTGGGCCGGCTGATGGCCGAGGCCCACCAGAGCTACAGCCAGGACTTTGAGGCCAGCTGCGAAGAGGCCGACGCCATGGTGGCGCTGGCGCAGGATCTGCCCGGGCTGATTGGCGCGCGGCTTACAGGGGGAGGCTTCGGCGGGTGCACGATAAACCTGGTGGAGCAGGAGTACGCGGCGACGTTTCAGGAGGGGCTGGCGGCGGCGTATGCGGGGCAGACGGGGATTGTGCCGCAGATTTTCATCTGCCACGCCTCCGATGGGGCGCACCGGCTGTGAGCCCTCCAAGCCCTCTGGCCCATCCCGGGGCGCTGATGATTCCCTGGTACGGATGATCGCTGAGTTTTCATCCGATAAAATGTGGACCGCGGGCTTGTACGCGCGGTGAAAACCGAGGTGCCAATCCCCCGTTGGTACCATGCGAGCAGGTTGGGACCGGGTTACTTATGCCCCGATTGTGCCAGCGTTTTTGGGAAGACATTCTTGGTAAAATCACGAGAGTTCAACGCGAAGACGCCCGGAAAACCTGCGAGCCTCCAACCGGCCTCGCAGCAAGTCCAGTCCAGAACGTCGCTTTTGAGGATTGAAGCGTCGCGGAGAGAAGGATAATGACGCCATTGAAATCATCCAAACCGTTTTCTTATGAGACCTTTCCGGCCGCGGGCGTGGTGGCTTACTTTTCCATGGAGATCGCGATTGACTCGGCCATGCCCACCTATTCGGGCGGCCTGGGCGTGCTGGCTGGCGATACACTGCGCTCGGCGGCCGACCTGGGCGTGCCGCTGGTGGCCTTTACGCTGGCCCATCGCAAGGGATACTTCCAGCAGCATCTGGATCTGCGCGGCGTGCAGAGCGAAGATGTGCAGCCCTGGAATCCGGCGGCCTTCTGCACCGAGGAGCCGGCGCGGATCACGGTGAGCGTGGAGGACCGCGTGGTGACGGTGCGCGCCTGGCGCTATGACCTGGTAGGCCGCTACGGCCACGTAGTGCCCATCTACCTGCTCGACACCGATCTGGACGGCAACTCGGGATGGGATCGCGGCCTGACCGATCACCTTTACGGCGGGGACACCAACTACCGGCTGCAGCAGGAGATTGTGCTGGGCATGGGCGGCGTGCGCATGGCCAATGCTCTGGCGCACAAGGTAAACGTGTACCACATGAACGAGGGGCACGCGGCGCTGCTCACCCTGGCGCTGATCGAGAGCCAGCTGGGCGGCGGTCCGCTGGGCGTACCCACCGAGGCTGATCTCGGGCTGGTGCGGCAGAAGTGCGTGTTCACCACGCACACCCCGGTTCCGGCCGGGCATGACCGCTTCTCCACCGAGCAGACCATCCGCATCCTGGGCAGCGATCGCACGGCGCGCCTCGAGCGGCTCGGCTGTTATCGCGACGGCATGCTGAACATGACGCTGCTGGCGCTCAAGTTTTCGCGCTACGCCAACGGCGTGGCCATGCAGCACGCCAAGGTCTCCCGCGCCATGTTTCCGGAGTTCACCATCGACGCGATCACCAACGGCGTGCATGCGCCCACCTGGGTCTCCGAGCCCATTCAGCACATGCTCGACGAGCAGATTCCCGCCTGGCGCCGCGACAATCTTTACCTGCGCAACGCCATTGACATCGAGGAAAAGGAGATTGCGACCGCGCACACCACGGCCAAGCAGGCGCTGCTGGCGGAGATTGAGCTGCGCACCGGCCAGGTGCTGGACCCCAGGGTGCTCACGCTCGGCTTTGCGCGGCGCGTGGCCACCTACAAGCGGGCCACGCTGCTGTTCACCGACCCGGCGCGGCTGGTGGAGATTGCCAACCAGGCCGGCGGTTTGCAGATTATCTACGCCGGCAAGGCCCACCCCCAGGACGAGCCGGGCAAGGCGCTGATCCAGAAGGTGGTCGAGGACGCCGCAAAATTGTCGGGCACATTGCTGAAGATTGTCTACCTGGAAAACTATGCCTGGGACCTGGGCGCGCTGCTCACCGCGGGTGTGGATGTGTGGGTGAATACGCCCAAGCGCCCTTATGAAGCCTCCGGCACCAGCGGCATGAAGGCCGCGCTCAACGGCGTTCCCAGCCTCTCCATTCTCGACGGCTGGTGGATCGAGGGCTGCATTGAAGGCGTGACAGGCTGGGCCATAGAAGACGGGGCGAACGACGACGAAGAGGCGACCTCGCTCTACAAGAAGCTGGAGACGGCGGTGGTTCCGCTTTACAACGGAGCGCCGGAGCGGTGGGCGCGCCTGATGCGCACCACGCTGGCGTTCAATGGGTCGTACTTCAACACCAACCGCATGGTCAAGCAGTACACTCGGAACTCCTACTATCCGGTGCAGCTGATCGAGCGGGCCAAGGTGGAGGAAGAAGCGTTCGCCGACTAGGGGAGCGGACCTGCCTTGCAGAGCGGACTAGCATTGTAGGGAGTGGGCGGTTCGGCTGGGGATGCAAGGGGCGAACCGGGACGCGCGATTGTGCCCGTTGGCTATACTGCCGGCGGCGGGGGAATCCGGATGCCGGAAGCAGGTGAAATCACGGTCCTTCTCCGCGATTGGAAAGCGGGCGATCCCGTGGCCGTCGATCATCTCTTCGAGCTCGTCTATCCCCAGCTCCGGCATATTGCCGGCGTCCTGTTCCGCGGCGAGCGGCCGGAGAACCTGCTCCAGCCCACCAGCGTGGTCAACGAGCTGTTCCTCAAGCTGATTCGCCAGCGCAGCCTGCGCTTTGAAGACCGCGAACACTTCTACAGTCTTTCGGCGCGGCTGATGCGGCGTGTCCTGGTGGACCATGCGCGCTCGGAGGGAAGGCAGAAGCGCGACTTCGGCATCCCGGTGCCGCTGCATGCCGACCTGGCCTGGGTCGACGCCCGCCCGGCGGAGATGATGGATCTGGACCGGGTACTGGACGAGCTGGAGCAGCTGGACGCGCGCAAATGCCGGATGCTCGAGCTGCGCTTCTTCCTTGGCTTTACGGCGGAGGAGACGGCGGAGCTGCTGAACACGTCCAAGGCGACCGTCGACCGCGAGCTCAGATTTGTGCGCGGCTGGCTCTATGACCGTCTGCACGCGGCCTGAAGTTTCCCTGAAAATTTTGATTCTGAGGCACTTTCTCTCTGTTTCGCGCCAACGTGGAGTGGTAGAGATGACGCAAGACGCCGAAAACTGGGAACTTCTCCAGGAGCTGTTCCATCTTGCCGAGATCACCCCGGCGGAAGAGCGCGATCGGGTGCTCGCGGAGCGGTGTCCGGATGAGAAGCTGCGCCGGCGGGCGCTCCGTATTTTCACCGCAGCCAGCCAGGATGAGCCGCACACCACGCCGCCCAGTGAGGATTCGTCGCTGGGCAGCAGGATCGGCCCGTACACGCTGATCCGCCACCTGGGCACGGGCGGCATCGGGGCCGTGTATCTGGTCGAGCGGATGGCCGGCGGCACGGTACAGCGGTCGGCCTTGAAGATGCTGGCGCCGCACGCAGCCGGGCCGTCGTTCATAGAGCGCTTCCATCGCGAGCAGCACATCTTGTCCACCATGGACCACCCCAACATCACCCGCATGCTGGACGCCGGCCTGAGCGACAGCGGACAGCCCTACCTGGTGATGGAGTACGTGGACGGCAAGCATTTGGACGACTACTGCGACCAGCACAAGCTGGGCATTCCCGAGCGGCTGGAGCTGTTCCTGCGCGTTTGCGAAGCGGTGGCGTATGCGCATCGCAACCTGGTGGTTCATCTCGATCTCAAGCCGTCGAACATCCTGGTTACTGCGGACGGCATGGTCAAGCTGCTGGACTTCGGCACCTCCAAGCTGATCCAGCCCGACAGCCGGCTGACCACCACGGTGATGGCCACGCCGGCCTACGCCAGCCCCGAGCAGCTGCGCAACGAAGCTGTGACCACGTCGTGCGACATCTACGCGCTGGGAGCCATTCTGTTCGAGCTGCTGGCCGGATCGCGCCCGGGGAGCAGCGCCTCAGCGGCGGCGATGATTGAGCGGGCCATCCTGGAGCAGGAGCCGGAGAGCCTGCCCGCCGCGGTCACCGCGGAGGCGGCGGAGAAGCGCGGCTTGTCAGAGAGCCGTTTTCGCCAGATCCTGACCGGCGACCTGGCAACGATTGTCCAGAAGTGCCTGCGCCCGCGGCCCAAAGACCGCTACTCTTCCATCGATTCGCTGGCCGCCGACATTCAGCGCTACCTGAACGGCCGCCCGGTGCAGGCTCGGCCCCAGACCACGCTTTACTGGCTAAGCAAGTTTGTTCGCCGCAACCGCGGCGCGCTGGCGGCCACGGCGCTGGTCTTGGTGCTGCTCATTGGCAGCGTGGCCTATGCCGGCTGGCGCCAGGAGCAGGCGGTGCGCGAAGGCCAGCGCGCCCTGCGCATGCAGACGTTCATGTACCGGCTCTTCAAGCTCGCCAACTCCAGCTACACCGGCAGGCAGGAGTTCACGGTGCCGGAGTTTCTCGAGCTTGGCGTCAAGGTGCTGCCCGATTACATCAAGAACCCTGCCGACCTGCGCGAGGCGCAGATGAGCCTGGCCGAATCGATGTATGAGAACGGCGATCTGGACAGCGCGCAGAAGGTGTTTGAGCAGATCATCTCCAGTGCGCAGTCCGCGGGAGACGTGGGCGCCGAGGCAGAGGCCAGCGCCTTCAACGGAGACATCGCCTTCCAGAAGGGCCGCATGGACGTGGGCAAGGCGCAGACGGCGCACGCTCTCGAACTGAGCCGCAAACCCGGCGTCACACCCAGCGTTCGGGTTTGGAGCGAAATCTACTACGCAGCCAACCTGGAGAAGACCGGCTTCCGCACCAACGAGAACCTGAGCCTGCTGCAGGCGGCGGTCAAGGAGTGCCACGAGTATCACCTGCCGGAGCGCGAGACCGCCTTTGCCACCTATCAGCTTGCCGAGGACTACGAGGTTCGCGGCCGGCTCAGTGAGGCCGCGCAGCTGATCCAGGAAGACATCGACATCTATAACCGCGAGCCCTACGCCGTCTGTGACCAGTCGCAGATGTACGAGGACCTGGCCTATCTCGATGTCTCCAGCATGCATATCCAGGACAGCATTCCGCTGTTTCAAAAGGCCTATGACGGGCTGAAGGCCTGTTCCGGCCCAGACAAGAGAAACACGCTGATGGTGCAGGCACTGATGGCCGGCGCCATGATCCGCCTGGGCCAGGCCAATCAGGCCGCGACCATCCTGGAGGGCTCCATGCCGGCGTGGAGAAAGGTGGCAGGGAACAGTCCCGACATGTTCAACCCCATGTATTACCTGGCCACCGCGTACGTGGCCACGGGACGGTATGCGGAGGGCGAAGCGGTTGCCAAGGAGTTGATGGGCATCATGGAAGGCAAGGTTGCGCCCAACAACCGCCGCCTGGGCACGGTCCATTTTGTATGGGCGCGGGCGCTGGCCGGCCAGCACCGCTACCCGGAGGCGCTGCCCCACGCCCAGATTGCCGACAAGCTTACCGAGAATGGCAACGTCCCTTACACCCAGCAGGTGCACTCCGAAGCGCATCAGCTGCTGCTGGACATTCAGTCCAAGGTGCAGTGAGCAGCGGATCGGGTTGCGGGCCTCTACTCGATTGCAAAGACGGCGTAGACTGTGGCTTCCTCGCGAATTGTCTGCGGGCGGATTTCGAGCGGAGCTGCGATCTGAAGGCTGGCAACTGAGGCTGATTCCGTGTTCAGAAGAGCACCCTGAGGGATCGAGCGATAGAGATAGAGCCTTGCATTTGGTGTTTCGTTGCTAGCGTAGATCAATGCTCCTAACTTGACGTGCAACCCGTCGGCCATGCGGCCTGCTACTTCGCGCGCCTTCACCAGGGCATTCTCTGCGGCTCTGGCCTGCAGCGCCTTCCGGTCAGCGAGCCTCCAGTCAATAGCGCCAGATTTGTTGGCGCCGGCGGCTATCGCTACCCGGATTACCTCCGCCGCAAGTTGCGGAGAAACGCTCACATCCCAGGATTGCCGGAGAACAAACTGTTCCCTCGCTCGTTGTTCTGGCTTCTCCTTATCGTCGAAGTCCTTGTTCCGCTCCACTCCTTGGCCGGAGCTCTCGACGGCTTTGTCTTCGACTCCAGCCTTGCGCATCGCCTCGAGAATCGCATGGGAGAGCTTGCCGCCGTCGGCAGGGACTGTTTGCGAATCCGGTCCAAAGATCTCGAAACCAATCGTGATGGACGCGATATCAGCTGTCGCGGTGGCTTCGTCTGTCGTACTGATGGCAATCGTCTTGTTATCGCGATTAATCTGGATGGTCTGCGCCGAAGAAAACCCAGTGAGAGCAACGCTCAACACCATCAAGGTTCCTGGCCACTGAAAACGCAACATCGGATCGCCTCCTGAGTTCGCAGCGGAAGGGTAACACAATGAGGTCGGACGAAGTTGACCGTCAGGCAGCGGTCCAGTCTTCCGTCTTGAGGCCCTCGACCAACAAGAAGGCCTGGTCATGCGTGACCAGCGTCAACCCCAGGGACAGCGCATGCGCGGCGATCATCAGGTCTTCCACGCTGAGTGGGCGGCCCATCCGCTCCTGCCGGGCGCGCAACTCGCCGTAAGTGCGTGCGGCAGAGGAGTCCCAGGGCAGGACCAGCGCATCTGCGAGGAACGATTCAACCGAAGTACGTCGCCGCAACGCGCTTGGCTTTCTGGCTACGCCGTAGCGCAATTCAGCCTCGGTGATGCTTGAGATCGCCGTTGCGGCCAAGCCAAACCTCTCCAGAGTTTTTCGCACCCGCGGCGGATTGCCCGCAATGTAGTAGCTGACTGTGTTGGTATCGAGCAGATATGCGATCTCCATGGGCTAAAAGAGATCAAATTCGCGAGGCATGCTGGTGCGGCGTTCGAAAAAATCCTCTGGATAGTGTGCCCGGTCCAGGATCTTGAAAAGCTGTGCCGTCGTCAGGTTCTTGGGCCTTGGCGGCAGCTTGGCGAACTCCTCTTCCGGCGCGTCGTCCTGGATGGCATCGTAGAGGGCGAACCACTCGTCGAAGCAGAGGCCCGGCTCGGCCGTTAGCGGCGCAATCACCACCTCGCCTGTCCTTTCATCGCGCCGGATGGTGACCTCCTTGCCGTCGAAGCGGAACTCCTTGGGCAGCCGAACGGCCTGGCTGCGGCCGTTTTTGAAGAGCTTGGCCGTCCTGGTTGCGGTTCCAGATGCCGGAGCAGTTTGCGGCTTGGTGGGGGTGTGGGCAGTGCTCATGGGCGGCCTCCAATTCAATGGTATAGACCACAGTATATACCGATTTCACCTCCGCGTGCCTTATTGCGCCCGCCCGTGCTTCTCCCCGAACTGCCGCAGTTTGGCCAGCGTGGCGGCGGCCTCGCCGGAGTCGATGGCCGCCCCGGCTTGGACCACGCCTTCCTTCAGGTCGGTGGCCAGCCCAGCGGCTACCAGCGCGGCGGCCGCGTTGAGCAGCACAATATCGCGGCGCGGGCCGGGGATGCCCGTGATCACGTCGTAGAGCAGCGACGCATTCAGCTCCACGTCGCCGCCCGTGAAGTCGTCGAGAGCAGCGCGCGGCAGGCCGGCCATTTCCGGAGTTACGCGTGCACCCTTCAGCTTGGATTCGCCGTCCTCCGACTCCTCGACGCGGGCCACGATGGACTCGCCGGTGGTGGTCAACTCGTCGATCCCATCTGTCCCATGGACCACGAAGGCGCGCTTGGCCCCGAGCGCCGCCAGCGTGCGCGCCACCAGCAGCACGCGGCTCGGCGCCAGCACGCCGATCACCTGGTTGCGGGCGCCGGCCGGGTTGGTGAGCGGGCCGCAGAGGTTGAAGATGGTACGGAAGCCGAGCGCGCGGCGCAGGTCGCCCACGGCCTTCATGGCCGGGTGGTAGAGCGGTGCATAGAGAAACATGAAGCCGGTCTGGCGCAGGCACTCGGCGGCCAGCTCGGGGGAGAGGTCGATGGGCACGCCCAGCGCCTCCAGCACGTCGGCCGCGCCGCAGCGGCTGGTGATGGCGCGATTGCCGTGCTTGGCCACCTTGGCCCCGGCGGCCGCGGCCACCAGCGCCGCGCCGGAGGAGATGTTGAAGGTGAGCGGTCCGCCCCCGCCCGTCCCCACAACGTCCACCAGCTCGGCGCGCTCCTCCTCGCTGAGCGGGACGGGCACCGCGCGCGCGCGCATCACATCCACAATGCCGGCCAGCTCCGCGACCTGTTCGCCGCGCGTGGCCAGCACCGTGAGCAGGGCGGCAACTTCCACATCGGGCACGCCGCCCAGGAGGATTTCCGTGAGCACACCGGCTGCCTGTTCGCGGGTCAGCGCGGTTCCATCTTCCGCCAGCGGCTTGAGCAGTTCTTTCAACGAGGCCATATTCCAATATGGTAACGGCATTCAGAGCCGGACTTCTTTCGCGGGCTCTTGTTTCGGAGGGAGCAGGAGCATTCATGCCCCTGAAGAGGGCGGCGGAAAGATTTGCCTTTAGGCGCGGGCATTTCTTTAACCGGGAACAGGGGCCCGGGGCTAAAGCCCTGTCGATTTAGGCATGCTTGAAGGGGCATAAATGCCCCGGCTCCCTCCGAAAAGCAAGCCAGAGCAAAATCAATGCCTCGTTGCACCAGGAGCTTGCGGGAGAATTTACATGCGATTGCCTTGGCGCGCGGCCGTCAGCGTTTGCCCGTCCTTTGGCGGGCAAGATAGTATTTGAATACCGCTGTCACGGCTTCGCCGGCCCAGGGTTCACCGGGTCCGGCGCCGAATCCCTCAAAACCCAGCGGACTGGGCGGTCCCAACTTGAAAATTCACGAGTATCAGGCAAAAGAGATTCTGGCCAAGTACGGCGTTGCCGTGCCCAAGGGCGAGATGGCCAACACGCTGGAAGAAGCCACCGAAGTAACCCGCAAGCTGTTTGCCGAGGGCGCCAGCGGCGTGGTGGTAAAGGCGCAGATTCATGCCGGCGGCCGCGGCAAGGGCGGCGGCGTGAAAGTGGCGCGCACCCGCGAAGACGCCGAGCTGCACGCGAAAAACATTCTCGGCATGCAGCTGGTGACGCACCAGACTGGTCCGGCCGGGCAAAAGGTGCAGCGACTGCTGGTTGAGGAGACCGCAGCCATCGATCGCGAGCTCTACCTCGGCATCGTGCTCGATCGCGCCAGCGGCAGGCTGGTCTTCATGGCCTCGCAGGCCGGCGGCATGGAGATTGAAGAAGTGGCCGCCAATACGCCCGAGGCCATCTTCAAGGAGACCATCGATCCGGCCATCGGCTTCGGCCAGTGGCAGGCCCGCAAGCTGGCCTTCGCTCTGGGCCTCAAGCCTACGCAGATCAACGCGGCCGTAACCTTTTTCCAGAGCCTGTACAAGGCATTCACTGATACCGACGCCTCGCTGATCGAGATCAATCCCTTCATCACCACCAAGGACGACAAGCTGTTCGCGCTCGACGCCAAGATTACCTTCGACGACAACGCGCTATTCCGTCATCCCGCAATCAAGGCGCTGCGCGATACGGCCGAGGAAGATCCGCTTGAAGTGGAGGCCAGCAAATACGCGCTCAACTACATCAAGCTCGACGGGTCGATCGCCTGCATGGTCAACGGCGCCGGCCTGGCCATGGCTACCATGGACATCATTCAGTATGCGGGCGGCTCACCGGCCAACTTCCTCGACGTAGGCGGCGGCGCAACACAAGAACAAATCGAGCACGCCTTCGAGATACTGCTGAGCGACGCCAATGTGAAGGCCATCTTCATCAATATCTTCGGCGGCATCCTGCGCGTTGACCGGCTGGCAACCGGTGTGGTGGCAGCCGCGCGCAAACTCAACGTGAAGGTGCCGATTGTGCTGCGCCTGGAAGGCACGAACGTAGAAGAAGGCCGGCAGATTCTGAAGGAGTCGGGGCTCGACTTTCAGGTGGGCGCAACGATGAAAGAAGCAGCGGACCTGGTGGTTGCCGCGGCAGCAAAGGTGGGGGCATAACATGGCGGTCCTGGTAGACAAGAACACGCGGCTGATTGTTCAGGGCATCACGGGCAAAGAAGGAACGTTTCACGCCAAGGGTGCGGCCGAATACGGCACTGTCGTTGTCGGCGGCGTAACGCCGGGCAAGGGTGGAACCACGCACGAAGGCTGGCCGGTGTTCAACACCGTTGCTGACGCTGTGTACCAGACGGGCGCGAATGCGACGGTGATTTTTGTGCCGCCGCCGTTTGCCGCGGACGCGATTCTCGAGGCTGAAGACGCGGGCCTTCCGCTGATCGTCTGCATTACCGAAGGCATTCCCACGCTCGACATGGTCAAGGTGTGGGCCAAGCTCAAGACCTCGAAGTCACGCCTCATTGGCCCCAACTGCCCCGGCGTCATCTCGCCCGGCAAGGCGAAGATTGGCATCATGCCGGCGCGGATTCACAAGGAGGGCTCGATCGGTATCGTCTCGCGCTCCGGCACGCTGACGTACGAGGCTGTGCATCAGCTCACCCAGCGCGGTATCGGCCAGTCGACAGCCATCGGCATCGGCGGCGATCCGATTATCGGCACCACGCATATCGACGCACTGCGCCTGCTCAATGACGACCCCGAGACCGAGGCCATCATCATGATCGGCGAGATCGGCGGATCGGCGGAAGAGGCAGCGGCGGAGTTTGTGAAGCAGTATGTGAAGAAGCCGGTGGTCGGATTTATCGCTGGTCAGACCGCTCCTCCGGGCCGCCGCATGGGCCACGCCGGCGCCATCATCAGCGGCGGCCAGGGCACCGCGGCCGACAAGATGAAGGCTATGACCACGGCCGGCATTCACGTCGTCGTTTCCCCGGCGGAGATCGGTGCGACTCTGGCGCGCGTCATCGGGAAAGGCTAACTCCCCCGGGTGCCCCACCTGGACGCCCGGGGGGCACCACGCCTTTGTTTTTGTGGCTAGGGTGGGTCGCCACAAACGCTCGAAAAACAACGGCCCGCCGCCATGGCGGGCCGTTCGCGTTGAGCGGTCTGTTTGCTTACCAAACCCGGCAAGCCGTCGGCGCCACCATCGGCGCGTTGTTTTTGCAGCCGAAGCTCTTGGCAAACTCCGGCAGATCTTCAAGCACGGTGTTCGTCCGGTACTCGTCCGGCGCATGTGGATCGGTCTCGGCCTGCGTGCGCAGCTGTTCCGGCCGCGTCTGCGTGCACCACTGCTGCGCATAGGCGATCCAGAAGCGTTGGTCCGGCGTGTAGCCATCGGTCTTTGCCGCCATGTCGATGTGCGCGGTCTCGGCCTTGTCGAGCCACGCAATCCAGGCTAGCCACAGGCCGCCCAGGTCGGCCAGGTTCTCGCCCAGCGTGAGCTTGCCGTTCAGGTGCACGCCGGGCACGGCTTCGATTGCGTCGTACTGCTTCACCTCGCAATCGGCCCGCGCGTTGAAGTTCTCCTCGTCTTCCTTCGTCCACCAGTTCTTCAGGTTGCCGTCCTTGTCGAACTGCCGCCCCTCATCGTCGAATCCGTGCGTCAGCTCGTGGCCGATGGTCGAACCCATGTCGCCGTAGTTAGCCGCATCGTCTTCCTTGTCGCTGAAGAATGGAGGCTGAAAGTAGCCGGCGGGAAAGTTCACGTTGTTCTGCTGCGGATCGTAGTAGGCGTTCACCGTGGGCGGGGTCATCTGCCACTCGCCCTTGTCCACCGGCTTGCCGATCTTTGCCAGGTCGCGCGCAGTTTCAAACTCGTGCGCGCGCATCTGGTTGCCCAGTGCGTCGCCGGCAACGATTTCGAGCTTGGAGTAGTCGCGCCACTTGTCCGGATAACCGATCTTGTTCATTACCGCGTGCAGCTTATCCTTGGCCATGACCTTGGTCTCGGCGCTCATCCAGTCCAGCCCATCAATGTCCTTGTCCATAGCCTGCTCAATGGCCAGCGTCATCTCCAGTGCGTGCTGCTTGGCGGCGGGTGGAAAATACTTTTCGACGTAGACCTGGCCAAGCGCTTCACCCAGCTCCATATCCACGCGGCTGGTGCAGCGCTTCCAGCGCTCCTGCTGCTTCTCCGCGCCGTTGAGCGTGTGCGCGTAGAAGTTCCAGTTCTCCTGGTCGAAGCTCGCGGGCAGGCTGGTGCCGGCGTAGGCGTGCAGCAGGTGCCAGCGCAGGTAGGTTCTTATCTCGGCGATGGGCGTCTCGGCAATGAGCGCATTGAACTCGGCAAAAAACTTGGGCTCGGCGTCGTTCATTCTGCCGGCCGTGGGCGCATGCGCCGCGGTCACGTACTCGTCCAGCGAAAAATGCGTCAGCTCTTTCTCGAAGGCGGCCACGTCGGTGGGGTGGTTCAGATTCTGCGGATCGCGCTGATCGGTGATGGTGAGCGAAGCCTTTGCCAGCCGCGTCTCAATCGCCAGCACAATCTCCGCGTCCTTGCGCGCCTTCGCCTCGGGCTCGCCGGCCAGCGTGAAGATCTTGCGCACGTGGGCAACATACTGCTGCCGCTGCTCCACGCTCTTGGCATCGGTGCGTGTGTAGTAGTCGCGCTCCGGCAGCCCCAGCCCGCCCGCGCCGTAGTAGCTGATCATCGAGTTCGCGTTGGCAAAGTCCGGGTTCGAGCCCATGCCGAAAAACGCATTCACGCCGATGGAGTGCAGATGCGCCAGCAGCGCCGGCAGTTGGGCCGTCGACTTGAGGGCCGCGATGCGGTCGAGCTCGGGCTGGAGCGGCGCAAGGCCGCGCTTGTCGATTGCCGCTGTGTCCATGCAGCTCGCATAGTCGTCGCCGATCTTTTGCTCGTTTGCGCTGCGCGGGTGTTCGTTGGCGCTGCGGGCGCCGCCGGATGCGGGCGCGGCGGCAGCCTCCAGAATCTGCTTCAGGTGCAGACGATTGAGCTCATAGAGCTCGGTGAACCGGCCGTAGGAGGTCTGATCCGCGGGCAGCGGATTGCGCTTGAACCAGCCGTTGCAGCTGTACTTGTAAAAGTTGTCGCAGGGGTCTACGGACTTATCGATCAGCGAGGCATCGAAGACCCGCGGTCCTAGTCCGCCGGGCGTTCCGGGAGCGAGGGCTGTCTGGCAAAGTGCCGGGATGGTGGCGATTACAAAAATCACTGCGGTCGAGCAGTAATTGCATGCTGCTGCGAAACGTAACATGCCGAAACTCTAGCAGATTCACCGCCGCCGCGGCCAAGCCACGCCTTCGCCCATTACAATGAAGGGACAAACGGAAATCTTTCAAGGAGCAACGCACGTGGCGCAACGCACATTCAGCATCGTCAAGCCGGACGCGGTCCGCAAGGGCTTTACCGGCGCGATTCTGGCCGAGATCACCAAGGCCGGCTTCCAGATTGTGTCCATCAAGAAGGCCTCCATCTCCAAGGCGCAGGCGGAGGGTTTTTATTATGTTCACAAGGAGCGGGGCTTCTTTGACGAGCTCACGACGTTCATGTCGTCCGGGCCGCTTTTTTTGATGGTGCTGGAGAAGGACAACGCCATCGCCGACCTGCGCAAGTTGATGGGGGCAACCAATCCGGCGAATGCGGAAGAGGGAACGATCCGCAAGCAGTTTGCCGGCTCGATCCAGGAGAATGCGATTCACGGGTCGGATGCGGAAGACACGGCGGCGTTCGAGATTGGCTACTGGTTCGCGGGGTATGAGCTGGTCTAGTACTACAGTTGTATTTGGCCTTGGGAGCGCTTGCCCGGGCCTGAAGGCCGCGTCTTTTGGGGCTCATTTTCAGGGGGTTAAAACCCCCTGCTCCCTCCGCGCAAGCTATCTGCAACTGTAGTACTAGAGAGCGTCCACCTACTGCTTCCATCGTGCGGGGCTTCGCATCAAGCGGAGCCCGTACTGTGTGTGGCACGGATTGCGCGTTTGATGGCCAGAATCAGTCGCCGAAAAGGTCGTCGATCTTCTGCCGCAGCGCGGCAATCTCCTGCCGGAGCTCGGCGACTGTCGCTTCTAGTTGTGCAATGCGGGCTTCGTGGCCCGGATCGTCGCCGGAGCTGCGGTCTACGTGCTGCGCAGTTGCTCGCGGCGCATGCGTAAACTCCGCCGCGACTGCGGACTCGACCGGCCCCGACAGCAGATGCGCGTAGCGGGACTCTTTGGTGCCCGGCTGCCGCGCCAGCATGGTGACCAGCGCCGGCTCCCGCTCGGCTAGCTTTTGCAGCCCGGCCAGCACTTCGCCAATCTCGTCAAAGTGGTGCAGCCGGTCTGTTCTGCCTCTAAGCTCGCCCGGCGTCTGCGGCCCGCGCAGCAGCAGCACGCAGATCAGCGCCGTCTCGGCGCGCGTAAAGTTGAAGGCCTCGCCCAGCCAGTGTTCGTACTTGGTCACGCGGCCATCGGCGCTCCGCGCGCGACCGGCCAGACCCAGGTCCTCAAGCCGTCGCAGCGCCAACCGCACTTCTTCCTCATCCACGTGCATCACCGGATCGCGGTTGGTGAGCTGGTTGCACGCGTTGACCAGCGCGTTGAGCGACAGCGGATAGTAGTCTGGAGTGGTGACTTCCTTTTCAACCAGTGCGCCCAGAACGCGCGCCTGGGCAGCGCTCAGATGAAGGGGTTCGGTGACGGGCATAGCTTCCACTTTGCGCCGTGGCGGTGGGTCCGGTCAATGCGCTCATGCCCGATCCGTTCCCCGATGTTCGCGCAACAGATAGGCGAGGATAAACTCCCATTGTCAAAATCTATCGCGTTTAGGGAGTCTCTCCCGGCGTCTCTTTTTCTTTAGGCCCCAGCAGGAACTGCACTCCCAGATACGCAATCCAGCTGGGCTCGGAGTTCTGCCGCGTCACTGTTTGCAGGGCTCGGCCGCCCATGAACAGGAGGCGGATGGTGTTGGCATGGTTGAGGCTCTGCCGTCCGCACACGCCGGCGGTGAGCTCGCGCTGCTTGGGCGCGGAGCCGATGCGGTTGGCGTCCTGCAAATCGTAGATCTCGGAGTAGAGTTCCAGCTGGTCGTTGAACTCGTGGCCGGCGATCAGTCCGCGCCCCCAGCGGCTGGGAATCAGCTGGTTTCCGAACCAGCGGCCACCTCGCCGTTCAGGTTCAGGAAGCCGACCTTGGCGGTCATCTCCGTGGGCAGGTAATACTGCGGGCCGTTCTCGACGATGCCGCGCTTCACCGCGCTGGTGGGGTTGTTGATCGAGGCCTGGGGATAAGTGCCGATGGAAAAATCCATCTTGTCGTCGGAGGGGGTCTCGCCGGCCTTGTGGTGCTCGTAGGGCCGCCACTTCACCCCCAGCAGCGACTCGCCAAGGCCCGCATGCGTGGTGTTGTTGGGATCGGTGGAAACAGCCATGGGCAGTTCGTATTTGAGCTGGATGCGGTCGCCCCAGCCGTAGTTCATGTCAATATCGGGGGTCTCATAGTAGGCGTTGCCGGGGTTGTGGTCGGCGATCCAGCCAAAGTTGATCTCCCAGTGCTTGTTGCCGGGCGTGCCGGGGTCGTCCGTGATGAACGGCGGCCCTCCCTGCGCGTGCGCCAGGTGCGGTACGGCGGCGGCCAGTAAAAAAAGGACAAGAAAGAGCCTGCGCATCGGCGTCGAAATAGTTCTCCCCAAAAAGATTCGCCCGGCCAGGCGAGCGGAAATGCCTGCAATTGAAGGTAGCACCCGCAAGGTGAAGAGACGCTGAAGAAGGCGCGGATCGAGCTCTTCGGCCGGCTCGGCGATTGCCGATTCTGAATCGTGCGCTGAATCAGGTTCCGGGCCGGACCCCTGGCCTTGGCAGCCAGGCGAGTTTCCCGCTCAATTGCCGGCCCGTTCCCGGCTCGGCTCTGCGATACTGGTTTGTTATGCCTATCGACGACCTGCAGCAAGCAGCCCAGAAGATTGCCGGATTCCTGGCCACCCTCAACAAACTCGGCGGATTGCGCCTGAAGTACCGCATCACCGCGGGCGACGGCGCCAGCGACCCGCAGGGTCCTGAGGCTCGCCAGCTCTATGTCGAGCTGGCTGGGCCCGACGTTCCGCTGGTCACGCAGCACAACGGCGAGCTGCTGCGGGCTCTGGAGACGATCGCCGCGCAGATTTTGCGCCTGGACCAGCGCGAGGGCGACCTCATCAGCTTTGACGCGGACAACTTCAAGGCCCTGCAGGCGCAGGAGCTGAAGCTGCAGGCCGAGACCGCGGCCGAGAAGGTCATCCGCTCCGGCATCCCCTACGCCTTTCCGCCTATGAACAGCCGCGAGCGCCGCCTGCTGCACATGTCGTTCAAGGACATTGAAGGCGTGGAGACGGCCAGCTCCGGCGAGGGCCAGGACCGCTTTCTGGCCGTGTTTCCGGCCGGGAAGACAGACCTGCCTGTGGCGGCTCCGGTCAAGCCGCGCAGCTTCGAGCGCGACGACCGGCGCGATCGGCGGCGGTAGAGGCTGGCTTTCCCAGGTCCCAAAGTTGAGACCCTTCGGCAAGCTCAGGGCAGGCTCTCGGGCACCCAGCGCCCGTGGATGGCGCGTATGCCACAATACCCTTCAATGAGAAAACCTCTCCTTGCTTTCCTGCTGGCTGCCGCCGCAGCTCTGTCTCCAGCGCAGAAACGCCTCGTCCTTATCGACCAGGACGGCTCCGGCCCCGGCGGCTCGAACCAGATGGCCATGCTTGCGCTGCTCCAGTCGCTGCAGGTCCAGGTCCTGGGCATCACCATGGTTACCGGCAACGCCTGGCGCGACGAGGAAACGCTGCACACGTTGCGCATGCTCGAGCTCACCGGCCACTCCAACATTCCAGTCGCGAAAGGCGCAGTCTTCCCGCTTGTCCGTACGGAAGAAGAGACGCGGCTGGCCGAGCCGCTCAACGGCAAGGTGGCGTGGCTGGGCGCGTGGGGGCAGGGGCAGACCATGCTCGTGGAGACGCCTGCCGGTGTGACGCCCGTGACGCCCGAGCACCTGACGTCGCATGGGCCGTATGCGATTCCGCCCTTGCCCGAGGGGCAGCCGACACTCAAGCCCATCGATGAAGACGCCGTGCACTTCCTCATTCGCCAGGTCCGCGCGCATCCGCATGAAGTGACCATCTATGCCGCTGGACCCATGACCAACATCGCCCTCGCCATCCGCATCGATCCGGAGTTTGCCGGGATGACCAAAGGAATCGTGCTGATGGGCGGCAGCCTGAATCCGGAGACCGACGATCCGGAGTTCGCCACCAGCCCGCGCCACGAGTTCAACTTCTGGTTCGATCCCGAGGCCGCGCGCATTGTTCTCCGTGCCGACTGGCCGCGCGTGGACGTGACCACGGTCGATGTCTCCATCAAGGCGCCGTTTACGCAGAAGATGCTCGACGGCATTGCGAAGGCGCGGACGCCGGCGGCAAAGTACATTGCCGAGTGGAGCCAGGACCGCTACTACCTGTGGGACGAGCTGGCCGCCTGCGCCTGGCTTGACCCCACGCTCATCACCAAAGAAAAGCTGGTGTACATGGATGTGGATGTGAGCCACGGGCCCAGCTACGGCGACACACTCACCTGGACGGAGAAGTTCAAGCCGGCGACCGGCGTGCGGCTGGTGCATGCGCAGGCGGACCTGGACCTGCCGCGATTCCAGAAGGAATTTGTCGACTTGATGACCACCTGCGGTGGGGCAGACGGCGCTTGCGCGCCAGTAGCATCCTCGATTGGCAGATGCAGCGATGGGCGCCCCGGTCTTTGCGGCGGGGCTGGCGCGGGGGGACACTGAAGGGCCGTAGGCAGGCTACTTGCCGCCGGACTTTTTGGCGACTGCAACCTTGGCCGGTGCGGCCGTGTCAGCCAGCGCGCGGTCGATGGTCGTGTAAAGCTGCTGAGCCGGGTTGAGTACCTGCGTAAACGGCGCTCCCTTGCTGTTGGCCGCGACCACAAAGATGGTTGGCGTGCTCTTGATTCCGGTGCGCTGCGCGAGCGCCACGTCGGCATTCACCTCATTGGCCAGCTTGCCCTGCGGGTCCACGGCGAAAGGCATGGTGATGCCGTGGCTCTGGGCAAACTTCTGCGTGAACTGCGCCAGCGAGTCAGGGTTATAGATGGAGCGCTGATTGGCGAAGACTTCGTCGCGGTACTCGTCGCCCAGCGCCTTGCTCTTC
>Ga0182030_10007524_pt1 | contig 22711 bp, 19 predicted proteins | sample 812S3MmetaG_FD_121299 | JGI IMG/M metagenome (GOLD analysis project Ga0182030, IMG submission 121299) | Permafrost microbial communities from Stordalen Mire, Sweden - 812S3M metaG (Illumina Assembly) | ecosystem: Environmental > Terrestrial > Soil > Wetlands > Permafrost | place: Sweden...
CGAGCGTGGCGAGCGCGATCTCTTGCTGGCCTACCCGGTCGCACGCGCCGAGGACGCGGCCCTCGTGGCGGGCGCCAACGCGAGTGGGGCCGCGGCGGCCGTGGTGGTGGACTGCGTCGAGCATCTCGATGTGCTCTCGGCGGCGGCACGTGCGGCGAACACACGCGTCCCCGTGGTGCTCGAGCTCGACGTCTCGTGGAGGCCGCTGGGATCGTCGTTCCACGTGGGTGTCCGGCGGAGCCCCCTGCGCAAGGTGAGGGACGTGCTGGCCCTCGGCCGGCGGGCGGCCGCCACCGAGGGGCTGACGCTGCACGGGGTGATGGCCTACGAGGCACAGATCGCAGGCGTGCCCGACTCGAGCCCCGCGGTGCGCGCCATGAAGGCGGCGTCCGGGAGCGACGTGCAGCGGGTGCGAGGGGCGGTCGCGCTTGCCCTGCGCGAGGCGGGGCTCGCGCCGGTGCTCTTCAACGGAGGCGGGACCGGCTCGCTGGCCGCCTGCGCACGCGAGGTCTCCCTCACCGAGGTGACCGCCGGCTCGGGCTTCCTCGACAGCCACCTCTTCGACGGATACCGCGGCCTCGCCCTCGAGCCGGCGGCCTTCTTCGCGTTGCAGGTCGTGAGGCGGCCCGCGCCCGGTCTCGTGACATGCCACGGCGGTGGCTACATCGCCTCGGGCAGCGCCGGGCGCAGTCGCCTGCCCATCCCTGCCCTGCCCCCCGGGCTCAGCCTGCTCTCGCTGGAAGGGGCAGGCGAAGTGCAGACCCCGCTCGAGCTGGGCCGAAGTGGGGAGCTCTCGCTGGGCGACCCCGTCTTCTTTCGCCATGCGAAGGCCGGGGAGCTCGCCGAGCATTTCAGGGAGTATCTTCTGGTTCGCGGCGACCGGATCGAAGGGCGTGCGCCGACGTATCGGGGGTTGGGCAAATGCTTTCTAGGCTGAGGCTTCTCCTGTTCCTGGCACCGGTGGCCGCGTCGTGCGCGGCGCCGCGCGCGTATCCCACGAACACGGTCGGCATGCGCTTCGAGCGCGCCAGCTTCTACGACGCGCCGTTCCCGAGCGACGATCTCATCCAGCCGGACGGCACGGTCGCCATCGCGGCGTTCCCCAACTTTCCGGCTCCCGACACCATCGCGATCGTCCAGCAGATGACGCAGATGATCGCCACGAGCTCGCACGGGTTCGCCGAGGAAGGAGCCGTGTACTTCTCGCTCGGCGGCGCCGCGCATCCCCGGAACCTGCCCGACATGGCGACCAGCATCACGCCGGAGGCAAGCGTCTTTCTCATCGGGGTGACCCCGGGCGCGCCGGACTTCTTGCAGCGGTATCCGATCACGGTGCGGTTCGACGTGGACGCGGGTCCCTTCGGTGGGCCGAACATGCTGACGCTCTTGCCCCTGCAGGGGGCGCCGCTCCGGCCGAAGACGACCTACGCCGCGGTGATCACCACCAACACGGGCCTCGAGGCGTCCGACGAGATGGCGTCCATCGCGTCGGGCATCCGCCTGCCTTCGATGACGGAGGCGGCGTTCGGCGAGTACTGGGGCGCCCTCGGATCCCTGGCGCAGGCAGGGATCAGCGCGGCAGACGTCGCCGGGCTCAGCGTGTTCACGACCGACGATCCGACGGCGGCCCTCGGCGTGGTCCTCGGCGACATGCTGGCGGCTCCGATTCCGCAGCCGGACACGCCCTTCAAGCAGACCGACCTCTTCGACACCTACTGCGTCTACGAGGCGACCCTCCCGATGCCGGACTACCAGTCCGGCGATCCGCCCTACACCTTCCCGAGCACGGGGGGCGCCTGGGTGTTCGACGCCTCGGGCAAGCCGGTGCTCCAGCGACACGAGGAGGCCGGGATCGTGGTGACCATCCCGCGGGTGCCCATGCCCGCGTCGGGGTGGCCCATCGTGCATTTCATCCGGACCGGGGGGGGCGGCAATCGTCCGCTGGTCGACCGCGGGACGGCGGCTGTGAACGGCGGGCCGGCGATCGTGCCCGGGTCGGGGCCGGCGCTTTACTTCACGATGGCGGGGATGGCGGGGGCGAGCGTCGACGGACCGCACGAGGACCTGCGAAACCTGACCAACGACAACGAAGACTTCCTGATGTTCAACATCAACAATGCAGAAGCTCTTCGCGACAACATACGGGAGTCGGCGGCCGAGTACGCGCTCTTCGCGCACATCCTCGCGGGCCTGACGCTCGACGTCAGCGACTGCCCGGGGACGACCAGCCCGGCGACCTTCGACGCCACGCGGATGGCGCTCATGGGCCATTCGATGGGGTCCACCATCTCGCCGCTCGTCCTGGCGGTGGAGCCGATGTACCGCGCCGTCGTGATGAGCGGAGCCGGGGCCAGCTGGATCGAGAACATCATCTGGAAGCAGCAGCCCCTCGACATCCGCCCGGTGGTCGATCTGCTCCTCCGCTACGACCAGCTCGATCCACCCCGCGACGTCCAGGAGGACGATCCGGCGCTGACGCTGCTCCAGTGGTCGGTGGAGCCGGCGGACCCTCTCGTCTACACGCGGCAGCTCCTGCAGGAGCCGCCTCCCGGACAGTCGCCGCGCCAGGTGCTGATGGAGCAGGGCATCGTGGACCACTACATCATGCCGCCCATCGCCAACGCGACGAGCCTCTCGCTGGGCCTCGACCTCGCCGGGACCCCCCTCGACGCGTCGAGCGCCGAGCTCGTGGCGGACGGAACCCCCACGCTGGAGAGCCTCCTCCAGTACTCGGGGCGCCACCAGCTGACGCCTCCGGTCGCCGGCAACTACGCGAGCGGGCTGACGGCGGTCGTCATCCAGCACCCCTCGGACGGGATCGAGGACGGCCACGAGATGGTGTTCCAGACCGATCCGCCGAAGCGCGAGTACCGGTGCTTCCTCCAGACATGGGTCGCCGGCCAGACCCCGATCCTGCCGGTCCCCGGGGACATCGACGGCCCCTGCCAGTGATCAGCGGCGCAGGAGCGCGCGCGCGGGGATGAGGGCGTCGAACACGGGCTCGTTCGCGCCGGCCTCGAGCGTCGAGGCCATGAAGACCTCCGCCGCCTTGTACGAGCTCCGGACGAGCGGGCCGGAGGCGACGAACGCGAAGCCCATCGCCTTGCCTTCGCGAGCGAAGGCGTCGAACCGCTCGGGCTCGACGAAGCGGTCGACCGGCGCGTGCTTCGGCGTCGGGCGGAGGTACTGACCGATGGTGACGACGTCGACCCCGGCGCTCCGCAGATCGCGCATCGCCTCGAGGACCTCGTCGTCCGTCTCGCCGACGCCGACCATGAGAGAGCTCTTGGTGAGGATGGCGGGCGCCCGCTCCTTGGCGCGCCGCAAGACGCCCAGCGACTGCTCGTAGCTGCAGCGCACGTCACGGATGGTGCGCTGGAGTCGTTGCACGACCTCGAGGTTGTGCGCCCACACGTTCGGACCCGCGTCGACCGTGGTGTCGACGTCGGCCAGGTGCCCGCCGAAGTCGCCGACCAGCGTCTCCTGCAGCATCTCCGGACGCAGCTCCCGCAGGCGCCGCACGGTCCGCGCCATGTGGGACGCGCCGCCATCGAGGAGATCGTCCCGGTCGACCATCGTCATCACGACGTACCGGAGCGGCATGCGGGAGAGCGCGCGCGCGACGTGCTCGGGCTCACGCACGTCGACCGCCCCGCGCGGCTGCCCTGTCGTCACCGCGCAGAATCGACAGCCCCGGGTGCAGGTGTCGCCGAGGAGCATGATCGTGGCCGTCCCCTCGCTCCAGCACTCGCCCACGTTGGGGCAGCGCGCCTCCTCGCAGACGGTGTGGAGATCGAGGCTGCGGAACGTCTCCTTCAGCGCGTTGTAACGGTCGCCGCCGGGCGCACGGACCTTGAGCCATGCGGGCTTGGGAGCGAATCGGCTGGGGGGAGCCGTGGACATCGCGTGGAGGGATCTAGCACGCGAGGGCCGAGAGGGCGCGCTCGCTCGGGGGGCTCACCTCACCGCGCTCGGTGAAGATGGCGCGCACGAGACGCGCCGGGGTGACGTCGAAGGCGGGGTTGTCGGCGTGCACGTTGTCGAGGAGAGGCGCGACGGCCCGGTCGCCGAAGAAGAGCACCTCGCGCTCGCTGCGCTGCTCGATGGGGATGGAGGCGCCGTCGGGGCACGCCAGGTCCACGGTGCTGAAGGGCGCCGCCACGTAGAAGGGCACATCGTGGAGCCTTGCCAGACACGCCACGCCGTAGGTACCGATCTTGTTCGCGACGTCACCGTTCCGCGCGATGCGGTCCGCCCCCACGACCACGAGGTCGACCCCACCGCGTCGCAGGAGCTGCGCGACCATGGAGTCTGTCACCAGCGTCACGTCGAAGCCGTCCCTGGCCAGCTCCCACGCGGTGAGCCTCGCCCCCTGCAGCACGGGACGCGTCTCGCAGGCGACGACACGCACGCGCTTGCCCTGCTCTCGTGCGGCGCGCATGACGCCGAGCGCCGTCCCGTACCCCCCCGTCGCGAGCGCCCCCGCGTTGCAATGGGTCAGCACCGTGGCTTCGTCCGGGACGTGCACCGCGCCGAGGCGCCCCATCGCGCGGCAGGCCGCCACGTCTTCACGGTGGATGGCGCGCGCCTCCGCCGCGAGGGAGCCCACGTCGCGCCGGGCCACGCGTGCCATGCGGTCGAGCGCCCACGCGAGGTTCACCGCCGTGGGACGGGTGCGCCGCAGCCTGGCGGCGGTCTCGCCCGGATCGTCCCCGTGGACAGCGCCCAGCACGACCCCGTAGGCCGCCGCGATGCCGATGGCCGGCGCGCCGCGCACCGCGAGCGTCTCGATGGCCTCCGCCACTTCTTCCACGCGGGATAGCCGCAGGTACTCCTCGGTCTGCGGCAGCCGTCGCTGGTCGAGCAGGACGACCTCGGCATCGCCCGGCGAGAGCTCCACCGCGGAGTAGGACGCGCCGCTGATCGGCTCGGGATGGGGGATGCTCACGACGGCGCCGCTCCGCCCGACCAGGTCATCCGCGCGGCGATCTCGTCGGTCGCCGTCCCCAGCTCGAGCAGCGCCTTCTCCTTGTCGCCCCGGAGGTAGGCGCGGACTCCATCGGCCAGCGTCATCGCCAGGGAGATGTTGACCCCCCGATCGGCGAGCTCCGCACCGACCTCGGGGTTCTTGAGGAGGGTGTCCAGCTCTTCGAACACGTCTTCGAGCTCGGCTGCGGCGCTCCGGGTCATGGCGGACCTCTTAGCGCTCCCGGACCGCCTCGTCTGCAACAAGGAAGGAGCCAAGCCGGCTATCATGGTCCGGGGGGGACTGGCGTGCCGAACAACGTCTCGGAGGCTCTACGTGAATCCGAGCAGCGCTACCGCACGCTGTTCGAGCAGGCGCCGATCGGCGTCTTTCTCTACGACCGGGGCCTCGTCATCACCGATTTCAACCCGCGGTTCGTCGAGATCCTCCAGTCCCGTCCCGACCTCCTGCGAGGTCTCGACATGCGCACGCTCCGGGATCAGGTCCTCCTGCCGACGCTGGAGCTCGCCCTCCGCGGACAGACGGGGCTCTACGAAGGGCGCTACGCCGCCACCACCAGCCAGGCTCACATCACCCTCTCGCTCCGCGTGGCACCACTTCGCGACGCCCGCGGGGCCGTCATCGGGGGGATGGGCCTCGTGGAGGACGTCAGCGACCGCGCGCGGGCAGAGAGCGCGCTGAAGGCGTCCGAGCAGCGGCTCACGCTCCACGTTCGACGGAGCCCCCTTGGCGTCGTGGGGTTCGCTCCCGAGGGGCACATCGTCGAGTGGAACGACTCGGCGGCGCGCATCTTCGGCTGGAGCGAGGCGGAGGCCCTCGGCAAGCGCGGCATCGAGCTGCTCGTTCCCGTCGGGGCGCGCGATCAGGTGGTCGATGTCTTCCGCGCGCTCCTGGCGCGACGCGGCGGTGAACGCAGCATCCACAGCAACGTCACGAAGGACGGACGGGTCATCCTGTGCGACTGGTACAATACGGTGCTGATCGACGACAGGGGCGGCGTGATGGGGGTGGCATCGATCATCGACGACATCACCGAGCGTCATCAGGCCGAGGATGCGCTCAAGCTGAGCGAGGCGCGGTTCCGCAGCCTCATCGAGAACGCGCCCGACGCCATCGCCGTCTACCCGCCCGACGACCGGCGCCTCGTCTACGCCAACCCGGCGTTCGCGTCGCTGCTCGGCTACGACGTGCCCCAGGAGATGCTCGGCTCGACCATCGACGTCTTCATCCACCCCGAGGATCGCCACATCCTCGAGCGGCGTGGGGCCCGGCTGGCCGAGGCACGCGGCGCGCTGGCCCCGCAGGAATACCGCATGCTGCGGAGGGACGGCGGCATCGTGTACGCCGAGATCGTGTCGATGATCCTGGAGTACGACGGCAAGCCCAATGTCATCACTTTCGGGCGTGATCTCACCGAGCGCAAGCAGATGCAGGCGCGGCTGCTCCTCGCCGACCGGATGGTCTCGGTGGGCGCGCTGGCGGCCGGCGTCGCGCACGAGATCAACAACCCGCTGGCCTACGTGATGACCAACCTCGATATGGTCGCCTCGCGTCGCCTGCCTCCCCTGGGAGCCCGGCTCCGGGAGCTGGGCGGTGAAGCGGCGACCATCGGTGACGAGCTCGGGCGGGTCGGCGCGATGATCGACGTGGCACGCGAGGGGTCCCAGCGCATGCGCGACATCGTGCGGGACCTGCGGACGTTCACGCGCGGAGCAGGCGAGGAGAAGCGCACGGCGGTCGACGTGCGGCGCGTGATGGACGCCAGCATCAACCTCGCGTGGAACGAGATCCGTCACCGAGCCCGTCTCGTGAAAGAGTACGGCGACGTGCCGCCCGTCCTCGCCACGGAGGCGCGCCTCGGTCAGGTCTTCCTGAACATCCTGGTCAACGCGGCGCAGGCGCTCGAAGTGGGGGACGCCGCGGAGAACGTCATCCGGGTGCGGGCCGCGAGGGAGCGGGACGGACAGGTGGTGGTGCAGGTGAGCGACACCGGACCGGGTATCCCGCCGGAGATCCTCGACCGCATCTTCGACCCCTTCTTCACGACCAGGCCCGTGGGCCTGGGGACGGGCCTGGGCCTCTGGATCTGCCAGGGCATCGTGACCTCGCTGGGCGGCCAGATCACGGCCGAGAGCCGCCCGGGCGAAGGAGCCACGTTCCGCGTCGTGCTCCCCTCGGCGACGCCGGTGCAGCAGGCGGCGACGCCCGAGGTGCCGGTCGGAGATCGGGCGCGCGACGCGCGGCGTCTCGAGTTGCTGGTGGTCGACGACGAGATCGCCATCGGGCGCACCCTCGCCATCGCCCTGGCCGACGAGTTCGAGGTGGCGACGGTCACGAGCGGGCGTGCGGCGCTCGCCATTCTGGCCGGCGAGCCGCGCTTCGACGTCGTCCTGTGCGACCTGATGATGCCGGACGTGAGCGGCATGGACGTCCACGAGCGCATCGCGCGGGAGAGGCCCGAGCTGGCGAAGCGGTTCGTCTTCGTCACGGGCGGCGCCTTCACCGAGCGCGCGCGGAGGTTCGTCGACGAGGTGGGGTTGCCGGTGATCGAGAAACCGTTCGACCTGACGAAGCTGCCGGCGCTGTTGAGAGAGCGGGCCGCGGCGAGGTAGGGGGCCGCGGGCGGAGGAAAGGCTACTGGCAGGTCGTGAGGCAGCTGTTCGCCGCGCACTGCTCGAGGAGCTCGCCCTGTGTGCTGGGATAGGTCGTGCCGCAGTTCTGCGCGCAGCTCGCTCCCGTGCCCGGTCCCTTGTAGCAGGCGTCGAAGCACGTCTGGCTCTCTGCGCACGTCGAGTTGCTCTCGCAGGCCGTGAGCTGCGGGCAGCAGCTCTCAGCCAGACACATGTCGCACTGGTTGGCGCTGGTCGACGTGGCGCACGTGGACGTCGGCTCCTCGCAGACGTCGCCGGCGCACAGCTGGCTGCAGCACTGCGCAGAGGACTGACACGTACTTCCGTCCGCGGTGCACGTCGGCCCCGCGCCGCCGCACACCCCGGCCCCGCATACCTCGGTGCAGCACTGCGAAGCGAAGCTGCATGGGACACCGTCGGGCTCGCAGGGGCCGACGTTGACGTCCTGCGGGTGCGACGAGTCGATGGGGGCGCCGGTGTCGACGACGGTCGTCCCGCTGTCCTGGCCACCCCCGCTGCTGCTCCCGCTGCCACCACTGCTGCTGCTACCCCCGGCGTCTCCGCCGATGACGGGCGCCACCGACCCGCCACAACCCCCTCCCACCACGGCACCGACCAGCAAGAGCGAGCAGGCAAGAGAAGCGCGAAACAGCATGCGAGCCTCCACCCCGAGCTTACCGCTTTCCCGCAGAGCTCAGCGCGCGAAGAGAGCCTCGCCGCCCAGACCGCCTGCGCTCGCGCGCATCTTGGCGAAGATCTCCTCCGCCCGCCTGGAGAGGAGCTTGGCCTCCGCCGCGATGGCGGGGTTGCTGGCGTGCTCCGGTGTCTGGCGGAGCAGCTCGGCGTAGGCGCGGCAGCTCCTCGCGAGCTCCACCTCGTTTCCCACCTCCTCGAAGATGGCGATGGATCGCTTGAGGTGAACCGACGCGTCGTGCAGCCCCGCACCCCCCGCGCTCCCCGCCGTCGTCACCTCTCCCAGCGAGCGGAGCGCCACGCCGAGCTGCACCTTGCTCTCGGTCTCCGAGAAGAGCTCCACCGCGCGCTGCGTGCATTCGCGCGCCTTGGTGTATTCGCGCCGGGCCAGGTAGGCCTTGCCGAGACCCCGCACCGCCTCCGCCAGACCGAGCTTGTCGCCCAGCTCATCGGCCAGGTCCTCGGCTTGCTTCAGCATCCCGATGGCTTTCACCGAGTCGCCGAGACGATTGTGCGTCTCGCCGAGGTTGGTGAGGATGAGGGCGATGCGGTTGCGGTCGCCCGTCTCCTTGGCGACCTCGTAGGCCTCCTGGAAGAGCCCGAGCGCCTTCTTGTCGTCGCGGATGTCCTGCGCCACCGTGCCGAGGTTGTTGAGCGTGATGCTCACGCCCACGAGATCCCCGATGTCGCGGCGGATGCGGAGCGCCTGCTCGAAGGCCTCGAGCGCCCCCTTGTAGTTGCCCGAGTCCTGGTGAACGAGGCCCAGGTTGTTGAGCGAGAGCGCGATGCTGCGGCGGTCGCCGATCTTGCGACGCATGGCGAGGCTCCGCAGCGTGTACTCGAGCGCCAGCGGGTAGTCGCCCTTCAGCCAGTGGAGCTTGCCGATGTCGTCGAGCGTGCTGGCGATCCCGCGCTCGTCCTCGGCCTGTCCGAAGAGCGCGAGCGCCGCTGTGAGCTGCCGGCTTGCCTCCTCCAGCCGGCCGGTCTCGCGGTACAGGCGCCCGACGCGCGAGTGCGCCGCGCCTCCCTTGCTCCGCAGATCGAGCCGCCAGGCGCGGGTCAGCATCTCGACGAAGGCGCGGTAGGCCTCGTCGTTGCGCCCGAGCGACTGGAGCACATCCCCGCTGTGATGCAGCGCCGTCAGGCGGAGGTCCTCGTCGACGTGGTCGCATTGCTCGAGCAGGGCGAGCCCCTTGGCATAGAGCTCCGCTGCCTTCGCGTTGGCGTATCGCGAGCGCGCCACGTCCCCCGCCTTGATGTACGCCGCCGCCCCGAGCGCGACGGCGCCTGCCTTCTCGCGGTGGCGCGCGAGCATCTCCAGGTACTCCTCGCTCGCGTCGACGCTCTCGCGGAAGGCGAGCCACTCGGAGATGGCGCGATGGTACCGGCGCGCCCCGGCGGGCGACGACAGGCGGACGAGGGCCTCGCGCTCGAGGTTGTGCTTGAAGACGTACTCTTCGTCGCCGGCGAAGGTGCTGTCGGGGAGGCGCAGGACGTAGTCGCGCTCGACGAGATCGGTGAGGAGCTGGCGGATGAGGACGACGTCCTCCGCCTCGCCCCCTTCCCACACCTCGGGCGGGGACTCGGTCTGCCGGTGGATGGCGATGAGCCCCCCGAGCCAGAAGACGCCGCCCATGGTCGCCGCACGCTCGAGCAGCCCGCGCTCCTCGGGCGCGAGCGCCGCGATGCGAGCCTGCACGGCATCCTCCACGCTGAGCGGGAGCCTCACCTGCGCGAGCTTTTCGATGTGCACGCTCCAGCGCTCGTCGCCGAAGTCGTCGGTCGTCTGGAGGACGCCGGTGTCGTGGTAGATGCGCACGATCTGCTCGAGGAGCGCCGGGTTGCCCCCCGACAGCACGACCGCCTCGTCGATGAGCTCCTCGACCCCCTCGGCCTCGGCGCACGGGGCGAGGAGATCCTGCATCACCGCGGCGGCTTCATGGTCGCTGAGCGGCGACAGCTCCGTGAGGACATGCCGGTCGCCGCCGTGCCTCTTCCATCCGTCGCGGCGCGCGAGCATCTCGGGGCGCGCGATGCACAGGATGAGGATGGGGCCGCGGAGGCTCTCGACGAGGTATGCGAGGAGCTCGAGCGAGTCGTCGTGCGCCCACTGCAGGTCGTCGAACACGAGGACGAGCGGCTCGCTCGCCTTGCCGGCGTCGATCTCGAGGAAGCTCTTGATGACGGCCCGCCGCATCGAGCGGAGCTGCTGGGCGTCGCCCTCCACGGCCTTGATGAGCGGGGAGTCCTGGAACTCGAGGTCGAGCAGCTGTCCGAGGAAGTACGCGACGTCGCCGACCTTGCGATCCTCGAGCACGGCCGCCACCTGGGAGCGCACCTGGGCCTTGGCGGCCTCGGCGTCCATCCCTTCGACGATGCCGAAGCGGGCACGGAGCACGCGCGAGAACACCTCGTAGGCGGGGCCCCCGTCGCGCGCCGTTCCACGGAAGACGCGCGGGGCCTGCCCGCCCTCGCGGGAGCGCACGAGGAAATCGCGGACGAGGCGGGTCTTGCCGATGCCGGTGGCGCCGAGGACGGTCACCGTGCGCGCCTGCTTTTTCTCGCGCGCCATGCTGTAGCCACGCTCGAGCTCGCGCATCTCGGTCGCCCGGCCGACGAGGATCGCTCGGCGCTCGCTGACCGAGAACCGGGAGGAAGGGAACAGGCTGTCTATCGGCACGGGTCCCCGGAGGATACCCCAGAACCCCCCTCACATTCTTGGCCCTCCCTCTCCCAGCGTGCCATGGGTCAATCATCGTGCGGCCCACCCCTCTCGCCTTCGCCGCCCTCCTCGCGAGCATGACGTTCTCGACCGGGGCCTTCTCCACGGGCGCTTTCCAGGGGGGCGCGAAGCACCGGCCCACGGCGCGCGTGGGCTCGCTCGGACCGGCGGCGCTGCGCTTCGGGCGTAGCGTCGGCTCGCCCACGGAGGGTCACCTGCTCGGCGGGGCTCACCTCGAGGAGACCTCGTACCTGCGCGTGGAGCCCAACGACGCGGGGGGCGACGTCCGCTGGGGCCTCGAGCCGCTGGTCACGATGATCGACCGGGCCGCGCGCCAGGTCCGGCGGCAGTTCCCCGACGCCATCACGTCCGTCGGTCACCTGTCACGGGAAGGCGGCGGCGAGATCGACAGCCACCGCTCGCACGAGAGCGGTCGCGACGCGGACATCGGCTTCTTCATTCGCGGCGCCGGAGGGCGACAGCTCCTTCCCAGGCACTTCGTCCAGTTCCGCGGCGACGGCACCGCCGCCTCGTGGCCCGGGGCGTACTTCGACGACGCGAAGAACTGGATGCTCGTGCAGGCGCTGGTCACCGATCCCGAGGCGCACGTGTCGCATCTCTTCGTCGCCCAGCCGCTGCGCGGCCGCCTCCTCGCCTACGCCGAGCGCATCGGCGCTCCTGCCAACGTACGCATGAGGGCCGCCGAGGTCCTCCAGCAGCCCCACGGCTCCCTCCCCCACGACGACCACTTTCACGTGCGCATCGGGTGCCCCTCGCGCATGAGCGCGTGCGTCGAGAACCCGGCGGCGCGCTCGCACCACGGGGCGACCGTGATCGCGCGAGGCCGTCGAGGCGCGCCTTCCCGCGGCCTCGTCACTCCCGTGCCGACGACGCACGGCTCCACGCTGCCGCCGCCGCAACCCTCTCCGTCGCCAACCGTCGCCCCGGGCGAGGACGAGCCCGACACCGAGCCGGACGTCCCGCCGGCGTCGATGCGCGTGCCCATCGACGACGTCGACGGGTGAGACGACCGGCGTCCTTGGCGTCGCGGCGGTTCTTCACTACGGTTCGCCGTCGATGAACCAGAGGTCTACGAAGGCCGGGAGGCCAGAGTGAACAAGGTCGTCCCTTCCGCGATCGACGCGGTCCGTGACATTCCCGACGGCGCGACGATCCTCGCCGGCGGCTTCGGGCTGTGCGGCATCCCCGAGAACTCGATCCGCGCGCTGCGTGAGCTCGGGACCAAGGGGCTCGTCGTCGTCTCCAACAACTGCGGGGTGGACGACTTCGGCCTCGGGATCCTGCTTCGCAACAAGCAGATCGTGAAGATGATCTCGAGCTATGTCGGGGAGAACAAGGAGTTCGAGCGCCAGTACCTCTCCGGCGAGCTCGAGGTCGAGCTCACGCCGCAGGGGACGCTGGCCGAGCGGCTCCGTGCCGGCGGCGCGGGCATTCCCGCGTTCTACACGCCGACCGGCGTGGGCACGGCCATCAGCGACGGGGGCCTGCCCATCCGGTACGCGCCGGACGGCACTGTGGCGAAGTACTCGCCCAAGAAGGAGACGCGCGACTTCGACGGTCGCCCCTACGTGCTCGAGCCGGCCATCCGCGGGGACTACGCGCTCGTGAAGGCGTGGAAGGGCGACCGCTTCGGCAACCTCGTCTACCGGCACACGGCGATGAACTTCAACCCGATGATGGCGACCGCCGCGAAAGTGGCCATCGCCGAGGTCGAGGAGCTCGTCGAGGTCGGCGAGCTCGATCCGGACGCCATCCACACCGCAGGCATCTACGTGAGCCGCATCTACCAGGGAGCGGGCTACGAGAAACGCATCGAGCGCCGCACCACGAGGAAACAGGCATGACCACCAGCCCCCTCAGCCGCGATCAGGTGGCCATGCGCGCCGCCCAGGAGCTGCGCGACGGCTTCTACGTGAACCTCGGCATCGGCATGCCCACGCTGTGCAGCAACTACATCCCCAAGGGCGTCGAGGTCGTCCTCCAGAGCGAGAACGGTCTCCTCGGCATCGGCCCCTACCCCGCCGAGAACGAGCTCGACGCGGACCTCATCAACGCGGGCAAGGAGACGGTGACGATGCTCCCCGGGAGCGCCATCTTCTCCAGCGCCGAGAGCTTCGCGATGATCCGCGGCGGCCACATCGATCTCGCCATCCTCGGCGCGATGCAGGTGAGCGAGCGCGGCGATCTCGCCAACTGGATGATCCCCGGCAAGATGGTCAAGGGCATGGGCGGGGCGATGGATCTGGTGGCCCGGGCCAGGCGCGTGGTGGTCATCATGGAGCACGCCGCCAAGGACGGGGCGCCGAAGATCTTGAAGGAGTGCAACCTGCCGCTGACGGGCCGGGGGGTCGTGCACCGCATCATCACGGACCTGGCGACCATCGACGTGACGCCCGAGGGGCTCGTCCTGCGCGAGGTCGCGCCCAACGTGAGCGCCCGCGAGGTGCAGGAGAAGACCGAGCCGACGCTGAAGGTGGGGCCCGACCTGAAGACGATGACGTTCTGAGCTGAGGGGGAGGGACGGGGGCGGCCCACCAGCTGAAGACACGGCGGGGAAGTGCGGCTCGGTGGCGCACCATCGGGCGCCTCGGGCGGGCAAGCCCCAAGGGTAGAAGCATCGATGGCAGCGCCGGCTTCCGACCTGACAAGAGCCGCGCACGCATCGACTCGAGCGACCGCCGCATCGATTTCACGGGCTGCCTCTTCGGTTTCACGGGCAGCCGGATCGGCTCGACCCGCCACCCCACTGGCTCGACCCGCCGAGGCTTCGATTTCACGGGCAGCCGCATCGCTTCGATCGACTGCCGCTTCGACTTGACCTGCCGAGGCTTCGACTTGACCTGCCGAGGCTTCGACTCGACCTGGCGAAGCTTCGACTCGATCGCCCGAGGCTTTCCTTCGACAGACCGTCGCATCGGCTCGACACGCCGTGACGTTGCTTCGAACGATTGCCGCATCGTCTCGAGCGAAGTCGACGGTCGCTCGAGACGATGCCGGAGCCGGTCAACAAGAAGACGCAGCCTGCGAACAGGTTGCGTCACCGACTCGAGTGAATGAGGCGCCGTCGAATCAAGATGACGCTGCCCGCGAAGACAAAGACGAAGCCCGTGAACTCGTTGCGTCGCCGATTCGAGTGAGTGAGGCGCCGTCGAATCAAGATGACGCTGCCCGCGAAGACAAAGACGAAGCCCGTGAACTGGTTGCGTCGCCGATTCGAGTGAGTGAGGCGCCGTCGAATCAAGCTGACGCGGCCCGCGAAGTCTCTCGAGGCGGCCGGTGTATCTCGCGCTCGATCCGGACGACGCCTACGCGTACTGGAGTGGGCACGTCCCGCCAGTCGCGACAAGGACGCGGGGCACCTCGCGCACGTCGGGGGGAGGCTCCCGTCGAGACGGCGAGCGCCTGCGCGATCCGGTCGGGAGGCGACGGCAGGTCCCACCAAGTCAGGGCTGGGAGCGGTGGCGACGACCGACCCTCGCCGGCCGCCTCGCCCAGGAGGCCCAGAGCCGCCCGCCCATCCACCCGAACGCCGACGAGATCCTCGCGGCGTTCGCCAAGGTCGGCGGCTGGTCACGACGAAGAACCAGAGGCTGGGCTCGACCTACAAGGCGAAGTTCTGCGAGGGCGGAACGACCGAGGACGGCCTGGTGACCCTCAGCAGTTGCGAGTACGCCGACGCGACTCGGCGAAGGCAGGCCTGCAGGCGCGCCAGGAGATCTTCCCTGCGAAGGCCGCTACGCACGTACTGCGCAAGGACACGGTGCTGACCACGCTGAAGCTGAAGGATGACCCGGCTGCGAAGGCGCTCGAGGGCAAGCTCCTGCCGGCCTACAAGGGGCTGTGACGGGGAGTCCCTCTTCGGCTAGACACTCCAACCGTGGGACAGTGGCCCGAGAAGAAGTCACCCGAGCTCGACGCCGCCGAGAAGAAGACGCTCGGCAAGGGCGTCTTCCGCAAGTGCGACGGCTGCGGGGAGACCCTGGCGTCGGACGCGCTCGCCGCCAACTTCGAAGTCTGTCCCCTCTGCGGGCAGCATCACAAGCTCGGCGCGGCGGGCTGGCGCAAGCTCCTCCTCGACGAGGGCGCGCTCGAGGAGTGGGACTCGCACCTCGAGCCGGGCGATCCGCTCCAGTTCGTCGACGGCCGGACGTACCCCGAGCGCGTCGCCTCGGCGCAGAAGTCCTCGCGCGCGCGGGAGGGGATGGAGATCGGGGGCGGCCACATCGACGGGCGACCCATCGCGTGGGGCGCGTTCCTCTTCGCGTTCATGGGCGGGTCGATGGGCTCCGTCGTCGGAGAGAAGATCACCCGCCTCTTCGAGCGCGCCACGTCCGAACGTCTGCCCGTGGTCCTGCTCCAGGCGAGCGGCGGGGCGCGCATGCAGGAGGGCATCCTCAGCCTGATGCAGATGGCCAAGACCGTGGCCGCGCTCGAGCGCCTGAAGGACGCGGCGCTCCCCTTCCTCAGCCTCCTTCTTCACCCGACCACGGGCGGCGTGGCCGCGAGCTTCGCGCTCCTCGGCGACGTGAACATCGCGGAGCCGGGCGCGCTCATCGGCTTCGCCGGGCCGCGCGTCATCGAGCAGACCATCCGCCAGAAGCTCCCCGAGGGGTTCCAGCGGAGCGAGTTCCTCCTGGCGCACGGGATGGTCGACCGCATCGTGGGCCGCCTGGAAATGAAGCAGGAGATCGCGACGATCCTCGGGCACCTGGGTGGGCGTCGCGAGGTACACGCGAACGGACACGGGCCGACGGCGGAGTGAGGACGGGGACGCGGCGGCCCTCTCATGGAGTCACGCGCCACGATTCCGAGCAACTCCGCAGTGGGAGCGGCCGATGGGGAGCAGGAGGTCGAGGTGCGAATCGGATCGGTCGGGGTGGAGCACGCGATCGTCAAGGCCAGCCTCGAGGCGGGCTCGTGGCCACAGGCGTCACCCAAGGTCCCCTTCGCGCAGCACCTCGCCCCTTCCACCCATGCGGCGGCTCCTCCTCCACCCATGTCTCGACCGACGCCGGCCGGAGTCGCTCCCTCTCCACCCGTGCCCGAGGGGACGTTCGAGCAGCGTGTCGCGGCGATGGCCGGGCGTCTTCGCATGCGCGCCGGGGACCTCATGGCCGTCATGCGCTTCGAGAGTGGGCTGCGGCCCGATGCGATCAACCCGACCAGCCACGCCGTGGGGCTCATCCAGCTCCTGCCCCGCAACGCCGCCGATCTCCTGGGACTGCCGATGACTCCCGACCGCGAGGCGCGCGCCGTCCAGGCGTTCGCGTCCATGAGCGCCGACGAGCAGCTGGGCTACGTGGAGGCGTATCTCGAACGGGTGCTCGGTGGCCACGGTGCAGCGAACCTGCGAGACGCCTACATGGCCGTGTTCTACCCGGCGGCGCTCCGCCAGGGCGACGGCTACGTGATCGCGCGCGCGGACGGCGAGAGCGCCTTCGGACGCGCCGTGTACCGGCAGAACGCGGCACTCGACGCGAACGGCGACGGCGTCATCACGGCCGGAGAGGCGGCGCGGCGAGTCAGCTGTGTGCGGGGATGAGCCTCACGCGACGCGCTGCACGAACCACACGAGCCCCGCCAGGACGATCCCCACGCTGAGGCCGCGCGCGAGCCGGGGGTACCACCCGCGGGAGTCGAGGTACGTCAGCGGCGGCAGCAGCAGGGCCAGGACGAAGAGCTGTCCCCCCTCGACGCCGAGGTTGAAGGCGAAGAGCGCCGCGGGGAGCTGCGCGCGGGGCAGGCCGAGCGGCAGGAGGCCGCTGGCGAAGGCGAAGCCGTGGATGAAGCCGAAGGGGAGGGTCAGCATCCAGCGGTGGCGAACGCTGCGCGTGAAGAGGTTCTCGGCGCCCACGTACGCGACGCTGAGTGCCACCGCCGGCTCCACGAAGCGCGCGCCAGGAGCGAAGCCGCCGAGGGTCGCGATGGCGAGCGCCGCCGAGTGACCCACGGTGAAGGCCGTGAGCATCGCCACGAGGGAGCCGATGCGCGTGCGTCGGTCGGCGACGACCAGGGTGCCGCCCAGCACGAGCGCCAGGAGAAAGGCCAGGTGGTCGGCGCCCGTCAGGATGTGCTCCACCCCGCCGCGGAAGAGGGACACGAAGCCGTGCGACGCGCCGCCCGAGACGTCGACGTCGAGGTCGGGACGCGCGAGGACAGCCAGCATGTCCACGTCCCCCTTGGGCAGGTGCACCGTCGCCAGGTGGCGATGATCCGACGGCATGCGATCGAGGAACCCGAAGCGGAGGTGCAGATGCAACGGTGCGTGCGGGCACGAGTACGTCGCGCGCAGGCGCACGCCGTCGGGGGGATCGAGCGCGGCCTCGTCGAGGGTCGCCTCGCAGGGATCGCCGTCCGCGGCGACAGTAAGCGGGTCGAAGAACGCCGCCTTCATCGCGGCGCGCGCGCGTTCGAGCTCCCCGGCGGAGACCCGACCGTCCCCGTCCGCGTCCAGCCCCGGCACCGTGAGCGCCGCCTCGTCGGCGCGCAGCACGATGTCCGCGTGGACTCGCGCACCGTCCGGCGTGTAGTCGCCGCGCGACACCCCGATGACGTGCGCGATCGCCGTCCGCGTCACCACGAGGAGCATCACCACCAGCGCCGCCCCGAGCAGCGCCCGCGCCCCCACCCTCACGGACAACCCTTGACCGCGCTCGCCGCCCTCTCGCGCAGCCCGCTCGTCGCGTGCTCGAGGCCGAGGGCCCGGCGCGCCGCCGCGCACGTCTCCTCGTGCGAGCCTGCCGCCTGCCCGGCCGTCAGCCACAGCTCCACCGCTTCGTCGGTCGGGCGGTTCTCGGCGTTGGCATGCGCCAGGATCACGGCGCGCTGCGGATCGCCGCCCATCCCCAGGTAGAACGACGCCGCGTGGTCGGCGTACGCCCGCGGAAGCCGCGCCAGCACCTCCACGAAGCGGGCGCGTGCCCGGGCCGTCATCGCCGCGGCGTCTGCGGCTCGTCCCGCGCGCCGCAGCGCGTCCGCCTCCCCACCGAGCACGTCGGGATCGTCGCTCGACTTCTCCAGCGCCTCCAGCCGAGGCAGCGCACGATCGGGCGGCTCGAGCGACGCCAGGTGCACGACGGCGTGCGCGTAGGTCGGCATCACCGTCGCCGCCTCCGACAGGTACGCCCGCGCCTTGGCCCGGTCACCCCCGAGCTCGAGCGCCCGTGAATGCTCGAAGTCCATCCCGGCCACCGTGAAGGCCGAGACGTCACGGTACTTCGCCCGCGCGAGCTCGAAGAGGCGATCACTCTCGGCCGCGTGCCCGAGGCGCGCTTCGACGCCGCCGCGCATGACCAGATCGGAGGGAGAAGCGCGGTCGACCGGCGTAAGCAGGGCGCCCGCCTCGTCCTCCCGTCCCACGGCGAGCAGGATCACGGCACGCTCCCCGTCGACGTCGATGTCCGGATCGCGGCCCTTCAGCGCAGCCGCCCGGTCCAGCTCCTTCTGGGCAGCGGCGAACTCGTGGATGGCGGAGAGCACCTTGGCTCGCGTCAGGTGGGCCTTCGCGTCGCCGTCGCGGGTCGCCACGAACCCGGCGCTCGTCGTATCGGCCGCGATGAGATCCGCGACGCGTCCGACGTACTTCGCGCGCACGAGGTAATACGACACGAGCTCGACGGGCGCGTTCGGCTCTCCGCGCGCCGCCCTCTTCTCGCGGTCGGCGATGTCGGCGTCCAGGTTGTGGAGCGCGATCACCGGCGACGTCGTCGGGGGCGCGTTCAGGACGAGGGCCGACGGCGCCGGAGGGGACCCGCTGGTCCCGTCCGACGCTCCGTCCGGCGTGCCCTGGTTGGCACGGGAGCACTGCGCGGCGCCGGCCAGCACGAGGCCGACCAGCGCCGCATACGCCCCCTTTTCGGGCTTCACGAACCGAGCTTACTGCGGCGCAGCCAGGTACGGGAACGTCGTGCTCGGCGCCTTGGTAGCAGCCGTGCTCCCGTTTACAGCGGGGCCCGAAGTCGCGGGCAGGGTCGCCGGCGTGAGAGTGCCGGCGAGGATGTTGTACGTGAGATCGAGCGTGTTCTCGGTGAGCGTGCGGCCGCCGCAGTCGGTGTTGGGGACCCCGAGAGCCGCGAGCTCGACGGACAGGTACTGCTGGCAGGTCGCCGAAGCCGTGTTCAGCCAGAGGACGTCGTTCGCGAGCACACCCGCCAGGGTCGCGTACCCTGTCGCTGCGGTGAACCCGGGCTGGTTGCCGCAGGTGTCGTCGAGGCCGTCGTAGATGCCGAGATAGGCTTCCATGTTCTTTTGGTAGTCGCCCACCCAGCTCGCCTGGCTGCTGTTGGCGTTGTAGGCGTCCTTCGCGGGACACGTCGCCTTCGTGCAGGTGGGATCGAACGTGCCGGTCAGCGCCGTGTTGATGGCGGGGCGGCCCATGCGGTCGACCTGGGTCCCGAGCGCCGGCGGAGCCGGGAACATCGGCCCGCCCTCGGAGCCGCTGCTGCTGCCGCTCGAGCTGCCGCTGCTGCTTCCGCTGCTGCTTCCGCTCGAGCTGCCGCTACTGCTGCCGCTGCTGCTTCCGCTGCTGCTGCTGGCGGTGTGGTCACCGCCTGCGTCACTGGGGGTGGCCGGGTTGGAGCTGCTGCTGCAGCCGCCTGCGAAGGCGAGCCCGACGAGCGAGGAGGTGAAGACTGCGCCGAGGAGGATGGAGGTTTTCATGGCGCTCACTGCCCCCCCGCGTCGCCGACGACGGGCCCGGTTGCGTAGCTTCCGCCCCAGACGGACATTGCGGCTCCGCCCTTGGTCAGCAGCGACTTGTCGACCGAGACGACGATCGCGAGCCCGTTGAACGTCGCGAAGTGATTCGCCGGCGCGCCCCCGTCCGGAGCAGTCGCGAGCTGCGTCACGAGCACAGGCCCGGTGGCCCCCAAGGCGGGGCACCCAGCTTCGTTGAACGTGAGGCCGGTCGCCCCTTGAACGTCGAGCGCCACCTGCTTGAATCCATCGAGGTTGAAGAAGAAGGGATCCGAGCGGAGCCCCGCGAACACCTTCACCTTGCCGCTGGCGCTCGTCAGACCCGCCGTCGGGCTCGCGTCGCCGTTCACGTAGTCGGCGGTGCCGACCCACACAGAGATCTTCTGTGTGGCGTCGAACGTCGCGATGACGTCGACGGGGTTGGTGGTCGTCCCGAGCCCCGCAGCGGCGCTCGCGGTGTGGAATACGTACTGGACGTTGTTGCTGAACTGCGCCCCCGTGGGCGCGGCCGGGTAGGTGGTCATCGCCAGGACGACGTCGTTACCGTCCATCCAGGTGTAGACGTCGTTGATGTCGGCGGGCGGCTCGCTGGTCGTGGCCGGCCCGTCCTGGTGGTCGGCCGACAAGGCCGAAGCCGCATAACCTATGATCGTGGCGACGCTGGCCATAGCGGCCAGTGTCCCCAAAGCAGGGCGCAATCGCATGGGCATCCCCTTTCCTTGGGCAACCATACGCCTCAGGATCCGGGCCGGTTGCATTTGATACATGGCGCCACCTGCCAGGCGGAAGGCTGGCGTGCCCGACCGGGCGGCCCCGCGAAGCTACCGCGCCATGTCGTTGAGGTCGGACGCGAACGCGAAGTGCCAGAGGAACACGTAGAGCACGATGGACCGCGTCGGCGCCTGGATGCCCATCATCTGCTTGGCCTTCTTCACCTCGGCCGGCACCAGCATCCACAGCCAGTAGTAGCAGTAGATGGGCACGATGACCGGCCACCACGCGAACGCGGCGTTCCGCGTGACCACCTTCAGCTCGTTGACCATCTTGATGGCCGAGAGCAGGTACATCACCGCCCCGGCCAGGAAGAACAACCCGGAGAGGGACGCGAGCGGCGAGTAGATGAACCCGAGGATCGTGCTGATGATCGAGCCGCCGAAGATGACGAGGCCCGGGAGCAGCCACGTCATCAGGGCGTTGCGCTTCGTGGGCCCCGTCGTGTTGCCGGCGGACTGCAGCGTCCCCATCATCGGCCCCGGCGCGGCCAGCCCACCCGGCCCCGGACCGTACGGCATCATCCCCTGCGGCTGGCCGTAGGCCCCCTGCTGCGGTTGCTGCTGTTGCTGCGGATACCCGGGATCCTGCGGGGGTTGACCGTAGCCCTGCTGGGGCGGCTGCTGGCCGTACTGCGGCTGCTGCATCGGCTGCCCGTACTGGGGCTGCTGTTGCTGCTGTGGCTGACCGTACGCCGCCTGCGGATCCCCGTACTGCGGCTGCTGCTGTTGCTGCTGCGGAGGCCCGTACGGATTCACGGGCGGCTGCTGCCCGTACCCGCCCTGACCCTGCTGCGGCGCACCGTAGTCGCCCATCGCCGGGACCGCGGCGGTCGCCCCCATCCCGATGTTCGGGGCCACGCCGAACCCGCCCTGCCCACCCGGGAGCGGTTGCCCCATGGGGAAGGCTGCGGCGAACGACCCGATATCCGCGGCCATCGTCCCGCCGAGCGGGTTCACACCGCCCTGAGGGGCCGGCGGATTGAACGCGGCGGCCGGATCGCTCATCGAGTTCGTGGGCGGCGCGGGAGGCGGAGGCGTCTGCGCCATGGGTGGCGCGAAGGCTGGACCTGGCGTCGGCACGGCGGGGGGCTGTGGCGCGAACGCCGGAGCCGACGGGACGCGCGGAGCTTGCGGCTGCATGCCCATCGCCGGGGGAACGGCGACGGGCGACGGCGCACCGCCCGCCGTCGGCGGAGCGACGCCCACCATCGTGCCTTTGAGCTTGCTCGGCGGTCCCCCGCTCGCACCGGGTGGCCCTCCCATGGGGCGCGGCGGGTTACCCGCTGCCGGAGCAGGCGCAGCCACAGGTGCCCCACCGGCCGGGGGAGCGTTCGGTATCTGGGGCTGATTCATCATCAGCATCGTGCCCTTGAACTTCGGCGCGGCGGCACCCTTCATCTGAAAGCTGCACTTCGTACACTGCTGCGCCGTGTCGGCATTCTTGGTGCCACAGTTCGGACAGAACAACCTTGCACCTCGCGGCCCGGAGGATACAGGCTCGCGATCTCGCCTCTCAAGCGATTTGTCGTCGCGCCCTCGCGCCCGGTACTTGAGGACGCTGTGGTGGCACGGCTTGACACCCGCGCACGCTCGCCACTACTTTCCGCCCCGGTTTCTGCCGTTTTCGCGCGTTTTTCGGCGCGAGCCGGTGTGATGCACCATTATCCCGCGCCCCGGCGCGGGATCTGAGGACCGCCCCGCGATGCCCTTCGCTTTGAGCCCCGACCGTGAGCGCAAGCTCCAGGAGATCCTCGAGCGCTACCCGACCAAGATGGCGGCGACGCTCCCGCTCTTGCACCTGTGTCAGGAGCAAGAGGGGTACGTCGGCGACGACGTCGTCACGTTCGTGTCGCAGCGCCTCGACCTTCCCACCTCGCACGTGAAGGGCGTCGTCACGTTCTACACGCTCTACAACCAGCACCCGGTCGGCAAGCACCAGGTCTGGGTGTGCCGCACCCTGCCCTGCGCGCTCCGCGGCGCGTACGACGTCATCGCGCACTGCGAGAAGCGCCTCGGCATCCAGTGCGGCGAGACGACCCCCGACGGCAAGGTGACGCTGCGCACGGCCGAGTGCCTGGCCAGCTGCGGCACCGCGCCGATGATGCAGGTCGACAAGGACTACTACGAGAACCTCACGCGCGAGCGCGTCGACGAGATCCTCAAAGAGCTGACCGAAAGCTGAGAGGAGAGA
>Ga0182030_10007525_pt1 | contig 22710 bp, 27 predicted proteins | sample 812S3MmetaG_FD_121299 | JGI IMG/M metagenome (GOLD analysis project Ga0182030, IMG submission 121299) | Permafrost microbial communities from Stordalen Mire, Sweden - 812S3M metaG (Illumina Assembly) | ecosystem: Environmental > Terrestrial > Soil > Wetlands > Permafrost | place: Sweden...
CATGAGCTTCGCCGAGATGTTGGTCTGCCAGTCCGGGTGCTGGCCATCGGCTTGCCCCTCACGATCGGCTTCGGGACCGCTGCCGCCCTTGGGATCATCCCGGGCATCTCGCTGTGGGTAGCGGCGAGCATCGGGGCCATCGTCGCTCCAACTGACGCAGCCCTCGGCGCAGCCATCGTGGGCGACACCCGGGTCCCGAATCGCATCCGTCGACTGCTCAACGTGGAGAGTGGCCTCAATGACGGGATCGCCACCCCGTTCGTGAATCTGTTCCTGGCCGGTGCGGTGACCACCGAGGTGGCCCACTCGGCCTCTGTGCTAGGCGCGGCCGGGGACCTGTTGATCGGTGCCGGGATCGGTGTCGGGGTTGGGTCAGCTGGAGGTTTGATGTTGGCCAGGGCCAACTCACGGGGGTGGAGTGCCCCGGGCTTCCGAACCCTGGGCGCCCTGGGTCTGGCGCTCTTCGCATACAGCACTGCTATCGAGACCCACGGCAACGGGTTCGTCGCAGCGTTCATTGCCGGGATGGCCTTCGGCTCCGTTTTGCGCAGCGACCTCGAGCCGATGGTCGCGTTCGCCGAGGAGACTGGTGGGTTGATGTCGCTGCTGGTGTGGTTGATCTTCGGAGCGGCGATGGTGGTCCCGGGCTTTGAGCACGCCACCTGGCCCGACTACCTGTTCGCGCTCCTGGCGCTGACCGTCGTACGGATGGTCCCTGTTGCGCTCGCCCTGGTGGGTTCAGGTCTCGACCGGGTCACCGTCGGCTTCATCGGGTGGTTTGGGCCGCGCGGATTGGCCTCAGTGGTGTTCGGCCTCATCGCCTACGACAGCCTCGATCCGACTGACGCGGATCGTGTCCTATCCGTGGTGACCGTAACGATCGCCCTGAGCGTGTTGGCCCACGGGCTGTCCGCCTCGCCGTTGGCCGCGCGCTACGGGGCGTTCAGTGCCACTCTCGCCGACCAGGAGGCCGAGCACCGGCGGACGCCGGCGATGCGTGTGCGGGCCAACTTGAGCGGTCATGTCAACCGCACCGGCGACAGCCATCCCTGACGAACAGAATTTAGCTCGTACGCACCGGGTGGACATCTGCCCGCTGCGGCGCAGCTAACGCCCACGCACTGCCGATCGAGGATCAAGGCGTAGCCGACGACATCGACACGATGCCGAGCGCAGCAGCCGCTGATCCAGGCGCTTGATGAGATATGCACCGTCTATCTGTGAGGCTGGAGTCGGACCTCGACGACTCGGGATTCGTCAACCGCGCCGTGCACAGCGACTTTGATCGATCGGACGATCGGTTCGGTGACACTGAGCGTGAGGTCAGGGTCAAGCCCAGCGGTAACATCGAGCCACAATGACCGACCTGTCCACCGTCCTCGCACCTCTGCGTCACGTACGGCCGGGACAGACATTGCCGCGGCTTTGGCAAGGTCGAGGACCGCTGGTTCGACTGCGTCCATGAGGTGTCGAAGGATCTCCGTAGTCACTTCGTAGCCGACATGGCAGATCATCAGCGTGATAGCAAAGCCGGCGATCGGGTCCCCAAGTGGAAAACCCAGTGCTACGGCCGCCAGTCCGAGCAATGCACCGAGCGAAGAGATCGCATCGAGCCACGAGTGACGGGCATCAGCAGTCAGCGTCGCCGATTGGATCCGCTTGCCGACCCGTCCTTTGTACCAAGCAACAGCCTGATTCCCCACGATGCCCACCGCAGCCGCGGCCATTCCCCACCCCACGTGCACGGTCGTGCTGTGGTCGACGAGCTTTCGCGCACTCTCAATTCCTGCGAAGACTGCAGAACCCCAGATGGCCAAGGCCACCCCGATCCCGGCGATGTCCTCGGCCCGGTCGTAGCCATATGGGTGCCCATGTGACGCCGGCCGCTTGGACACCCAAAAGCCAAGAAAGACCACCAAAGAGGTGCTCACATCGGACAGGTTGTGCAGGGCGTCGCCCAGTAGCCCCACCGAGTGGGTGAAGCCCGCGAAGAGCAGCTCGATACCCCCGGTGATACCGAGACCCACCGCCGAATAGATCAGGGCCAGGTTGGCTGCAGATCGATGCTCGGCCTCGTCGTGAGAAGCCGTTGTTCCGTCCGGAGCTGCGGCCCCCGGGCCGTGTAAGTGAGAGTGGCCCAAAGTGCTCACAGTGCGAGTATAGATCAATATATGAACACATCGTCATGTAAACATGTGACTTCCGCTTTCGGGTAGGGTGTGGTCTTGGGACACGGTGTCGAGGGAAGAACTCCCCAAGCTCGGCTGGACTCCAGGACGGCAGAGTCGGTGGCCGACACGCTCAGTGCCCTGACGGCACCAAGTCGATTGCTGATCCTGGGCCGTCTTCGTGAATCGCCTGCCAGCGTCACTGAACTGACCGAGTCGGTCGGCTTAGAACAGTCCGCCGTTTCGCATCAACTCCGAGTGCTTCGATCGCTAGGGCTCGTGACCCGCCAGCGGAGTGGGCGCAACACCACCTACTCCCTCTACGACCATCATGTGGCCAGTCTCTTGGACGAAGCGGTATTTCACGCCGAGCATCTTCGCCTCGGAACGCCCGATCGAGGTGAAGAGGAGTCTGCTTGATGAAGATCGGGCCATCGGCCATCGGCCATTGAGTCAGCCCGGTACCGACGGAAGGGTGTCCGCCGCGTCACATGGAATGGGGCGGCAAAGCTCCAAACAGATGCGCTCATCACCTGCTGTCGACGGCTGGTCAGGCTCAGGCTTCGGGTGGCTGCCGGATCCGGACATGAATATGGAGTGCTTCCTGCCCGCTCGGGACGGTCATGGTGGCGGGGTCTCTCTCGGGGGACGATGACAGCCGGGAAGCTGGGCGCCGAACTCCTCGAGCCCTTCCCGGCTTCCTGTGCGCCGTCGGAGGTCGGTAACGATGCGCAGAGCGAGTGGGTCGCAGCCAACGCTGGCGAGATGTTCACGGAGCAGGTCGGTGGCCCGACTGACATTGCCGGTGGCCGCGGTGTGGACCACTTCAATGTGATGGCGTTCCCAGCTCATCGGGCGGCCACCGGTGGGACTAGGGGCTGCTTCCGTGTAAGCGGCGAGATCGGCGACGGCGAGCCCGAAGTCCGGATCAGCCATAACCGCGCGACGGAGTGCCTTTACGGTCACGGACGCGTCCGCGGCCTGTTGTGCTTGACGATAAAAGGCAGCGGCCTGAAGGTTGGCCGTGACCATCCGACCGTGGTCTTCGACCGCAGGACCAGGGGAGGCCGACTGGCCACGGTGGGTATTGGGCCCTTCTAGGTCGCGGTGCATGACTATCAGGTTGCGCTTGTGACCTGAGGCCGCCCTGAGGTGGGGCTGAGGTGCCAGCACCGGGCCTTGGGACGGCAGCCTTTGAAGAGGACTCGAGCTGCGACTTTGCTGGTTCAGGTCGAGGTTGGTGTGAGCCGAGTCGCCAGTGCTACCAGATCTGGCTCGTCGGTGAGGGAGCGATGCGAGGGCCCTGAGGCTCGCTGTTGGGCCAACGCCACGAAGTTGTCGGTGTTGCACTGAGTGGGGTCTGCGATGGCGTTGGCTGCGGCCAGGGCGGAATCGGCGAGCAGTTGGGATTCGGGATCCCCGATTGCCTTTGCGGCTCTGACGGCATCTGCGGCGAAGAGGACTGCAGTTGCGGGTTGATCCGTGCCGATCGCCCACCAGGCCAGTCCCGCAAGCACCCTGGCTTGCCCGGCAGGAAGGTCTGCGTCCCGGTAACGCTCCGCGGCATTGTCGAGCAGACCTCTCGCCCGTGACAGGTCACCGAGGTGACGGGCGACGGCCGCTTGACCGACCATGGCGTCGGCCGAGAGCCAGGGGTTGTAGCAGCACCCGATCGCCTCTTCGTAGAGACGGTCGGCGGCGGCGGCGTCACCTTGCCTGGCCCGCACACCGGCCAAAGAGACGAGGCAAAAGGGCAGGTAGGGGTGCTGCTCGGTCGCCCGGCACCGTTCCAACAGTGCTTCGTACGCTACGGACGCGCCCTCGAAATCACCCTTTGCCGCGGCAACTCCGGCGAGAGCGTTCAGTGCGTTGACGACCAGCAACACTTCACCTGCAGCGTCGAATCGCTCGATGCTCGAAAGGGCCGCCGCCTCGGCCTCGTCGAGGCGCCCAAATGACGCCATATTCCAGCTGACCAACATGTCGTGTGTACCAAGCAGCCATCCGTGCTCATGAGGCCCGAGGGGCATCTGCGTCCCCACCGTGTCGTGTGTACCGGGTTGCCACCGTTGGTCATCAGGGCCGAGCAGCATCTGTGCTTCCGCCAGAGCCTCCAGCGACCGGCCGAATTGGTGGGCGCGTATCAGTACCGATGCTCCAAGCAGGAGCGCCTCGGCCAGGCGAATAGGGTCGCCACCCGGCCTCAAGACGGCAATCGCCTCTTCACATTCGGCGACACCCGCCGCCGGGCTGAACGACATGCCGAGGCAGTAGCCGTGCCAGACGAGGGCGGTGGCGTGCAGCTCAGCACGGCATTTCCCTTCGGCACCCAGCGCGCTGGCCAGCCACCGGGCTCCTTCGGCAAAATCGCTGTTGACGAACCACAGCCAGGCCATTCCGGAGACCATGGAGAGTGCGGCATCGATGTTCCCGGTGCCCAAATGCCAATCGAGCGCAGCTTTCAGATTGCCCAACTCCGGGGTCAGGCGTTCGCTCCACTCGGGCGCTCTCGCACCACGTAAGCGTTCGTTGGCGTTCTCGGCGAAGCGGCGGTAGTAGGCGGCGTGTCTGGCGCGAACCGAGTCGGAACCGTCGGAGTCGTCGAGGCGGCTGGCGCCATACTCCCACAACGTCTGCAGCTGAGTGAACCGAGTCTCTCCGGGTGTCGGGGCCGTGACCAGGGACTTGTCCACCAGCCGACTCATGACATCGAGGACGTCGGTACTCGGGAGCTCGTCGTCGACGCAGACGGCCTCGGCGGCCTCGAGCTCGCAGCCGCCGACGAAGACTGATAGCCGTGCGAACAAGTGCCGCTCGTCCTCGAAGAGGAGGTCGTAGCTCCAGTCCACGACGGCGCGCAGCGTCTGTTGGCGGGGCAACGCGGTGCGGGCACCGCGGGTGAGCAAGGCGAAGCGGTCGCCGAGTCGCTCGGCCAGCATGGACAGGGGGAGGGCTCGAAGCCGGGCGGCGGCGAGCTCGATGGCCAGAGGCAGGCCGTCGAGTCGTTGGCAGATGCCGTCGATGATCGCCTCGGCTGTGCCGTCGCCTTCGAATCCCGGCTGGACGGCACGAGCACGATCCACGAAGAGTTCGATGGCAGCCGGGGATCCCAGCCCGCCTATGGGTAGGAGGATCTCGCCGGGCACGCCGAGTGGCTCGCGGCTGGTGGCCACGAGGTGAAGACCGGGTACCTTTCCGACCAGCGAGTCGGCGAGGCTCGCAGCCTCGCCGATGACGTGTTCGCAGTTGTCGAGGATGACCACGAGCGAGCGGCCGGCGAGGTGGCGGGCGATGAGCTCGGCCGTCGATCCAGAGGGCTGGGCGTCCCCCGCAACAGGCCGGGCGGCTCCGAGCGTGCCGGCCGCGGTCGGGGCGACCCCTTCGGGATCAGTGATGCCAGCCAGCTCAATCAGCCAGGTTTCGCCCGGGTGCTGTTCCCGCCAGCGGGCCGCGGCCTCGACCGCCAGACGGGTCTTGCCCACTCCACCGGGTCCGATCAGTGTGACCAAGCGGCTGGAGGAAATCGCTTCACCCACCTGGTCCAGTTCGGCGTCCCGCCCCAGGAATCTGCTCAGTGGTTCGGGCAGGTTGCCTGGCACCGATGGCAGGGCCGGCGCACGGGGCGCTGGCGGTTGCCCGGCGACGAGGGTCGGGTCGTGGTCGAGGACGCGGGTTTCCAACTCGCGAAGGCTCGAGCCCGGGTCGACCCCGAGCTCATCGACTAGTCGGTCACGGATCTCGGTGTAGGCCCGCAACGCTTCGGCTTGGCGTCCGGCTCGGTAGAGCGCCAGCATGAGCAGCTCCCAAAGGCGCTCGCGTAGCGGGTGATCCCGGCACAGCGCTTCTAGCTCGCCCACCAGCTCGTTGTGATGGCCGAGCTCCAGGTCTGCCTTGACTCGGTACTCGGTTGCCACGAGGGCCAACTCGTTGAGATGGGCCCGTTCGGTGTCGGCGAAGCCGGCATAGGCGAACTCGGACAGCGGCTCGCCGCACCGCAGCCGGAGGGCATCACCGAGCACGGCAGACGCCCGGGCCACCTCTCCCTCGGTGCTCAGGCGGCGCCCTTCGGCTACCAAGTCCTCGAATCGGGCTGTGTCCAGGTCAGCGGCGCCGATATCGAGCGCGTAGCCGGATTCGGAGGTGACGATGGCGGAGGCTCCGAGAGTTCGGCGCAGTTGGACGATCTGGGCCTGCAAGGCGTTGGCCGGCTTCGCCGTCTGCCCGTCAGCCCAGAGCTGGTCGATCAGTCGATCGGCGCTGACCGGATTCCCTCGGTTAAGGGCCAGGAGAGCCAGGAGGGCCCGCTGCTTGGCGCCACGAACGGGTATCGCCACACCCCCTCTGACCACCTCGAACTCGCCGAACAGCTTCACTTCCACGCTCCCACGGTACGACCGATGGCCCGGTACGGCCTGATTGAGCTGACTCGCCCACCTCAGGGCCACGTCAGCCGCACCTCAGGCACGGAGCGCAGGCTGCCTCCAAGACCAAGAACATCGAGGAAAGGAAGCACCATGATTGAGGCAAACCACCTGACCAAGCGCTACGGCAAGACCGTGGCTGTCGATGAGGTCTCCTTTACAGTCCGACCCGGGCAGGTGACCGGTTTCCTCGGCCCCAATGGGGCTGGCAAGTCGACCACCATGCGCATGATCCTGGGTCTCGACGCCCCGACTTCAGGCGAAGTCCGGGTGGACGGCAAGCCCTACCGCCAGCTGGTCGACCCACTCCGCTCGGTCGGGGCGCTCCTGGACGCCAAAGCCATTGTCGGTGGCCGCAGTGCCGCCAACCACCTCAAGTGGCTGGCCGACAGCAACGGCATCGCCCGCCGACGGGTCACCGAGGTGCTTGACATCGTCGGACTCAGCGAGGTGGCAGGAAAGCGGGTCGGGACATTTTCGCTTGGCATGAACCAGAGGCTCGGCATCGCTGGAGCGCTGCTCGGCGACCCCCAGACGGTGATGTTCGACGAGCCGATCAACGGGCTCGACCCCGAGGGCATCCTCTGGATCCGCAACCTGATGAAGTCCCTGGCATCACAAGGCCGCACGGTGTTCCTCTCCAGCCATCTCATGAGCGAAATGGCTCAGACCGCCGATCACCTGATCGTGATCGGTCGGGGCCGCATCATCGCCGATGCCGGGACCGATGAGTTCATCAACCGGCACACGGCCTCGAGTGTGCGGGTCCGGGCCGTAGAGCAAGCCGATCTGGCCGAGGCCCTGACCCGGCGCGGCGCGCTGATCGAGTGTGGATCTGACGGCACCATGATCGTGACCGGAATGGACTCCGCCAACATCGGCGTCGCCGCTCGTTCCCACGACATCACCCTCGTCGAGCTGGCCCCACTGGGATCGTCGCTCGAAGAGGCCTATTTCGACCTGACCAAGGACCAAACCGACTACCACGCCGTCCAGCTGGTCGGCGCAACCAAAGGAGCCTGACATGAATACTGCGACCCAGACCATCGACGCCATTCACTTCACACCCCCCGCTCTATCGGTGCGGACTCCCAGGATCCGCAGGATCGCCAAGGCGGAGTGGACCAAGCTGCGCACCCTGCCGTCCACCTGGAGGACGGTGGTCATGGCCTTTGTCATCTCGGTTGCCCTCGGGGCGATCCTCTGTGTCTCCCAAGTCCAACAGTGGTCGAAGATGACGGCGGGGCAGCGCCAAACGTTCGACCCAACCGCCTGTTCCCTCTTCGGTATCGTGTTCGTCGGCGCCGTGCTGATTGCGGCCCTCGGAGTACGGGCCATGACTTCCGAGTATGTGACGGGGATGATTCGGTCTACCTTTGCCGCCACGCCTAACAGGCGGTGGGTGCTTGCAGCCAAGGCCGGGATCATTGCCGTGTTCGTGTTCCCGGTGGCGCTGCTGACTTCAGTGATCAGCTTTGAAGTGGGCCAGCGGATCTTCACCGGCAAGCATCTCGCTGTGTCCTTTGCTCACCCTGGCGTCCTCCAAGCGGTCGTGTTCTGTGCTCTGGCGGTGACCCTTGTCGCCGTCATGGGAGTCGGACTCGGCGGCCTCATACGACACACCGCAGCCGCGACCACGACACTGGTGCTGGTCATCGTGGGAGGCGTCACGCTCGGCCAACTGCTTCCGGCAGGTCTTCGCCAGTACGTGCCTGGGACCGCGCTGCAGGCTGCCATCACAGTGAACCACTCAGCGGGACTTCTGAGGCCGGGCACTGCCATCTTGGTCCTCGGCATCTATGCCGCAATCGCATTAGCGGGGGCCTCCATTCGGATGTCCCAGGGTGACGCCTGAACTACACGCTCCGATCGACCACCACCGGCACCAACCATCTCAATCGACTGGGGAAGTCAATGCACGACGTCTTACGAACACGCCAACGAATGTTCGCCGTCGCCCTTCCGCTCACCGCAGCGCTCTACATCGGGGCCGAGGGCATCAATCCAAAGGGGACCGACCAGCTAATCACGACGATGGCGGTGGCGCTTAAGGTGTTGCCGATTGCAGCAAAGCATCATACGCAGCTCTACATTTCGGGCTCGATCACGGAGCTCGCACTCGCGGCTGTGGTGATCTCCTATGGCGCAATCGCCATGCTGATCAGGAAGCGTGGTTCGACGGCGGCAACAATTGCAGTCCTGCTTGGGGGCATCGGTGCCTTCTGCGGTGTGGTTGTCAACGTCCTTGGCGGCATCAACCTGGCGGCGGCAGCGACCGCCCGTGTACCACGCGATGCGGTGGCACGGCTTTTGGTTACCAACTTCAATTCGGGGCCGGGACAGGCGTTCACAGACGTCTACGCCTTCAGCGAGTTCGTGGCGCCGATGATCATGGGAGTCGCCCTCTGGCGCAGCGATCGCGTCCCACGTTGGCTCGCAGTTCTCTTCGTCTTGGGTTTTGAGCTGGCTGAGCAGGCCGAGTCCGCCGGTATCGCCAGGGTCGTCTTGCAAATGGCGCCTTTCGCCGTGGCGATGGTACTCCTCTCGGTTCGTATCTGGCGAGCGGCCGACGAAGTTGCGTCGGTCAGTGACGATTACGAGCCGGTGCTCGCAACCGCCTGATGTGGGAACGCAGGACAATGGACGAAATAACTCTCCTCTGGTCGTGCCGGTTTCGAGTGCGAGCGTCGGCTCGCCGATCTCACGTTGGCGGCCTCGATGGCGCAACGTCGCCGAACCGGCCGAGTCCACTTTGTCGAGGCGCAGGCGCCGAGGATCGGTTTCCTCCAGGAGTCATTTCACGGTAAGCGTGAGTTTCGCCGTCGCCTTGTTCTTGGTCGGCGTGGTCGAGTCGGTGAGGGTCACGTTGACCGTGGAGGTGCCGACCTTCGTCGCCTTGCCCGAGATCACCCCAGTGGTGGAAGCGAGGGGCCGGCAGCGTACCGAAGGGGTTGGGGTTACCGGATCAATCGCACTCGGACGGGAAGCTCGAGGCTGGCCCAGGCCCGATCCGCCGTTAGGACTTCGGGTGGCGTACTGCGAGCTGCGAGTGCCAGGCAGCAGCGGTCTCCAAGCGACAGGGAGTGCCCGCCGCTGACGGAGCGCAGCGCCCCGGCCAGCTCGGCATCGGCCGCGGAGACCTGTTCGATGGTGACGCCGGCGGCGGTCAGCAGCTCGCGGACTCGTCTGATGTCGATGTCGGCGTCAACCAGCTTCCCGATGACCTCAGCCAGGTTCACCGTTCCGAGGGTGGCCGAGGCGATCGCCGCGGCAACGACATCGGCGCCTGGCTCGTCGTGAACGAGTGCGAGCACGGCTGAAGCGTCCAAAACCGTCATTCAGCAGCCGCGGCCAGTCGACGGTCGGCGATCAGCTCATCGACGAGCGAGCGCTCCTTGGGGACAGCGGACGCCAATCCCCGGAGCTCGGCAACCGCATCCCGTTGACGCTCAAGCACGAGCCGCTGACCGGCGACGTGGAGATGCAGCCGATCACCCGGCGCGAGTCCAAGTGCATTCCGGATGTCGGCCGGGATGACGACCCGACCCTGCTGACCGAGAACCAATGTGGCATCCATGAAGGAAGTGTGCCACGATAAGCCGACTTGTGCCACATGGGGGTTGGTCCTCCACAGCTGATCCCAACGGGAACGGCCGGGGGATCCAGCGACGGTCTCCTGCCGTTGGTGTGGAGTCTTTACAAGATTGACCCTGGTAGATGTCGGCGATGGCGGCGGCCACGAGAACCGCCTTGAGAACCGACGGCCGCAAACCATGGAAAGTGGCAGAGAATTATGGTCAGCTGGTTAAAGCGTCTGGCGCTCCCAGGCCCAGTGGGGTCGCTCATCTCCTCCTCGCTCTCGCCCCGCTGACCAGGCCCGTAGGGCCGATGAGAGGCTTTGCGACCCAACGTCGTTCAAGAACGGGAGGTTCTCGGCCTCTGTCAACTCCACGGAGGGGATTTCACGAGCACGACCGGTGACCAGACAAGTTCGATCGGCAGCCGAGGTGGAGGCGTCATCCCCACGTCATCTTGCACGAGTAGAAAGTCACCGTGAGATTGCTCGTCGCCGAGGATGATCAGGGACTTCGCTCGGTACTCGAACGTGGTCTGCGAGAGAATGGCTATGCAGTCGACGCTGTCGGCGACGGAGACCTGGCGTTGCGTTACCTCGACACCTACGAATACGAGGTCGCCATCCTCGATTGGCGCATGCCCAAGTTGAGTGGTCTCGAATTGATCCAGCTGCTTCGACGTCGGGGCTCGACCCTTCCCATTTTGATGCTCACTGCCCGTGACACCGCCAGTGACCGGGTAACAGGCCTCGACGAAGGGGCCGACGACTACCTGGTCAAACCCTTCGACTTCTCCGAGCTCCTGGCCCGAGTGCGGGCCTTGCAGCGTCGTGGAGAAGCGGTGCAGTCGCTCGTCATCAAGGTGGCAGACTTGACGCTCGACACCATCACCAGAGAGGTTCGCGTAGGTTCGGAACAACCTCGGCTGACTGCCACCGAGCTCGCGCTGTTGGAGATCTTGATGCGGCGGTCTCCGGCCGTCGTGTCGCGCCGCTCGATCGCTTTGGCCGTCTGGAAGGATGAAGCCGATGCGTTGGGATCGAACACCCTCGACGTGCACTTGGCCCGACTCCGGGCCAAGCTCGCCGGCAGCGGGGCCAAGATCGAATCGGTCAGGGCTTTGGGCTACCGGGTGGTCTCCGCATGAACGTTCGCCCCCTGTGGCGGAGTCCCTACATGGCCCATGCCGCTCGAGTTGCGGTCGTGGCCACGGTGATCATCGGGGCGATGTACGCCTGCGTCGTGGCCACCTTTGACGTCGTTGATCGCAATCGACTGATAGCCCAGATCGACGCTCGGCTTGAGCAACGACTGAGCCAGGCCGCCAGCCAGCCCTCTGCCGGAGGCGCCATCGACAACTACAACAACGCGCACGACGTCGACGACTCACCGGTGTTCTTGTGGCGCGTCACAGGGTCCGGTCACGCGATCGCGCTGACCTCGGGCGCACCTACCTTCAATGCGTCTGGCTGGTCGCCGTCGAGTAGTTCTGTCGAGGAGGTTCGTCTTGGAGCTGAGAACTTCCGACTTCAGTCTGAACGGGTAGGGGACCAATGGTTCGTGGTCGCGCAGAGCTTGGCCAGTGCGGACCGGGTCGAGTCAGATCTGACGGCCTTGGAGGTCATCGCTGGCCCGCTGCTCCTCCTTGCCGTGTTCTTCGGGACCCTGCTTATTGGTATCAAGGCCGCCAGTCCGGTAGAGATGGCCCGCCGGCGGCAGCTTGAGTTCACCGCTGACGCCTCCCACGAACTCCGGACGCCGCTCAGCGTCATCGAGGCCGAGGTGAGCCTGTCGCTCAGTGCCGAGCGTAGTGGGGACGCTTACCGCGCCACGCTGGAGCGGGTCGGCGGGGAAAGTATGCGCCTGCGCGATATCGTCGACGACCTGCTTTGGTTGTCTCGGTTCGACTCCGAGCCGCCTCCGCCTGGTGACGAACCGGTGGATGTCTCGGCGATCGCCGTGGCCTGCGCCGACCGATTTGCTGCTGTCGCCCAGAGACGGGGGATCACCCTCTCGGTTCAGGGTCCTGGCGAGAGCCAACCGTGGATCAACGCGCCGCCCGAGTGGATCGACCGTCTCACGGCAGTACTGGTGGACAACGCCTGTCGCTACGCCGGACCAGGTGGCTCGGTACGGATCACTGTGACCGTGGTGGGCAACCGAGTCAGCCTGGTCGTTGACGACAGTGGGCCGGGGATCGCGCCCGAGGATCGCGCCCGACTGTTCGATCGCTTTCACCGGGCCACCGACGAGGGGAATGGAGCCGGTCTCGGCCTCGCCATCGCCGATGCGGTGGTGCGGGCGACCGGAGGCGAATGGCGGGTAGCGCAGGCCGACCTGGGAGGCGCTCAAATGGAGGTGCGTTGGCATCGCTCGTCGGGCGCTAAGGACGCAGGTGAACGGACGGATCCCCCCGAGCCCTCGATCGTCGATCACCACCCTACGGCGCATCAGTCGCCGGCTGAGAGCACTCCGGGAAAGGCCGCTCCGGCTCTCCTCCTTCGTTGCGGGGCGAAGCCACCCCGTTGAAACCGGTAAATCAACAAACCTGGGTGCATCTTCATCTTGGCGTAACGGTGCGCCCATATGCTGGGGAAACTGCGATGTACTTCCCTGGGGTCAGTAGTCCGGGTACTGAGCTGACTATGGGTCTTGTCGTGCGCCTTCGCAATCGGTCCGATCGAACGTAAGCAGAGTAGGAGAAACATTGGCCACGGACACCATTCTGGACCTCGTGAAGGTCGACTTCGCCCCTGCCCATCGCCAGCCGTCCAATGCCCGCGTCCTGCTGGCCACGGTGGTCTCGTTGGTGGGGTCGCTGGCCGCTGACGCCATCATTGTCGTCATCGGGGAGGCGATATTTCCCTCCACCAAGGGTTACGTGCACTTCCGGTTCAGCGACTACTCCAAGCTCACCATCATCGGCGTCCTCGTCGCCTGTGTGGCCTGGCCCATCGTGACGCGCATCTCGTCCGCTCCGAGGTGGCTGTTCTTCAGGCTGGCTATCGTCGTGACGCTCGTCTTATTTCTCCCGGACCTCTACATCTTGAAGCAAGGGCAGCCTGCCAAGGCGGTTGCTGTGCTGATGGTCATGCACCTGGCGATCGCTTTGGTGACCTACAACGCCCTCGTTCGTCTGGCGCCCGTGCAGTCCCGGAGGCACCGGCGGCTGTCGCCGGTCTCTGATGCAGGCTCAATTGCATCGGACTGAGACCCTCACCGTCTTCGGGCTGGGCCCTGTGGAGTTGCCCAGCTTTGCGATCGCAGGTCCGCATGCGCCTTGCTCTCCCCAAACTTGACGCCGTAGGACAGTTCAGGTTTGAGAGGATCCAGCAACCCCAGCTGCAAGGAGGGTCAGATGGCGATCCTTTGTGTTCCCAGCTCCTCCGATGGCGATCAGACGAGCGCTGAGCAGGGAGGCTGGGTGCGCGGCATCCCTACACTTGATCGGCTTACTCCGCTCATCCACGAACTCATCGCCTGGGATCTCATCTTTCGGTCCGAGGACGGCGAGTACAGGCTGCGTGAGGACGTCCAGCGCCTGCTCGCAGAGAGATCTCTGACCCTGCTGACGGGGCCGCCCGAGGTGTTCATCGGCCGGAAGTGCCAGCGTTGTCACCGGATGACAGTGACGCGGATGGTCGACGGATCTCGAGTGTGTGGCAGTTGCGCCCGCGCCGGGGACCCGACGGCAGGACATCAAACGGCCAGCTGAGTGAATTGCCGGACACGATGCCGAGGTGGCTTTCCCGGCCTCGCAGCTCTGCGTCTCCGCGGTCGACCAGCTCGGCTCACGTCCGATGCGCTACGATCGAGTTCTCGGGGGTTCCTTCCCCGAACTCTCGCGGGTAGGCAATAGGCACAGTCGCCGGCCAGACTTGGCCATCCAGAGAGAGGGTTAAGACCGGAAACCTAACGGTGAGCATCAGCAGATGCCGGTATGGCAATTCCCGACATTTGTCGTACCACCGTCATGGTCACGTAAGCATCGGACGGGATGATGTCCGGATGAGCTTGGATGCCAGAGCGAGGCGGCAGGCGCGAAGTGGTCCGTCAAAAGGCATCCTGGGTGCGGCCCTAGTGGTGGGATTGGGATTGGGATTGGGATTGGGATTGGCTGTTAGACCGTTGAGGATCCATTGACCAACCGGGGCTCGACCATCGCCCATCCATCCGACGGGTACGACGAAGGGCAGACAGGGTCCGACGGTGGGGAGGACCGCTACGGCGACCGGCTACCTCTTGCGGTCGAGGTCGGACGCCAGACGCCGGGGCGTCGCGCCTACCGTCGCCGCCGCCTCAAGGTGATCATCGGCGCACTCCTGGCCGCACTGCTGATCTGGTTGGCCGTCTCGCTCGGGGGGGCGCTGACCGATCCCGCCCTCGGTGCCTCGATGAGCTCCCGGTTCGCCGAATGGGCCAGGGAACACGGGGCATCCAGTGCGGTCAACTGGGTGGAGGCCGAGTGGTACAGCCACCATCCCCCGGCGAAGGGAGGCAAGCCACCGGCGGGGGCCATCCGCCGTCCGACCTCGAAGCCGGTGGCGGTCCCGTCCACGGTGGCCCATCTGCCGGCCCCTGCACCCATCGTGCCGCCCGCCAGCCCGGCACTGGCGGGGGAGGGGCAGTGGTCCCCGGTTGGCCGACTGGTCCGGGGGGTGCCTGCCGTCTACGAGACCACTCTCCGGCCTGACGCCGTGCACACGAGCTACGTGGTCGGCGTGGCTTGGATGGACACCACGCTGCTTGGCGCCACGCTCTACTCGGGGAGCCAGATTCCTGGCGGCGGGCCCTTCACCCACACCGCACCGATCTCCCCGAGCGCAGCCACGTCGCTGGTGGCCGCCTTCAACGCCGGCTTCCTGATGGCCAACGCCAACGGCGGCTACTACACCGACGGCAGGGTCATCGCACCGCTCCGCGCCGGGGCGGCCTCCTTTGTCATCTACAAGAACGGATCGTCGACTGTCGGGATGTGGGGGCGGGATGTGACCATGACGCCCGACGTCGTGGCAGTGCGCCAGAACCTTGACCTGGTAGTGGACAACGGGAAGCCCGTTCCCGGGTTGAGCGCCACCGACACCAACAAGTGGGGGGCCACATTGGGTGGTCAGATCTACGTGTGGCGCTCGGGCCTCGGGGTGACCGCAGACGGTGCACTGGTCTACGTGGGGGGACCCGGGCTCAACATCACCGACCTGGCCGACATCCTGGCCCGGGCCGGGGCGGTCCGGGCGATGGAGCTGGACATCAATACCGACTGGGTCAACTACTCCACCTACCAACCCTCCACGCCGACCGGTGCGGCCACGTCGGCTAACGGCACTGAGTTGTTGCCGGGGATGACCGGGACCCCCGGCCGCTACTTCCAGCCGTGGTGGGCCCGCGACTTCATCACCATGTCCGCGCCGGCCCGCTGACCTGCGCCGCCCGCATCACTTTTTGGCCATCGCCGCGGTGGCGACGCCTACGCAGAACATACTCACCGCCTTTCGCCCTGAGTGATCTTCGCGGTAGCGGCCGCTGGTGCAATTGCTGGGGACAATCTCGGATTTTGGATCGGCGATCGATTAGCCCGCAAATATGGTCACCCGGTTTTGCTCAATGACCGTCGGCTGAAGGTTGCCCGTTATGTCTTCGACACCCATGGCCCAAAGGTGGTGTTTTTCGGGCGGTTCGTGTCGATCCTCCGTGCTTACGCCGCGTTTCTCGCGGACTCGAGCCGGATGCGATGGATCCGGTTCTTGCCGGCCAACGCGGCCGGCGGGATCCTGTGGGCCGGCCCGCTCGAGTGAAACATCGTCAGCTCATCTGACAACCTTTTGTGCAACCTGCGGCCGTTGCTACCCCGGCCACCAGTTCTCTGAGACAGCGTGATCCCCACCGAAATCGCATCTTGATCCGGGCACACGAATCGGAATCGTCGCACTGATGTTCGATAAGGCTCACGGGCCCGAACCGGATCGTCGGCGAAGGCGATCCGGGATCCCGCTTGCCACTGCCCTGGTAGCGGTCGCTGGAGCGGCCATCGCTGGAGTGCTCGCCACTACTGCCGCCAGCGTCGCCGGCCACGAGGCGATCGCCCGGGGCATCGCTACCCCCGGGCGAACAGTTCTTGCCTTTGCCGGCTGAGGCCGGGTAATGCCTTAGCAGTCTCGTCCCTGTGGCCCGGGATTAGGTTGGAGTACCGCACTTGGGCGAATTGAGTTCCGAGATGGGGTCGCGGATCTCTCCCCTTCGTTCTTGAGCCACTCAGGCCACGGTGTCCCCATGCCCAAAGCTGAGCGAAATCTTCAGCCACAGTAAGAGACCGGCCGCTGTCACTCCGGCGACTAGGCCCAGCCGGAAGCGCCACGTTCGCCGATCTCTTACTCGCTGGAACCGGATAAGGGCGCGGTCAAGTCGCTTTCGGATGACCATCGAACCGTTGTTCATGGTGGATCCGTGGCTCATAGCCGGTGACGGTGCCCGATGATGAGCCAGGGACCGACCCGCGGCACCACGATAACGGCCAGGATGAGACCAAAAGCCACGCTGATGGCAACGGCCCACTGACGTGCGCCAGCACCGTCCACTTGATGCCGGGAGCGCCGGAGCCAGTCGCGTGGAGCCAGGCGGGCGGTATCAGCGAGATGCCCCAGCACGTGCACCGCGGTCACGGCCAGCCACACGATGAAGGTGTCTCTGTGCAGTTGGAGCAACTCGGAACGCCAGGACCTTGGTCCGAGTAGTAGAGCGATCCCGGTGCCGAACACTGCAAAGGTCAGGACGACCACGACCGGTCCGATGAGACGGAGGATCGGCGGCGGTGGGCCCTTGCGGCGATATGCGGGATCGCCCAAGTAGTAGCGGGAAAACCGCCAGACGGTGCTGCCTATCTTGAGCAAGATCGGCGGCACGAGCAGCATCCCGATGAATACGTGGGGCGTCAGCAAAGCCCGGATCCGCAGGATGGTTACTCCTTCAGCGGCCAACAGCACGAACAGCACCACCGCGGTGGATGCGGTGAGCCGGGCATTGGCCTCGGGGCCACCACCTTCTTCGCTCGGGGCACCTTCCGCTGGGTCGGGTCGACCCGCATCGCCTCCGTTCCCATGTTGGGCCGGGTCGAAGAGGTCGCTTACTGATGGTGACCTCGGCGCCCCGTTCACTGCCTCTTATCTCCGCCACATCTTGCGCTGGCCGAGTGAATGAGGCGACGGCCAAAGTGTGCGGTTCGGAGCCGTGCTGCAAGCCAGACGATCCGCCAGGCGGACACCCGAAGTCGCCATCAGAGCCCCTGGATCCTTGATCACCATTTGACCGGTATGTCTAGGGAAGAGATCTCGGACCGGATCGAACGGACCCGTCAGTTGGTCGCTCGAAATCACACGACGATGGTACGAGGCGATCCTGACGACAAGATGAAGATGGAGCATCGACTCAAGCCCAAGGGAAGAGGCACCCGACCCGGACACGGCGTCGCCCACCGACCCTGGCCGAAGTCCAAGCCCGGCAGGTGTCCAAGCCCGGCAGATGTCCCCGACGGAGTCACCTGGTCGCCGATGAGCGGTCCCGCCCTGGGGGCTGACCAGCGGATTTCTTCAGGTTTTTTTAAACAACCGTCATGTGGCCTTCAGGATCGGTCCGTAGCCTGGAATCTGTGACCACGACCAACCCTTCCAACGCCTGGGGCGACCAGTCGAGCGCGGCAATCCGTCAAGGCCGGCGCCAGCGCGAGGAGGCGCTCGGGCGGGCCAGGTCCATCACCAAGTCCATCGCGGTGGCGTCGGTTGCTGGGGTGGCGGCCATCGGTTTCTATGTCAGCCGCGCCCTGCCAGGACGGACATCCACCCCGATCAGCGCCACCAGCGGAACGACGGGCGCCACACCGGCTGGGCCGTCCGCCGGAGTCTCCCCGACCGAAGGTGGCAACTCGTCGGCCGGTCAATCGGCCACCAGCTTGGCCCCGCCCAGTAGCCCACCGGCCCAGACCCAGCAACCGGCGCCAGTGGTTAGCGGTTCGACTTGAGCACGCCGATTGTTATAACGGACCGGGCCGCTCGCCACGGCCTCCATCGCTCCTCGGTGTGGTCAACTCAGGTGGATCTGATCGTCACCGACCCCGGGGTCATCGTGGCCGCCGTGGCACAGCTCAACCAGATCCTGGAGCGAGTGGACACCGTGGCCAGCCGGTTCCGTTCCGATTCGGAGATCAACGCGCTTCACCGATCCGCCGTCACCGGGAACCCGGTGCCGGTCAGCGGCGACCTCCTTGAAGCAGTCGAGGTCGCTGTCCGAGCGGCGCGGCTGACCGGTGGGGCGGTCGATCCCACCGTGGGCGCGGCGATGTGTCGGCTGGGCTTCGACCGTGATTTCGCAGCGATGAAGCCAGACATACATGGCGACCTGCCCGAGCCAGGCCCCATTCCCGGGTGGGAGTGGATCGATATCGATCATGAGCATTCGACGGTGGCGCTGCCTGCCGGCACCTTGCTCGACCTCGGGGCCACTGCCAAGGCCTGGGCTGCCGACCGCGCAGCCGAAGCGATCGCCTCGCAGCTTGGGTGCGGCGCACTGGTCTCGCTCGGGGGAGACATTGCCGTCAGGGGGCCGGTACCCGAAGAGGGCTTCAGCGTCGGCATCGCCGACATCTGCGGCGACCCCTGTGCTCCGGTCGCCGTGTCCATCGTCGCGGGCGGCCTTGCCACCTCGGGGACCGGCAACCGTCATTGGACCCTGGGTGGGCACCGGGTCCATCATCTGATCGACCCGGCGACCGGTCTATCAGTCGACAGCCCTTGGAGGACGGTGTCGGTTGCAGCGGGTTCGTGTGTCGATGCCAACACGGCATCGACTGCCGCGATAATCCTGGGCGAAGGGGCAGTGCCCTGGCTCGAGCAGGAGGGCCTGCCCGCCCGGCTGGTACGGCTGGATGGCTCCACGGTCACGGTTGCCGGGTGGCCAAAAGAGCCTTCTGACACCACTTCGGTTTCGACCGGATCCAGGTCGAGAACGTCGGTGACGCCGTGAACCCGTCAGCCATCCTGTTGGGCGCGGCCTCCAACGGCAAAGCACTGTGGTACCTCACCCGTGCCACAGGAATTGTCGCTTTGGTGCTGCTCACGGGCACGGTGGTGATCGGGGTGGTGGCCTCGGTCGGTTGGACCACCGAGCGATGGCCCCGCTTCCTTTCCCAGACCGTTCATCGCAACCTCTCACTGTTCTGCTTGGGATTCGTAGCCGTGCACGTGGTCTCCACGGTAAGCGATGGATACGTACCCATCGGCTTGACCGACGCCTTCGTCCCCTTCCTGAGCCCGTATCGCCCGCTCTGGGTGGGCCTCGGAGCCCTGGCGTTCGATCTGCTGCTCGCGGTGATGATCACCAGCGCGCTTCGGCACCGCATTGGGTTCTCCGCCTGGCGATTCGTGCACTGGTTGGCCTACCTCTGCTGGCCGATCGCCATGTTCCACAGCCTCGGAAGCGGATCGGACACCTCGCTAACCTTGGTCCTCGTCATCGACGCCTTGTGCACCGCCGCTGTTCTGTTCGCGGTGATCTGGCGGGCGCTCAGCGGACGGACCTTTGCCTTGGGTAGACGAGTCGCCGCCGTGGTGGGAGCCGGCATCATTTCCCTGGCCATGGTGGTATTTGCGGCCTTCGGGCCTCTGCGCCCCGGCTGGTCACACCGCGCGGGCTCATCGACAGCGGTGCGTGCCCAGGTGGCTGACAAGAGCGCCGCGCCGACCACGTCCAGCGCGTTGTTGGGCTCCTCCGCACCAGTGCCCGCCGCCGGTGTCGTGCCTCCCACACTGTTCACGTTTTCCGAGCGGGCAGGGGCGAACCAATGACAGCAACATCGCTCCGTATCTCGTCCGGCTCGGGCGACCCGCAGCGGTCAACTCGGACTCCTCCTGTGGGGGCCGAACGATTGCTGCTCGGCCTCCCGCAATCCGGTGAACCTGTCGGCCTCATTCAACATCTCGACCAGTGGGGCACCCTCCCTTTGTGGAGGAAGTCGAGTTTCATCGACGAACTGGATGGCAGTGGGCTCCGTGGGCACGGAGGTGGGTGGTTCCCGGTCGGTGTCAAGTGGCGGTCGGTGCGCCGCGCTGCTTTGAGGCGCCCGGTGGTGGTGGCCAATGGGGCGGAAGGGGAACCGGCCAGCGCCAAGGACCGACTGCTGGTTCGACAACTGCCCCATCTCGTGCTCGATGGCGCCGTCCTCGCAGCCAGCAGCGTCGGGGCAACTGAGGTCATCGTCTACGTGCCCTCGTCATCGGTGGCGGGGATGAAGCGAGCCGCCGAGGAGCGGCTACGGCGTGGCCTGGACCCGTGCGGCATCGACGTCGTGGCAGCACCCGACCGATTTCTGGCCGGTCAGGAGTCGGCGGTGGTTAACACCATCAATGGCCAGCCGTCCGCTAGGCCATCGTTCGTCACCCTCCGAACGGTCCGAGAGCGTGGAGTCAATGGACGCCCGACACTGGTCCAGAACGTCGAATCGCTCGCCCATGTATCACTCATAGCCCGGTTCGGTGCCGACTGGTTTCGACGGGTCGGGACAGAGAGGTCGCCGGGTACCGCTCTCCTCACAGTCACGGGACGCTGGCCCGAACCTCGAATCGTTGAGGTTCCGCTAGGTGTCCGACTCGGCGACATCCTGGGTCTCGGGCCCGATGCCACGAGGTCCATAGCTGGGGTGCTCCTCGGTGGCTACGGCGGTGGTTGGGTGGCCACGGACGAGGCCATGGCCCAGCCGTTGACCGAGGAGGCGGCCCGCGATGTCGGCTCGTCAATTGGCGCCGGAGTCGTGGCGCTGCTTCCCCACGACGTCTGTCCCTTGCTCGAGGTCAGCCGCGTAGCCAGGTACCTCGAAGGCGAAGGCGCCGGTCAGTGCGGACCCTGTGTGAACGGACTCGGAGTGCTGGCCGATGCCTTGGAACTGCTGGCCACCCAACCGGGCCGCCTTCGAAATGGCATCTCGGCCATTCCCAAGTTGTGTGGCCTCGTCGAGGGCCGCGGTGCCTGTCGACATCCTGACGGCGTGGCCCGATTCGTTCGCACCGCATTGCGTGTGTTTGAGAACCACACCTCCCTGCACCTTCAGCGTGGGCCTTGTCACTCAACTGCTCCACCTTTTCTCCCACTTCCACCGGCTCGGCGACGTTCGACGAGATGAGACAGCCGCACTACGCGCTCGTCGTCAATCCCGTCGTCTGCGACGGCAGCGGGGTGTGCGCTGAGCTGCTGCCCGAGTACGTTCGCCTCGACCCTTGGGGCTACCCGATCTTCCAGGCCGGTGAGATCGCCCCGCACCTTGTCGAACACGCCAGGCGAGCGGTACGCAGCTGTCCCCGCCTGGCGCTAACCCTGGTCAAGTTGGACACGTCGGTGGCCAGGCAATGACAAGGGCGATGGCGGCCCACGGAATCGACTCATGACCGTTGCCGGGTCAATGCGGGACGTCTCGTGAAGCTCGTCGGCACTGAACGAACGTTGTGTACCTGGCGGAAGGTGCGGTAGGAGGAGGTTGATGCTGCGGCGTACATCGCATCGAAGGCGACGAACCATATCATCCAGGTCAGTAGTTCTCGCCCAACCCATCTTCCGCTATAGCGTCGGTCGAGACGCATACGTGTCGCGGATTGTGGGGAATTGGGTGGGCCCTGTTCTGCAAACATCTAGGCCGAGCGAACGAACCGGGCATGGGGTGGGATAGTCGACCCAAGTGCGGATCCGGCCAGTCGGTTCCGTTGCGACGCCTCAACGGTTGTGCTTGCGATTGGCTGTGTTGTGCGGCAGCTATCGCTTGTCGCCTACCGGTTCGAGTGGGCGCCTTCCGGACCGGCGATGTACTCCGAGTGCCCCACGCCCGTTTGACCGGACCGGCGAAGGCCTGAGCCCCGGCCGCCAGAGCCAAACGGAACTACAAGACACAGTTGACGAAGCGGATCTGAGGGCGAGGCCACGGTCTGCTTAGCCTTGAGCCCCCTGAAGCGCGTGCCACGAACGGACGACTCTGAACAGACCGAAGAATCCGGCCGCCGAAGCGATTGTCATCACGATGAGGACGCATAGAAGATTGGCGGCCACTGGCGACGAGGAGCTTCCCACCGGCGTGCCGGCCAGGAACCAGGGAGCTGTCGTCGCCATAGTTCCCCACCAGGTGGCCGCCGCTGCAGTCATGACCGGCAGGCACGCTGCCACTGCCACGGCGAGTACCCCAAGTACTTTGAGCTTGACCAACTCGATGGTCAGGCGTCGGGAGGTGCTTATTGCCGCCGCCGCCCAGGTAACAATGGTTGCCGCAAGCAGGATGGCGGTCACTGCGAACAGAACCTGATACCACCCGAATCCGGCATTGCGTTGGTGGGCGTCGATCTGGTGAGCCCAGATCACCAATCCTGCGCAGTTCTTTCGGAGAACCGACGCCTCCGGCGGACCGAGCCAGTCCGGTCGCTACATCCTCACTCGGCCAGGTCGCGGTAGTGCTGGCGCCAGATGAGCCGGTAGACGCGACTCCAGCGTGGAATCGACCGCAGGCCCGGGATGAAGGGGAGC
>Ga0182030_10007526_pt1 | contig 22710 bp, 24 predicted proteins | sample 812S3MmetaG_FD_121299 | JGI IMG/M metagenome (GOLD analysis project Ga0182030, IMG submission 121299) | Permafrost microbial communities from Stordalen Mire, Sweden - 812S3M metaG (Illumina Assembly) | ecosystem: Environmental > Terrestrial > Soil > Wetlands > Permafrost | place: Sweden...
CCGCGGTGGCGCTCTGGCTGCTCGAAGCGGACGGGACCCTCGCGCTGCTCGGCGCGACAGGTCTGTCCATGGGGGAGGCGAGCCGCTGGCAGCGTATCCCGCCTCAGTTCGACGCCCCCGCTCAGCGGGTCGCTCGCGGCGCCGCTGACCTGTGGTGGCCGGCTGGCCGGCCGGCCGGCGACCAGGCTCCGATGACCGGAGCGCCCGCCGGGGCGAGGGCCGTCCTGGCCCTGCGCCAGCGCGACGGCGAGCTGCTCGGCGTGCTGGAAGTTAGCTGGCCGGAGCCGCTCAGCGGGTTCACCACCGAAGTCCGCCAGCATCTGTCGTCCCTGTCCGCGGGCTGCGCCCGGGTGCTGGGCGCCCGCCTGGCGCACGGTGACCTGGCCGCCGCGCAGCCAAAGGCCGCGGTCTTCGCCCTGCTGGACAGCCTGGCCGAGTCGGTGCTCGTCGTCCAGGCCAGCAGGGACGGCGCTGGACAGGTGACCGACTTCAGCATCGAGCATGTCAGTCCCGGCTTCTGCGATCCCGTCGGCCGGGCGGGAGCGGACCTGACCAGGCTGACCCTGCTGGAGGCTTACCCGGCGAGCATCGCCGGCTCGGGACTGTTCGCCCGGGCGCGGCAGGTGCTCAACGATGGCATACCCCAGCATGTCCCCGGGCCGCTCCGTGCATCCCTGGCCAGCGGGCTCCCAGCTGACCAGACCGGATCCGGGCAGGCTCCGCTGGCCGGCCTGCGGGTGGCCAGGTTCTTCGACGGCGTGATCTTCAGCTGGCATCGCGACAGCCCGGCGGGTTCCGGGGTTCAGCTGGCCGAGCTCCTGGATCACGCTCAGCGGCTCGGTCGCCTGGGCGGCTGGGAGGAGAATCTCCTCACCGGGACCGTGCGCTGGACCGATTCCGCGTTCGACCTGTTCGGCCTATCGCCCCGCCCCGGGGCGGAGATACCGCTGACAGACCTGCCCAGCTACGTGATGGCGGCCGATAAGCCGGTGGTCAAGCGCTTCCGGCAAGCCCTGCTCGAGCAGCGGGAGGCCCTGACCGCTACGTTCCGGGTCGTCCACCCGGACGACCAGAGAATCCGTCAGATCCGCGTTTTCGCCGAGCCGGTCGTCGACGCGGCCGGCACGGTGGTGGCCCTGCGCGGGGCCTTCCAGGATGTCTCGGCGCACTACCACACGCAGGTCGCGCTGGCGGCTACCCGCGATCAGCTCGCCGACAGCGAGCAGCGCGTCGCGGAGGAGCATCTGCTGGCCCTGCGGCTGCAGCAGGCCATCATGCCGCCTGACGAGCAGCCCATCGAGGCGGCCGGGATCGACGTCGCGGTCCGTTACCGGCCAGTCGGCGAAGGCCAGCTGGTCGGCGGCGACTGGTACGACACGCTGGTGCTGCCCGGCAAGGACGTCCTGCTCGTCGTCGGCGATGTGGCCGGGCACGGCATCGACGCGGTCACCGGGATGGTCGCGGCCCGGAACTCGCTGCGCGGTCTCGCCATTACCGGGGCAGGCCCGGCCGAGCTGCTTCGCATGCTCAACGAGGTGGTGTGCAATTTCACCTCGGGCGTGATCGGGACCGTGGTGTGCGGGCTCTACAACCCCGATACGCACGTGCTGCGGTGGGCCCGCGCGGGACACCTGCCGCCGGTTCTGGTGCGCGGCGAGAGCGCCGCGCAGCTGCCGCTGCCGGGCGGAGTCCTGCTCGGCATGGATCCGGACGCCCAGTACGAGGAAGCCATTGAGCCGCTGCGCCCCGGCGACACCTTGCTGCTGTTCACCGACGGGCTGATCGAGCGGCGCAGCGATTCGATCGTCGATGTGCTCGAGGAGTTCGTGCAGACCGCCGCCGCGGCCGCCCTGGCCTCGGGCCGGGACGAGCCGGGCGGAGTCGGCGGGGTCAGCGGGACGGCGATGACCGCGGGCGCTCAGGCCGACCGGATACTCGCCAGTGCGGTGTCCGACACCGCGGACGACGCCTGCCTGGTGGCGGTGCGGATCCGCTAATGGAGCCGCCGCGATGGCGGTGACGCGCGGGCCCGGGGTCTGGGGAGAGGATCCGGCTCCCGGGCCCGCACTCTTCTTACTCCCGGGTCCCGTCCGTCACGTAGGTGACGATTCGGTCCCGCGGTTCGACTGTGCCCCTCCTGTCCCGGGCCGGCCTGGTCAAACCTGCTCGCGGAAAGCCTGAGGGCCCGGGAAGCCGGAGCTTTCCCGGGCCCTCAGCCCGGAGACCTGCGGGGGGGATACAGGCTCCTTCCTTTATCGCTTACGCCGCGTGGGCGGTGGCGCGATCGTAGACCGCGAGCGTTTCCCCGGCGATCCGGTCCCAGGAGTACCGGGACCGGGCCCGGTCGGCCGCCGCCACGCCGTAGGCCTCGAGCAGCATCGGGTGGGCGAGCAGCTGACGGATCCGCTGGGCGAGCAGGGCCGGCCGGTCCGGCGGGACCAAGATGCCCGTCGTCCCGTCGACCACGGCGTCCATGTGGCCGCCGACCGGGGGAGCGATGACGGGGGTGCCGCACGCCATGGCCTGCAGTGACGTGGTGCCAGCAGGCTCGTACTGGCAGGTGCTGACGACCAGGTCGGCGGACCGCAGCAGGGCCGGCATCGCGCCGTACTCGATCTTGCCGGTGAAGATCACGCGGTCGGAGACGCCCAGCGTCGCCGCGATCTTGGCCAGCTTGACGTACGCGTCGTCACCGTCAAGCTCGGCCTCGGCGGGGCCGCCGACGACCAGGAGCTCGGCGGCCGGGACCCGGGTCAGCGCCCGCAGCAGCGTCTCGAGCGGCTGGCGCTCCCTCAGGTCGGCCGCGGTGAGCAGCCGCGGGCGGTTGTTCCGCTTGGCGACCGGGCCCTCCGGGGTGAACAGGTCGGTGTCGACGCCCCAGGGCACCATCCGGATCGAGGACCGGTGCACGCCCAGGCCGGTGAGGTCGGCTACCTCGGCGGAATTCGTGGCGACCACCGCGGTGGCGCTGCGGCCGATGGCAGGCTCGAGCCTGATCCGCGCCGCGGACGCGCCGTCCGCCTTCAGCCCGCCGGCTCCGTCCCGCCGGCTGGCGGCCCGTCGTTCGGTGACCCCGAGCGAGCTGAACTCCTGCACGACCGGGATGCCGAGATCGCGCGCGGCGGCCAGTGCGGCCAGGCCGCTCGTCCAGCGCAGCGCGTGCACGACGTCCGGGCGATCGCGGTGCCACAGGCTCCGCAGCGGTCCGCTGAAGGCGGGTACCCGCTCGAGCAGGTCGGCGTCACGCTGCTCGCCGGCCGCGGTGGCGGAGACCGGCCCGGCGTTGATGTGCTCGACCCGGACACCGGCGTGGAGCTCGGCGTGGTCCGGCAGGCTAGGGTCGTTCTTCTCGGCGTACACGGTCACCTGGTGACCTTGCCCGGCCAGCTTGCGGGTGAGCTCGCTCAGTCCGACGTCATCGCTGTCCGGACCGGATCCGGTGCGCGGGTGCAGCGGCGTTGCGTGCTGAGCTACTAGAGCGATCTTCATCAGGGGGGCCTCTCTCGATACGAACCTCGATCACGGCGTTCGCTCGCGAGAGACGGAAAAGTGGTGCCCTATCCGCGCGCTCTGCGAACACCGAGTGTCGCATTGAGCGTGCCTGCGTCGTAGGCACCACTAAGGAGCACAATATCCCATCCCGGAGTCCGCAAACCACCAGCCGCGGATTAACCGGCCGTGTCGCGGGTCAGCTCCGGATCGGTTCGGAGTTCGCGCGGGCCCCGGTGGCGGCCGTGGCTAGCCTTCAGCGGCTTCGGCCACGCTGTCGAAGACGGGAATCAGCCGGTCCGCAGTGGTAAGCCGGAGGATCTTGGCCACCGCCGGCTGCGGCGAAACCAGGGCGAGGACGCCTCCCTGGCGGTCCATCGAGCGGTTCACCCGGAGCAGCGCGTGCAACGCCGAGGAATCCATGAAACGCAACCCGGACAGGTCGATGATCAGCGTGCGCGGCTGCTGTGACACCTCCTCGTCAAGCAGCCGCCGCAACTCGTCGGTATTCGTCACGTCGGCCTCACCAGCGATCTCCACCAGCGTGTAAGCCTCGCCAGCAGACTCCCGGGCCGTCACAGAGACCGTCAGCAGATCCACGCACTTGTTGTACCACAAGGTTGATTCCCGCGGCATACTCCACCGGAGCTAGCGGCGGCTTGCGGGGGCTAACGGGGGTGCAAATCCATGTGCATCCGGATCGTCGTCCCGGTCTCGTCAGAAAGAATCTCGACCTGGTCGCAGACTTCGTTGACGATCCACAGTCCGTGTCCGCCCCGGGCGTCCAGGGAAGGCCGGCGACGTCCCGCGAGCGGATCGGTAATCATCCCCTCGTCCTGAATCTGGCAGACGATCTCCTGGGTGTCGTACCAGATCTGCAGGCTTCCCGGGGATTTGGCGTGCCGGACCGTGTTGGCCGCCACTTCGCTGACCGCGAGCACCAAGTCGATCGCCCGAGCCTCGGTCAGCCCGGCCTTGATGGCATACCGGTGCACGACGGCGCGGATAGCCGCGAGGTCAGTCGTGTAGGTGTACGACATGGGATCATCCGCCGGGGTCGGCAACGGGAAGGCGGGACCATCGTCCGTCGGCCGGGGAACCGGCGGGCGGGCGAGCGCATCTGCCGCGGCCTTGCGCTGCGCGGTCTCGGCATCCCGGGCCATCAGCTGACACGATACACCGGCGCGGAGAACCCGCGGCGCAGGTAGTGCCTGTGTTGCTAGAGCCCGAATATGCGGCATATAGAGACCTGCCCGCACGTGTATCCGCGCCCGGCTGGGTAGACGATAGTAGGTACCGAGTTCGCGGCTCTTGGGAAAAACAGGAGCCGCCCGTCTTTCGGAGGTTCATATGCGGGTCGGAGGGCTCATCATCCTGATTTGGCTCATTATTGGAGCGATAGCGGCCGGGCAGCGCGGCTATTACGACTCCTCCTCCACTACCTGTGCCCACGCGGGCACCATCCTCGTCACCGTTTTGGCAGGTCCGCTTAACTATGTGGGCGTGAACCCGAAGCTTTCGTGCCATCTGCCCTCCCCGAGTAGCTGAGCCCGCGCCTCGTCATTCTCAGCCGAGATGCGAGGCAACCGGCTCAGATTCAAGTTGTGTCCTTTCCCCGGTACATCAGCGAATGTCCTGCGGCGTCGCGACGCGAGTGCGTTGCGGCGCCGCAGTTTTCAAGTCCATCTGACTTTCTCAAATATTTTTCCGAACGAGCACGGGTGACAGTCATAAGCCGGCCTACTCCGCCGCCCGGCCTGACCGCAGCCGGGTAACACAAGCCACGTACGGCTACCCGGTCCTGCATTGCGTAAACGCAGGACGCACTCCAGCGACACGATCGCAGGGATCGGAGTGGGCTCGTCCCTACGCCACGGCCCTGCTGACCTCGTCCGAGCTGCTGTACTCACGCTCGGGCATGTCCCGCAGGGTAGCCAGCGCGTGGTCGTCGGCCTGGTTCTCGCGAGCCTGGTCCATAAGCTGCTGCTTGGTGGCCGGGTACTGGATTCCACCGAGAAACTTCTGCACCCTGACGAAGTCGGCGAGCCCCATCGCATGCCCCTTCCTCGTCTCGGACTTCCAGGTTCTGCGAAGCCTGAGTTTGCCGCTAAGACGTAGCTCGCTTCCCCTGGACCAGAGCCGCAAACCGCCGGGACCTGCCCGCCTGCCTTGACGCCATGTCGCGGGCCCCCACACGCTTGCGCGCAAGGCCGTCCGGTTCAGCACTTAGTAAGTACTAGAGCATCGACCAGCCAGAACGAGCACGCCACGAAGGCGCCCTCGATCTCGCGCGCCGGTGAAGCGGTAGAGCAGCGGGCCCTCGGCGAGCTCGGCGCGGATCGCCCGGATCGGCTGGGTGAACCGCCGGTCCTTGCCGTCGGTGAAGCCAGAGCGCGCGAGCAGCAGCAGCGAGGCGTCAAGATCGTCGGACCCGGCGTGCTTGACGTAGCTACGCTTGGCCTCGGACCAGCAATGCTGGTCGATCCAAGTGCGGATGGCGCCCTGTTCGGCCTGCCACCGGTCCACGTCGCGCCCGAAAACCTGGCCCCGTTCTGACAGCCTGATCAGCCGGTCAAGTGCGACCCAGCAGCCGACCGGACCTATCCGTGATCATGCCGGCGCACCTACCCGGACCGGGCCCGCACATTCCGCACTCCGGTGTAGCCCAGGTCTCATGCCAAAGTGGTGTAGCCCAGGTCAGCCGGGGTAGCCAGCTCGGGCACGTGAACGGAACCCCGAAAGGAATACTCCCATGTCGCACGGTGAAACGCCCGAGGACGGGCCTGCGGGGACGACGGAACGGCCGGCCGCAACAGTGGCTGTTCTCGGGGCCGGCGGGACGATGGGCTTCGCCATGGCGCGGAACATCGCCCGGGCCGGGATCAAGGTCCGGGCCTGGAACCGGTCCCGCGGCAAGGCCATCACCTCAGGCGACTTCACCCCCGACTTCCGCCTCGAGCTCGCCGCCAAAGACGCCGGCCTGGTGGGAGATTCAGCCTGGCAGCATGGCCTGGATCTGCCCCTGCTCGAACTGGTGGCACGCCGGCTCGGCGAAGGCGCCCGTGAGCACGGCGACAAGGACTTCAGCGCCACCTACCTGACCAGCGCCCCAGAACACGCGGCATGAGTCCGTTGACCCGAGTCGACTACCACCAAGGGGAGGAAACAATGCCGAGAAGCAGGAGGAGCGGTCAGCCGCAGGCTGGGGAGCTGCCGGGCACGCTGCGGCGCTCGTCGAAGGAGGCCCAGGAGACGTTCAAAGAGGCGCACGACAGGGCGGTGCAGACCTACGGTGCGGGGGACCAGGCGTCCCGGGTCGCTTACACGGAGCTCAAGAAAAAGTTCGAGAAAAGGGGCGATCACTGGATCGCGAAGGATGACCCGGGGCCGTCCACGATGGCCGGGTAGAACCCGCGGGCTGCCGGTTGCGAGCAGGACTTATGCCGCTGGCTCAATAGTGCCATGGGAGATCGCTGTGAGATGTCCTACGCGCTGCGGGCCTGTGCTTATCGTGAGCGTGTGGATGAGCTGGCCGACTCGGGCGGCTTGATCAATGACGCCGGCGGGCTGCGTCGGCGCCTGGCCGCCGACGGGTACTTGTTCTTCCGCGGTCTGCTGCCGGCCGCCCAGATCAGGGCGGTCGGCCAAGCGGTACTCAAGGAGTTGCATACCGGCGAGTGGGTGGACGACCGGGCGATACCCTCGATTCACCCGCGTGCGGTGAACTCGATGGACGCGCTCACCGACCCGGCGTTCCGCGCCGCCATGTTCAGCTCCGCGTTCAACCAGGCCCCGTACCTACCAGCGCTGCGGCAGGTCATCCGGCGCGTGCTCGGGCCCGGCGCATTCTCCTACCCGGCCAAGGTGCTGCGCGCGGTCTACCCGGAACGGCCGCAGGCCCGTCCGCGGGGCCGGTACATCCACTACGACTACGGGGTAGCCGGCGTCCAGGACATGCTGACTAGCTGGATTCCGCTGATGGACATCCCGGTCCGGCTCGGCGGCCTGGCCGTTCAGCCCGGCGGCCAGCTCGGCCCGCCGGGACGGCCGCGCCCGCTCAGCGGCTCCGAACCAAGCTGGTCGACCACCAGCTACGAGCCAGGCGACGCGATCATCTTCCACTGCCTGACCCCGCACGCCGCCCTGCCCAACCATGGCTCGGCACTGCGGATCTCCGGCGACTTCCGCTGGCAGCGGCCGGATCAGCCGGCTCCGGCCGAGCTCATCCTCGGTCCCAGGGTCGCGGCCGGCGGCCCGGGCGGCCGGAATCCCGATCCCCCCGAGATGTTCAGCAGGTTGTTCCGCCGCGCGCGATGGTGGGAACCTGTTCCAGCCGGTCTCACCCTGTGCCCCCGGGCCCAGCTGGTCGGCGTCCCGCCGGGGCCGTCGCGGCTGATCGTCGTCAATCCCGGCTGGAAGCGCTGGCGGCCCCCGCCGGCGACCGTGCACTAAGTCACCGAGGGATGCCGGGGACGTTATGCCAGTTGTGCCGATGAAGCTCGAGCCTGCGCAGGAGCGCCAGGTCGCGGCCACGCTCTTCAATCATGTCTGGGACCTGCTGGAAAAGCCGGATCGCAGCGCCGCCGACGACGACGAGATGCTGCATGGTGCGCACGCGAGCCGGTATCACTGGTCAGCCAGCGCCGATCGCGGCCAGTAGTACCAGCAGGATTGTCGCGGTCGCGAGCAGGCCATGGATGGCAATAATGATCACGGGCTGATGAGCTCTTCGTTCGCCACCACGTCCTGGCGATGCCCCGCAGGCGGCCGCCCCCAGGAGGGCCGGAAAACGTGCGGCCGCGCAGCTCGTCGCGGGAGGTTCCCGCAGTCTGCTCAGGCCAGGGCGGTCACGCGGCGGCCGCCCACTCGGAGGCGGATGTGTCCTTCGCGTAGGCCAGCCGGTGATCTCACCCGGCAGATCTGGACCAGACGGGCTATGGTTTACTGCCCTGACTCGCGTGTAACCACCGGGGAGCGAGTCTACGTCGTGGCGTTGATCTCAGACTCCGCAAGCACTGGGACGGGACGAGCGCCGCCTGGCTGGGTCGTGGAAGAAGGATCGGCATGGTCAAGGTTGGCTGGCCGTCAGGGCGGCGGGCGAGGCGCCTGGTGTGGTTCGGTGGCGTCTCCGTGGCCGTCGTGGCCGTGATCGCGGCCAGCGTGATGATCTTCCGGCCGGCCTCGCATTCCGCGGAATCCGCGTCGGCCAGAGCGCCCCGAGCGGGTGCGGGTCGCGTCTCGCCGGGCCGTTCATCATCTAATCCGGCCGTAACCTGGCAGGTGGCGAGCCCGATCGCGGACCTATCGGAGCCGCTGGTGGGGATGCCCCCGGTAGCGAACCCGGCGAACATCTACGCCGATGCCGGGGCCAACATGCTCGGCCCCGCTGTGCGCGGGGTGCCGTACCGCATCTACGTGCCGAACAGCGGCGGTTCCACAGTGACCGTCATCAACCCGGCGACATACAAGGTGATAGGGACCTACCGGACCGGGCTCAACCCCCAGCACGTGGTGCCCGGCTACGACATGCGAACGCTGTATGTGACCAACGACCTGGGCAACAGCCTCACCCCGATCAATCCCCGTACCGGACAGCGTGCCGGCCCTAACATCGCGGTGGACGATCCGTACAACATGTACTTCACCCCCGACGGACGCTACGCCATCGTGGTGGCGGAGAGCCGCGAGGACCTGGACTTCCGTGACCCGCACACCTTCGCCCTCGAGCACCGGATTCACGTCGGCTGCGCGGGCGTGGATCACATCGACTTCGCGGCCACCGGCGCCTACCTGATCGCCACGTGCGAGTTCGGCGGCCGCCTGGTCCGCGTCGACCTGCACACGCTTAAGGTGGTGGACTACCTGAACCTGCCCGGCTCCGCGCCGCAGGACATTAAGCTTGACCCGGCCGGGCGCATCTTCTACGTCGCCGATAAGAACCACGCCGGGGTCTGGCTGATTGACGCCGCGACCTTCCGGGTGGCCGGGTTCATCCCCACCGGCCCGGATGCGCACGGCTTGTACCCGAGCCGCGACGCCCGCTTTCTCTACGTGACGAACCGCGGCGACGGCTCGATTACCGTGATCAGCTTCACGACCAGGAAGATCGTCACCACCTGGCGGATCCCGGGCGGAGGCAGCCCGGACATGGGCAACGTGTCTCCGGACGGGAAGGTGTTCTGGGTGTCCGGGCGCTACGACAACGTGATCTACGCCGTCTCCACCGCGACCGGCCGCCTGCTGGCGAAGATCCCGGTGGGAGTGCAGCCACACGGGCTGTGCGTATGGCCCCAGCCGGGCCGCTATTCCCTGGGCCACACCGGGATCACCCGATGAGCGTCGCTGGCCTCCGGACGGACCTTCGGACGGCGGCGACGCTGGCCGGGCTGGCCCTGATCCTTGTCGGGCTGACGGGCGCGGCCCCGGCCCCGGCTCCGGGGACAGTGCTCGCCCGGCTGGGCCCGCTCACGGTCAGCGCCACCGCGCTGCGCCTGGGGCCGGTCGGCACGCTGACCGCCAGCGTGCAGATCAGTACCGACGGACAGCCCTCCGATCAGCTCGACGCCGCGGTCGCCGCGGACGGCGCCCCGGTAGCGGTCTACCACCAGCGGGTCAGCGTCGGAGAGCTTCCTGACCTGTCTGGCTGCGGTGCCGAGACCCCGTCGGCGGCCGTGGTAGACGGATGGCTCCACTACGGGCCGCTGCTGATCCCGGGGCGGTCAGGCGGCGCGTCCCCGCCTGCGACCGCCACCCTGACGGTACAGCCGGGCTCCTCCTCGCCGCCCGGCGCGACCCTGGCCATCACCATGTACTTCGCCCACGCCGGCTCGGTCCTCCTGAGCCTGCCCGTCAGCCGAGCGTGATCGGCCGACCGGTCAGCCAGGCAATCGAGGCGAGGGCCTCGGCCGCGGTCCAGGTGCTCGCGTCGGGGTGTCTGAGGTCGGCGCGGCCCTGGGCGCTGAGGAAGCGGCGCAAGGCTGGCGCAATGGGCGCCCCGGACGCGTCGGGCGAGCCCACCACGACGAAGCGCACATGGCCGGAGGCGTCGATGTAGAGCAGGGCGTCCTCGTGGTCGACGTCGTAGGTCAGCGCCCGGCCCGTCAGCCAGTCGGTCCCGGGCGGGCTTTCCTCGCCGACCCGCTGGTACCAGACCCCGAGATACCGCCAGATCCGCCCGATCACCACCGGCGTGCCGGTGAGCAGCATCATGTTCACCGGCGCCCCGGTCAGCGCCCGGTACGCGCGCAGCCGGGACGGGGTGTCCCGGTTCGGGTCGACGGTCAGCTCCGCGAAGCGCACCCGGTGGCCAAGCCCCGCTGCGGTGACTGCGCGATCCATCATCAGCAGGTTCCCGGTGGTCAGCGGACATGTCTCCTGGCACAAGGTGAGGAAGTCCGCGAGCACCACCACCTGGCCGTGCCAGGCGCTGAGGCTCGTCGGCCGGCCGGCGTCCGTGGTCAGCGGCAGGTCCGCGATCCCGGCCGGCACCGGCCGGTCCACCACCGTGCCGAGATAGGCCGACGCCGGGGCGGGGGCACCCGCGCCCCCGCCGCACGCGGCCACGGCCGCCGCGGCGGTCAGCACCGCGGCCAGCGCACCCGCCCGCCGGGCCGGCCGACCCCGCTGCGCGGTCGTCACGGGCCCAGCAGGCCGGTCAGGGTGACCGGGCGCAGCCCTCGGCGGGCCAGACCGTGCAGGATCGCGGGCAGGGCCGTCACGGTGCCGGTGTGGCCCAGATGCAGGCTGACGATCGATCCCGGCCGCGTCAAGCGGAGCACGGTGGATACGATCGCGTCCGGTCCGGGATCGGTGTAGTCGAGCGAGTCTACGTCGTAGGACACGCAGGTCGGGTAGCCCGCCTTGCGGGCCTCCCGCTCGATCAGCGGTGTGGCGTCCTGCGTCTGCGAGGGCCGGAACCAGCGGCCCGTCGATCCGGTCAGGGCGCGCAGCTGCTGCGCGCACCCGGCGATCTCCGCGTAGGCGCCTGCCGCGTCCATGGCCGCGATGTCCAGGTGATGCATGGTGTGATTGCCGAGGTCGTGGCCCCTGCTCAGGATCCGCCGCGCGATCTGCGGGTACTGCTCGAGCCAGGTCCCGACGGCGAGCACCGAGACCCGCGCGGCCGCCCGGTCCGCCTCGGCCAGCAGCGCCTCGGCCATGGATACGGGTCCCTGGCCATGGAAGGTGAGCGCTACCTGGGGCTGGTCTCGCGGCCCGTGCACGACCTGCGGGCCGAGCGACCGGCTGGGCTGCCCGCTCGCGCTGTCGCGCGGGCTCGCCGTCGGCGACGGCACGGCGGCGGATAGTCCAGGAACGTTGCCGCCGGACGGTTCGTCGGCCTGGCGCGCGCTCGTACAGGCGGCCAGCCCGCCTCCCGTGGCGGCCGCGCCGACGAGCCGCAAGAACTCCCGCCGCTCAATAGGCACCCGCAGAACAATACCCCGGCACCGGGCTTGGCGAGCAGCTTCCGGGTCGTCGCGACCAAGGGGACCTTCGGCGAATAGCTCCAGCGCTCTGGACAGATGATCGCGTGCATCGTCCAATTCCTCGCTCGGCTTGGGTCCGGCCGCAGAAGCTCAAGGCGCGCCCTGGCGCAGCTACTCGCTTCGCCAGCCGAGATGGAGGTGGGCGCGAAGCCGGTACCGGCCGAGCAGGTCTGGGCGGACTCGGCCTCGGGACGTGAGGTCCCGCCGGTACGCGCTGGAGTTCGCCCCGAAAGCCTTGCGGGCGCTCGAAAGCTTGACCGGGCCGTAGTCGAGCGCATCAAGGCCGCGACGGATTCGCTGTACCGCTACCAGGAGGCCGCGAGTCCCGCCGTTCCAGTCAACGTGGCGTAGGCGAGGCCGGCCGCGGCGGCGCCCAGCACCATGCCGCCGACAACTTGGGCGGTCGTATGGTCCTTGAGCGACACCCGGGACCAGCCGAGGAGCACCACGACTGCGAACCCAGGCAACACCAGCGGCCCGTAGGTGAGAGCGAGGATGGCCACCGAACCCGAGGCCACCGCGCAGTGGATGGAGATCTTCCACGCTGTGGTGATGGCCGCGAGCACCGCCACGCTGGCCAGCATGAAGGCGAGGTACCCGGTCACCATGACGGGCGCGCCGAGGACGATCAGCAGGGTCAGGCCAGCCGCGACCGACGTCGTGATGAACCCCAGCACGATCAGCCGGGGCCGCCGTGCGCCCACGTTCCTGTCGTCCCAGCGGCCATGGCGGATGCCATAGGAAACGAACAGCGTCGGCAGCACGGCCGCGAACAGCGCGGCCAGCAGTCCCCAGCCGACGCCGGCCACGCCGTCGGTGTGCCCGCCGATCAGGGGCAGCGTGACGATGAGCCAGTTCTTGGGCTCAAGCAGGTAGCTAATCAGCTCGGCAGGTGACCTGTGCCCGGTGGCCGGGCCGGTCATGACGGGTGCACGGGTCACAGGTCTAGACAACCACCTGGGCTCATCGCTGACAAGCAGCGCCGCCGCTGACACGCTGCGCATTCCTCGACCGCGCTGACGGCGCGGCGAAAGCCTCAAGTGGGGATATGGGGCTACTATCGCAGCGAGCTTATGGCTGGGTTTGTGCCCCCCGCCGGCGGAGGAGACATGAGCAAGGGGACGTTTTTTCTGTTCTTGTGGCTGATCATCGGAGCTGCCGCGGCCGGCCAGCGTGGTTACTTCGGTGGCGCCAACCTGGGCTGCACCCAGGGCGCGACGATAGCGCTGACGGTTGCCGCGGGCCCGCTCAACTACGTCGGCATCGACCCGAAGATCTCCTGCACGACCCCGAGACCAAGCGGCTCCTGACTGACTGCGTCGCAGGTGCTCGGTGGGCAGTCAACGCGCATATTTATCACCAGCACGGGGAATACCTACGGTATCTGAGCCCTTCAGTCCTGTCGGCGCTGCGCGAAGTCGGTACGCATGGCCAGATGTGGTGGTCGATCGTTGGCCGGGCGCCGGTAGCTGGCTCTCGCTGACTGGCATCGCAGGAGAGTGAGCAGTGCGGCAGGCACTCAAAGAAGAGACTCCGCTTACCCGCTTGGTGGAGCTGCCCGGTCGCGGGGTTACCCGGGTATGGGAGTGCGCCGGTCCGCGCGGCGCCGAGGCACTCGTGCTTATCCATGGGGTGACGTTCACGGCCGAGCTGAACTGGGCAACGGTCTTCGCGCCGCTGGCCCGTCATTTCCGTGTCATCGCTATCGACCTGCGTGGCCATGGTGACGGGATCAGTGCCGGTTCGCGGTTCCGGCTTGAGGATTGCGCTGACGATATAGCCGCGCTGGCGGAGGCTCTGGGTATCGGCAGATTCGTCGCCGTGGGTTACTCCATGGGCGGCATAGTCGCTCAGCTGCTGTACCGGCGTCACGCCTCGCTATTGTCGGGCCTGGTGTTGTGCGCCACCGCACGCAACGTCCTGGGGACACCGGCGGAGAGGCTGGCCACCCTCGGGCTGCCGGCGGCGGCGGCGGCCGTGCGGTGGAACCCGATGTTCCAGTCGATGAGCGCCGAGTTTCTGGGCACCGCGCTGCTGGGCCCTGTTGACGACCCGGCGACGGCCAGGTGGGCCCGGGCCCAGCTGAGGCGCACCACACTCGCCACCGCCATCTCGGCCATCTCGGCCGTCTGCGAGTTCTCCTCGCACAGCTGGATCAGCCAGGTCGATGTCCCCACCGCCGTGGTGGTCACCACCAGGGACCGGGTCGTGCCGCCCAGCCGTCAGCTCAAACTGGCGCGGGCCATCCCGGGTGCGTCGGTTCACGAGGTGGACGCCGATCACGCGGTGTGCCTGACCGCGCCGCAGGTATTCATCCCGGCACTGCTCCAGGCATGCTGGTCGGTAACGCCTGGTCGCGCCATGCCTTCTTACGTGCACCGGCCGAAGTCACCCGAAGCGGAGATGATCGCAAGCACGTCGGCGCCGCCGATAACGGCAGTGTGATGCTCAACCCCCGGCTGCAGGAGATCGTGGACGACTTCAACGCCATGCCGGGCAAGGAGCGGCTGCAGCTGCTACTGGAGTTTTCCCAGGAGCTGCCGCCATTGCCGGATCGCTACGTCGAGGATCGTGGCCTGCTTGAGCCCGTGCCGGAATGCCAGTCACCGCTTTTCCTGGCCGTCGAGGTTGAACCGGATGCGACCGTCCGCCTCTTCTTCGAGGCCCCACCCGAGGCGCCGACGACGCGCGGTTTTGCCAGCATTCTGCATGCGGGCCTGGACGGGCTACCCGCCGATGAGGTCCTGGCTACGGCGGGCGAGTTCACCAGCCAGCTCGGGTTGCAGGACCTGGTGAGCCCGCTGCGGCTGCGCGGGATGGCCGCGATGCTGGCCCGGATCAAACGCCAGATCCGGGACCAGCGCGCTGACCAGACCGCGTAGCTAGCGGGCGGTAAGAACCTCAGCCGAGGCGGTCGGCTAGTTCCTGCTGCAGTTCCCAGAGCCGGGCAGGCAGGTGCCGGTGGAAGGTGCGGAAGAACTCGGGGATGTGCTCCGCCTCCAGCTTCCAGGCCTGCGTGTCCACCGTGAGCAGCAGATCCAGGTCAGCCCAGCTGATGTCCAGGCCGTCGAGGTCAAGCGAGCCGGGCGCGGGAAGGTAGCCGATCGGGGTGGTGACGGCCTTGGCGTCGCCGGAGAGCCGCTGGATAATCCACTTCAGCACGCGGCTGTTCTCGCCGAAGCCGGGCCACAAGAACCGGCCACTGGCGTCCTTGCGGAACCAGTTGACGTAGAACATCCGCGGCAGCTTGGCTGGGTCGGCCGACTGGCCGATCTTCAACCAGTGCGCGAAGTAGTCGCCCATGTTGTAGCCGCAGAACGGCAGCATCGCGAACGGGTCGTGCCGCAGCTCGCCGAGCGTGCCCTCGGCCGCAGCGGTCTTCTCGGAGGCAATGTTGGCCCCGAGGAACACCCCATGATCCCAGTCGAAGGACTCGATCACCAGCGGCACGGTGCTGGCCCGCCTGCCGCCGAACAGGATCGCCGAGATCGGCACGCCCGCGGGGTCATCCCATTCCGGCGCGATGATCGGGCACTGGTCGGCGGGGGTGGTGAACCGGGAGTTGGGGTGAGCCGCTGGCTCGGACGAGTCCGGAGTCCAGTCCCGGCCCTTCCAGTCGATCAGGTGCGCAGGCGGCTCGTCGGTCAGGCCCTCCCACCACACGTCGCCGTCGTCGGTCAGGGCCACGTTGGTGAAGATACTGTTGGCCGACATGGTTGCGATCGCGTTGGCATTGGTCTTGTTGCCCGTGCCCGGCGCGACGCCGAAGAAGCCGGCCTCGGGGTTGATCGCGTACAGCCTGCCGTCCTGGCCGAACCGCATCCAGGCGATGTCATCGCCGATGGCCTCGACCTTCCAGCCGGGAACGGTGGGCTGCAGCATGGCCAGGTTGGTCTTGCCGCACGCGGACGGGAAGGCCGCCGCGATGTATGTCGCCTCTCCCCCCGGCGGGGTGAGCTTGAGGATGAGCATGTGCTCGGCCAGCCAGCCTTCGTCCCTGGCCATCACCGAGGCAATCCGCAGCGCGTAACACTTCTTACCTAGCAGCGCGTTCCCGCCGTAACCGGAGCCGTAGGACCAGATCTCCCTGGTCTCGGGGAAGTGGGAGATGTACTTGACCGAGTTGCACGGCCACCGCACGTCCGCCTGCCCGGGCTCGAGCGGCGCGCCGACCGAGTGGACCGCCTTGACGAACGACCCGCTCTCCTCGATCGCGCGCAGCGCCGGGGTTCCCATCCTGGTCATGATCCGCATCGACACGGCCACGTACGGCGAGTCGGTGATCTCGACACCGAGCTGGGAGATGCTGCTGCCGATCGGGCCCATGCTGAACGGGATCACGTACATGGTGCGGCCGCGCATGCAGCCGTCGAAGATCTCCGCGAGCGTCTCCTGCATCTCGCCGGGCGGGATCCAGTTGTTGGTCGGGCCCGCGTCCTCTTCCCGCTCGGAGCAGATGAAGGTGCGGTCTTCCACGCGCGCCACGTCGCTCGGGTCGGACGCGCAGTAGAAGCTGTTCGGCCGCAGCTTCGGATTCAGCCGCGTGAAGGTCCCGTTCTCGACGAGCTCGTTGGTGAGTCGCTCCCACTCCTGCTGTGAGCCGTCGCACCAGACGACGTCGTCGGGCTTGGTCAGCTGGGCGATATCGCGCACCCACTTGGCCAGCTCAGGGAAGCTTGTCTGTTCTTGATCGTCAATAACGTCCGCGCTGAACATTTCCATCTCCTGCATAGGACTTACCCGTAGTAGTCCTGTCCGACGGTGGTTAGGGCTATGGTCTAGTCCATTATCGCCAGGCGGCAATGGGACGAGAACTAGGGCCGAAGGTCCCCATACCTATGGGACCTGGGTCGTTATGTACCGTGGCGAAGCGGTCTGTCACCAGCGACGATGCGGTTCTGGCCATTTACGCTCCACGAGATCATCCGTGTTGTCGCCGATGACAGGTGTGCCGTCATCTAGCCAGCGCTTGCTTTTATTCGCGCCCGCCACGATGAGGTATATATGCCCTTAGAATACCGAGGTTACGCCGGTTAAGTCCCGGCTCCCGGCTGTGATAAGGGACACCTTCTAGCCTTCACCGGTAAATCTGGGCGCTTCCCCAGGGTGCGGTGGCCGGTGTCAGGCCCGGTCATCCGGCCGGCTTGGGCCACGCTTACCGTGCGTCCTTCCCGCTGCGGGGACTCTCTCGAACGGGACCGTCGGCTCGAACGGTATGGCGTCAAGGAAGCCGGTCAGGCCCGTTCCGCGGTGCAGGCCGGCCTGGTTGTGCCGGTCAGCGAGAGCGTGCCTGAGGAGCACGCGCTCCTGGTCGGTGGTTGCCTCCATGAACGGCGCGTCCCATGGTCCGTGCGACTTGAGACGTCTGAGCAGAGCGAGCGGGAGCCATACTTCGTCCAGCGTGATGCCGTACTCCACCACCATCCGCTTCTCGATCTTGCTCGCCTCGCTGCTGCTCTCCTCGCCACTGCTCGCCATAGCTGTCTCCATACCGGCGTCACGCGCGTTCCTCGGTGATCTTCCTTCCCATTGTCGCTCCGCTGCCCGCGTGCGCGGTCCTGTCCTGTTCAGGCGTCGCGGCGTTTGAGCAGGTAGGCGGCGACCGCGAGCAGCAGCACCGTCCAGATGCACATCACACCGAAACCCTGCCAGGGTGACAGCAGGTCACCGGACTGCTCTTGGGTGTGCGTGATCAGCGTCCCGGCCTGCTCGGGCAGGTAGGCGTTGATGTGGGCTCCCCAGTTGCCCGGCAGCAGGCCGGACAGGATGGGCAGCACGAAAACGACCCCGATCGCGGTGGAGATGGCGCCGGCCGTGTGCCGGATCATCGTGCCGATCGCCATGGCGAACACCCCGAGCACGGTGAGGTACAGGCCGGCCCCGGCGACCGCACGGGCCACCCCCGAGTCACCCAGCGATACTGCGACGTGGGCGTGCAGGATGGCCGAGCCGACGAAGAACGAGCAGAAGGCCACGATCTCCGTCACCACGAGCAACAGCGCAGCGAACACCACCACCTTGGCGGCCAGCATCGGTATCCGGCGCGGTACGGCCAGCAGCGAGGCACGGATAACCCCGCTCGAGTACTCGCTGGTCATGACCAGCACGCCCAGCACGGCGATAGCGAGCTGCCCCAGTCCGACCCCCGCCCCCAGGAGGAAGCCGACCGGGTCGGACAGGGCACTGGCATCCCGTGACGCGGCGTGCGGGCCGTTCCAGTGCGATTCGGTCAGCCAGGTGATCAGCGCGGTGAGGCCGACGCATACCACGATGAAAATGAGCAGCGTCCAGACGGTCGAACGCACCGAGCGGATCTTGGTCCACTCAGCCCGCATCAGGTTGGCGAACCTGGCGCGGCCTCCGGTGGCCGGGCCTGCGGGCCGCCGGGCAGGGGCAACGGACGTGGTCGTCATCGAGCCGTCCCTTCTCCGGCGGGCACCGGATCCGCGCCGTGCGTGCCGAATTCCAGGCTGCCGGACGTCAGCTCCATGAACGCTTCTTCCAGTGAGGCCAGCGGGGTGAGTTCGTGCAGGACGATCCCCGCCGACGCCGCGATCTCGCCGATCCTGGACGCCGGCAGGCCGGTGACCGTGAGCAGCCCGACGCCGTTCGACGACGCGCCCGGCGTCGCCTTGCCGCCCGCCTTGGCGATCAGCTCGGCCAGCCGATCCGCGTCGGGGGTGCGCACCCGGACCGACTGGTCGGTGCTGCGCGCGATCACGTCCTCAGTGCTGGACTCGGTGATGAGCTTGCCCCGGCCGATGACGATCAGGTGGTCAGCGGTGACGGCCATCTCGTTCATCAGGTGGCTGGACACGAAGATGGTGCGGCCCTCGCCGGCGAGCTGCTTCATCAGGTTCCTGATCCACAGCACGCCCTCGGGATCGAGCCCGTTGACCGGTTCGTCAAGCAGCAGGACCTCCGGGTCGCCGAGCATGGCCGCGGCCACGCCCAGCCGCTGGCTCATACCGAGCGAAAAGCCGCCTGCCCGCTTGCCCGCTACGTCCTGCAGGCCTACCAGGCCCAGTACCTCCTCGACCCGGCGGGCCGGCAGGCCCTGGGTCTGGGCCAGGAACAGCAGGTGATTGCGGGCGCTGCGGCCGGGGTGCACGGACTTGGCCTCCAGCAGCGCACCGACCGTTCGCAGCGGATTCGTCAGGTCGCGGTAGGGCCGGCCGTTGATGAGCGTGGTCCCGCTCTGCGGCCGGTCAAGGCCCAGGATCAAGCGCATGGTGGTGGACTTGCCCGCGCCGTTAGGCCCGAGGAACCCGGTCACCCGGCCCGGCTCGACCGTGAAGGTCAGGTGATCGACCGCCGGCTTGCCGCCGTAAAGCTTGGTCAGATCGCGCGCCTCAATCATCCAGCTGCTCCTTGCCATGAGCCTGCGTGCGCCGCCGCGCGGGCCTCACGCGGCCGACGGATAGCCAGGACCACAAGGCCTCACCGTCCCCGTCGGCCACCGTGAAAAAAGGAACCCAGCGGCGACCGAGTACCTTGATGCCTCGTCCCCGTGCGATCTTTGGCCGAGAGATCTCAAGCCTCGGCACAACGCTACTCCGGCCAGAGTGCGGACTGCTAGCCGCGCTCTGGCGTTTCGCCGGTAAAGCTCGATCAGCGGTAGACCTCATTCAGCCGGGCTTGGCGGATCGCGATAGCAAAGGCGCCCGCGTCGCCGAGACGACGCGGGCGCGATGGCCAGGTCAGCTGGGACCGATAGGCCGGGTTCAGGCCTTGACTTCAACCAGGCGGCCGGTTTCCACCTCGTAGATGAAGCCGCGGACAGAGTCCTTGTTCGGGATGTACGGGCTGGCCTTGATGCGGGCGATGGACTGGCGGACGTCGGCTTCGAGGTCGGGAAAGGCTTCCAGGGCGAACGGCGGGCGGATGCCGGTATCGGCCTCGATCTGGGCCTTCACGTCGTCGTCGTGGAAGGTGAGCATCCCGCAGTCGGTGTGGTGGATGAGAATGATCTCGTTGGTACCGAGCAGTCGCTGGGAGATGGTGAGGGACCGGATGACGTCATCGGTCACGACCCCACCGGCGTTGCGGATGACGTGGGCGTCGCCTTCGGAGAGCCCGAGCACGCCGTAAGGGCTGAGGCGGGCGTCCATGCAGGCGACTACCGCGACGTGCGAAGCGGGTGGCAGCGGCAGGTCGCCCTTGTCGAAGTTGGCGGCGTACTGGTCTGAGTTGGCGACGAAGGTATCGGTGCTGCTCATGCTTCCTCCCCGGGACAAAACGGATCTGGTGTCGGCGAGATCCTATCCAACTGACGCTAGCCTAATCATATTTGTCAGACCGGAAATAAGGGTTAGCTGATGCCGAACCAGCCGGCGACGGTCAGGCCCAGCACCGCTGTGGCCATGATGGCGATCACGACGACGCACGCGGTGGCGATCACCCGGAAGATCAGTCCGTTGGCGGCTGCCCCGAGCAGGCTGCGGCGGTTGGCCAGCACCAGGACGTAGGTCAGCAGGATGGGGGTGATCACTCCGTTGAGGACCTGGGCCTGCACGAGCAGCTGGATGAGGTTACCGGGGATCAGCGCGACACCCGCCCCGATAACGACCTGTCCGGTGAACAGGCCAAGGAACAGCCTGGCTTCGCGGAAGCTCTTGCCCACCGATCGTTCGGCCCCGACGGCTTCGCTGAGTGCGTAGGCCGTTGACAAGGGCACGACCGCAGCGGCCAGTGAGGAGGCGCCGAGCAGGCCGAGGGCGAACAGCTGCGCGGCGAACCTCCCGGCGACCGGGCGCAGCGCCTGGGCGGCTTGGGCCGCGGAGGCGAGCGGTGCCCGGGTCTTGATGGCCGCAGCCGTGGCCACGATGATGAAGATGCTGATCACGTCGGCGAAGATCGCGCCGCCGACGGCGTCCACGCGCTCCTTGCCGTAGTCGTCGGGGCCGATGCCTTTGTCGGCGATCGCGGCCGCGATGTAAAACTGCATGTAGGGCGTGATGGTCGTGCCGATCAGGGCGACGGCCAGCAGGAGGAATGCCTTGCTGCCGATGAAGTGCGCCCAGATGAGCTGGCTGCCCGCCTCGGTCAGGTTGGGGCGGGCCAGGACGGCGGCGATGGGGTAAGCCAGGAACGCCAGGGACAAGATCAGGAACACCCGCTCGGCGTAGCGGTAGGAGCCGTACACCACCAGCGCCCAGATCACCACGGCCGCGACCGGGATCGATATGTACTTGCTGACGCCGACCAGCTCCAGCGCGGCGGCGACACCGGCGAATTCCGACACGACCAGCCCGACGTTGGCGACCAGGAAGGCCAGCAGCGCGAACGCCGTCACCCGCAGCGAGAACTGCTCGCGGATCAGCGCCCCGAGCCCTTCGCCGGTGTATGCGCCTAGCCGGGCGCACATCTCCTGCACCACGACCAGCGCCACCGTGATCAGCACCATCAGGAACAGGGTCCGGTAACCGAACTGCGCCCCGGCCGAGGCGTAGGTGGCGATGCCGCCGGCGTCGTTGCCCGCATTCGCCGCGATCAAGCCAGGGCCGGCGAAGGCCACCGCGAGCAGCGCGCGTCGCCACCAGCGGCGGCGCCGTGGCGGCACCGGGAAGGATGGTGTTGCCCGCGTGCTGGCGGCAGCCTGCTCCGGGGTCGTCGGTGATGTCATCGCAGATCGCGGCCCTTTCTGCGCCAGCCCGGAATCAGCGCGTTCGAGGGAACTGCCACCGGCGGTGACCGCTGATCACCGCATCCAGCACGTCATCGGCGAGGATCCGGCCCAGCGGCCGGTCAGCCTCATCCAGCACCACGACCGACAGGCGGCGGGCGTCGATCAGGCGGTCCGCGACCTCACGCACATCCGCCTCGGTGGTGACGGTGACCGGCCACGGCGGCCCGATCAGGTCCGCCAGCGGGGTATCGGGTTCGGCCAGCAGCAGCTCGACCAGCGAGATGTCATCGACCAGGTGCCCCTCGGCGTCCACCACGATGATCGCGTCCAGATCCACCAGGTGCTCGGCCTGCCCGGCCAGGCGATGCCGCACCTCCGCGACCGTCTCCTCGGGGTGAGCGAGTACCAGGACGGTGGTCATCGCCCCGCCCGCCGAATCGGGCGGGAACTCCAGCACCGACCGGAGCGCCGCGGCGTCCCGCGGCGGCAGCGCGGCCAGCAGCGCTGACCGGTCGTCCTCGCTGAGGTCGCGCAGCGCGTCGGCGGCTTCGTCGGGCTCCATCCGGGCGACCAGCCGGGCGGCGGTGGGGATATCGGTTTCCGCCAGCAGCTGGTGGAGCTCCTTCGGGTCCATCTCCTCAAGCGCGTCCGCCGCGGTGTCGGGCTCGACCAGGTCCAGCAGCTCGTGACGTTCCCGGCGGCCGAGGTCTTCCAGCAGGTCGGCCAGCTCCGCAGGCCGCAGCGTATTCAGCTCACCCCGATGACGGGCCAGCCGGGCCCCGCCCTGGTCCTCGTCAGGCCCGAAGGAATGCACCGACGCCCAGTCGATCACCGCCTCCGGGGTGGGCCGGGTGCGCCTGCCTGCCGGGCCCAGCCGGCGCAGCAGCGACCCGAAGCCCACATCCACCCCGACCAGCCGCACCTCCTCGCCGACGGTGGCCAGGTACAGATCCGCCGCCCGCACCACGCGGGCACCGTCGATGTCCACCAGCTGATGGTCCAGCACCGCGCTGGCCAGGGCGGTTTCTCCCTCCCGCGCCACGAAGTCGCGCAGGCTCAGCCGTGCGGTAGCCAGGATCACCTCCCGCTGGTGCACCGAGGCGACCG
>Ga0182030_10007527_pt1 | contig 22708 bp, 16 predicted proteins | sample 812S3MmetaG_FD_121299 | JGI IMG/M metagenome (GOLD analysis project Ga0182030, IMG submission 121299) | Permafrost microbial communities from Stordalen Mire, Sweden - 812S3M metaG (Illumina Assembly) | ecosystem: Environmental > Terrestrial > Soil > Wetlands > Permafrost | place: Sweden...
CCCTTCATACGCGCGGCTCGACGAGCCAAACCCAGCTTCATAAATCGCATCCGTCACGGTGCCTCCCTGTTTAAGCTGGCTGCGCAGCCGTCCCGAGCGCAGCGCCCGCTGATACGCCAGCGGGCTCACGCCCATCTCTTTCTTGAACAGCCGCTGCACGGTGAATGGACTGAGCCCGGCGATGTGGCCCAACTCTGCCAGCGGCACCGCGCGATCCACATGCGCCTCGATAAAACGCCGAGCCGTGTCGATCGGATTCCCACCGCGAGAGTCGACCGGCCGGCAGCGCCGGCAGGGCCGAAACCCGGCAGCGACTGCTGCCTCCGCGCTGGCGAAATAGCGCGTGTTCTTTCGCCGCGGCAGGCGGCTGCCGCAGCCCACGCGGCAAAAAACACCGGTGGTGCTGACGCCATATAAAAAATCCGCGGAGCGATCACGCGCCACCAGCCGCTTCCATGCAGATTCAGAATCGATGGGCGGCGCCGGGTGGCCATTTGCGAGTGGAGCATTGCTGTTCATGAAATCCATCCTCGCCCGCCATCGGCCTCACGCGCACTCCGAATCTTGCGCGCAATTCATTTCTCTCGCCGCAACAGCGTCGCTTCCGCGCGAACAAGATCCTCTTCCGTATCTACGCCAATCGTGTCCCGAGGCGCCGCAGCCACATAAACCGCAATCCCGTTCTCCAGCAGCCGCAGTTGCTCCAGCCGTTCCGCCACTTCCAGCCCCGACGGCGGCAGCGCCGCAAACCGCTCCAGCGCCGCCTTGCGATACGCATAGATGCCCAGGTGCTTGCGATAGCCGGCGAATCCGGCTCCATCCCGGTCAAAGGGAATGGCAGCGCGCGAAAAATAGAGCGCCCTCCCATCCAGCGCTGTAACCACCTTTACCGCGTTGGGATTTTCCACATCCTCCGCCACGCACGCAACCGCCAGCGTAGCCACCTCCACCTCCGGCCGGTCAAACAACGCCAGCAGCGGCGGAAAAAAATCCGCCGTCAACGTCGGCTCATCGCCCTGGATGTTCACGTAGATGTCCGCGTCTACCTGCTGCGCCACCTCGCGCACCCGATCCGACCCGCTGGCGCAATCGGGCGAAGTCATGGCAAAGGGAATGCCAAGCTCCCGGCAAGCCGCCGCCACTTCGTCGGAGTCAGTGGCCACCAGCACCGGGTCCATGCGCCCGCCGGCAACCGCCGCGCGCCACACCCACTCCACCATTGGCCGGCCCGCAATCTCCCGCAGCACCTTGCGCGGCAGCCGCATCGATCCAAGACGCGCCGGGATGACGCCCGCGATCCGTAACGTACTCATGCTGCCGAGTCTACAGCAGCCGCCAGGCGCCTTTCACCCAACGCAGGCGCCCCGCCAGCCCCCCCGACCCTCACCCCGAAAAGTGGTACCGGACCCGTTTGACCAGCCCCCGCAACGCCCGTATCATCAGAAGGGCGGATTCTCTCCCGAATTTGCCCTTTAATATTGCTCCTTTTATGCCCCTCCGGCGGAGTAGCTCAGATGGTTAGAGCGACGGATTCATAACCCGTAGGTCGACGGTTCGATCCCGTCCTCCGCCACCAGAAAACCCTCCTCCAATCCTCCTCGGCCTTTGCTCCGGGACCCTCTCCATGTGAATCTGCCGCGCGCACAGAAACTGCCAGCCCTCACGATCAGCGCCTGGGTTCATGGTGGTCGGGCATCCGCGACAGCCGAAATGCACTCTTACCAATCAGCTGGAGTTCGAAATCAGGAGGCCGAGATGAATCAGCAAGCCGGGACGGACCACGCAGTTTCAGACGCCCTTGCAACCTTGAAAGCGCAAGGCATCGGGGTGGCCGTTGACCCCGCGGAAAGCCGCGGCGACGTCTATGTCGCAACCGCGCCAAATGGCGAAAAATACAAGTTCAACGCGACAGGGCTTCTCAACCTCAAGGCGAAGGAGAAGTTACACCTCGAAGGGCTCCTGGAGGCGCATCTAGCTAAAAAGAAAACTCCGAATCTGTAATAGCCGCTCAGTCCTTCAAATTTCTTGATTGCGCGATTCCAGAGCTTGGAGCAATCCGTATTGCCGGGGTGCAGTGCTTCGGCGCAACGCACGTCGAGGGCACGCAATTCAAGGCAAAGTCTTTTGGCAAAAAGCCGCCCGGAATCTTCCCACACGGGATTCGATTCCGGACGGGCCTTCTACTGGAGTGAGTTGGCTGCAAGCCGCCAGGCGATCGCAGCGCGCTTATGCATGGCTGCGGCTGCGGACCACTCCGGCAGCAATTAGAAAACCCGTGCCCAGCAGGAAGAAGCTGCTCGGCTCCGGAGTTTGGGCGAGGTTGGACTCCAACTCCGCCGGTGCACCATTCACTTCCTGGTACAGAAGTTCGAAATTGTAGGTTCCCGAGGCGCCTGCCCACGTAAAGCTGTCTGTCTCAGCAGCAGTATCGCTTACTGAGTCAGCCTGCAGCACGGATATTCCATTGATCAGCAGGTATGCTGCATCGTCTTTGGTGACGCTGTAAGTCCCACCGTTCTGCATGTAGGTTTGGCCGGTGAACTCCATCACATCGTTGTTGATGCCGCAGGTGTTTCCCGCCCCCACAGTGCACCCCTGCGTCACGTTGTTCTGATCCGCGCCGGTGAGGTAGGTCACCACGTTGCCATTTGTCCCGTTGTTGGTAAAGAAGCTGGTGAGATCGTCGTCGGTTCCGCTGTAGAAGTCGAAGATGTTCGCACCCGGATTGGTGATACTAAACGTCGCAGTTGGAGACCCCGCAGGGGGAGTGATGGACAGGTTATTCGGGAAGGCCGTAGCGCCTGCCCACACACTGCCCTGGATGGTGGTGCTGGCATATCCGGTGCCCGCCAGGCACACCGCACCAGCCAGTACCGCTGCTGAGATTGTGATTCTGAATTTTTTAACTGACATATGCCCTCCCGAAGCTGATTGCGCGGCCAGAGTGTACTAAAACCGGGGGTGCCTAACAGGGTCCTTGGAACAGAGAGGCACCTTTTCGCCGCGATGGTCAATCTATTAGCAATTCTCATGCCGTCTGTTCGCTCTTTAGAATCAATGGTCTAGCCGCATCTATCCGGCATTCATGCAAGCTTCTGCGCATTCAATGAGAAATTATTTGCCACTTTTGTGGTACAGACTCTTTCGCCAAGGGCATGCCTTTCACACGCATTTTTCGGGCAATGGCGTCATCAAAGCCCACCGGCCAAGCACCGATTGGTCTATCATTGCGTCTATAGAGTGAGCGGCCTGCCCATTCCCAGGGCCGTTCCCGGGGATGCCTGTGCCCAAGTTTCTCAAGCGTGTCGTCTTCGTTCTTTCCGTCGCAATCTTTGCCGCCCTCGGCCTGGGCTTTGGCCTGGGTGAGTTTGGCCTCTTCGGCGTCCACGCCGGCGGCGACCAGGACGGCGCTTACCGCCAGATGCGCGTCTACGCCGAAGTCCTCAAGAAGATCCAGACCGACTACGTCACCGAGCCCAACGTCACCGACGTGACCACCGGCGCGCTGCACGGCCTGCTTGAGTCGCTCGACTCCGACTCCAGCTACCTGACCGCCACCGAGTACAAGATCTTCAAGGAGCGCCCGACGACCGGCGTTGCCCAGCTCGGCATCAACGTGTCGAAGCGGTTCGGCTACGCCACCGTGGTCAGCGTCACTCCCGGCTCGCCCGCCGACCGTGAACACATCGCCGACGGCGACGTCATCGAGTCTATCGGCGACACCTCAACCCGCGAGCTTTCGCTGGCCGTCATCCGGCTCATGCTGGAAGGCAAGCCCGGCTCTCAGGTGACCATCTCCCTGGTGCGCCCGCGCAAGCCCGACCCCGACAAGCTCACCCTCACCCGCGTGCTGGTCTCGCCCGCGCCCATGGCCGAGCAGCAGTACGAGAACTCGACCATCCTCTACCTCAAGCCCGGCGTTCTAACCGCCGCCCGCGTCGATGAGATCGCCGCCAAGATCAAAGCCGCCGGCAAGAGCCGCAAGGTGCTCCTCGACCTCCGCGACGCCTCCGGCGACGATGCCCAGCAGGGCGTGCGCCTGGCCAACTTCTTCGTCAAACAGGGCACGCTGGCCACGCTCGAAGGCCAGAAGTTCCCCACGCAAACCTTCTCCGCAGACCCGGCGCTGGCACTTACAGACGCGCCGATTGCCGTGCTCGTGAATCGCGGCACCTACGGCGCGGCTGAGCTGGCCGCCGCCGCCATCATGGATTCCAAGCGCGGCGACGTGATCGGAGAGCGCACCTTCGGTGAAGGCTCCGTGCAGAAGACCATCGATCTGCCCGACGGCGCAGCCCTGCTGCTCACCGTCGCCAAGTACGAGAGCCCCGACGGCAAGAAGATCGAGGACGATGCGGTGACCCCGAACGTGGCTGTCGAAGAAGCGGTACCGGATCCCGATGAAGCCACACCCGCCAAAGGCGACGAAGCGCTCACCAAGGCCCTCGACCTGCTCAAGGCCAAATCCGCTTAGCCATCCAGAACCACCTGAACCAACCGACCGGGTCGCCCAGCGGCCCGGTTTTCTCTGCCCTTACCCACCCAAAACCTGTCATCTTGAACGAAGCGCAGCGGAGTCGAAAGATCTGCGGTTGTTCTTAACAAAGCCCATAATCTTAAACGCGCTGTCATCCTGAGCGAAGCGTACTTCAGCGGAGTCGAAAGCCTGCCCTGAGCGCAGCCGAAGGGGACCTGCTTCTTCCTTTCGGCCCTGCACTGCGGACAAGTCCTCCAGAAGCACCGCCAAGCCGCCATTAAGCAAGCCCTCCCAACTCCTAAAATCCTGGTTGACAAATTCCCTTTCACCGCCGTCTCCCCCCACCGCAGGTGGCGGCGCAACCCGCGTCTGCCTCACCGCTGGCGACCCACTCTTGCACTCCGTGGTGCGGGAATTCATTTCTACCGATACTTTGCACATGCGCCGATGCTAGCCTTACGCTGACGCATCTTTTCTCACGGCTCAAGAGATGGGGCCAGTTCAAGAGATGCCGACGAGGCCTGAATCGCTTGGCAGTCTATCCCCCACAGCGTTTGGAACCCAAGCCGCTGACGCGTCCGCAGCGCATGCAGGCGGCGCCTGCGGTCAGCCGCCGCAAGCTGGCCGGGCGCTTCACGCTGGCGGCGCTGCTCACGCTGGCGGTGATTACCGGCTCGCTGGCCGGCCTCACGCTTGTTTACTCCGTCGACCTGCCGCAGATCAACGACCTCGAGCGCTACCGCCCCTCCACCACCACCGAGCTTTACGACGTGAAAGGCCGCGTCATCGGATCCTTTGCCCTGGAGCGCCGCGAAATCATCGACTACTCGAGCTTCGCCCCCATCCTGCGCCAGGCCGTCATCTCCATTGAAGATAAGAGCTTCGAGTCGCACTGGGGCATCAACGTCTTCCGCGTTGCCGGCGCCGCCTGGCACGACATTCGCTCGCACGGCCGCGCCCAGGGCGCTTCCACGCTGACCATGCAACTGGCCCGCAACCTGTTCCTGTCCTCCGAGCGAACTTCCACGCGCAAGATCCAGGAAGCCTACCTGGCCATGCAGATCGAGCGTTCCTTCACCAAGGAGCAGATCTTCACCCTCTACGGCAACCAGATCTACCTGGGCAGCGGCATGTACGGGTTTGAGGCAGCGTCTGAGTTTTACTTTTCCAAGCACGCCAAGGACCTGGACCTGCCCGAAGCCGCGCTGCTCGCCGGCCTGCCCAAAGGCCCGGTAGGCTTCTCGCCGGTGCTTTATCCGGAGAAGGCGCTGCGCCGCCGCAACCTGGTGTTGACGGAGATGGAGGACGACAAGGCCATTACCCACCAGCAGGCAGAAGCTGCCCGCAACACCCCGCTCGGCCTGCACATCGCGCAGCCTGAAATGTCGGTAGCCCCGTGGTTCCAGGAAGCGGTGCGCCAGGAACTTGAAAAGAAGTTCGGCTCCGAGCAGGTGCATGAGGCCGGCCTCAAGGTGCAGACCACGCTCGACCTTGACCTGCAACAGACCGCCAACCGCGCCGTCGTCGACGGCCTGGCCACCTACGAGCGCCGCAAGGGCTGGACCGGCAAGCTCGAAAACATCGTCGACAAGGGTGGCGACCTCGCCACCTACAAGCATCCCGACTGGGCCGTCAAACAACGCCCCGATGACTACGTCCACGCCATGGTCACCCGCGACATGCCGCTCGAGATCCACGCCCGCGTCGGCAGCGAAGAGATCGTGCTGCTGCCCGACGACTGGAAGTGGACCGGCGAGCGCTACGGCAGTGAGCTGGTCAAGCCCGGCGACATCATCTACGTCCACCTCACCGACGCCATGGAAGGCCGCGAGCACCGCGCCCAGCTTGAACAGGACTCCGGCGCCGAGGGCTCGCTGATGGCCATCGACAACTCCACCGGCGACGTGCTGGCCATGGTCGGCGGCCGCGACTATGCCCTCTCCCAGTTCAACCGCGCCACCCAGTCCGAGCGCCAGACCGGCTCCAGCTTCAAGCCTTACGTCTATACCGCGGCCATTGAAGCCGGCGCCAAACCCGACGACATCATCGTTGACGGCCCGGTAAGCTTCGGCGGCTACACCCCGCACAACTACGAGAATGACTATAAAGGGGCGATGACCCTCACCAGCGCCTTCGCCGACTCGCGCAACATTCCCGCCCTCAAGCTGGCCGCCCGCGTCGGCATTCACAAGGTCATCGAAGTGACACACCGCTTCGGCGTCACCTCCAACATTCCCGCCTATCTACCCATCGCCATCGGCGCCGTCGAAATTACGCTGCAGGAGCAGGTCGCCTCCTACGCCGTGTTTCCCAACGACGGCATCCGCGTCGCCCCGCGCATGGTCCGCAAGGTCTCCAACGCCGACGGCCTCACGCTGTGGGAAGACGCGCCCGCCGTCAACGAAGTCATCGACCAGCAGACCGCCCGCACCATGATGATTCTGCTTCGCGCCGTGACCGCCTATGGCACCGGCCACGACGCAGCCGCGCTCAAGCATCCCTTCGGCGGCAAGACGGGCACCACCAGCGACTACACCGACGCATGGTTCCTGGGCTTCTCGCCCTCCGTCACCTGCGGCGTGTGGGTTGGCTACGACAGCCGCCAGTCCCTCGGTGAAAAGGAAACCGGCGCCAAAGCCGCTCTGCCCATCTGGATGGATTTCATGAAGGCCGCCATCGTCGGCAAAGACGGCGAGAAGTTCCTCGGCGACGAAAAGGACGTGCCCACGCTGAAAGCCGCGGCAGAGCCGCTCGCGAAGCCGGGTATCGCAAACGGCGCCATTCAAGTACAGGAAGCCCCGGCAAAGGCATTGCCCGTCGCGCTCAAGACCCCCGCCCCTGCATCCGCGGCCGTTAAACCATCGTTGCCGTCCGCCCGCGCAAAACCCGCTATGCCCACTTCCCTCAAGCCAGCCTCAGGCTCGCTGCCGCCTCACCCGCAAGTCAAGCCAGCGCTCTCGCCGCAAGTCGTCCCCACCAAACCCACCCGCTGACCCACGTTCCACATGCGCATTGGGTCCCGGAGGGACCGCGTGAGAATAGCCCAGGGAGCAGTCCGCTCCAGCGGACGAAACCCTGGGTCAGCCCGCACAAACTGACCCCGAGTCCCGTAGGGACGATGCGAAACCGCCGTAACCTGCCCGTCGATTCAATCGGGCGAATGGGCGGGAAACCTCAGACCTCATCGCGCGCCAGCGTTGTCCGCCCCACCGCAGGTGGCCGTGCCCCGTACTTTCGACGTTCTTTGTCGAATGGGCAGGAAACCTCAGACCTCGTCGCGCAAGCGCCGTCCGCCCCATCAAAGGGGTCAGCGTACAATCGAAGAAGCTGGGCCCAAAGAGGCTTTTGCACTCAGCGCGTCGCGGAATGTGCGCGCGAGGAGTGTAGACGATGAGCTTTTCCGAAAAGAGCTGGCCAAGCTGGGTTCCGCAGTTGCTGTGGATCCGCCGCGAATGCCCGCGCTGTCATTCCCTGAAATTCAAGCAAGCCGAGTTGCGGCCCATTGACGGCCTGCTGGCCATGTTCGCCCTGCGCCCCGTCCGCTGCCTCTTCTGCTGGCGCCGCTACTACTGGTTTGCGCTCCACAGCGTAGTGGCCGAGTAGGCCCGCTGGCAGTCAACTTGAATGTCCGCATGAAAAATAAGTTGTCATCCTGAGCGAAGCGTTCTTCAGCGGAGCCGAAAGCCCGCCCTGAGCAATGTCGAAGGGGATCTGCTTCTCGGGGGCGCACTCCGCGCCGGATGGACGGATACAAGGCGCAAACGCCCCGTGCCCCATCCATCGCGTTCTTTGCGATGGGTGGGAAAGCACGAACCCTCACCCCGCCAGCCGAAAAAACCGCTTCGCCTTCCCCACATCTTTCATAATCTGCGCCTTCAGCGCCTCCGGCGAAGGCCACTTCACCTCGCCGCGCAGCCGCAGCAGAAACTCAAGCTCAATGGGCGTCTCCTCATCCATCTCCACCGGCTCAAAATCCAGAATGTGCGACTCCACCGCGGACGAATCCTCGCCAAACGTAGGCCGGTTCCCCACATTCGTCACCGCCTGAAAACACCGCCCGCCCACGGTCAGCCGCGTAACGTAAACGCCCAGCGCCGGCAGCAGGTGCTCATACGCAGCCAGGTTCACGGTCGGCACCAGCAGCCGCGCGCCAATGCCGCGCCCGCGTGCCTGCGTCGCCCGCATCGCAAACGGCCGGCCCAGCATCCAGCGCGCCCGCCGCACGTCTCCGGCAGCCACCAGCGCGCGAATGGCGGAGCTCGAAACCTCCATCCCTCGACCGGCAAGCCCTCGACCAGCAAGCCCGCGCACATACACCGGCTCATGCTCATGCACCGCAAAGCCAAATGTCGCGCCGAACTGCTTCAGCTCGTCAACACCGGCCTCGGCATGGCAGCCAAAGCGAAAGTTGCCGCCCTCATGCAGCGAGCGCACCGCCAGCCGCTCCACCAGAATGCCGCGTACAAACTCGTCCGCCGTCAACCCCGCCAGCCACTCATCGAACGGCAGCACCACCGCCGCATCCATGCCCGTAGCCGCCAGCAACCGCAGGCGCTCCTCCATCGGCGTCAGCAGTTGCGGCGCGCGCTCCGGCCGCAGAAAACGCTCCGGGTGCGGGTCAAAGGTAATGGCCACGGCTTGCAGTCCCAGGCCGCGCGCCTCGCGCACCACCGCCGAGAGAATCTCCTGATGCCCCAGGTGAACGCCGTCAAAATTGCCGATGGCGGCAACGCACGGCCCGAAACCTGATGGAATCTCAGCGAGCGAACGGTAGACCTGCATGGCGACGTTGCTCATAGCGTCACGTCGACGGTAAGTCCGTCATAAGCCAGCGCCACGCCCGCCGGCAAGGTGCGGTTGGTCTCTTCGTGGCCAAGCTCATGCGCAATGTGTGTAAGCCAGGTATGCTTCGCACCGATGCGCCGCGCCCACCCCACCGCCTGGTCTACCGTGGCGTGGCTCGGGTGAGGCTTCAGCCGCAGCGCCGACAGCACCAGGTGATCGAGCCCCTCAAGCAAAGCAAAGCTCTCCTCCGGAATATCGCTCACATCGGTCAGGTAGGCGGCGCGCCCAAACCGGTAGCCCACAATCTCCATCTGCCCATGCATCACCGGCACCGGTTGAAACTCCACTCCATGAACATTGATCTCGCCGTCCACGGGCAGCAGCGCCACGCGGGCGCGATTGGGATAAGTTGCCACCGGCGAAAACGTGTACTCGTAGATGCGCTCCAGCGTCGCGCGCGTCTCCGCCGTCGCATACAGCGGAATCGGCCCGCATTCGCGCTGGGCGATGTAGCTCAACGGCCGCAAGTCATCGAGCCCAAAGATATGGTCCGCGTGCGAGTGCGTATAAAACACCGCGTCTACCCGTTTGATACCGCTGCGCAGAGCCTGCTCGCGAAAGTCAGGCCCCGTATCGATCACCACAACCCGCTCTCGCATCCCCACAAGACAGCCGGCAGCTTCAACCTGATCCCACCGCACCAGAACCGACGGCCGCAGCCGCCTGTCATGCGGGTCCGCCGACGTACACACCGCGCAGCCGCAGCCCAGCGTCGGTACGCCCATCGAAGTTCCGGTGCCGAGAAATGTAAGGCTGCCTTGCATGCTTTCCGTCGCAATGATTCGGCGGGATACTATCCGAGTCTATAAAACCCTTGATGTAAAACCCTGACGTAAACCCCTTGATGCAAAATTCCCAAGAAAGAGACTGTCATCCTGAGCGAACGGGGCCCCAAACGTTCTTCAGTTTGGGGGTGGTGAGTCGAAGGATCTGCTGTTGCACTTCGGAGAATTTGCAATCTGCCGCAGCACAAACGGCTGACCCCAAATCCCTAGTCGCTGCCCTACCGTTTCCCCGGCGGAGGAGGCTGTGGCGGCTGCATGGCCTGCAGGCTGATCATGCTGGTCAGTTCCAGGAACGCCATCCGCACCTCAAAAAGCACCGCTTGCAGCGCGCTCTCTTCGGCCTCATTAATGTTGCCGCGCGTCTTCTCGGCCAGAACACCGAGCATGTCGATCGTCGTCCGCGCCCCCAGAATGTCCACGCGGGGCCGCTGGCCTTCCTGCGCGCCGGCGCCCATCTGGATCATCGCCGACACATAGAACTGCTGCACCAGCATCTCGAAGCTCATGTGCGGCTGTGCGCCCACAGCCGGGTTCTGCGCGCGGATCAGCTCTTCCAGCCGTTGCGCTGCGGCTTCATACGCAGCCGCCTGCTCTCGGCTCTCTTGCGCGGTGGGCGTCGGCGGCAGCGCTGGTGCGCCTTCAACGCCCGCCTCGGATTCCAGCTCCGCAGCCACGGCATCCCCTGCCTGCGCGGCCGCGGCCTGAGCAGCGGCGCTGTGCTCGTTCACCACCAGTTGCGGACCGCCATGCGGCAACTCCGGCTCCGGCCTGGCTTCGGACTCAGCCCGGTGGTTTGCTTCTTCTTCCGCTTCCGCCTTGAACTTGCGGCGGTCAATCACTTCAAACTTGGGTGCGTCGCTCATTGCTTCCGTTTTCCCATCCGTCTTATCGACATGAAACCGTGTTATTAAAAACCAGGCCGTGCCCTTGTTATTGAAAAACCGGCGGCGCGGTCAGAATGCGCGCAATACCCGAGGCCGTGCCGGCCGTGTAGGTAAGGGGCTCGCCAGAAATCTCCGCCTCCGCCCGAATCATTCCCAGCGCAAAGGTGCGCGCTCCGCCCGGCAATGCAAGCCCCGGCAAAGCCAGTTCCGCCGCGCTGGTAATCTGCCCCGCCGCAGCGCCGCCCTCTAATCGTAGCTCCGTGCCTGGGGCCGGAACCGGTCCCAATAGCTCAAGTTGACGCAGATGGCGGTGTACATTGCCGCGGGAGCGAATCCGCTCGACGATCTCCTGCCCCAGGTAGCAGCCCTTGCTGAAGTGCAGCGCGCGCGTCTGCGAGGTCTCCTGCGGCAGGTCGCGCTCCGCAATGTCGATCCCGTACGCAGGCACGCCCTCGGCAATGCGAAACGCTTCGACAGCGGCACAACCCACCGCCACCGCGCCGCCCGTGCGCAGGTACTTCCACAGCTTGCTCAACAGCGCTTCCGGCACCCAGATGATGGTGTGCGCCGCAGCCGTCCCATACTCTCTCTCCAGCCGCAGATCCAGGCCGTTCCACTCCACGTGCACCCGCGTCATGGGTTCGGAGAGCGTAGGCAGCCCCACGCGCGCCAGCACTTCGGCCGCTCCCGGCCCGCTCAGGCCCACGGCTACATCGCGCGTCAGCGGCACCAGCTCCACATCGTCCATGATGATGAAGCGCTCAAAGTGCGCCATCAGCCGTTCGTACTGGTCGGCCGCAATGTCCAGATAAAGATTCTCCGCGCTGCGCCACACCATCAGGTCGCCTTGGATGCGCCCCTGCGCGTTCAGCACCAGGTTCCACGCGCCGTTGCTGGGGCCCAGATCGCTCACCGTGTTGGTCACCATGCCGCTCAACCAGCGGAAGCGGTCCTCCCCGCGCACGGCAACGCGGCGCAGCCAGCCCAGGTCGTGAACGGCAGCGCCCGTCGCCAGGGCCGCTGTTTCCACCTCCGGCGCGTCCAACTCCCGTGGAGTGAGAACCCCGCGGTAAGCAGCGCGCTCATGGGGATCGGTGGGAGAATGAAGCAGAACGGCCAAAGCCGTGGGCTGTACAGGTGCGGCTAGATCGGTGTTCGTCATAGGGGAGTTTTTCGTGGGGTGTTGCGCCAGTTTTCCTGAGGAAATCCCGCGCAATACCGCATCTTAATTATAGCCTCGCAGGCGCTGGACATCCGATTCTCTGGTCACGAACCACCCTTGTAGTCACCAACCGCCCTTGGTCCCGAAGGGACCCATCGAAAATAGCCCAGGGTGAAGGCCGCCGCAGCCGGACGAGAACCCTGGGAAAGCAGCAATAGAAATGCCTGAACCCCGGGGGGTGGCGCGAAACATCCCGCAACTTGTAAATCCGTCCATCCGAATGCCAGCACCCACAAATCCCGGGCGACAATAACATTACGACGTCCAACGAACGAGGAGATTGAATGATCGCGCAAGACCGACGGCAACCAACAAACTGGGCATGGGCCGCGGCCTTGTCTCTCTCCATGTGCGCATTTGCATTCGGCGCCACGGCAACGGCGCAAACCAAAGCGCCCGAAGCCGCCCAAGCCCCCGAAAAGCCGCCCACCCACATCACCCCCGATCAGGCCAAGCAGCTCTTCGGCCTGGTCGACGAGCTGATCAAGTTCTCCTCGCAGGAGTCCGGCCTGCCCATCAAGAGCGAAGTCAAGCGCCGCATCACCAGCCGCGCCGAGGTTGAGGCTTACCTCAAGGGCAAATTCGAGGACGACCAGGGCGCCAAGCGCATGCAGCGCGACGAAATCGTACTCAAGAAGTTCGGCCTGCTCGACCACGATTTCGAACTCAAGCCGTACCTCCTCGCCCTGCTCACCGAGCAGGTGGAAGCCTACTACGACGCCAAGACCAAGACCGTTACCATGCTCGACTGGGTCGACATCGACGAGCAGAAACCTGTGTTGGCTCATGAACTCACACACGCGCTGCAAGATCAGCACGTCGACCTCGACAAGTGGGACGACCAGACCCCCGACGACGTCTCCCTCACCGCCTCCGCCGACAGCGACCACCTCGCCAAAGACGAGCTCGACACCGCCCGCGACGCCGTCGTTGAAGGCCAGGCCACCGCCGTCATGATGGACTACATGCTCAAGCCCATGGGCAAGAGCCTGGTCAAAGATCCCGAAGTCATGGACTTCGTCCAGCAGCAGATGGCCAGCACCGACAGCTCCCCGGTCCTCGCCCGCGCCCCGCTGCTGCTCTCGGAATCGCTCCTCTTCCCCTACCGCGAAGGCCTCAGCTTTGAGCAGGACGTGTGGATGGACCAGGGCCAGACCGCTGCCTTTGCCGGAGCGCTCGACCGCCCCCCGTCGTCCTCCTGGGAGATCATGAACCCCCGCGAGTACGAGAAGAAAAGCACGCCCGCCGTGCCGCTGCTGCCCAACATTCATCCCTTGCTCGACAAGCTCTACAAGCCCTACGACATCGGCCAGATGGGCCAGCTCGACCTGCACATCCTCGCCGGAATCTTCGGCGGCCCTAAAGCAGCGCTCGACCTCACCCCGGCCTGGAACGGCGGCCTCTACTGGGCCGGCCAGCGCCTCACCGCCACTCCCGCCGAGCAGAGCACCACCAAATCGCTCGCCCTCTTTTATCTCTCCTCGTGGAAGAACGAAGCGTCCGCGCAGGCCTTCGCCCAGATGTATGCCAACCAGCTCGGGCGCAAGTACTCCAGCCTCAAGCCCGACCTGGACGCCCAGAAAACCGGCGCCGCCAATCTCCCCATCGGAGAAACCGAGCAGGTCTTCTCGACATCCGAAGGCCCCGTCGTCATCACCACGCGCGGCAAACTCGTCTTCACCGCGGAAAGCTTCCCTCTGGAAACAGCGCGCAAGCTGACCGAGCAGGTGCTCGACGCGCAGGGCGCCGGCGACCTCAAAATGGCCTCCGCCGGCCTGTCACCCCAGCCGCAGCTTCGCGATTCGCTCACCGGCAATCTCACCCGCTTTATGGCCCAGTGCGGCGTCATGAAAGCCGCCACCGACGCCGCGGCGCAAGCCGCAAGACAGACACGCGGCTTTTAATTCATGCGTGTGCCCCCGATGGTCGAGTGAATTTTGGGCTCCATCTCCAGCGCGCCAGTTTTTTGGTTCTTATTCCGCACTTTTTATTGAGCTTGCAACCGCAACTCTGCCGGCGCAGTCCGTTGCTGAGAATTTGCCCATACCTTTGCGGACCGATTCAGCTCTTCGAGCCGTTCAGCGCCACCGCCGCCCGAATCAAACCCTTCAGCGCCTTCTCATTCACCGTGTTGCCTTCATGGAAATCGATCGCCCGCCGCACATTCCCATCCAGGCTGGAGTTGAACAGGCCGGCAGGGTCATCGAGCGCAGCGCCCTTCGCGAAGGTCAGTTTGACGGCGCTCTTGTACGTCTCGCCCGTGCAGATAATCCCATCGTGCGACCACACCGGCGTCCCTCGCGGGTTGGAAGGCTTCTTCCACTTGCAATCCTCCACCACCTCCGGATCGGCCTGCTTGATCACCGTCCGCAGCCGGGCCAGCATCTCGCCCCGCCAGCCGCCCACTTCCTTGATCCGTGCGTCGACCTCGGCCGATCCCGACTCAACACTCTGATCGCTCTCCTTCTTTTTATCGCTCGCCTTCTTCATCGTGGGTGGCTCCTTGCCCGATCAATTCCTGCCGGCTTTTCGGGGCTGTTTTCTCAAACCCGTTTCTAACACAAGAAACCCTTCACTGCGCCGGCCTGCTCGTCTTGCGCGCATTGGCTCTGAGAGAAAGAACACCGCTAAGTCCCGCAATCGGCACCGATCCCCCATTTCCGGTACCATACTTGAGGTACCTATTGTCGAATGAGCCTTAAAGCCAAGCTGGAAGCAGTCATCTACGCCGCGGAAGAGCCGGTCACACTGGCACAACTCGCCGCATTGTTTTCGTCCGAAGCCCTCGAATGGAAGGCGGCTCACGAAGCCGCGTCTTCCATCCCCGACCCGGTTGAAGACGAGTCCCTCCCCATCCTCAACGCCGAGCTCGACTTTGCCGAAATGGAGCAGCCCTCCACCACCGCACAGAACGCGGATGAAGCCCCAAACGAGCCTTCAGAGGCCGAAGTCCCCGCCTCGCCTGCGCAGGACGCAACCGCCGCCGAGTCCGCGGCACAGCCCAGCCCGGAAGCCACTTCCGATCCCACGCCCGCCGACCTCGAAGCAGAAGCCAAGCGCCTCGCCCGCCTGCGTGAACGCGAAGTCCGCACCATCCTCCGCGCCCTGCTCGACGAGCTCATCGCCACCTATGCCTCCGACGACCGCGGCATTGAGATCAAGGAGATCGCCGGCGGCTTTCGCATGGCCACCAAGCCCGAGTGCCACGACGCCGCCCGCATGTTCGTCAAGAGCCTCAAGCCCGCCCTCAAGCTCAGCCTGCCGGCCCTTGAGACGCTCGCCGTCATCGCCTACAAGCAGCCCGTAACCGCACCTGAAGTCAATGAGATTCGCGGCGTTGACTCCTCGGGAGTTTTCGGCTCGCTGCTGGCCCGCAAGCTCATCTCCACGGCCGGCCGCAAGCAGGTCATCGGCCGGCCCATTCTGTACAAGACCACCAAGGAATTCCTGCTCAAATTCGGCCTCAACGACGTAACCGAGCTGCCCTCCATGGAAGAGTTCGAGAAGATGGCCCAGCTCGAATTCGAGGATATGGAGCCGCTGGAAGAAGCGGACGCCGGAGCCGGCGAGCCGGGCATTCCCGAGGTCGACGACGACCCGGACGCGCCGGGCGAATCTCCCATCCCGGAAGAAGCACCCATCCAGGAACAGCCCGCCGATCCAGATCCGCTCGAAGACCCCCGGGAAGATCCCGACGGCGATCCGGACAAAAGCCCGGTCAGCGAACCCCCGGCTGCCACCCAGCAGTCAGAACCAGCATCAGAACAGGAAGGCACTCACCGGCAAGAACAACCGACCGCCGCGACGGCGGACAGCCCACAAACTCCGGCTTTCGACGAGCCCGAGACCACAGAAACACCCGCCGAAACACCGGCGACCCAAGCGGCGACAACCCCCGCAGAGGCCGCGCCTGCTCCGCCTTCCAACCTGGAGCACGCAGAAACTGAGACCGTACCCCATGACTGATGAAAATCGGCCTGATGCAAATGAAGAACCCCTGATCGAAACCGCGGAAACAGAGATCGAAGACCCTATCGGCGACGAGACCGACGGCGAAGCCGGCCCTGCCATCGAATCCGAAGAGGACATTGAAGCCGCCGAGGACGACGCCGAAGAAGAAGCCGAAGACGAGCCCGAAATCGACGCAGAAGACGACGCAGACGAGGACGACTCCGAAGAAACCGATCCAGAAGCCATCGACGAGACCGCCGAAGAAGATCAAGACGAACCGGACTCGGCCGAGCCCGAGTTCAAGCCCAAACTTCGTCCCCCCGCCAAACTCGATCGCCTGCAGAAGATCCTCGCCCAGTCCGGCGTAGCCAGCCGCCGCAAGGCTGAGGAGATGATCGAGCAGGGCCGCGTTCAGGTCAACGGCAAGGTCATCACCGAGCTCGGCACCAAGGCCGACGCCGGCCGCGACCACATCCGCGTCGACGGCAAACTGCTGCAGGGCGCCGAGCGCCTGCGCTACTTCGTCCTCAACAAGCCGCGCGGCTTTGTCACCACGGTCAAGGATCCCGAAGGCCGTCCGACCGTCATGCAGTTTTTTGACAAGATGCGCGAGCGCCTCTACCCCGTCGGCCGCCTCGACTACCTCAGCGAGGGCCTGCTTCTGGTCACCAACGACGGCGAGCTGGCCAACAAGCTCACCCGCGCCGCTGCCGGAGTCGAGAAGACTTACCTCGTCAAAGTCGCCGGCATCCCCTCTGAAGCCGAGCTCGACATCCTCCGCGCCGGTGTCGCCATTGAGAAGGGCAAGCCCGGCTCCAGCAAGGTTCGCACCTCGCCAGCGCGCATCCGCCAGGTCCGCCAGGGCGACAACCCCTGGTACGAAGTGGTTCTGATCGAAGGCCGCAACCGCGAACTGCGCAAGATGTTTGAAGAGATCGGCCACTTCGTCGAGAAGATCCGCCGCGTCGGCTACGGCCCCCTCATCCTCGACCAGGAGCCCGGCAACCTCCGCGAGCTCGACGAGAACGAGCTCACCCTCCTGCGCAAGGCCGCCGACGGCACGCTCCGCACTCCCAAGGCCAAGGAGATTCGCCGCCGCAACATGATTGACTCCCTGCCGCCTGAGAAGCCGGCCTTCAAGGCCCGCGGCGCCAAGTCCGGTGGCCGGTCCACTTCCGAAAGGCCCGCAGCCGGCCCCAAGGACTACCAGCCGAAGAAGTCCTTCGACGCCAAACCCTTCAGGCCCAAGCCGTTCGGTTCAAAGCCATTCGGTTCGGACCGGCCCACCCGCACCGGATCAGGCCCTGCGTCCGGTCCCGCGTCCGGCCCGGCAAAGTTCGGCAGCGGCGCGTCGAAGTTCGGCGCACGACCCACTCGGCCCTCCACCGGCGCACCCCGATTCGGCGCAGACTCCGCTTCTTCCCGCCCCGCCGCGCGCCCAGCCTGGAAGAAAGACGGCCCACCCGCCGGCGGAGCTGGCCCGCGCGGCACCGGCCGCCCGCCCGCCCGCTTCGCCCCGCGCCCCGGTTCAGCTTCCGGCGCAGACGAGCGCCCGTCCGCAGGCAGGACTTACGGCGACCGCCCCGCCGGCCGTACCTTCGGTGGAAAACCACCGGCAGGCCGGACGTTTGGAGCCAAGCCCGGCGCCAAGCCAGCCTGGAAGAAGCCTGATTTCAGCGGCAAACCTCCGGCCTTCAATCGCCCCGCCCCGCCGTCCATTCAAGACGACGAGCCGCGCAAAAACTTCAAGCTGCACATTGAGCCGGTCCAGGACTCCGACCGCTCAGAAAACACTAGGGGAAGTGGCGCACGGCCGTCTCGCGCTGGCTCAGGCCGTCCTTCCACCGGCCGTCCCCCTTACGGCGGCGCTGGTCAAGGCCGCACCGGCTCCGGGCAGGGCAGGACTGGCTCTGGTCCGTCCCGCTCCTCCGGCCGCCCGCCCATGGGCCGCGAAGGCTCAGGCCGTTCTGGCCCACCTCGGCCAGCATCCGGTCGTCCCAGCTCAGCTCGTCCCAGCTCAGGCCGCTCCGAAGGTCCGCGCAGTAGCTCCCCGCGCCCCTTCAGCAGTGAAGGCGGCCTGCCCCGCGCCTTCACCACCAGCAGCGGCAAGCCCCGCCCCGGCGGCGCACGCCCCAGCAGCAAGCCGGGCGCCAGCGACCGACCAAAATCCGGCCCCCGCTCCTCTGGCCCTTCATCCGAGCGCCGCACCGGCACCGGGTGGAAGCCCAAGCCAGCCTTCGGCGGCAAGCCCAGCTTCGGCGGCAAACCCGGCGGCAGCTCTCGGCCCAAGTCAGGCCCCAAACCCGGCGGCGGCTCCAAGTCCAGCTTCAAGGGGTCCGGTTTCAAGGGCAAACCCGGCGGCAAAAAACCCGGCGGCAAACGCTCTTACTAGCCTCTGAAGCCCCGTGCCCCGTCCATTCGCAGCTTCATCGCGAATGGGCGGGAGACCTCCGGACCCCACCCGGCCGGGTGCCCATCCATTCGCGCTGTTTGAGAATCGGTGGTATACCTTCAAAGGCCATGCGGCGCAAGCCATCCGCCGTGGCGGACCCACCGCAGGGGTTGGTCCCAAAAAGCAATGAGAAATTCAGCGGTTCGCTTTCGCCGGAATGGCCAGCAGTTCCGCAACCAGCCCGGACAGTCTGCGCAGATCGGCGTCCAGCGCCCTGGCAAGCTCAACCGTCTTTGGGTTCTCAGCATCCTGGCCGGCCAGGTAGACCGTGTTGGTCAGGCTCTGCAGCGGATTGTTGATCTCGTGAGCCAGGTGGTTGGCCATGCGGGCCGCCGCCGCTCCGCGCGCCTGCTGCATAAACTGCTCGCGCTGCTTCATCTGCCGCACCCCCAGTGCGGCAAATCTGGCCAGCGTCTGCATCATCTGGCAATCGTCGCGGTCAAAGGCCTGTGTCCGCGTATGGGCCATCACAAAGATGGTGCCTTGCGTTTCGTCCACCTGCCACGGCAGCAGAATTCCATCCGTCACATGCGGAGCCTCAACGCCCAGAATGTCGAAAAACCGCTGCCGCACGCGGAAAAGCTGCGGCTGTCCCCGCTCCAGGCACATACCGCAGGCGCTGGGATAGCGCGGAAGCGTGGCATTCAAAAAGCCTTTGTACTCGCCCGCCGTCGCCACCCACTTGTACCAGGCGCTGTCGGTAGCGTCGTCCATCACAATGCTGATGCCCGCGCTGTCGGCTCCGCAGAGGTCGATGGCCGCGTCCACCAGTTCCTGCAGGATATTGTCGGGATCATCGACAAAGACCCGCCCCAGCCGCTCCATCGCCGCCATCTGGCTGGCCACATCGCGGATATGCAGCCGCCGCGACGCAAACCCCGGGTCATGGCGCAAATCAATGACATCGAGCCCGTCGTCGGTCAACTCAGGGACTGCCGGATTGGAGCTGAGTGTGGACATACTTCCTTGCCATGAAATTGCGAATACCCTAAGGCGATTCGGGCTAATATAGCAAAACGTTTTTCCAAGGGATGTTCCAAACCGCACACACGGCAGGGCCGACGCACATAAATGGACCTAGGTTGGCGGGTGCCCCCGGGTCCCCGTGGTCCTTCTTCTTCTCCCCAAATGCCTGGGTGCCCCCGGTCCCTCGCCTTTGGGGACCGGGGAAAACCCAAGCCTGAACCCGCCAATCTGCACCAGCCTCCAACCCTGCGTACCCCATCCATTTCACAGCTTCATCGTGAAATGGGTGGGAAACCACAATCCCCAACCCGCCCACAAACAAAAATGCCCGCGACCCAAGAAGGCCGCGGGCATTTTCCGTTCTCTACAAAAAGATCACATCCCCGGAATCTGCGGCCCCTGCTGATTCTTCGCATTCACCACAATCCGCTTGTTCTTCTTGTAATCCGCCATGATGTTGCTCAGGAAGGCGTTGAAAGCCTCTGACCGCTTCTGCTCCAGCATCTGGTCCTTGGTCTGGTCAAAGTTCTTCGCCATCTCGTCCGGCGTCGGCTCCTGCTTGTCCACAATCTTCGCCACCACGCCGTTGCGCTCCGCCGAGATGGGCCCGCTGATGGCGCCCACACCCAGGTCCAGCAACTGCGGCGCAACCTGCTGCACCTGCCCCAGGTCCGGCACCTGCCCGTCCGGCCCCACCAGGTCGCTGGTTTTGAACGTCGCGCCCAGGTCCTTGGCGGCCTTGGCCAGATCGCCGGAGGCCTTCGCCTTGTCGCCCAGCTCTTTGGTCTTGGCGTTCAGCAGCAGCGGCACCTGCTCATCGCGATAGTCGTCCAGCACATGCGTCTTCCAGTCGGCAAACGTCGGCGCGTGCGCCGGCTGAATGCCCGTCACCTGGAACACCGCGTAGCCTTCGCCGGTCGGCGCGGATTGCGGCGCGTCGCCCTGCTTGGCTTCAAACGCCTTGGCGATGATCTGCGACCCATCCGGCAGCGATGAGATCACGCCGCCCTTGGCCACCGGCTGGGTCGTCACCACTTCCAGGTGATGCGCCGCCGCTGTCTTCTCCAGGCCGTTTTTCGCGGCCTCGGCCGTCAGCGCATTGGCGAAGCCTTCTTCGGACCCGGCGGCCTTTTGCCGCAGCAGTGTCGCCTGAATCGTCGGCAGCACCTCGCTGATGTCCTGCGCATGCGCTTCCTTGCGCTCTTCCACCTGCACAATGTGATAGCCGAACTGGCTCTTCACAATCTCGATGTCGCCGATCTTCTGCCCGAAGATCGCCTTGTCGAACTCCGGCACCATCGTCCCGTGCTGCGCAAAAGGCAGCTCGCCGCCATTGTCCTTGCTGCCAGGGTCGTCGGAGTTCTTCTTCGCCAGGTCGGCAAAGTTCGCGCCCGCCTTCAACTGCTTCAGGATGTCCTCAGCCTTGGCCTTGGCCGCGGCATCCGTCTTGGCATCCGCGTTGGGAGCCACCTTGATCAAAATGTGCCGTGACCGCGCCTGCTCCGGCGTCTGATAGTCAGCCTTGTGCGCATTAAAGTACGCCTGAATCTCCGCCTGCGTCGGCTGCGGAATGCCGCCCGGCAGGTCGTTCGGCGTAAACGCGAAGTAAGTGATTTTGCGCTCTTCCGGAACCGCCGACGCATAGCGCGCCTTGTTCTTGTTGAAGAACGCCTCAAGATCACTATCGGAAGGGTTGATGCCCTTGCGAATGTCGTCCGCCGAAATCACCGCGTAGTCGAACTTGATCTTGATGTTGCCCTTGCGGTAGTCGTCGCGGACATCCTGGTCGCCCACCGTCACGCCGCCCGTAATGTACGCCTGCAGCCGCCGGATCACGATGTCGTTCTTCACATCGTCTTCAAACTCCGGCACCGTCATGTTGAAGCGCGTCGCAATCAGGTTCGCATACTGGTCTTCGCCAATGAACTTGCCGCCGGGGAACAGCACCTGCCCGGCTTGCCCGGTCTGCAGGTACTGGCGCACGTCGTCGCTGTTGGCATGAATGCCCAGCCGGTTGGCCTCGTCCAGCAGAATCTGCTGCTGCACCAGCTGGTTGCCCACCCGCTGCTCAAACAGCCCCAGGATCATCGGGTTGTCCGGGTAGCGCTGCTGCGCCAACTGCGCCCGCGCCATCTTCTCCACGCGCTGCTGGCTCACCGTGGAACCGGAAGAAAGCAGCTTGCTGTACCAGTGGGGATAGATCACGGCGTATGTGTCGGCCGTGGAAGAGCCCATGCCGGTCAAGCCGGGAATCAGGTAAACGACCATGCCCAGCGAAGCGGCGGCAATGACCACGATGAAGAACGCCTTGACCAGGCGGTTGTCTCTCTGCAGGAAACGAATCATGGGGGTGCTTGAACCTTCTGCTCTCTACGCGCGTCCCATAGTGCCTGCTCCCGGCCCTGAAGGCCCAGACAGCCCGTGTCTGTTCGGCCTCGGCAACGGGAAATTCCGGCCCACGGGCGCGCAATTCTCGCGCAATTATCGATTGACGCGATTCACTGCCATTATAGACGACCCGGAGGCCAAAACGACGGATTCTCTGTCCCGATGGTCCCAGAGAGGCGACCCCATTTGGTCCCGGAGGGACCGAGCGAGAATAGCCCAGGGTGGAGTCCGCGAAAGCGGACAGAACCCTGGGACAACGACACGAGCACAGACCCGAGCCCCGGAGGGGCGGCGCGAACCCTCCCGGCCGACCCCAGGATTAAAGCCAAAAACAAAACGGGCACCCGATCCCCGGATGCCCGCCCTAATATCCCTAACCGTAACCCCTACCGCCAGTAGTACGACCCGCCCACCATGTAATAAGGCCGGTAGTACACTGGGCCGTACCCGTATGGAGAAGCGCCCGCATAGTAAGGGCTGCCGCCATAGTACCCGCGCCGGTAGAGGTTCGGCCCGCCAGAATAAAGCCCCTGCGCCAGCCGCGCCGCTTCCTGCGCATTCACAGGATTCACTGTCAGAGGCGTATTCAGGTGGAAGGTCACCAGCGCCTCGGCCGGAACCCACACATTCGGTCCGGAAGAAGCCGCCGAAGCGCCAACGCCCGCTGCCACGCCGGCTCCTGCGCCGATGGCGCAGCCCACGCCGCGGCCCACCGCGCACCCAATGATGGTGCCCAGA